>Ga0256875_1000313_pt1 | contig 15926 bp, 2 predicted proteins | sample MC6MC0418MT_FD_186354 | JGI IMG/M metagenome (GOLD analysis project Ga0256875, IMG submission 186354) | Metatranscriptome of enriched soil aggregate microbial communities from Iowa State University, Ames, United States - MC6-MC0418-MT... | ecosystem: Environmental > Terrestrial > Soil >... | reverse complement strand
CAGATATCTCCTTACCAGTCGCCTGACACCCCCTCGTCTTCAGCCCGCCCGCCGTTTCTCATCATTTCGGCCTTTCCAAAATCCGATCGCGCATCACGTGAGACATTTTTTCTCTAACCGCCACCATGATGGCCTCATGGTGGTTGTTCCTGCTGTTGGCATCGCAGGCCCTTGCCGCCGGAGAATATGGGCCACAAATATGGGACGATGATTTTCAGGACACCGATCAAGCCGGCTGGTTGCAGTTTGCTGAGCAATTTAAGACGTGTCCCCATTCCATCAACTATTGCAGCCAGACTTCCGCTTGGTCTTCAACTAGCCGATACCTTTGGTGTGGTACTACCGCCAGTAACACACAATCTGGCAAAGGCTATGGTATTGAAGCCAGAGGTCATTTGATCAGCTATGTTAGCGCCGACGGTCAAGCTACCAGACAATCCTATAAGGGCTCCAACACCATTTATGCTCTGGGTTTGTCTGACAACTCCATCCATTCCAGTCAGCTTGCTCAAGTGGGTGGGCGCAGTGGTCGAACGGCTATCAATGTGCGTTTGGACGATGCAAAGGCCCTCCCTTGGTCTCCGAATGCTGTTGGTGGCGCTTCGTATATCACAGTCAATCTGGGCTTCCCGTACAAGATTTATACCATTGGTACTCAGGGCGATTCTTTCGCCAATAACTGGTTGACCGGGTATCGCGTGGACTACCTTCCCAAGACCGGCACCGCTTGGATCACCAACGCGCAGACGTTTACTGGCGTCAACACCAATTCCAATACCACGGTGTATAAGACGCTCACCACGCCCATTATTGCTCGTCAAGTTCGCATCGTTCCCACAGCCATCCAAGGCAATGGCGCTTTTCGTTTCGAGCTCTATGGCCATCCGGAAGATCGAACTGCGGGAATCGCCACTTTCCATATTCCCGCTTCGGCCTTTTCAGCTCAGGGTGGAACGAATCCCCACAATGCGCGATTGGGCTTGCCGATTGACGGCTGGTATGGCACCGGAACCGCCTCTTATCTGACGATCGATCTGGGCCGAGTGTATACAGTGACAGGTCTGGCCATTCAAGGCCGACACAATGCTCACCACTATGTCACCCAGTTCAATGTGGCAACGGGTTTAACGACATCGGACTTTTCGGGCACTGCTACTTTCACGACTGGTTTTACATCCTCCAACCATCGTATTCCACTCAAGATAAACTTCCAAAGTGCCGTGCAAGCGCGCTACGTTCGTATCAACCCGCGAGCGGGCACTTCCACCTGGGGTGTTCGCGTTGAGGTTTTCGGCACGATGAAACTACCCCTGACTGGCGAGTTGCCTCAGGATGTGTTGGATTCGCAAGCTTGGACGGACTATCGTTTCCAAGTGTCGTTCCGGAACTTGGATATCATGTCGGCTGGTTTTATGTTCCGTTACCAGGACCCTTGGAATTTCTATGGCTTCCTAGCCAAGAGAGGTTCTCCTGCGGCTTATTCTTGGGGTACCATTGCCCCCACCGTTTCAGCTTCGAACCCCGGCTTTGAGTCTGGTCGAAACACTCCGGCCATGATTACCGACACGAACGTTGCCACGTACATTGCCACGCGAGCTGGCCAGTCGGCTCAGTGGATTCAAGTGGACTTGAGGGTCAATGTGCAGATCAAGACGCTGACGATGGTGCTTGGTCCGCACGCTTTGTCCAACGCTCGCGTCCAGATCATCATCTATCCCAACACCCGTCTCCATACGTGTCAACTGACCCCGCCCACCGACTACATCAATCTCGCCGCCAGAGCCACCGCCACTTTGAACTGCGCCGGTCACACGGCCCGCTATGTGCGCATCACCCAATTCTTTGGCCAGGGCGTGGTATCTCTGGCGACGCTGACGGTCAATATCAACGCCATTCCGACTCAGTATACGTTGTATAAACGTGTCAACGGAGTGTTTACCCAATTAGACACCACCACCTCTGCCGTCTCGCTCACCGCTTACACGACCCATACGGTGGAAGTCAAAGGCAGTTCCATTCAGCTTTTCCGCGGCACTTCGACCACCGCTTTATTGACCGCAACTGATTCCAGTCTGGATCGGGGTACTGTGGGTGCCTATTACGGTGATGCTTATCGAGCCTATTGGGACAACTTCGTGGTCAGTCCGTGGGTCGAAATCATCACGCTCAACACCGCCACCAGCCATGCAGTCAAGGCCGGCACTTGGGTCTTCTTCAAGGTGGCTGTGGGCTCGAGTGCCGATGCCCTGCAAGTCTTAACTGAAGTCACATCAGCAGGCAACGGCGGCCTTCAGGTCTATCTCCAAAAATCGAAGCCCCCTACCCTGACTGAATATCTGGAGCGAGTGCTCGAGACCAACTACGCCCTCAGATATACCACCGCCATTCTGCCGTTCCCTACTGCCAACTCCAACTACTACATCGGTGTCTTTGCCGCCAGCGCCAGTCCTGCTGCCGTCACGTTCTCCATCACCACTTCGACTTTGCAAGCCACGCTGCTCAACTTCAATACTCAGCTCACTGGTCAAACGGTCGGGCGCCGACAATGGAAGTTCTACAAGATTGCCATGGATGTCGACTACAAGTCGGTGACCACCAACTTCACCGTCACCTCAACGGTCAATGCGAATCGTGAACCGCTTCGTTTGCTGATGGCCTTCAACACTCCCCCCACAGTTACCGAAGGCCAGTACAATCGAGACTACGCTCAGAGTCCGGCCAGGGTGTATTCAGGCTTCTTGTCGTATCCTACCACTGGCAACATGTACTACTACGGTGTGTTTGGAGCCGATGAGACTCTGGGCTCGAGCACTTTCAATGTCTTTGCCATGCCCGCTCCTCCTGCCATCCAGACCATGTCTCCAGTGACTTCCCCGACCCAGGGTGGTCTGGTGATCACGCTGTCCGGAGAAGAGACTTTTGGTCGTCCGGGTTCGGTCACGATCAACGGCCTCAACTGCGTGGTTTCGACCTGGCGATCGAATCAAGTTTTGTGCAGTACCCCTGCGGGTGAAGGCGTGTCGCGGGATTTGAAGTTGACCACGAATCTTGGACAGGTTTCCAATGTGCTCCCCTTCTCCTATCTTCCTCCTACTCTGGCAACCATCAGCCCTTCGACCGGACCAACCGCTGGAAGCACCTCCATTGCGCTGACCGGCACCAACTTTGGTGTGAACCCCGTGGTCACTTTCGGCAGTTCAACCGCAACCATTACCTCCAAGGGCCATTCGTCGCTGGTGTTCAGCCTGCCAGTTGGTTCGGGAACCGATATGTCGGTGTTGGTGACGGTGGCCGGCCAGGTGTCCAATGTGCTGAGTTTCAGTTATTTGGCGCCGGTGGTCAGTGGCTTCACTCCTGCCAATGGGCCAACAAGTGGAGGCACCAAGCTTACTATTAGTGGTGCCAACTTTGGTACTGGTTCGGTGACCCGTTCGGTGCGTGTGGGTTCGGCCAACTGCCCCATCGAGGCTGGAGGCAGCCATACCCAGATTGTGTGCACGGTGCAGGCCGGCGAACGCGCCAATTTGGTGGTGGAAGTGACGGTCAATGGCCAGTCTGGTGTGGCCTCGACTCGCTTTGCTTATATCGCTCCGGCCATCACTGGCATCTCCCCGTCGATTGGCTTGACTGACGGTGGCAATGAGGTGACCATCACAGGTACCAACTTCGGTCTCACTCCCATTGCCGAAATCAATGGACGGACGTGCGTCAAAAAATCCTCGTCCCACGTCCAATTCGTCTGCACCACGCCTGCTGGTGATGGAGCCACCAACCCGACTGTGATCTCAGTTGGTGGTCAGAGCAGTCCTGCCTTCAACTTCCGTCGCACCGGCCCGACTGTGACTGGTATCTCACCCTCCAACACTCTGACTAGCGGAGGTTCCATCACGATTTCGGGCATGAATTTCGGTCTCATTCCCACCGTCACGGTTGCCACCATCGACTGCCCTGTTGTCTCGTCCACGCACTCTCAGATCATTTGCAATGCTGCAGCTGGACAAGGTACCCAACGATCGGTCATCGTCAATGCCAACAACCAGTTCTCGCCTGCCAATGCTGCTGCCGTGGTGAACTACTTCCCGCCTCAGATCGGCACCATCAACCCCTCTTTGACCGACACCAGTGGCAACATTCAGCTGACCATCAACGGTGCCAACTTTGGTACCGATGGTACGATTGTCGTGGGTTCGTCCAACTGTCCCAAGTTTTCTTGGTCCCACACTCAAGTTCGCTGCACTCTCGCTCCTGGCCAAGGTCGCAACAACAAGGTGAGGATGACCGTGTCTTCGCAAGTGAGTAACGAAGTTGATCTGCATTTCAACCCTCCTTCAATCACCGGCATCAGCCCCAGTGCCATTTCCACGCAAGGTGGTGATCTGGTCACTTTGACGGGTCGCAACTTCGGTCTGGCCACTGCTGGTGGTGTGGTGACGGTCGGAGGCAAGCCTTGTCCTTATGTTGCCGACGCCTACACCCACGTTCAGGTTGTGTGTACCTCTGCGGCCAGCACGGCTACTGATACCACTCCTGTCTCTGTTTCTGTCGCTGGTCAAACGAGCAATGCGGTTACCTATGGCTTTTCTTCGCCTACCATCTCCTCTTTGTCTCCTCGCTCTGGCCCCACTGCTGGCAGTGTGACATTGACTCTGCGTGGCAGCTCTTTTGACACGAGCGGATCGATTCGCATTGGCACTTACGCTTGCCCGCACACCTTTTGGAGTCATACTGAGGTTCGCTGCACGCTCCCGGCAGGGTATGGCGTCAGCCACGCTGTGGTTATCACGACCGTGGCTGCCAAGACCAGCAATGCCGAGACCTTTTCGTACAACCCTCCTTCCATCGGCAGCATTTCGCCCACCTCGGCTCCCACTGCACCCGGTACTCTACTCACCATCCGTGGCAACAACTTTGGTCCTTCGGCGGGATCGGGTGCGGGCTCTGTCTCAGTTTCTGGCCATGCTTGCTCAGTTGGTGGCACTGGCACCAGTTGGACTCACACCCAGGTTGTGTGTGCGCTTCCGATCGGTAGTGGTAATGCACAGCAAGTGACGGTGACTGTTGGCACGCTGACGAGTAACTATGTGGTTCTCTCGCGCCTGGCTCCTGTGTTAGATGCAGTGAATCCTTCTAATGGAGTTACTGCAGGTGGCTATCGGATGACTCTAACCGGCTCCAACTTTGTTGGACCTGTGGACAAACCGACCACAGTGGATGTGGGTGGTGTGGACTGTCCCATTGTGTCGATCACGGACAATGAGGCTATCTGCACGGTGCCTGCCTCGACCAACGGTGACAAGGTGGTGCGTGTGACGCTGGATTTCCAGATTAGCAGCTCTCGCTCGTTTGTGTTTGACCGTCCGGAGATCGACCAGGTCATTCCGAGCAACGGCCCCACTGTGGGTGGCATCCCCGTGATGCTGGTCGGCCGCTCCTTTGGTCCTTCTGCGACTGTGGCTGTCAATGGCATCAACTGCCCGATCACCGAGTTCCATCCGCACTACAACCTGACCTTCACGCTGCCAGTGGGCATGGGCCAGGGTAACCAGATCCAAGTGACCTCTAGCGCCATCTCTGTTTCGCTGCCGGCGCTGTTCGACTACGATGGTCCTGTCATCACCAGCACCGACCCGGTGTCTTTGGTCAGCTCGGGTGGTCTGCTGACCTTGATCGGCACGAACTTCGGCTCAGCCAACTCCATCACCATTGGCGGTATTGACTGCCCGAGTGCTGGAGCCGGTATCAACGCCGAACACACCACCAGTGTCTGCAACGTTCCGGCGGGTGCGGGCTGGAACTTGCCTGTGATCATGACGGTTGGTGGCTTGCAGTCTCCTCGCTTCGGCTTCTCGTATCAGATCCCCATGGTGACCTCGGTGTTCCCTGTGAATGGCCCCACTCCTGGTGGCCTGGTGCTCACTGTCAAGGGAAGCTCGTTTGGTTCCGGTGGTACTGTGACTGTCGGCGGCATTGCTTGTCCTATCGCCGATTTCTTCTACACGCATACTGAGATCCGCTGCACGTTGCCTCCTGGCTCTGGTTTGGAGAATGCAGTGGTGGTCACCCGCGCTGGCAACAGCTCTACTTCTGATGTGTCGAATGCGAATCGCTTCAACTATGACGGTCCGACCATTGACTACATCAATCCTCTCAACGGACCGACTTCGGGAGGTTACGTGCTGACAGTGGTCGGTTCCAACTTTGGCTCCAACGGTGATGTATTCTTAAATGGCCGACTCTGTGAGCCGACTGGCTTCGGCTACACTTCGTCTCGTATCGAGTGCTCAGTGCCAGGTGGCCAGAACAATGTCGATGGCAGGGTGGAGGTGCTGATTTCCATTGGTGGTCAGGAAGCGAGAACGGAGGATTTCGTTTACAACGGACCGAGCATTTCGTCGTGGTCGCCGACCAACTCCTCGACTCCTGGTGGCGGTGTGCTGACCATGTATGGCTCGAACTTTGGTGTCGAACCTGTGGTGACAATTGGTGGCTCCGTTTGTACTCTGCTTGCTTCCACCCACGACGATCTGACTTGCACCATTCCTCCTGGCGCGGGTTCTCCTGATCTGAAGATCACGGTTGGCCAGCCTTCGGCGACGGTAACGTTTGAGTTCTTTGGTCCTTCTGTTTATGCTGTGTCGGGCTGCCAGACGCATCCTTATAACGCCAATGCGACCAGAGATTGTCCTCCTCAAGGCGAAGTGCTAATCACGGTGGTGGGTGACAACTTTGGTGATGCTGGTGTGCCTGTTGTGGTCACCGTTGCCAACAATCCTTGTCAAAGTGTAACTCACGTGGCTGCCTCTCCTCATACCATGCTGACATGTATGCTGCCTGCCGGTGTGCAGCGAGACTTGCCTGTGCAAGTCTTTGTCGGTGGCAAGTCTGCCTCGAAGGGCCTGGTTTCGTATTCCGGTCCTGAGATTTACACCAATAGTTTGGTGTATGTTAGCGGCACCACTGCTCCTGAGTTCAACTCTTCCAACTCTGAGTACAAGTCGCTTCTACTGCCTACTATCGAGCCTGACATGATCGTGCGTTTGGACGGCACGAACTTTGGTACTAACGTTCAGATGGTCGCTGTGACCTATGGCCCTCCTGGTAACCCTTCCGTGTACAACTGCACCGTGGTAACGGTTGTCGCTTCGAGCATTACGTGTAGACTGAGTTCTGGTACCGGTCGTGACTTGGTCTTCCAAGTTGCCGTCAAGATTAACATTGGCTATCTGGCTACCCAGACCTCTCTCGAGAGCTTGGACAGTGTGACTTATCCTCGTCCCGAGATCATCTCTCAGACACTTCATCGCTCGGAAGATGCATCCGCCAGTAATCGATTGGTGGGCCTTTATAGTGATGGTGAGCTGGTTCGCTTTGCGACGCACAACGCTTTTTATGGTTACGATGCCTCGAATCTGCGTGTTACGTATGGCCTGTATGGTGGACCCTATGATCAAGAGTGCTCTCCTGTGACCATTGTCGATAGTCCTGGACTGACGAACCCTGTTGAGCCCGGTCCGTACGTGCAGTGCCGTATGAGCAAGGGCGACGGTGGCCCATACTATTTCCAAGTCAATGCCACCAACTACTTGTCTGCTGAACCTGAGGAGAATGATGATCGCTATCAGTACCCGACTCCTCCAGGCTTGTATCGTATTGAAGGCTGCCCTGGCCAAGCTGGAAACGCGACCTTTGACTGCCCGACTCGAGGCGGCACTCGATTGACCATTCACGGTGAGAACTTTGTGGACGGAACCGGCATCAGTATTCGCATTGGTGTCAATGAGTGCACCAACCTGGTGTACTTCAACGATACCTACGTCACTTGTCTGACTCCTGCACAAGTCGGTCTCAACCAGATCGTGTCAGTGCGCGTGGGTCAGTTGTTTTCGAGCGAGCTGCCTTTGGTGTCATATGCTTACGCCTATCTGGACGAGGTTCGTGGCTGCACCAATGTTGCCAACAACACCGTGGACTGCCCTCGTGCCGGCGGCACGACGGTGACGATTATGGGTCGCGACTTGGGTGGCTCCGGCGCCATTGTGTTGATCGGAGATTCCGAGTGTCAGAATGTGCGTCATCACCCAACCGATCCTCATTCTCGTGTCTCATGTGAGCTCACCCCGGGCACTGGTTTGGCCAAAACCATTCTGTTTATCCAAGGTGGTGGTGAGATTGCTTCGAACCGCCGCTCTGTTTCGTATCTCCAGTGTCCTGTCGGCTATTTCGCGCCCTCCGAAGTGATTACTTGCTCAGCATGTCCAGCGGGCTCGTTCTCTGACTTCATTGGCCTGACTGCCTGTAAGCAATGTGAGCCTGGTGCTTTCAATCCCAACCAGGCTTCTAGCTCGTGCACTGGCTGCTCTAGTGGTCGTTTCTCTGAGCGCAATGGCACGCTTGGCGCCACTGTCTGCACGTCGTGCGCTGCCGGCAGGTATAACGCCGCTGTGAACCAGCCCAGCTGCATTTTCTGCCCTGAAGGTTCGTTCTTGAACCGTACTCAAGGCACGGCATGCGTTTCCTGTCCCGAAGGCCGTTTTGCTGCGTCTTCGGGCTCGACGGTATGCTTAGACTGCCCGGAAGGTTCTTTCGCGTCGACTTCTGGCTCTAACCTGTGCCCATTGTGCCCGGCTGGTCGATACACGCAACGCACTGGCTCTCAAAGTTGCGAGCTCTGTCCAGAAGGCACAGCGAACTCTGTTCCTGGCCAAACTTGCGCTCCTTGCCCAAAAGGAACTGCTGTCTCCTCTACCGGTCAAGCCACATGTCTGAACTGTGGTGTCGGCCGCTTTGCCAATGCCACGGGCATGCTGGAGTGTTTACCGTGCAGCGAGGGCTTCTTTGCCTCGAGGTCTGGCCGCTCTTCATGCGATCGCTGTGCCTCGGGTGAGTACATGGGCTTGCGTGGTCAGGCTGTGTGTCTTTTGTGCTCGAAAGGTACCTATCAGCCCCAGATTGGATCTACCGAATGCCACAAATGCCAGCCTGGTTCGTTGAGTGCCTTGGCTGGTGCTCTGGCTTGCACCAACTGTACTCGAGGGTTCTACTCGTCCGGCGAGGGCTCGCACGAATGTCTGCCTTGCCCCATTGGCTCTTTCTCGTCTGGTGCAGGCATTTCTTCTTGTGCCTTGTGTACCTCTGGTCAATATCAGGGCTCGATTGCCTCGACGCGATGTCTGGAGTGCCCTGCCGGTATGGCTATCGACTCTCAGGGCCAGGCTGTGTGTGCAGCATGCCGCTTGGGCTCGTTCACCAACACCAGTGGCAAAGCGACGTGCACGCAGTGTCCTATCGGCACCTACAGTGATGTTTCTGGCACGACTTGCATCAATTGCCCCCGAGGCACATTCACGGTGGCGACTGGACAGTTTGAGTGCCAGCCTTGTCCTGTCGGCTTTTTCCAGGATCATGAAGCTCAGTCCAGCTGCTCCGAATGTGCAATCGGCAAGGCTGCGTCTCGTGCAATGAGTACAACCTGCACGAACTGCACGGCTGGCCACTTTGCACCTGTTGCCGGTAGTATCAGCTGTAAGCCTTGCGAAGCTGGCTCGTATGGTCCGGGTGTAGGTCTGAGCACTTGCACGCAATGCATCAAGAGTACTGCCAATCCTCTTGCTGGTGCGAGTCGATGCTTGGACTGTGTTGCTGGTAAGTTCACGTCTTCCGATTCTCAGCCTCTGTGTGTTGATTGCCCTGCCGGCTCGTTCACGAACTCCAGTGCTTCGACGGCATGTGTTTTGTGTGATGCTGGATCGTATGCATCAGCTGGAGGCATGACCGCCTGCACTGAATGCTTGCCTGGTTTCTACCTTCCCACCGAAGGCCAAGGTACTTGTCTGAGCGCGCCTCTGGGTCGATACGCTCCTACTTCAGGCCTGCACGACGCGATCTTGTGTCGTCGGGGCACCTATGCCGAGGCTCCTCAGAGCATAGAATGTAAGGTTTGTCTTGCCGGCACTTTTGCGTCGGCTGAAGGCCTGTCGTACTGCTTGCCCTGCCCTGGAGGCACTTATAACACGCTGAATACTTCTTCTGCTTGTGAGTCGTGCGCTGCTGGTCAGGTCCAAGTCTACTCAGGCCAGACGTTCTGTAATGACTGTCCTGCCGGATCCTACATCGGTTTGCCGGGTCAGCAGTCCTGCATCCAGTGTCCTGTTGGCCGCTTCTCAAGCAGACCAGGGTCGACGGTGTGCTCGGACTGCCAAGTCGGTTCGTTCACGGACTTGGGAGGTTCGACGGCATGTTTCAACTGCTCGTCGGGCTACTTCACCGGAGCCGATGGCACCGTTACCTGTTCACAATGCGCTGAAGGCTTCATCAGCCCGGATGAAGGCGCCATTTCGTGTCTGGCCTGTGGTCCTGGTCAGTTCCAAGGCTTTGGCAACTATTCGCAATGCGCCGCTTGTCCTCCAGGCTTTGCCAACCCTATTGCGCAGCAAACGAGCTGCAGATCCTGCCGCCCTGGTTTCTTCAGCAACATCACTGCTGTCAATGATTGCACGGCTTGTCCTCTCGGCAAGTACAGTGAGTACTCTGCTGCATCGACTCGATGCCTGGACTGCCAGGCTGGAAGGTTCACCAACGTCCCTGGTCAGCTGACCTGCTCTCCCTGTGACGTCGGTTTGTATGGCAACGAAACGGGCCTTTCATCATGTGCTTATTGCTGGCCTGGTACCTTCACCTCGGTCGCAGGCTCAACGGTTTGTAGCGACTGTCCACAGGGCTATCGCTCGGGTATGGCTGCTCTCTCGTGTGCTGCTTGCCAGGCAGGCCGCTTTGCATTACCCGATGGCTCTGGATGCGAAGTCTGCCCTTCAGGCTCCTACCAGGCTATTGCCGGTCAAACCGATTGTGTTGTTTGCCCTGCAGGAACCTATACGCGTGATCCGGGACAGGTGGTGTGCTTGGACTGCCCGACTGGCATGTTCGGCGCGAGTGCGAACCAGTCTTCATGCGCGGCCTGTGCTGCTGGTAGATACTCTTCGCTGCCTGCTCGTACCGAGTGCCAGCAGTGTGCTCCTGGATCGGCCATGGGGACCGAAGGTCAACCGGTTTGTGTGCAGTGCGATGCTGGATTCTTTGCTCCTACTGCTGGTATGAGTGAGTGCTTGGCCTGTGAAGTGGGCAAGGTCTCCCAAAAGGTCAATATCAGCGGTGCGTTGCTGGGTGCCACCTCTTGTACCAACTGCGGTGTAGGCAAATGGGTGTCTCAGTCCGGTCAGGCCAGCTGCCTGGAGTGCGGTGTCGGCATGTACGGAACTGGTCAGCAGCCTTGTGCACCGTGTTCTGGTGGCATGAATAACTCTCTCGTCGGTCAGTCCGAATGCCAGTTCTGTGAACCTGGTTATTACAGCTCCGAGCACAACAACACCAACGGTGCTATCTTCTGTGACCCCTGTGCTCTTGGTCGCTTCACTGGCGACTTTAAAACGACCGAATGCCACAACTGTCCGTTTGGCGAGTATCAGGATGAGGCCGGAGCATCGGCATGCAAGCAGTGCGACGTGGGCTACTTCACTGACAACCAGCGTTCGTTTGCCTGCAAACTCTGTCCTCCGGGTGAGTTCTCCAACGAAACTGGTTCGCCAAACTGCATGTTGTGTGAATCGGGTTGGTATCAAAACCAATATGCGCAGTCCACTTGCTTGCAATGTCCTTACGGCAAGTCTGTTGAAGCCGACGGTGCCGATTACTGCATTGACTGCCCTGAAGGAAGGTATGCGGATGTCAATGGTTCGACCATATGCATTCCTTGTAACGAAGGTTCGTTCCAGCCTCAGGAAGGCCAGGACTCCTGCATTCTGTGTCCTGAGGGCTTTTACAACGAGGGCTCTGGCCAGAAGGAGTGCAAGCGTTGCGATCCCGGCCAGTATTCAAATGATACAGGTATGAGCGCATGTCTCAGGTGCGAACGTGGATACTACCAAGCACAGTACGCTCAGAGTTCGTGTGAAATGTGTGGCCACGGTACCATCAGTGTCGCTGAAGGCATGGACCTTTGTGAGTTGTGTGCTCCTGGCAGGTACAACGACGAGCTTGGCAAGAGCACGTGCAAGGCGTGTATTGTCGGCGAGTATCAGAACGTCTACGGTCAGGCGTCGTGCAAGCCATGCGAGAAGGGTCAGTTTTCTCGCGATCCCGAGCAGGCTACATGCAAAGAGTGCGAGCCTGGCAAATTCTCCAACACCACGGGTGCCTTCGATTGCATTTTGTGTCCTCGCGCCACACACCAAGCGCAAACAGGTGGTCAAAATTGCTCTGCTTGTGAGCCGGGTAAGTTCAACAATGCCGAGGGTATGGAACAGTGTGAGCCCTGTGAGCACGGCACCTACCAGGACAGCCCTGGCCAGATGTCGTGTTTGGAGTGTCAAGTGGGCAAGGCGCAATCAGTTCCTGGTCGAAGCGCGTGCGATGATTGTGAGATGGGTTTCTTCTCGAGTTCTACCAAGCTGATTGAATGTGCGGGTTGTGACACTGGCCGATTCAACAACGACACGGGCTTGTCACAATGTTTCGATTGTGGGCCTGGTACTTTCCAGTCCTTGACTGCACAGAGCTATTGCGCAGACTGCGAGCCTGGTCGCGCTGTGAACTTGTACCGCAAGGCCGAGTGTGACGCTTGTGAAGGCGGCTCCTTTACTTCTTTCAACGGTTCCGTTGAATGCGACCAGTGTTCACGTGGCAAGTATCAAGCTCAGACTGGCCAGTCGGAGTGTACTCTCTGTGAAGCCGGCAAGTTCATTACTGAGAGTGGTGCGCTGTCTTGCGCTAGCTGCCCCTCTGGACGCTACAGCAATGTAACTGGATCTCACGAGTGTCTTCCTTGCGAGGAAGGCAAGTCCCAAAACCAGGCTGGCCAGACGTCATGTGTGCCTTGTCCTCCGGGCTCGTTCCAAGGCGGTACGGGTCAAAAGGAGTGTGAGTCATGTGGCCCTGGTACGTACAACAACATTGATGGACAAGTGGTCTGTGCGGCATGTCCAGTCGGCACGTACCAGCTGAACTTCAACAGGACCGTGTGCGATGATTGCGAGCCTGGTACTGCCAATGCCAACACCGGCCTGAACGTGACGTGCCCGTCGTGCTCGGCTGGCGAGTACAACACTGAGTACGGTCGCGAGACCTGCCTCAAATGCCAGACTGGTCGCTACAACAACGGTCGTCAAGGCTTCTTGACATGTGCACCCTGTTCGGCTCGCACCTACGCCTCCAGTACCGGTTTGACGTTTTGCGAGTTGTGCGAGCCTGGCACCTTTGGCAACACTACTGCTCTTGCTCGTTGCTTCGACTGCCCGGGCGGTTTCTATCAGTCAGCCAATGGCCAGAGTGTCTGCTCGATCTGTGAAGCGGGTAAGCACTCTGAGTCCTTTACCGGCTCCTCGACTTGCCTGGAATGCATGGAAGGCAAGTATGCCGACCAAGATGGAATGGCACTTTGTACTAACTGCGAGGCCGGCAAGTATCAAGGTTTCAAGAACCAGCGATTCTGTATCGACTGTCCTCCTGGTGTCAGATCTTCTGCTGGCGAGGCTGCCTGCTCAGAGTGTCAACCCCAGGCCGTGGCTCCGTTCAATGCAACGAGCCAGTGCATTGTGTGCCCTCTGGAATCCACGCCCAACGATGGGCCCTACAAGACCCTGTGTCGCTGCCCTGTGTCGCACGCTTCCAAAATGGTGGAGAAGACGACGCCGGTGAACGAGACGGATGAATTCGAAAGTCCGTATGAGTTCCAGTGCTGGCGATGCCCTCAGGGAGCGCGATGTGATGCTGTGGGTATTGAGTGGGACAAGATGGAGACGCTGCCTGGCTGGTGGGAGAGTCAGGGTCTGTACTACCGTTGCTTGCTGGAGTCGCACTGTCTGGGTGGTCGCAACTCCGATTGTGGTGATAACCGTGATGGACCCATTTGTGCTTCGTGTCGCTTGGGCTACACAGAGACTGTGGGTGGTGGATGTTCCAAGTGTCCTTCCAAGGGTGCTTCGTGGGCCTTCATGCTGGGTATCGCCTTGATCGTGATTTTGGTGTTCTGGTTCAACTTGTATATCGTGTTGCGATCGGGCGGTGACTACATCGAAGCAGCTCGTGATGTTGAGCACAAGAAGATTGATCGACTGATGGGTGGTATCGATGAAGGACGCATGTTGGCAACGAGTAACCAGACCCGCCATAATCTGCCCATGCTGTCGGTCCACGGCCCGCCTCCTCCCAAGTCGAACTTCTTGTACAAGCTGAAGATTCTACTGTCGTTTGTGCAGATTGTGACGAATCTGACCATCGGTCTGGAGGTGCAGTTCCCAGCGACTTTCAAGTCATTCATGGCCTACTTCAACCCGGCCAACTTCGATTTCATCCAAGTGTCCAATGTGGGCTGTGTGTACGATTCCGACTACTACGACAAGCTGCTGGTGTTCTGCTGTGTGCCGATTGTGGCCATTGTGGCCATTCTCAGTATCTACTTCATTCCGCTCAGTCTCAAGCATCGCCAAGACCGAACCGAGCTCAAGATGATTCGCAAGAAGTCGTGGAAGATTCTGCTGTACATTCTCTTCTTGATCTACCCGACCTGCTCGTCAGCGGTGTTGCGTACGTTTGTGTGCAAGGAGATTACGGGCACCAACTATCTCTTGGCCGACTTTACTGTCCATTGTTACGATGCCCGATGGAACAGCTATGCCGTGTTTGCTGCTGCCATGATTCTGGTGTATCCCATCGGTATTCCCGCGTTCTTCTTCATCATGGTGTTCCGCTACCGCAAGAGACTGCGAGAGCCCGGCACGCGTGGACAGCTTGGTTTCCTGTACGATGCTTATCACCACAAGACATACTGGTTCGAGTTGGTGGATATGCTTCACAAGTTGTTCGTCACGTGCCTTGTGGCCTTCTTGCCCTACGACTTCCAGATGCCGACGGCCATGTGTGTGGTGGCTATGTACACCATGTTGATCTTGGTGGTCAAGCCTTACATTCGCCAAGGCGATGATCGTCTGCACTTGTTGGCCCAGAACGAAATCATCACGCTGCTGATTGCCGGCCATGTGCTCAATCAGTACTACTACATCGACTACACGGCGGATTTGGCGATGTCTGTCATTCTCATCATGATCATCATGGGCTTCCTCGCCTTCTTCCTCATGCAAGCTGCGCTGTTCATTCGCGTTCAATGGAAGGCCTACAAGGAGCGTCGTAGGATGCGACGTAAGCGAGGCCCCGGCTTCCACGTCCGTTCCAAGAGCGGTCAGATTTCGTTTGGCGACTTGGTGCCTGAGACCGACTCCAATGGCAATGGTGATTCTGAGCCCAAGGAGTCGAATGATGGCCAGGACGTGGAAGGAGCAGGCTCTGAAGGTGTCGATGATGGTTTTGGTGATGAGGGCGGTGAGGTGGAGATGGAGTCGATGCCGCCAATCCTTTTGTCTGCGGCCAATGCCGGCTCTGAACCACAACTGGAGTCTGAGGCTGATGCTGCAGCTGAGGGTGTTCCTGAAAGCAGTGGCCAGACCAAGGACGAAGAGGCAGAGGCTCCTGCGGCCCATGAAATGGATGCTCTTGCTGAAGCTCTCAATACCCAACCAGTCGAGATTTAGTTGTTTTTCTTAGTCTCTTTTTTTTTCGGGTGTGATCGATCGAAAATCTACACCATGAAAGGATGTATGTGTATGTGCCATTTTGTTTGTGTGCTCATGTTTTGCTTGTTTGTGCTCTTGCTATCTTTTTGTTTTTTTTTATGCTTATTATTTTGCTTATGTTAAGAGTGTTGCAGTCTAATCATCTTTACGCTTTCTACTTTTATGTTTTTGTTTATCAATGTTTCTTTTTTTCTTCATCAACCCGCCTTTTTCTTGTATTGTCATTGTGTTTCCTTTTTTTTTTTTTTTTCCGTGAGTGAAAATTTTTGGTTTGTCTTTTTTGGACTTTTTTTTTTTTTTTTTTTT
>Ga0256875_1000310_pt1 | contig 15998 bp, 2 predicted proteins | sample MC6MC0418MT_FD_186354 | JGI IMG/M metagenome (GOLD analysis project Ga0256875, IMG submission 186354) | Metatranscriptome of enriched soil aggregate microbial communities from Iowa State University, Ames, United States - MC6-MC0418-MT... | ecosystem: Environmental > Terrestrial > Soil >... | reverse complement strand
GTTGAGTCGCCATCTCCGTCTCTATCGCAATCTGAGGCTGCTCCAACGTCTTCATCATCATCTTCTTCTTCCGCCTCGTTCACATCAACGCCATCTCCTGCCGCCATTGCCCCCCATAACCCATCCATCCCGATTGATGCTGACTCTGTGGCCACGGTCGCAATGGCCTTTATCCAGTTTGAAGCTCAACGGCCAGGCGAAGATTACTTCGAGCGCGTCACGTACGCCTACGAGCGGGCCTTGGCCCTGCCGTCTTCTGTTTTGCATCCGACAACGCGCAAGGCATTCTTCAAGCTCTATCTCAGCTTTGCACAAGATAACGCTCCCAGCGTCGATCTCGCTGAGAAGATTGAACGCCGCCTGCGCAAGGCTTTTCCGCTGCCTTCTCGTGCTCAACGTGCCGCAGCATCTTCTGCCGCATCGTCCACTCAGTCTGCCTACGTTTCTTATGCTGTTCCACGAAAGCGCAAGACCGACGAAGATGACCAGGCGCAATGGAAGAAGCCGCACAATCGTGATGGTCGTTGGACGAGCAGCAGTGTCAACTCGTATCGACATACTTCCCACACCGCAGGATATGGTCGTGGTTCCAGCGCCTACACTAGTTATGCTGCCCGTCAAGCTCCGTATCAAATGGGCTACGCAAGCTATGCCTCCGGCTCCTACCCCTACGCCTCTTATCCGACTGCTGCCGCTGCTACGCCTGCTTATGGATCTGGAGCGGAGGCCGCCGCCGCAGCAGCAGCAGCACAGTATGCGTCATCTTATGCCGCTTACGCTCAGCAGTACACGCCAGCGGCTTCTGAGGCCCAAGCACAAGCAGCAACAATACCTCCTGCCTCTGCTGCTGGATACGACGCGTCATCATACGTTGCACAGCAGTATCCGCAGCCACAATAGACCTGATGGATGTTTTTAGGTTCTGTTCGTTCATCAAATCCTTTCGAAGGTGAAACTTTTCGAAGCGGGAGCCGGTTTTTCGTCGTGATTCTTCCGAACACGCGTTGGACTCAGCCAGGAAACACTGTTCCAGCCATATCGAACTTGAAGGTCGCTCTCCAAGTCAAACTTGAAAAAAAAAATGGCGTCACTGTGACAGTGTTCGACTCGTTGGGCGATTCTGCTCCATAATCTCCACGCCAAAAGCCATGGATTACGACGACGACTACGAGGATTCAGGCTTTTCCCCAATTGAGGACCTGTCCTCCACCGACAAAGGCGCCAGCGACCGACTCACCGAAGCTGAGCTGCTCGATCTGAATCTGGAGTCGCTGCTCCATCCCGATTTTGTCCTCAAGCAGACGCGTTCCACGTACGGTGTGGCCGGGGCGCTCAAGGACGATGACGAGAAGAAAGAGGAGGACGTTGTCGATGCCAGCAAACTGGTGGCCACTGTTTTGCAGGAATCTCGCGTGGAGCATCTCACTGCTGGTTTTATGAATGATTCAAAGAAGGCGGCTGGTCCGCCAGAAGATGTGACAGCACGACTGTCTCGAGAACTTGCCGCACAAGCATTGTCGGCCGACACCTACCACAATCTGGCCAATCGCCGCGCCCACCTGCTCAACACGCTCAACAACGCCTTTGAGCAAGAATACCGTGCGCGCAAGTCGGCGCAGCTGCGCAAGAAAAAGTTCCCCAAGGATCGCGACGTCCTGGGCCAGGTGGCGGTGCAGTCCACTGTCAGCGTGCTGCTGCGATTACTGCGCGATGCCTCTCGCAACAACCCCAAGTTGTGCTTGGAGATTTTGGATGATTTGAAGCACGTGCTGGGTCAAGTTAAGGGCATGGGCTTCCATGCTCCTGTCGAGACCAAGGACAAAGCCAAAGATGATGGTGATGCCGCTAACGAGCCCAAGGTTCTGTCGCGCGTGTCTTCGCTTGCCTTCGATCAAATCCACCAATTTTTGCTTTTGATCGCAACAGACTCCGAAACCACCACGGACATTCGTGGTCGGTGTATCGAGCTGCTGTTGGGTTTGGCGGTGGCGCGTTCGTCACTGTCGTCGTTCCTGACCGTGGTCAAGCTGCTGCTGTTTGCTTACCCTCTGCAGCACATCGGAGCCTTGTCGGCATTGCATAAGCTCGAGAGCATGCGTCGTGAAGTTCAAATGGAGCAGCCCAGCGCCGACAATCACGACATGCGCATGTCGGTGACCGAACTGACCGAAAGCTCGCGCATGTCCATGGCCACTGATGGTGTCTATCTGTATACCCACTCGCCGGCTGGTTTGTTCAAGATCGGTACCGGCAAGGAAGGCACTACTCCCGGCATGGTCTATGTCAGCATCAAGGGCTATCGTTCCTACGAGCGTTCGTGCCTGGCCATGGCCGGTGGGCGCTTGCTGTACCGCTCGGCGGAGATTGCGCCCGCGATCTTTGTCATCATTGACACGCAGTACTTGCTGGAAGTTGGCTCGGTGCTGCCCGATGGCACTGGCACGTTTGCCTCGGCCGATCTGTCGCACCTGCCGCTGCTGCTCAGCGGCGCCAAGCCCGGCAAGGCCAAGCCCAAGCCCAAGAACAAGGCCAGTGTGGTGGCGGCGTCGAGCGAGGTCGCGGAAGTCAAAGAACTCAAGGAAGTCAAGGAGTCCAAAGGCGATAAGAAGGAGGGCAAGGAAGAAGAGGACGAGTTCACCAAGAAGAAGAAGGAGGCCATGATGGATCCTTACGCCAAGAAGCTGGCGGAGCAAAAAGAGAAGGATGAGGAGAAGAAGGCCCACGAGGAAGAGAAGAAGGCCGAGCAAGGTCCCAAACCTCCTTCGGCGGGTCCGGGTCCGGCTCCGATTCCCAGCCCCTCCGGCCCGAGCGACACCGCCCCAGGCGTCGACCCATCCCAAGCCCAAGCCCAGTCCCCGGCCGGTCCGCTCAGTCCTACTGGCGCTGGTGTGCCGCCTGCTGATGCCGATATGCCTCTGGACATGGATGATGAAGAGGATGACAAAAAGAAGAAGACGCGCAAGAGCGATGGTGTCACATTCTATCCCATGATCAGCGACGGCCGCTACGTGTTTGTGGTGACTCCCCAGGCCCAGGCTACCCCGGCTACGGATGCTGCTGCCACTGACGCTGCTGCTTCGGCGGATTCTGCTGCTGCTTCCTCTTCTTCTTCCTCGACGGAGAAGAAGGGCGACAAGTCGGAACGCTCGGCTTTGTCAGTTTCGGCTTTGGATTTCGAGGGCAAGCAACGTCTCGAGCACTGCCACTCTGTGACCCTTCTGTCCAGCAGGAGCAAGCCCAACAGCTTACTGACGATGAACAATCAGTCCTCGGCCAAGCAGAAAGCGAGCCGAACCACGCGTGTCGGCCGAGGCGGTCGTGTCGTGGCGACCAAGAGAGCGAGTCGCAATGCGATGAACATGCCGCATGTCAATCTGGGCAACCCCGAGCATCTCAACTTCGACGGCTCGATTTCCGTGGAGTGCTGGTTCAGGGCACCTCAACAGGCTTGGAACTCGGGCAACTACCAGTCACTGTTCACGCACGGTGACCCGTCCATGCGCTTCTTCGTCATGGCCTACACCGGCTCGATCTATGCCGGCTGCAACACCGCCATGGGTTCGGGTCAAGTGAACGGACAGGTTTCGGTCGATTTCACCGAGTGGAATCACTTGTGTGTGGTCTATGACCATACCAGCCAGTCGTGGTGTGTCTACGTCAACGGTGCTTTGTCGGCCAAGCAACGTTCTAACATCGCCCTGAGCTCGTACCCCGGCGACTGGATCCTCGGTGCGGCTCACAACAACCGCTTCGAGGGTGAGATTGCCGATGCTCGTATCTGGAAGAAGGTGCTCACCGAAACCGATATTGCTCGCACTATGAAGAACGAGGTTCGCCCCGATGAGGAAGGCCTGATGGGCTGGTGGCCCATGTCCGATGGCTTCGGTTTGACTGCGCGTGATCTGTCGCAGTACGGGCATCCTGGTGCTCTTTCCAGTGGCTGCGCTTGGATCAGCGGCGAACGCCCCGTGGCGTCCGTCTCTTCCGACGCCGACGACGACTCGGGCGCTTCTTCGAGCGTGTCGCTGCCGCCCTACCGCTTCAGCAAGAAGGTGCTCAGCGATGCCGTCATGTACACCAATGGCGAGTGCTTGGCCATCCTGTATCCCGATGATGTGGCTCCGTCGGCTTTCCCTGGCGTGGACAAGGCCGTGTTCCAAGCCTTCTCGCTGGAGTCCGGCGAGCTGCTCGAAGAATGCGAGCACGAGCACGCCGCGTCGCCACTGGCCGCGGTGCTGACGCCTGCGGGCGATGCGCTCTACACGGCTGAACTCAACCAAGGCTCCGCGGTCTTCCATCGCTACTTTGCCACCCCTCCCGCCTCGCAATCTGCCTGGCGTGTGGCCCGCTTCAAGGACGACGAGGTGGCCGATGACGGTGTTCCTACTGCTGGCAAGCTGCGCAAGGACTTCCCGCTGCCTGAGCAGACGGTGGTGCGAAGTGGCGGCAGCAAGGGTGTCGAGGCTTCTCTGCAAATCGAAGACGAGCTGGGCGACATCTACCTTGACGACGATCAAGATGAGAAGAAGACTTCTGCCAAGAACAAGGCGAATTCTCCGTCTCGTCAAGGCCTGGAGGGCGACCGCGTGCCCACCGCCACCACCATTGCCACGATTATCGCGCGCGTGTCGAACGAGGCTCGTTTCGTCAAGCATGTTTCGACCAAGGTTCCTCATAACCTCTCCTATTTGCTTGCCGTGGACTTGAATGAGACCACGTTTGAGAACCTGCTGGCCATGCTGGAGGGTCTGGTCGAGGAGTACTACGCTCCCGAACCCGCCTCGGAGACCGAGGAACAGCTGTCCGTGCGCCGCCTGCGCATGTTCGCCTTCCTGACGTGCCTCAACCTGTTGCGCATCAACATCTCGCACCTCGTGGGCTGGAAGGTCGACCCCGCCGAGTGTGGCCTCACTCAAGATAAGAATGAGGACAAGGACAAGAGCATGCAGACTCGCCTTGTGGCGCTGCTGAACAAGCTGATTCTCAACACGCCCACTTCGAAGCTATCGCTGGTCATTTCCAGCAAGGTGTTCGAGGAGGTGTCGGACACGCTCAGTGTCGGCATGAGCGTCCTTTATGGTGCCGCCTTGTCGCGTGTACGCATCCTGTCGGAGCTGGTGACTGGCGCCCTCGAAGCGCCCAGCGACAGCGGCGTCAGCGCCCAGCATCAGTTGCTCATGAGCCGTTTCTTCGCCAGCCAGAGCCAGGCCAATAACGTGGTAATCATCGTTCCCGCGATTATCACCCTGCAAGACAAGGCTGTTGAAGCCACCAAATTGGGCCGCAAGCTTCGTCCCGCCATTCTCGATATGGCCAATTTGATGGAGCGTGTGTTGAGCCTGGTGATGAAGGGTGCCCGCCAGCAAATCGACTTGTGCTTCCGCGGCCAGCCTGAGGTCAAGGATGAGACTTCAGTCCACCTTCGTGCCTTCCTGTCGCGTGCCAGCATTTGCCTCATTGGCCGTGCTGCGGTGCCCAACCCCTCTGCTGAGGCCTTGAAGCAGGTGCTGGGTCATGCGTTGTTGGTGATTCGCTCCTGCGAGCAACTCGTCACGGACTGTGTCAACCGTCTGGGCGCTCCCGATCAGACCAAGCTCGGTGACTTGGCCAAGATTTCCGATGTCCTTCGTGGCGCTGTGGGGTCGCTGCTGCAGCCTCTGTTCTCCTCGCTTTGGAGCATCAGCATTGATCTGAAGCAGGCCTGTGAGATTCTGCCGTCGCTGTATCGCCTGTTGGCTGCTGTCGACAACTTTGCTTCGCGCATGCCTGAGGTCATTAGCAAGGAGCGTTCTTCGGGCGACAACCAGCGCATGCTCGTGTCCCGCTCGGTGACTGTCGAGTCCAACCATCCCGTGCGTCAGGGCGCCAACACCAAAGTGGTCTCCATTCCTGGCGTTTCCGAGATGCTGTTGGACTTTGACCCCAAGTCCTTCCGTCAGCTGCAGCAAGGTTCTACCATCAACATCTATCGCGGCAAGAACCAAACGGACCCTGTTTCTGGCACTCTGACTTCGGCTCCCGCTGGTCCCATCAAGGTGCCTGGCGACAAGGTGTTTGTTGTCTATAACTGCGGCTACAATCGTGACTGGGGTTTCAAGGTGACTGCCAAGGCCTTCGTTGAGGAAGAAACCATGGATCTTCCGTGGGTGATGGATCTGTCCAAGAGCGTGGCCCTTCTTGCTGGCAAGTGTGCCAGCCTCGCCATCAAGGGTGAGGAGGAACAAGCTGCCGAGAAGGAGAACAACAAGTGGCTGCAGAACGAGTTGCTCAGCGAAGGCATGGACTACGGTGCCGAGGTCTCGCAAGAGGAGTGCAAACAGCTGTCTTGGCTTCCGGAAGCTCTTGATGAGCGTACTGATCTCAAGTGTGAGACTCAGTCTGTTGTGAAGGCTTCTGAAATCGATCTGCCAGAGGCTGTGCCTGCCATGCCCAAGTTGCAACGAGCTGCTTCTTATCTGGGGATGTCGATGATCACTTTGGTTCGTGAGCTGCGCGAACGCATGGTCAAGGCCGGTGTGCGTCCCGATCCCTACCCGGTGCCTCGTGATGTCATCGACATCGTGCAAGACGCCATCTTGCACGTGGTGGCCGTTTTGATCAAGCACAACAAGCTGACCACCGAAGCGCAACAGTTTATCAACTCGCCCGAAGGCACTCAGCCGTCCTCGAATCTGGTGCGTGTCTACAAGACTCCCCACAAACTGCGTCAGTGGTGCATGCAGAAGTACCAGAACCGCCGCTCTGCCGCTGAATCCAAGGCCAACAAGGACAAAGAGGCTGCCGTGGAAGATGGCTCTCTGTCTCCCACCGCGGCTGCCAGTGATGTAAAGATCCCGGACCGTCCTACGATCTACAAGGAGCTGTGCGATGAGATCGTGCGTCGCTCTGAGTTCTTGTTGAATGTGGTGCCTGCGCCCTCGCCCGACCAGAGCGCTCAGGCTCCGAAGCTCCTCCGCACCAAGTCATCTGCTGGATCTGAACAAGAGGGCATGACCGAAGATGAAAAGAAGGCCCAGGCTACACTTTTGGCTTGGCAAGCCACTCGTGCCACCGTGCCTTTGCGCTACGCTGAGCCCGATGAAAGATTCGGTCTGGTGTGGAAGCACGTGTTGCAGCTTCTGGACGAAACTGCCCTCAATCTCGATTCGCTGATTGAGAGCATGGCTCTGCGCCGCCGTCGCGCTCGTATGCGGGCTCGTGGTCTGCGCATGCTCAACCAGCTGCTCAACTGCGCCTCATTGTCTTCAGTCAAGCGCGAAATTGTCGCGTCGTTGGTGCCTGCTCTCAGTTGGTCCAACAAAGAAGCCATGTCTGGCGTGGCCCCCGATCTCATGGTGCGTCTTCGCCCTGCCGGCTCGGCGCTCACCAACGAGGTGCTCGAGTCCTTCCAGGCTGTGTACCGCTCGCTGATTGGTATTCTTAAGAATCCCGTGCGCAGCGGCTCACAGCTCTTGCAGGCTGCTCTGTACGCCTTCTCGCTTAAGTACAGCGACGAAGAGTTCCGACTGGCTCTCTCCCTGGGTATTTTCCCTGTTCTCAACCACCTGCTTCTCACCGATTCTACCGAAGCGAAGGAGGAAGTTAAGGAGAGCAAGGTGCCTGAGTCCAAGCAGCCTGTGAGCGGTGACAGTGACAGCGAGCACAAGCAAGTTGCTGTCGACCCCATGTCTCAAACCAAGGATGGATTGACTCAACCTTACCAAACGTCGGCATTCACACTGCTCGACCTTCTCACTGTCTTGATGAGTAAACAGCAGCAGCAGCAAGGTCAAGGCAGTCAGGAGCAAGAAGAGGAGAAGGAGCCAGTCTACGACATTCTGTTGAGTCAGCTGGACAAGATCGCCGATTCCCTTCGAGCTGCTCGTCAGACTGCTGATTCGGCGGCCGGTTTTGTGCCTGAGCTGCCTTCCCAGCCTACTTTGAAGATGGATGGTTCAGCGGCATCGACTCACTTTGATCAGCAGGTGGCTCGCAAGGTCGGCACCGTCAGCGCGTTTGGTTTGCAGACGTCGACTCTCTCTGCTGAACTCAACGATGCTGGAGCCATCAAGAGCCGCGACGCCGAAATCTACTCCGATTCGTTCAACATTCGCGTCCTGAACCTCGTGGACAATGTCAGTCGCTTGAACGCGGGCCGTGAGCGTGTGGCGCAGCACCGTGGCTTGAAGGCCTTGTTTACCATTCTGCAGCTCGGCTCTCCTCGCTCGCAAGTTGTCGTCCTGAGGGTTTTGCGCAACATCCTGACCAGCGGCTCCGCCTCTGCTCCCCTCCTCAAGCTTGTCGATGACTCTGTCGCCGAGAAGCCTCTCGCGACTTCTCAGCCTGGTGAGGCGGCTGTTGAGTTTTGGATGCAGCAGATTGGCCAGCGTGCTGCTGCTCCTGCTTTTACTGCCTTGGCTGTCAACAAGACTGCTATGGAGCTGCATGGCTCCGCAGCGGCCACTGTGCTTCAGAACCTGCGTCTCTTTGCTTCTCACTCAAGCGGCGGTGTGTGTGCTTGGGCCGAACATGTCTCGCTGCTTCGATTCCTTTCGGACAACAGCAACGACTGGCGTCAAGTTATCGCATCCGTTGTTGAGCGCTCCTTGGCTCAGCTGCCTTCCTTGCTTCAGCGTCTCAAGGAGTTCGCCTACGGCTCCTCCAAGCAAGAGGAGAAAACCGAGTCCAAGGAGAACAAGGATGACTCATGGGAAAGTGTGCAGCTACATGCCGAGGCGCAGAATCAAGCTAACGCTCAAAAGGACAGCGAACTGGCTACCTCTTCCGAGTTGTGGTCGCAGCTGTGGATGGTTTTGGGCGCTCTGAATGTTTTCGGCGGCTACGTCGACGTGTTGCGTGTTGGCTCCCGCGTCTACATGCCATCCATCGAATCTTGTGGTGTCGTTGTGGCGCGTGATATGCAAAACAACACTGTCAGTGTGATTCGTGACGGTGAAGGTACAATCACCGAGGAGAAGTGCCCCGATGTTGTCTGCCTGGGAGGTCGATCTTTCAAGCGCGAGGAGAGCTTTGGCCTGGTCAACTCCGCCCAAGTCTTCAACAGCATCCGCGCGATTTTGAATGCTGTCAACGATCGTCCATTGACCATCGAGCAGCTGAACAAGATGATCAATGACATTCGCAACAAGCATGACAGTGTCGGTCCGGCTGATGGGGCCCACGAAGGTGAAGAGGCGGAAGAGCCTGTGGATGCCGCTGAGAAGCTTCGTCGCGTTGAAATTAGCATGGCTGCCGTCACGACCAGTATGTTGCACACATGCTGCATCCGTCTGTTGCACTCGCTGATGCTTTCCGACAAGGATGTGTCAGCGTTCTTGCAAGACCAAGAGACCTTCAAGAAGTTGTATGGCTCTGCCATGCAGATTTCGCCGCTGGGAGAGACCGCCCAGGCTCGCGAATCGACTGAGGTCCTGGAAGACAAGCTGGCGGCCCTGTCGTCGGAGTTGACTCGTCGTGCTCGTATTCCTGCCGATATTACCCTCACCGTTCGTCATTCTCAGCCCCGCATCCGCATCAGCAAGCCACAAGTTGATCTCGAGGCCGAGTATGCCAACATTGGCAACAAGGTCTCGGAAGATAGCGTTCGTGCCTCGCTGTATTATTTGCGCCTCAACGAGGAACCCAGCGCCAAATGCACAGGCAAAATCGTTCTGATCGATACCTATGGTGATCTCATCGAGCGTCTCAACAAGCTTGCTGATTTCGCCCCTGCTGCTATTATTCTGGCTCTTCACTCTGCTACTGCGAAGTTGGAGGGTTTGAACGAGGATGAAGATGATCAGGAGGATGGAAAGAAGAAGGAAAGTGACAACGTCATTCAGCAAGCACAGGGTCTGGTTGCTGGTCTTCGCCACGGTATGCTTGACTCTGGCCTGGGCGCGATGCCTATGGGCCTCAGCATGGCGTCTCGGCGCGCTGGAGCTTTCTCAGCCGCTGCTATGCCTGGAATGCCTGCTTCTGCTTTCTCAGCCGCTTCGACCGCTGGATCAAGCAGGAAGAAAGAGGTCAAGAAGAAAGACAAGGACGGTAAGGAAAAGCCCGCAACCAGTGCTGCCTTGGATGCTGTGCCGCTGATTTGCGTTCCTCCGGAAAGTTCACGCCTTCTGCGAGTGGCTCTGGGAGTGCGCTCTGAGGACAACCCGGAAACTGTCAACCGTGCCATGCTTGTTGCTGCTCTGGTGGCTCGCGGCTATCCCAAGGAGCACACACTGCGCGCTTTGGAGAAGCACGACTTTGACTTGGAGGCTGCTGCCGGCTGGCTCGATACGGCCAAGGAATGGCTCTATGAATCGACTGCGGAACTCAAGGAGATGGGCTTCGACAAGGAAAGCGACGTAAAGGAATCCGTGGCTTTGACGGCTGAAGAACAAGTCGCTGCCATTGAGACGGTGTGGGGCGAATTCACGCGCAATCACTCTTCCTCGGCTCAGATCGGACCGATTGCCGCGACGGTGGCCAACACATGCTCACCGCAATGGTTATCTACCCTGCGTTCCCAGTCGACCTTCTCTCTTCTCGCCGACTTGCAACAACTGGAACGAGCCTTGTTCATTCACTACGCTCGAAGAGCCTTGGCCAGCTGCTTGTTGCGCTTGCCTCTGTCTCAGCCCATCCGTGAAACTGTCTTTGGTGATCGCACGGTCTTGACCAACACGGTGCGTGCCTGTCTGTCGATGGAGATGTTCCCTGCATCTGAGCTGGACCCCCTGGAGAGCGTCAGGAACTGTGCCAATAACGGAGCTCTGACCCCCAGCAAGCGCTTGCAGTTCAGGGCCCAACTTCTGGACATGCTCTTGCAGCGACAAGCCAAGTACGGCATGGAGTCCACCGACGGTGCCTATTTGCCCAACTGCTTGATCGACGAAGCGTGCCGTCTCCTGCAGGACAACGTCAAAGACGGCTCTTCTCAGTCCACGGCGCCGATCCGCGTGCGCACTCATCCTCTTGAAGTCCGTTCCAACGTGGCAACTGGCCAACCCCCTGTCGAAGTCCACGTGCCTTCTTTCCCGGCCATGAGTATCAGCATCGAGATGGATCCCGATTCGCTGCGCAACAACTACGAGTGCTTTGTGACCATTTACTCCGACGCGGCCTGCCAGAACGAGGTGCGTCAGGTCCACGTCTCGAGGATGACCGCTGGCGAGCAGATCGTGCTGGGAACGAACAGGTTCTATCTGACCTCATATTCCCATCACTATTACGCTCAAGGCCCGGCAATCAAAGCCACAATTACCATGCAGGCGATGGACTCCGGCGCCGATGCCACTTCCGAGCTGCGCGAGCTGACCGGTGACATTGGCAGCGCCATCACACTCATCACCCTGGCGATGCGTTCGGGCAAGCGCGTGTCGCTGTCGACGCTGGTGTGGCTGCTGCGCTCGCTGGCGGTGATCCGTCAGCCTGCCCTGGCTCAGCGTGCCTGCAGGATGGCCATTCGCCTGTTCAACCGCTTCTCGTGGCTGGATGAGGCGCCGCGCGACGGCGACGGCCTGACCAAGGAGCAGTGCCTCGCGGAGATCAAGCAGTGGCTGGCCTCCATTGAGAACGCGCACGCCGGCCTGCGAACCGACTTGCTTGTCAACTGGAACAGCGGCGCCATGCCTGGTTCGCACCTTCAGAATTTGTTGGAGCTGGTCTTGTCGGGACGCAAGGCAGTGGGCGAGGAGGAGGAGGAGCAGGCTTCTGCTCAGTCCGAGTCCAAGGAAGACGCCGAGGTGGCTGTCACCGACCCCAAACTGTCCAAAGCTCCCGAGTTTGTGGTGGAAAGCTACAAGAACTTCCGTGATGGCCAGCGTTTGGGCTCCATGATCAACCTCTCTCAACGTCGCCTGGCTCCTGACTTCACTCTGTCGATGAGCAGCGAGAGCATGAACTCCGGTCGCGACATGTTCATTGGTGACATCAGCGTGTCTCGAGGCGGACGCTGGTACTGGGACATCAAGCTGAAATCGCTGCCGCAGCAACTGTCTTTGGGCTGGTGCACTCGCGACTTCAGAACCAACAATTATCAGCAGCTGGGCCATGACATGCAAGGCAACAGTTGGTGCTTGCTGGGACCCAATCAAAACTATTGCCATCGGGGCCAGTATTCGGCCCTTGACGCGTCCGCTAGCGTGGCTTGGACCATCGGCACGGTGCTGGGCTGCAGCGTCGACTTTGAAGAGCGAGAGATTCGCTTCTACGCCAACGGCAAGTGCCTGGGCACCGCGTTCTCTGGCATTAATCCAGACGAAAGCCTGTATCCTATCGTGATGGTTGGGCGCCAAGCTTTGTTGACGGTCAATTTGGGTCGTGAGGGCTTCGAGTATGTGCCTGAGACGCCGGTGGGTTCCGGTGGCGACTCGAAGAAGAAGGCCGAGGAAACCAAGACAAAGACCGTGACCACGACCAGCACCAGCAGCAGCGAACAAGAGCGTCCTCGCGTCAACATCGACGCGTCGGGCCACTGTGCCATGGAAGATGAGCGCATTGCTAGCTCGTGTTGGCTGTCCCGTTACCGCCACGCCAGCGATGTGACGCACATGCTCTATCAGCGCCAAGAGCTGCCCGAGTCCGTGGTGGTGAAGGCACTGGAGAAGGAGGTCTCATTGGGTGCGGTGCCCATGAACTTTGAAGTCAACAGCACGGACATCGATGACTTGGCTCGCTCGCCGACTATGTCGCCGGATAATGTGTTGGTCGACAACGATTCGCTCTTCTCTTGCGACAAATCCACCAATCTGCACATGTGCTTCAATGTCGTCGGCAAGGACGTCGAGGTGCTGCTGCAAGAGGTGCAGGTTCGTCTGTCGCGCAACAACCGTGGCTTCTATGGCATGGTGTTTGTCAGCCAGAAGCAGCCGGAGTTGGACAGCTTTGCGTGGTGCGACAACTTCCAGCAAGCGCATTTCACGAAGTTCTTGGATCGCAAGAAAGCTACGCGCCAACCTTGGAAGCCCCACGAGCCCGTGGCCTTCTTCACGAGCAGCGACACCTTTGCTCGTGTCAAGCTGGACCAGCCACGCCGTGCTCGTTTCATCACGCTCAAGATCAGCTTGACCGTGCCTCGTGGCAACATTTTCATCGAGCGCGTGAAGTTCGTTTGTATTCCGGGTTCTCATCCCTTGAGTCCCATGTTCGGCACCCCTGCGCTCGAGACCAAGAGCAAGGAAATGAAGGATGAGCTGACCAAGAGCGCCTTGGCGGTGAGTGCCGACTCGAACTGGACGCTGGAGATGGACGAAGAGTTGGTCAGCCTGGTGCAAGGCATGTGCAACAAGCTGGGTGTGGGGCCTATTTCGCTCGATGCGATCATGCTCAACCCAGGCCCTGACGATCTCATGCGCTTCAAGACCCTCAAGGATGTTCCCGTGCATGTCTTGCGCGCTCGCTTCGCCATCATCAAGTACCTCAACCGCCTCGTCACACCTCTGCTGCACTATGTCGACATCAAGATGTACGAGAAGGATCTGGGCCGCAAGGTTGTCAAGTCAGGCACCAAAGAGCAAGAGGAGACCAAGGAAGAGCAGAAGAGCATGGCCGTGGCCTCCTTTGACGACACCTCTCTGTCCTACATTGTGCACCAGCTGCGTGGTCTGTACTTCATGAGCACTAAGAAGAGTGTGTTCGATGCCTTGCTGTCCGTTGGTGCTGCCTCCACCACGGCTGGCGGCTTCGGTGTGGGTGGCTTCCAGCGCCCGAGTCTGCGCATCACTGTCAACCGTATGAAGGCGGTCAAGTCCAAGGAGAATCGTGCCAAGGACCCCGATGGTCTGCACAGCGTGTTTGGTCAGATGTACACTCAGCTCCGCAGCAACAACCCCGGCGATTTCCGTGGCAAGAAGGCGCAGCAGATGTTCCAAGTGACCTTCTTGGGTGAAGGCTCTATCGACGTTGGTGGTCCTTACCGCGAGTGTATTGCCAACTTGAGTGCCGATCTCATGTCGGAGAACACTCCCTTGTTCATCCCGTGCCCCAATCGCAAGAACGCCGTCGGTCTCAATCGCGAGAAGTTCGTCATCAACCCTTCTTGCCAGTCTGCCACCCACATGGCCATGTATGAGTTCCTGGGTATGCTGATGGGCATGGCGCTGCGCACTGGCGAGACCCTGAACCTGGACCTTGGCTCTATCATCTGGAAGAAGCTCATCGGCGGTTCGGTCGACACCGTGGACTTGGAGGGTGTGGACAAGCTGTGCATCCAGGCTTTGGGCGGCATGCCTTCGCTCAGCCAGGACAAGTTCGAGGACCTTGATCTCAAGTTCGTGACGCAGCTCAGCGATGGCCAGGAGTTCGAGCTCAAGCCCAAGGGCGCTGAACTTCCGGTCAAGCATTCTGACCGCGACGAGTTTATTCGCCTGGCCATCAACGCTCGTTTGTCGGAGAGTGACCAGCAAATCCGAGCGATTCGCAAGGGCCTGAATGCCGTGGTGCCTGCCAACCTCCTGTCGCTCTTCTCGTGGTTCGATTTGGAGATGATGGTGTGCGGCAATCCCGAGATCGACATCGAACTGCTGCGCAAGCACACGCACTTCCGCGGCTTCAGTGGCAGCTCGCCTTTGGCCAAGAATCTGTGGAAGTGCCTGGAGAGCTTCAGTACCGAAGAGCGTCAAATGTTCTTGCGCTTTGTTTGGGGTCGAAGCCGTCTGCCGATATCGGAGAATGATTGGACCCAGGAGTTCACTGTGCACCTCCTGAAGGCCTCGGACTCCTCTCTGCCAATTTCTCATACTTGTTTCTTTTCGCTTGAATTGCCAAACTATTCTACCTACGACGTGCTCCGCCAGAAGCTGCTCTACGCCTGCCAGAACTGTCTCGCGATCGATATCGACTTCCAGCCCAACCAGTCTTCCCTCAACTCCTGGGTGGAGAACGACTAAAGGCTCATCGCGATTGATATCGATTTCCAGCCAGCCATTCCCTCGACTCCTGGTGGAGAACGTCTCAAGTCCCACCGCGCCTTTTTCTGGCTTCATTTTCTTTTTCTTTTTGTTTTGATTATTTACTATTATTTTCTCTGCTTTGTTTTCCCTTTCATGTTTTGTTTGCCTCCTTACTTGCCTTGCTTTCACCTCGATCGCCCAGTTCCATTCAAAGTTCCATTTGAATGGACCCCTTGTTTGAAACGAACTTTGCAGAATTCGTAAAAGCTGTTTGCTTGTCAGCTTTTTTGTCCATCCTTTTGGGGATCCTTGTCGATCTTTGCTTGCTCTACATCCCTGGCTGGCCCAAGGAGGCAAGAATTCGACAGATTTAAAAATAGAAACGAAAAATTTGCCACGCGCGGTCTGGATCTCCTTTTGTTTCACTTCCTTTCCCTCTCCCATCATGTCAGACGCTCACAAACAGTTAGAGAAGTCTGTGAACGAAGAGCTAGACATTGTTCAGCCGTACTTCGAAACCATGCTGGATCCCAGCTACCCTTTGCAAGCAGACGAAAAGAAGTTCCTGAAAACGCAAACTTATGTGTCTCCGGGTGCTTATCCTTTGGGTCTGGCGTCTTGGTACGGAATTTCCAAAGCTTTGCAGTTGAAGAAGGTCGTCGCTTCGTCTCGTTGGTCCAAGGTCGTTGCCATTCCTCCCGCTTGCTTAGTCATGGCAGTTCTCAGCTCGCTACTCAATCGACCATCTGTGATTCCGTTTATTGCTATGCCCCAGTTTCCCGCTGCTGCTTCTCTGCGACAAAAACTTGCAAGCGAGCGTGGCAACAATAGCTACCTTCTTTGGCTGCATCAACGCGCCCTCCTGCGCAACAAATTCACTGATCATGAAGCGGCTCAGACCGGGTCCTCTCCTACTCAGGTGATTGATTCCGTTTTGGGACAGCCTGATAGTATGTTTGTCAAGTTCACAACCAAGTTCGTCATTCCTGTTCCAGTCTACGACAGCCTCTTGAAGCAACGTGAGAGACAGAGTGATGAGTTGCAACTTGAAGCGGATGTTGATTCCGAAACTCGACAATTGTAGTACTAAGTAGTGAATTGAAGCCGAAATCATCATGTTTGTTACATAGTTTTTCT
>Ga0256875_1000303_pt1 | contig 16079 bp, 11 predicted proteins | sample MC6MC0418MT_FD_186354 | JGI IMG/M metagenome (GOLD analysis project Ga0256875, IMG submission 186354) | Metatranscriptome of enriched soil aggregate microbial communities from Iowa State University, Ames, United States - MC6-MC0418-MT... | ecosystem: Environmental > Terrestrial > Soil >... | reverse complement strand
GGCGGGTGATCTGACCTGCTGGTGCCGTAGCGTGGAACGAGGGCTGACTTCAGTCCCGCCCCGGGCGACGGGCCGGACCTAGGTCTTGTCGCCTTGCAAAGCGCTGGCCTTGCTGGCGTCAACCTGTGCCTGTTTTTTAGCGGCGTCATCCTTGGTCGCGGCCTGCGCTTCTTGCGGCTTGCCGGGAGGCTGGGCTTGGTCTGGACGAGCGCCGGTAGCGTTAGCGCCAAAGCGGGTTGGGAATGTCATGGTGCGCACCTTTTTAAGGTTGTGGTGACGGGTTGCCACCTACCCACAGTACGTCTTAAAAATCCGATCCCCTACGGATCAATTGAAACAGGCAATCTTGTTTTCGGCTGTGGATCGCGGGGCGGCGGCCAGCCAGATCTATCAAGTTGAAACATCCATAGGCCATCCACTTGGATGGTTTTATGATCCGTTGCATGCCTCCTCGTCCCCCACGCCTCGCTTCCGCTCCCAAGCCTTCCGACGAAAAGATCACGATCAATCTGGGTTATGTCGACCTGGGTCAGATTGATCTTCTGGTCCAAGAGGGCTTCTACGCCAATCGGACTGACCTGATCCGCACTGCGATCCGCAACCAGCTCGCCACCCACGGTGAAGCCGTGCGGCAGGCGGTCAGCCGGAAAACGTTGGTGCTGGGCATTCAGCACTACACCGCCCAGGATTTGCTGGCGGTGCAGGCCGCCGGGGAAATGCTTCAGATTCGGATTTTGGGTCTGGCGACCATTGCGCCGGACGTGACGCCCGAGCTGGCGCTGGCCACGATTGAATCCGTGACGGTGTTGGGGGCGCTGCACGCAAGCGCCGCCGTCAAGGCCGCCCTGCGTCAGCGCATTCGCTGACAGTCCTAGCCGCTTTAAAGGTCACACCATGCACCCTGAATTTCAGCAGCTCATGAGCCAAGCCACCCGGCTCACCCGTTCCGGCAATCTGGCCGCAGCGACGGCCGCCATTCAAGCCGCGTTGCTCGGCGTGCAACCCACGGCCACCGCCGCGCAGCCGCGTTTCGATGATGCCGACGTCATCGACGTCGAGGCTTGGGAGGTTCCGGAATCCAAGCCCGTTGTCGAACCCATTTCTGAAGCGCCTGCGCAGCCCACTTCGCAGCCCACCCCCGAACCCAACTTCAAGTCCCCCTCGCAGCCCGCTTCCCAACCTGATGTCTTCCTCTCAGGCGCCTTTCGCAATGCCGCTGGCCAGCGTAGCTACAAGCTCTACGTGCCGCCCGGCGCGGGCGATCAGCCCAGGCCGTTGGTCGTGATGCTGCACGGCTGCACCCAGGATGCCGATGATTTCGCCGCCGGCACTGCCATGAACGACGCCGCGCGAGAGCAGGGCTTCTATGTGCTGTATCCGGTGCAGCCGCGCGAGGTGAATCCGCAGAAATGCTGGAACTGGTTCAAGCACAACCATCAGCAGGCGGGCAAAGGCGAACCGTCGATTCTGGCGGAGATGACGCGTCACATCATTGCCGAACACAACATCGATACGCGCCGCGTCTACGTGGCTGGCCTGTCGGCGGGCGGGGCGATGGCCGCGATTCTGGCTGGCGCTTATCCGAAGCTGTATGCGGCGGCGGGCGTGCATTCCGGGCTGGCGGCGGGCGCCGCCAAGGATCTGCCAGGCGCATTGGCCGCGATGAAAGGAATGGGCGGCGGGCCGGTGACGGCGTCGCCACATGCGGTTCCGACCATCGTCTTTCACGGGGACCGCGACACCACCGTCCACCCCAGCAACGCGGACGCGGTTGTCGCCGCGAGTGCGGGGGCCAGCGCCCGCGCGGAAAGCCAACGCGTCGCAAGCGCGAACCAAGGGCGCGACAGCACCAAGCGCGTGTACCGGAATGCGGCGGGCGACGTGGTGGCGGAATACTGGGTGGTGCATGGCGCCGGCCACGCCTGGGCCGGGGGTTCCGCGCGCGGTTCCTATACAGACGGTAGCGGCCCCAACGCGACCCAAGAGATGCTGCGATTCTTCTTCGAACATCCCTTGGCCGCCAAGCACTGAATCTTGGCGCGGCCTTTCCGTTTCGGAAGGCCGCAACCCTTGACGCGAAACCCGCGCCGCGCGATCAAACCAACGTGACTTTACCCGTGGCCAAGTCGTAGACGCCGCCCGCCACCATCAGCTTCTTCTGTTGAACCATGCCTTGCAGCACCGGTTGCGCGGTCTGCAATCGCTGGACGGCCAAGCGGACGTTTTCAGCGATGGCGGCGGTCAGCAGGTTCTTGGGTTCGCCCTTGCTGGCGCGTTCCACGGCGGGCTTGATGGCGTTGACCAGTTCGGGCAGGTGGCCAGGCAGTTCGGCTTGCTCTTTCAGTACCTTTATCGTGGCGTCCACCGCGCCACAGTTGTTGTGGCCCAGAACCAGGATCAATGGCACGTTCAGAACTTTGGCGGCGTATTCAAAACTGGCCAGGCCGTCGTCATTGACGAAGTTGCCCGCCACCCGAACGATGAACACGTCGCCCGGATTCTGGTCGAACGCCAACTCCGGCGCCACCCGCGAATCGGAACAGCTCAAGATCGCCGCAATCGGCTTTTGCGTTTTGACGCGAGCGGCGCGGCCCGCAGAAAAGTCTCGAACATTGGGTTTGTTGGCGGCGTACCGCGCGTTGCCGGCCATCAAGCGCTTCAGGGCGGCGTCACCGCCAATATCGTTCGACGGGACTTCGGCGTGGGCGGCTTCAAGCCAGCCCGTGGCTCCGATGGCGGCAATTCCAGCCGCGCCCAATAGCAGGCGGCGGCGGGGATTCTCAGGGGTGGAGGGGGACAAACAGTTGGCGCAATCGCACATAGGGTTCTCCCAAAGGACGAGATGTCCAGAGAATTCGTGCGCGATTATTTTGCGGCGATAACAGTGTTTCGGCGCAGTAACCCGTGTGGACTTAACAATTGTTTAGGGCGACGGGCGCTTGACCTTGCCCGCGTGGGCATCTTTAGGCTTGGGGTCTTCTCTTGGACATGCCAAGACCGATACCTAAGGTGGCCCGATTTGCCAAAAATCACCGTTCTTCCCCATCCTTATCTTGCCCCCGCCGGCGCGGTGCTGGACGTGTCCGCGGGCACGTCCCTGTGCGATGCGTTGCTGGATCACGGCATCGCAATTGAACACGCGTGCGAGCAAAGCCGCGCCTGCACCACGTGCCACTGCATCGTGCGCAGCGGCTTCGATGCGCTCAATGACGTGGAAGAGGGCGAAGAAGACTTGCTTGACCGCGCATGGGGCGTCGAGCCGCAGTCGCGCTTAAGCTGCCAGGCCATCGTCGGCGAACAGGACGTGACGGTCGACATCCCCAAGTACACGGTCAATCACGCAAAGGAAAACCACTGAAATGCGTGCGGCGATGGCGGTAAGCCCCCCTCGCAACACGCTCCACAATTTGCACGGACCGAAGGTCGCAAACTATGGACGTTTGTGCGCCACCGCCACGGCGACGGCGCCATCTGGCAACCGGTACTTTCCATCGCCCAGCCAAATCACTTGCTCGCCGGATTCCAACGTGCAGACATAACGATGTTCGGGCGACGCGTCTGCGCTTCGAGTAATGACCAGGCGACGTTCGACGCGCACCGTCGACCGGTCCGGCAGTTTGACAATTACGTCAGACAGTCGTGAGCCTGAGGCCATGACAATGTCCTCCCTAAAATCGCCAATCCGCATCGGGCCGGATGTTGTTATGCCAGCGGATGGCGGTTTCTCCCTTGGCGCTTTTATTGATAGCACTGAAGGAGGACAGGGGAATATCGCCCGTGTGGGTGATTGCCGCTCGCTACCACTTATTCATGACGCGCATGCGCGCCGCAACAGGTGAAGGGCTTGTTTTCGAACCCTTACATCGCTGTTACGACTGCGCAGATAGGATTCCTATATTCGAAAATTGGAGTCCATCATGAATAACGAAAAGCCGACCCCTGAACCGAACAAGCGCCGCTGGCCGTTTGGCTATGGCGACCAAGAATCGTCACGCTAACGGAGTCAGCCATGGATTGCTCAGTTGAAGGAAAGGTCGCTTTTGCGGACGGACATTCGTACCACTTCGCCACGGTAGATGCCGCGCTGGCGTTTGCGGAATGTGTGAAAAGCTCGCAGCAGCCTGGCCAGTGTGCGGCGGCCAATGGCTGTACGCAGACGGTCAAGCTGCAAGCGGTGAAGACCGAAGCGGAAGAGAAAGAGGAAGCGGAAAAAGCAGAGGAACGGTCAGCGGCCAAGGGCGTCTGATCGCTAATCCGATCGCCCATATCCCATCGCCCGCTACGCAGCAGCCCGCGCCGCATCGCGATCGGCCGGGCGCGTACTGCCGGGTTTGCCGTAGAACCAGATCGAACAAAGAAAGGCGCTGAACACGCCGGCCGGGCCGCCGATGGCCAAGGAGCCGTTGAGTTCTTCCCATGAAAACTCGCGGCTCGTGAACCCTTGAACAAAGCCCACGCCAAAAACGCCGCCCACCAACGCAACTTTGGCGTAGGACCACCACGTGGTCCGAGCGGGCCGCAAGGCGCCTGCCACGACGCCGCATAACAAGGCGGGCACGGCGCCAAACATATAAAACCAGGGCAAGCCGAAGATCAGCATCATCAGATTTTTCGGCGCCATCGCGATGGCGCTGATGGTGATGGTGACTGCGGCGCCGCCGATTGCCGGGGCAAACAACGCGAACATGATGGCGCCCGCCAAGACGTCGCTGCCAATGCGGCGCGGCGTGTCGTCCGGCGCACGCCGGGCATAGCGGTAAGCCACAAAAGCCAGCGCGGCCAGAGTCAGGATGCAAACGGTGATGAGTAGACGCATGGCGCCATTCTGTCATAAACCCTGGTGCGCAAGACCCGCCGCTAAACCGGTTTGCCCAGCAGGCCGCCGCGCCGCGCCACCAGCGAGGCTTGCGTGCGATTCGGCACGCCAAGCGTGGCAAGAATGACGGAGATATGCGCCTTGACGGTCTTCTCGGTAACACCAAGCTGCTCGGAGATGTCGCGGTTGCGTATGCCGTCGCACATCAGGCGCAACACCTCGATCTGACGCGGCGTCAACTCGCTGAGCAGGGCGGCGGCGTCGGGCCGCATATCGTTCCGCATACCGGACGGCGTGATGGCCGGCGCGAATGCGGCTTTGCCGCCAGGCGCGGCATCTGGCGGGGCATCCGGCAGGCCTTCAGGTAGATAAGGCAGGTCGATTTGTTCAAGGGCCGAGAGCAGCATCTGGCTGCTTGCCGATTTGTGCAGGAATGCGCGCGCGCCGGCGGTCATTGCGCTGTGGCGGTCGTGCGCATCTTCAGACGCCGACAACACCAGGATGCGCACACCTGGCCGCACTTGCCGCAGCCGCTTCAAGAGAGCGGTGCCGCCAATGTCGGGCAGGTAGTAATCCATGATGACGCGGCTGATGTCAGCGCGCGATTCCAGGACGGCCAGCGCCTCAGCGCCGCTTGCGGCGGGGCAGATATCCAGCGAGGGCGCCATGTGTCCGATCGTCATCATGAGTCCCTCACGGAACATGGTGTGATCTTCGATCATCAGCACTGCGGTCACTGGAAGTCTCCGGAAAGCGGGCCGCGCCAGCCACTCGGCCGAGTCGGATAGGGGGATGGCAGGGGAATCTGGTGCCGGTGCGAGAGTCCGCGTAGCGCGGGTCGGCCATGAAACAGTCGGAAATAAGTTAACAAAGCTTGACTTGCCGGTCAATGAAATATCCCGCCGCCGCAGCATCGGATTGTGTTGTGGACTAGGACTAAAGTCCAATGCGGCCCTCATTCATTGGCGTTAATTTTCGGCGTCAGCGTAAGCATCAAGTTACCGTCCAATTAGTAACTAAGTGTTTTTCGCCGTCGCGGCGCCCCATAGGGACGCCGGCCTGATCATTCAATTCTTGTCCATTTATCCCGAAACATTCCGGGCTATTTTTGATGTGATGTGAAATATATCGGTTTATGTCTGGACTTGCCCGTATTAGCCGGCAAGTTCGTGTTCCTCATAGGGAAAATGACCAATTTCAGGTATGGACGAAGTTTGACAAAACCCGTCTAATTCTTGCGGTCGTTCACCCTTTTGACGGATGGATTTTCCGGCAAAACTTCGTGCTGAAGTTGCGCATAATCCTTGCCGAAAACGTGGACAAAGTGACAGACACCGGGTAAGGAGAAATTAATAATGTCAGCAACTGTGTTTTACGAACGTGCCGTTGCACTGGACCGTGCGGCGCACCAGAACACCAAAATCCAAATCCAGCCGGACCATTACGCGTTTGCGCACGACACGAATGCGCTGCCCATTGCGGCCAGCGAATTCGCCGATGCCGGCCGTCATTACCCCATCGTTTTCGTGGGCGACGAAGCCGGCAATTTCCACGTTGCCGTGTTGCTGGGCCTGGAAGACAAGTCCAACCTGTTCGTGACCGAGCAGGGCACCTGGCGGCCCGACACCTACGTGCCGGCGTTTGCCCGCCGCTATCCCTTCGTGCTGGGCACGACCTCCGAAGCCGACCGCCTGGCCGTGTGCATTGATGAGTCCTACCCCGGCATCAACACCGCTGACGGCGTGGCCTTGTTCGAAGACGGCAAGGAAACCGGCTACCTGACGCAGATGATGGAATTCCTGCGCGTGTTCCAGGGCGAAATGGAACTGACCAAGAACATGGCCAAGCGCTTGAACGAGCTGGGCTTGTTGTCGGCCAAGACGATCACGATTTCGCAAGCCGATGGCGACCGCTACCTGAGCGGCTTCTGGGTGGTGGACGAGCAGAAGTTTGCCGGCATCGACGACGCGCGCGTGGTCGAGCTTCAGCGTTCGGGCATCCTGCGCCTGATCGAACTGCATCGCGCGTCGCTGGGCAACATCCAGCGTCTGGCCATGCAGCTGGACGAGCAGCGCCGCCTGAAGGCGCAGCAGCAAAAGGATGTGGCGTCCAGCACCGACGCCGCGCCCGCCGAGTCTGCCGCCTGATACCGCCACCCGGGCCATGCTGACCGCTACCTTGACTCCCGCGATCGGCCCGGGCGCAAGCCAACCCGGCGCCGAGCCGGAGATCCACATCCCCCTGCACACGCTGCGAGGGGAACGGCGGATCTGGGCGGATCGCCTGCTGTCTGTCTTCAAAGGCAGGCAGATCGACGGGGTCGAGTGGTCGATGAAGTTTTCGGCCGCGGGTCTGGTCGGCAACCGTTTCATGCTGGGCATCCAGCGTGAACACTGGCATCAGCTGGACATGGCCACGCTGTCGCAGGCGCTGGCCATTCCGCAATCGCTGTGGATGCGCGTGCAGCAAGACATGGAGCACGCACGCGCCATGTTCTTTGCCTACGAGCCCGACGGCGCGGCAGGCACCTACCGCATCTACCTGGAATTCATGCCCACGCCCGAGGCGCTGCGCCAGCACGGCGTGTTGCCCTTGGGCTGCGGCTACAAGTGGCATCCGGCCACGCAGCAGGAAGCGGCCATCACCGCCTACCGCATGCGCTATCTGGCCGACCGCGCCGCGTTTGACGCTCATCTGGCGCCCCGTTTGGCCAAGCTGGCCAACCCCGTGTTGCGCCAGGTCGCTGAACGCATCGTGCAAGCGGCCTGCGAGCAAGCCGACCCCAGCGGCTTCATGTTTCTTGAAGTGGACGAAGCTGACACCCTCCGCGATTCGTTCACCGTCACTTTCCGCGGGGCAGACCTGCCTTTGCGAGCCTTCATCCCCGACCTGTTGCGTGTTGCCGCCAGCCTGGCGCTAGCCGAAAGCGAGGTCCTGGGTTTCCTTTTGCCCGACGAACCGCGCAGCCTGTACAGCCTGGCTGCCGGCGCCGCGCGGGACGGACACGAGTTCCTGACTGTCTACTATGACTGACAACGACAAGCTTCCCTTGCGTCCCGCGCCTGCGCGCACGGGCATGATCGCGCTGGCCGTGTTGACGGCAATGGGTATGGCGGGCTGCGCCGCGCAAAAAAGCACGCCGGCAGCCAGCGCTGCCGCAGCACCGGCCACCGCAACCCCTTCCGGCGGCGTGCAGACCGAAGCCGGCACGTTGAAGATGGGGCAGCGCACGCCGGAGCAGGATTCGGGTTTTGGCAAGACGACGCCCAGCGCTCAGATGGACGACGTTGCGCCCACGCCCGCACCGCGCTTTGACGAAACCACCGTGTTGCCCGCGCCCGTGTCCTACCTGCCGCAAGACAACCCGGCGTACAACGGTGCGCAACTGCCGGATCAAACCGATCCGATGACGCTTGATCAGGTTTACATGATGGCGCTGCAGAACGACCCGCAATTGCAGGGCGCGTACCAAGAGCTGCAAGCGGTGGGTTACGGCGTGACCTCCGCGCGCGCGGGGCTGTTGCCCAGCGTCACCGGCGAAGTGAACCGCAGCCGTGTCAAGCAAAACGTGGTCGATAGCGAAAACGCCGTCTACCAGACGGGCCGCGCCAACTGGGCCGAGAACGGCTGGGCGCTGACCTTGAACCAGCCCCTCTTTGAACTGGGCGCGTATCACAAGTGGCGTCAGGCGCAGGACGCCGAGCGCAAGGAAGTGGCCAGCTACGCCTACGCGCAGCAAGATCTGATGCTGCGCACGGCGACGGCGTACCTGAGCGTGCTGGCCGCGCAAGACCAGATCGAACTGACCGAGGCCGAACGCCGCACGACGCAAAAGCAGATGGAATTGGTTCAGGCGCGCTATCACAGCGGCCAGGAAACCCGTGTGGGCTTGAGCGAAGTGCAGGCGCGCCTGGACATCCAGGACGCGAACACGCTCTTGGCGAAAAACGATTATCTGGACAAGCAACAGGCCATTCAGGAAATCATCGGCTACGGCAACCTGAAGCTGCGCCCCGTGCGCAAAGACTTGCCGATGACCTTGCCCGTTCCCAACGATGCCCAGACCTGGCTGCGCACCGCGCTGGACCAGAACTGGTCCATTCGCGCGGCGTCGGCGGGCGTGGCCGTGGCCGAAAAGGAAGTGGCGGTGCAAAAGGCGGGCTACTACCCCAGCGTGAACCTGCGCGCGTCCACCGGCCGCAACGAAACCGGCGGCAGCTTGTTTGGCGGCGGCAGCACCGTGGCCGACACCCGCTTCACGGTGAACCTGTCGGTGCCGATTTTCCAGGGCGGCTACACGTACGGCATGAGCCACGCGGCCGCCAGCCGCTTAAGCGCCGCGTCGTCGGACTTAAGCCTCACGCGCCGCAAGGTGCAGCGCCAGGTGTTCTCGTCCTTCCAGAACATCGTCATCGGCGTGGACCGCATTCGGGCGCTGAACAGCTCGGTGACCTCGTTTGAAATGGCGTTGAAGCTGAAGGAAGAGGGCTTCACGGCAGGGCTGAATGACATCGTGAGCGTGCTGGACGCCTCGCGCAATCTGTACAACGCCAAGCGCCAGCAGGCCGAGGCTGGCTACAACTTTGTGCTGGACGGACTGAAGCTCAAGCAGGCGGCGGGAACGTTGAGCGCGGCGGATATCGCGGCGATCAGCCAGCAGATTCAGTAAGGCTGTCAGGCGGCAAGCAGGCCAACCGCAGGGCCATCGGGCGCGACGCCGGATGGCTCCGAATCGTTTAATTCAGGGCGTGTCATGCGCCCGCTTTCACAAATGTCGAGCGACGATATGAGCATGAAGAAACTGGCGCGCAAACTGTGGACCGGCCGTTCCTCCCGTGAGGTGCAGCAATCCTTGTTCCGCAGACGGCCTCTCTTCGAGGCGCTGGAGCGCCGTTATCTCATGTCGGCCGACTTGCTGGTGCCGCCGCCGCCTCCTACCAGCGACCAGGCGCCCGTCGTGGCGCCGGCCGACCCGGCCGCAGGCGCGCATCAGGGCAAGAAGCCCAGCGCGCCCGGCACGCATCCTTATCTGGTCGAGCGCGCGGCCTTCAAGGCGGTGGCGCAGCACAGCGAGATGCTGACGCTGGACCAATACGCCAAGGCCAACGCCACGCGCCAGGGCGACGCCAAAGCCTGGCTGCCCGGCCAGGAAGCCAACACGGCCAAGCCGTCCGCGCTGGCGGCGAACATTGCCGGCTACACCACGCAGTCTGAACAGACGCCGGTGCGCCAGATCATCTTCGTAGACCCCGCCGTCGATAACGCCGAGCAGATCGTGCAAGGCCTGTATGGCTTGATCAGCGGCAAGACCGAAGGCCTGGACGGCCTGATCAAACCCACGGGCGACGGCCCGCAAGTGCAGGTGCTGCGCGCGCACGACACCGAGATCATCGTGCTGGACGGCCGTTACGACGGCGTGGACCAGATCACGCAGATTCTGGGCCAGCACAAGGACCTGGCCGCGGTGCAGATCATGAGCCACGGCAGCGCCGGCTCGTTGACCTTGGGCACGGCCACGCTCGGTGAAGGCCAGCTCGACACCTACAAGGAACAGCTGCGCGCCTGGGGCGACGCGCTGTCCGACGACGGCGACCTGCTGCTGTACGGCTGCAACGTGGCGGCCGGCAAGGGCGGCATCGCCTTCGTGGACAGCCTGTCCGCCATGACGCGCGCAGACGTGGCCGCCGCGACGCACACGGTCGGCAGCGCCGCATTGGGCGGTGACTGGGTGCTGGACTACCGCAACGGCGTCATCGACACCAACTCGGTCACGGTCGCCAGCTGGAACGGCGTGATGGCGAGCGCCACCGGCCTGCAATCGGGCGGCTCGACCTTGCAGGGCGTGGCCACCAACGACCACCTGATCGGCTACGGCAGCAACAACACCTTCGTCTTCAACAACAGCTCCACCGCTGCGGTCACGACGATTGAAGTGCGCCAGGGCATGAAGCAGGAAAACGGCGTCTGGGTGCGCAATGACGACGACGAGAACAGCAACAACACGCTGGACTTCTCGGCCATCAAGGGCAACGTCACCGCCATCATCAGCAACGACGACGCCTACCAGATCCAGTATTCGACGGTGGACGCCGCCAACGTCTGGACGCAGCACACCGTGAACGTGGTGTTCAAGTCAGCCGACGGCACGCAAAGCCTGAAGATCGGCGGCAAGACCTTCAACCTGATCGGCACCGCGCTGGACGGTAAGACCTTGCTGGACTACAGCGGGTACGCCACCGGCGTCACGGTGGACCTGTCTGGCCCCACGGCGGATGCCAATGGCGAAGACGTTCCGCCGCCGCCGCCGACCGGATTCGGCTATGTGCGAGCGATCAGCGGCGTCAAAGGTTCAACGCAGGGCGGCAACAAGATCACGGTGGTGGGCGACACCACCGTCACGATCAACCACTCGCAAGACATCATCAGCGGCAGCGGCGGCGGCAACACCTACATCGTTGCAGGCGGCGCCATCGGTTTCACCCTGACCCAGCAGGCTGGCCAAAGCGGCAACACCCTGGACCTCTCCCAATATGGCGTTGACGTCACGGCCCGCGTGCAAACAAGCGGCGGCATTTCCGTGTACCTGGGCGCGGGCGTGGCCGCCGACGGCAGCGTCAACAACCTGAATGGCGCCACCGCGCTGGTCAGCAATCTTGATGTGCAGATGTTCTTCGGCGTGGCCGGCAAGACCACGCTGGACTACTCGGCCTACGAAGACAACGTCACCGTCAACCTGAACTTCCAGGACGGCAACACCGGCCTGTACGACGCCAGCGGCATGGCCGGCGTGCTGAACATCAGCAACGTCATCGGCGCGGGCGGCACCTACGGCAACGACATCGTCGGCAGCCTGGGCGACAACATCATTACCGTGGCCAATAGCCGCGGCCAGAACCGCATCAGCGGCGGCGGCGGCAACGATCTGGTGATCGGCAACCTGGCCACGGGCGGCGCCACCGAATACATCGCGGGCGTGGACAGCAACGCTACGTTGAGCGGGGACAAGACCTCGGCCACGTTGACGAACACGCCCGTGGGCGCGGGAGCCGCCACGACGGTGACCCTGCGCGGCGTGAACGCCGTGACCTTGCAGGACTATCGCACCATCGACCCCACGGCAGCGGCCGGCACGGCGGCGCACGCGGGCACCATCGTCACGCTTGATGGCACGAATTATCGCGGCGATCTCACCTTGATCGGCAGCGCGGGCGCCAACGTCCTGAAGGGCGGCCTGGGCCACAACACGTTTACCGGCTACCAGGGCGCAAACGAGCTCTGGGCGCAGGCCGGCTCCTTGAGCAACACGCTGGACGAGAACGGCGAGTGGAATTTCACGCTGACAAATACTGGCTTGTCGGCCACTTACCAAACGGACGGCACGGCGCTGGCGGCGGGCCAGGCCGCGCCGGTGCTGGCCAACACGCTGCATGGCGTCTTCAGCGACGCGCGCCTGAACGGCGGCCTGGGTTCGACGCTGATTGACGCGTCGGCGTTCAGCGGCAACACGGTGCTGGTCAGCGGCCTGATGGCGGGCGGCGTCATCAAGTCCGGCTCTGGCGCCAACACCAAACATCAGGTCATGCTGCTGGGCGGCCGCTACGCCATCACGGGCGGCACGGGCGCTAACGCCACCACCGAACTGGTCGTGGCGGCCGACGGCCTGACGGGCATAGACGGCGCGGGCTATACCGCGCAGATGGCCGCGACAGGCGGCGTGGGCTATGTGTCGTTCGAGCAAAGCGGCGCCACCACCTGGATCAAGCGCGCGGCCGGCGAAACGCTGGCCACGGCGTCCACCTACACCGGCATCACCAGCGCCCGCATCGTCAGCGGCGAATACGGCAACTGGATCGATACCTCGCGCTTTGCCGGCACGGCCGTGCTGGACGGCGTGGCCGGTCTGTCGAACTATTTCGTCATCAGCAATGCCTACGCCACGCAGGTGATCGGCTCGGCCGGTTCCAACACCATTGAGCTGTCCACAGGCGGCAAGAACGTCACGCTGAACAACAGCCAGGTCGCGATCGGCACGGGCGGCGTCGCCATCAACAGCGCATTCACCAACGTGAATGACTTCCGCTTCGTGGTGCAGGGTGGGGCATCGGCCAACACCGTGGACACCACCGGCTTCACGGGCGTCACCACGCAGACCTATCTGGCCGACCTGACCTCGGGCTACACGCCCGCCGAAGGCCCGGCGCTGGCGTTCGTGTTTCCCAACCACGCCAACGCGCGGGTCGATGTCGGCCTGGAAGGCGTGCGCACCATTCAAGACCTGCTGGACGCCATCGGCGCGGGCATCATGGTCAACGCGGCGGGCGAGCCGTTGCGCATTGCTGTCAGCGGCCCGAACGCGGGCAAGCTGATTCCGAGCACCGACACCACCACGCAATGGGATTATCTGTACGCATTGACGGCCAGCCTTGACGCCCAAGGGCGCTTGCAGGTCGCCTACAGCCAGGACGCCATTGCGGCGGGCTTCTCGGGCGTGTTCTCGTTGGCGCCGGGCATGCAGGCGGCGTTGAACGCCGACGGCACGGTGTCGAACTCTACCGTCAGCCTATCGGACGCGGCCTACAAGCTGGGCCTGATCGCGGTGGGCCAGCTGCAAAGCAGCTCCACCAGCGGCGGCGTGTTGACGGGCGCCGCGCTGGCGATTGGCCATCAGACGGAGTTCGTGCTGGCGGGCTCGAATTCCACCATCCGCTCGGGCGGCGGCGACAACACCTTTGTCGTCAACTACGGCCAGTCGGCCAACAACACCGGCATCGCCAACAACATTGCGACGCAAACCGCAGCCAGCAATCACCTGGTGGTCAACACCAGCGTGGGGGCGGTGCTAAGCGGCTCGAACGTGCATTACGTCAATGGCGGCAGCAACACGTCGATTGTGAACTTCGGCGGCAACGCGTTTTCTGACGCCACCCTCATCGCCACCAACACCACGGGCGCCACCACGCTGGACGCGTCGGCTTGGGTCAACCCCGTCACGCTGGCCACCAGCGGCGGTTACGACACCTTGAAGGGCAACACCAGCAATGTCTCCTTTGTGGTGACGCAGCCCGCCGACACCACGGCAGGCACGGTCACGGTGTCGCTGGCGTCGAACGCCGGCACGGGCAACAGCCTGCAAGTAATGGCGCTGGGCGCAGGCACGGCCTTGTCGAACCTGATCTCAACCACCGGCTCGATTGTTGGCGTGACGATGGGCGCCAACACCGACAAGCTGGACTATGTGCTGGACATCGGCAACGGCACGGTCGACAAGGCGCTGACCGTGACGGGCCGCAACGTCATCATCCGCGGGCAATCGTATTCGGTGCTGACCGACATCACGGTCGACACGGCCCATACCCTGCGGCTGGAAGGCGAAAAAATCACGGTCGGCGCGACGTCGGGCGCGAACATCGTGCTGGCTGCGGGCGCCGTTGAATTGGCGGCGCAGCGCTACCGCCCGTGGCGCAGCGGCTTCGCCCAGATCTACACGCTGGAAACCAGCATCACCATCAACAACGCCACGTTGTGGGCCAAGGACGGGGGCGGTTCGGGCGTCAGCTTAACCACCAAGATCGACAGCAAAGACTACGATCTGGACCCGCTGATCAAGAACGCCGCTAACCAAAGTGGCGTGCTTGGCACACTGGCCGGTGGCGTGAATTCCGCGTTCGACGCGTTGATGAAGTTCCTGGATGGCGCCAGCGCCATGGCGTCGTGGGCGGGCATCACCTACAAGTCGTCCATCAATGTCGGCACGCAGGCGCGGCTGGTGTCCAACAGCGATGTGACGATCAAGTCGACCTCGTCGGCCACGGTCACGCTGAGCCCGCTGGTCGCCAAGATTGCCGGCATTGCCGTTGGCGTGCTGCAAAACTATTCCCGCATCGACGTGCAAGGCACGGTGCTTGCCGCCAAGAGCATCACCGTCAAGTCCGAGGTCACCAACGAGATGTCCATTGCCCTGTTGCCGGGGCATATGGGCGCGGTGCCCGCGGTGATCGGCGTGGGCGTGGCGGTTGTGCTGAGCGAATCCACGGTGCATATCGGCGCAACCGCGCGCCTGGAAACCGGCTTGCAGCACACGGCGGACCCCACGACCGCTACCGTCAGCGGCGTCGGTGGCGACGTCACCATTCAGGCCATCACGAACCACAAGAGCACGATTTCAATCTCGGCCAATGGCGCCATGGCCGAAAGCGACGACACCCAGCCGGTGAAGGGCGCGGACGGCAAGATCGACCCGTCGAAAGAAACCGGCAAGTACAAGGCCAGCGTGGCCAAGGTGGGCGTGGCGGTGGGCTTCGCCTACAACCAGCTCACCACCGAAGCCTTCATGGACGGCACGGTGGTGACGCGCAACGGGGGCAACGTCACCGTTGAAGCCAAGGCGGTGGACACGGGCAGCGCCATTGCGGTCAAGACCGTTCTGGGCGGCCGCGCCGCCACCGGCAGCGACTATCTGACGTCGGCGCAAACGGAAGCCAAGAACGCCGCCATCGCGAAGACGGTGACGCCCGTTGTGGGCGGCGTGGTGAGCGGTTTGGGCACCGGCACACAGTACGTAAAGACCTTTTTCAGCGCGTTGGTGTCCGAGAGCCGAGGCGGAAAGTTCAGCGAAAAGATCACGCAGATCAAGCAGGAAAAAGATTTCGAAGACCGCGCCAAGTACGACTCGGATATCCAGAAGGAAATCGACGAACCGTCCACCGAGTTCCAGGTGGGCGCGGCGCTGGGCATGTCGATGGCCAACATCACGACCACCGCCCGCATCGGTAACGGCGTCAACGCCGCCACGGTCACCACGGCGGGCGGCGATGTCACCGTCAATGCGGTGACGCAGTACAACACCAAGCTCACGGTCATGAGCGGGGTGGATGATCAGGCTATCGCCGACAAGCAGGACTTCCTGAACAAGAAAAACAACCTGACCACCAACCAGCCAGAACGCGCGGCGGGGCCAGACGGTTCCGACTTTGGCGCGGCGGCGGCGGTGATCATCGGTATCGACAACGTCAAGACGCAGGCAAGCATCAGCAACCTGGCCACGGTCACCACAAAGGGTGGCGACGTGGACGTAACGGCCAGCACGCTGAACCAGATCGACCCCAACAAGCTCTGGCTGGTCAACCTGTATGCGCCGTTCGATGGCATCGACGCCAAGTGGAACGCCGCCGATGGCGCCAAGGCCAAGATGACGGTGGCGGGCACGGCCGCCGCCAGCTTCCTGAATAATTTGCAGGCCACGCTGACCAGCACGGGCGGCATT
>Ga0256875_1000297_pt1 | contig 16334 bp, 1 predicted proteins | sample MC6MC0418MT_FD_186354 | JGI IMG/M metagenome (GOLD analysis project Ga0256875, IMG submission 186354) | Metatranscriptome of enriched soil aggregate microbial communities from Iowa State University, Ames, United States - MC6-MC0418-MT... | ecosystem: Environmental > Terrestrial > Soil >... | reverse complement strand
TCAGTTGTCTGGCTTGCGTGCCTGCCTGGGGTTCCGGCGAGCGAGCGAGCGGCTGGACCCACGCCGCCTGGCCCTGTTGCCCTCGTCCCTCTGCCTCCGCTGCCTCTGGCCAACAGGTCAACAGACCGTCTCACTGCAGACACGACACACAGGAATCAGAGGCTCTTTGACTGCCGGTGATGCAGTCCGCTGCACCCGCTCCCCTGCCGGGGGACTCGCTGTTCCCGGTCGACGTCGATGCCGAGATGGCGGTGCTGGCCGCTGCGGACGCACTCGCAGCCGGCGAACGGATCAGCCTGTCGAGCTTTGACATCGCCGATGGTGGCATACCGATGGGGATACCGCCCCTGCCGCCCATGGCACGAGGCTTCGAGTTCGCGCAGCCAGCGTCCATGGCGTATCGTGCAGCAGCTGGCCTTCCCGGCGGCCTGAGCAGCTTGCATCAGGGACTTGGCATGGGCGGAAATAACGGCCTGCCACCCGTGCCCTCGCCTCCGCCGGGCTCGCATCGTGCGCGCGCTTCGTCTTCGCGCCGTGAGGGCTCGCGGAGTGCATCCAAGCGCGGTGCGTCCAAGCCGGCTGACTCGGCTCACCACAAGCGCGCACCCCAGCTGAGCGACGAGGCGCAGGTAAGCTGGGCACAGATGCCGCTGGAGTCGCTACCCTTCAACGCGGTCTTCGCTTTGCATTCGTACTTAGACACAGGCGCGGTACCTGTCACGCCCACAGTCGCGCTCACTGCTCCCAGCAGCACCGCGGCTGGCAAGGACAGCGCGAGTGGTGTGGCCCCGGCCCCACTGAGCGACACTGAGCTGCTGCTTCTCGACCATGGCCAAGCGCCGCTCCCGTCGTTCGATGCAGAAGGCATCGTTGGGCGTGTGGGTGCATCGTTCTCTCAGTCGACGGGCTTCGTGCCGGAGCAAGCCAGCCTGCACACGAGCGCAAACGTGCAACTGTTCGCGAGCGTGGCATTGCGCCGGGGTGAAGTCGTGCACGCCAGTCTCGAGGCGCTGCGTTGCCTTCAGGCAAAGATCTTTGCACAGATGCAGCCGGCAGTGGACGGGCCAGCCAAGGCGCGAAGCGAGGGCAAGGCTGCGACCACCCCGAGCGGTGCGAGCACGCGAGCATCACTTTTTAGCCTGGCAACGGTGCCTCCTCCGCGCTTGGGCGTCCCCTCCTCTCTGCTCTACTCATCGTCTGCCAGCGGCTCCGGCACCTCACCCACACTGCGCATGCTGGTGCAGTCGTTCTTCCCGCTGCTGTCGTCGGTGGCCGCGCGCGACGCGCAGCTCAAGCCGGCCGTGCTGGCCTCTCTGCTGAATGTGATGAGCACGCTGCCGCCATTGGGACTGCAGGCAGAGCCGGATGATTGCCTGGTGCAGTTCCGTGCGCTTGTGCAGCAAGAGACTCGAACTCGCCCGACTCTGGGACTGCTGTCTGGAGCAGCGAAGGACGAATTCGCGCAGCAACGCCTCTCCGGCGACGCTGACGTTGCTGCTGCTGCGCAAGGGATGGCATTGAGCACGTTGCTGGCGCTAGCGATTCAGCGTGGACGGTTGCACCCGATCCTCGAAGCGATCGCGGCATGCCTGCAAGCAGTTCCTCAGACGCAAGCGGCAATTGCTACGCTGCGCGAGCAGAGCGGTGAGCCTCAGGCCAATAGCAACGGCAGCAACGGCAGCAATGCCAAGGCCAGCGCGCCTTCCTCTCTGTCTCCGTCGCCTTTGGTAGCTCGTGATGTGCGCATGTCGGTTGACGTGTTCCTGTCGCAGCTGCAGAGTTATCGCGCCCACGAGTGCGTGCCGCAGCTGAGCAACAGCGCATTCGTCACTGCCTGGCAGCACCATTCCGCATGCATGGCAGTCAAGCCACCGCACAAAACTACCGTCGAACTGCCGATTGCACGTAGCGATGCAGCAGCAGCGACCAGCATCGCACAGCGAGCAGCATCAGGTGAGAGCAGTGTCAGCGGCACGAGCGCATCTGCATTCGTCGGCTCGGTGGCGTCCGACGGCACGTTCCTTTATTTATTCTCGCCCCAAGGCTTGCTCAAAGTGGGCTCGGGCTATGGCGGCAGCGTTGCGGCACACGTGTACGCGGCGAACAGCACATTCGGACAGCTGACCGTGCAGCCGACGGACACTGCCGCCTCGAAAACTGCACCTGGCATCAAGGCTGCCACGAGTGGCCCTGCGCAGTCGAAGGCTAGCGGCCTGCGCAGCGACGAACATGACGGTGCTTTGGTGTTTGTGCAGCAGCGGCTGTTCTTTGCCCGACCCAACTACGCCGCGCTCGCCTCCACCGCTCCCAAGGGCAGCCGCAGCAAGGCGCGCCTGCAGGGGTCGCTGCTGCGCGAAATCGACCCCATCACGCTTTGCGAGCTGACTGACATCGAAGTCATTTACAAGCCGGCACGCAGCAGCCAACAGGTCTCCGCGGTGACTGGCAGCCAGGAGCAGCGCCAGGGCCCCGACAGCGCCGTCGCGGAGTCGAAGCGACCCAAGAAGGCACCGCAGCTGCCGTTCTATCACGCGATCACGTCGGATGGTGAGTTTTTGTATGGTCTGCACTGCAGCCTGCTTAGCAGCAGCAGCAAGCAGAAGCGCGATGCTGGCTCTGTTGCTCGCGCTAATACGCCCGGAGCGGCCGATCGTGTCGACGTGTTCCTCGTCAGCGAGCGCACGGCGCAGTTTGTTCGCACCATTGAGCTGGAAAATACCGACGGGCGTGGCTCGCAGTGGGAAGGGGCAGACCGGTTGCTGCTGCCGGCTGGCATGACACCCGCAGCATTGGGGCTGCGTTCGCTGTCGATCGGCGGGAGCGGCGTGGCGGCAGCAGCTGCCTCGTCAAGTTGGTCGGATGGCAGCGGACTTCCTTCCAGCAACAATTTTGTGCTGCTACCGTACAAGTGCGCTGCCATTGGCGGTTCCCCTCTGACTCCGAGTGGCGTGGCGGACGGCTATTTCTTGCGCATGCCTTCCCTGCCGCGCTTGAGCAGCACCACCCCGCCACTGTCGAGCTTCAAGCCGGACGTGTTCTCCCTGCAGAGTGGCAAGTGTCTGAGCCGCGGTGGCTGGGAGCCGCGTACGTACGACAGTCCGTGGTCGACGCTGCAGGCCAGCCAGTGCGCCCTCGCCAGCGGCTTCGTGCCTACTCCGCGCGGCACGGCGTTGACCTACGACGCGGCCAACGACCTGATCATCGACTATTCGCCGCTCACTATGCAGCTGCTGTTCTTTGCAAACACGGGGACCATCAAAAGTGCACGGACGGAAGGATACGAGCAGCGTCGCGTGCGGCACTCACAGCTCGCCGAGCAATGCGTGCTCGCCGAAGGCAGTCTGGCAGCGGAGGCAGCGGCAACAGGGAGGCCCGTGCTGAGTGTCGTCGCCGCTGTGCTTCAGCACGTGTCCCGTCTGGCCAGCACGCACGATCCCACTTCGGCCCAGATGAGCCTTGCAGGAGTCAGCTCCGCGAAGCACATCGCGCCGTTGTCTCCGTTCAGCAACCAAGGCGTGCCTTCGTCGTCGGTGGCTCACGCCGACGGACACAGCGCAGGACTGACCCTGAGCAGCGGTAGCGGCAGCAACGCCGGCGACAACGGAACCTCTGGCGTGCTACCTGGTGTTGCGAAGACCCAAGCGTTTTGTGTGCAGGTGCAGGCGTCGACTTTTGAGCTGCTGTACGAGCTCAGCAGCGCGCTGCTCCAGACACTGCAGCGTCCGCTCGCCGATATCGATCAACAGGCGAATGATGCCATCTACCATGCGCTTATTTGTCTGCTGCGCATTCTAGCGGTCAATCTCGCCATGCTGGCACCGCCGCCTGTTCACGTTGAATCTGCTGAAGGCAGCAGCAGCAGCAGCAGCAGCAGCAGCAGCAGCAGCAGCAGCAGCAGCAGCAGCGTCAGTGGCAGCACAGTCCCGCCCGTGGAGCCGTGCCTGCCCCCTCGTTTGGCGCAGCAGCTGCGTCGTCTGCTAGAGAACATGCTCGATATGGAGCTGCCCGCTTCACTGTTCCCGGCGGATGCCAGTCAAGCCGCGGAGTGCTTGCGTTCACGTGCACTGGCGGCGCTGTTGGCCGGATTTTACCACTTTTTCTGCGACCCATCTGCTGTGTCAGCGCTGCTTGCCTCATCTCTGGGCACCCACCCGCTGCTCGTGCAGTATCTGGTGCAGTCGCCTCGCCTCTGCCTCGTGTTGGCAGGCCCACGCTTGGCCGTCGAGCTCGGTGAGGGCGGGGCCGTCTCGCTGCTGTTGAAACGGGTGGCGCAGGAAGGCAATGACCTGCTGGCTGCAGCTGCAGGCAGCAGTGTCACGTCGCCCGTGGAGGTGGTGCCCGCACCGATGCTCACGCCGAGCATGCAGTTGCTTGCGGCCTTCCACCGATCGCTGCTCAGCCGGCTTGAGGCGCACGGAAGCGACGGCATCGTGAGCTACTGCGTGCGTCTCCTGCGCCTGTCCTCTTCACTGCTTGCCGCTGCTTGCGGCGCAGCGAAGTGGTGCGCGTCTTTCGACGCCGTACTGCAGTCGTCGCTGGTGGGCGTGCTGCTGCCCAGTTTGCTCTCGCTGCTTCTGCGCACCGCTTCCACTCGCTCGTCCCATTCCCCGTGGCTGACCGGTCTGGTGCATGCGCAACCTGACGGTGCTGCCCCGTTGGTTGAGCTGCTGCAACAGCTCAGCGCCTGGCACGCACGCAGCAGTGAGTTCCTGTCGCGTGGCGAGCCGCCTTCGACCGTGCGTGCGGACGACCTCGTGCAGTTGTATCGCACACAACAAGTGGTGGAGAGTGCGCATCCGTACCTGGCGGTGACGGGCGCGTCCTCTTCGTCTCCGAAGCGTCAGCCAGCCAACGTGCTTCGTTTCCCGGGCGCGCAGCATCTGGTATTGGTGTTTGATCCGCGCTGCTCGACGGCGCACCGTCATGACGCACTCCACATTCACGCCCTCGATGGCCGCAAGCTGCTCCACGGTAGTCCGGCGGGCAAGTCGCACCTGCAACCGACAGCGGCGGCAGTGAACTACAGCCACGGCACACCGGTCGAGCTGTCGCTGCACAACTTTCCTCGCACACCCGTTGTGCTGCAGGGCGACACACTCATGGTTTCCTTCTCGCCAGAGGGAAGCATCCGTGAGCACGAGCGCGGCGGCAGTGTGCTCACCTCGCTGCCCGAATCGGAGCGGAAGTGTGAGCAGCTGGCCTGGGGATACCGCTTGACCGTACATGCCGTGCACGGGCGCAAACCCGACGCGCAGACGCGCAGCGAGGTGGAGGAAGGCGTGCGTGCGCCGCTTTTGCTCAGCGTGGACCTGTTGAACACAACGGCGCTGCTTGCTGGCCGCTGCATTCAACTCACGGCGTTTCCTGAGCGCCTGTCTGCCGCAATATCCGCCGACGCACAGAGTTTGCTGCGCAGCGCCCTTTTTGCTGGCGGACTCGACGACGCGCGCAACGGCGACTCGGTTGCGTCGTCAACGTCCGACGGGATGGTCGCTCGCGCAGACATCATTGCGCATCTGCTGAGTGGCCCTTCTTCAGACTCATCCGATAACGCCGCCACTGCGCTGCTGGAGTATCTCAACCGGCGTGTGCCTGGTCGTCCGCCCATGTCGGCGGTCGCGCGGAAGTGCATCGGGCCGGTGGAGCGCGCACTGACGGCAGCACTGCTGCACGCCGCTGGACTCGCCGCTGAGGCGCAGACCATGGCCGATAAACTGCTTGCTGCGCGCCAGGCGAGCGGCAGCAGTCCCCCGTTGCCGTCCTCCTTCCCGTCCTTCTCTGCGTTGAGCCATGTGTGGCGCGTGCTGTATCATCAGCTGAGCAGCTACTTGCAGCTGGTGCGCCACGAGAAGCGCTGGATGGACCTCGTGACCCAGCCGGATCACGGCGCCGAAGAACTGCGCGAGATGGAGCCGCAACAACGAGACGAGTTGCTACAGCACAGATTGCGCGGGCAAACGACACGCGCAGTTGATCAGGCGACATTGATCGGCGAAGCCAAGCACCAGCGCGTGTTGGCGCAGCTGCTCGCCTTCGTGGCAGCTGACGGCCCGGTCTACACTGCGCGTCTGAGCGCGTCATCCGCGAAGGCGGTCGCGGACGATTCCGCGTCACAGCCGGCAGCAACACCAGCAGCAGCCTCCTCGGCGGAGCACAAACACGGCGATGCGCCCAGTGGAGACGCGCGAGCTGTTGAGATTGCTACTCCTGTCGTCTTCGAGTGGGAGAGTGCGTATGGCGCAATGGCAGTGCCATTCGTCGAGCGCGCAAAGCTGTTGCTCCGCTTGCGGTCCGCCGCAAGCCCTCTGACGGACCAGCACCAGCAGCTCGTCGATTCGGCTGCGCAGTCCCTGTTCGAACAGAAGCTGCGTCTTGTCTCGCGCTTCTTCGCATCGTCAATTGATCCCGCGAGTATCTTGCAAGAGCTGTCCCTGCGCCGTGAGGAAGCACACGCTCGCGCAATCGGCATCCGCGCCCTCACCACCTGCCTGCAGTCTGTGGGTGCGTCCGACGTGCTGCTGTCGGGAGGCGCGATGGCGCACTCGTCGGACTCGGCGCTCAATCCGATCGCGAGCTTGCTGCTGGGCTGGGCTGCGTGTGTGAGAAGCCGGTGGACGGCACCCGTCGCGGCTCCGCATCCGCTGAGCGGCATCGAAGGAGCTGGTGCGTCACTCGAACAAGGGGTGCTGAGCGCCTTTGGTTCCCTGCTGACGAGTCTTTCTACGCTGCTGGCTGCCGCGCCCAAGCGACTGCACTCGGCAACAAAGCTGTTGATGCTTGACTGCTGTACGCTACTCTATCGTCCTGCCGATCAAAGCCTGCTCCAATCCAGCGGTCTCATCCGCAGTCTGCATGCGCTCATGACGCTCGATTCCAAGGAAAGCGACGACAAGGCGACGCACGCGACCGTGCTTGCAGCGCGCCACCTCTTCCTTCAGTTGGCGCGCGTTGTGCTAGCGCAAGAGGCTGCACCACCGGCACAGCAGCAGCAGCAGCAATCGGTTCAACAGCAGGTGCTGGATTGTCTGTTTAACCTCGTCACGCGCGTCGTTTTGCCGCCGCCCATTCCCACGACAGCTTCAGCGACGAACAGCGAGGCAGCAATTGTGGCGCCGGTGGCGTCCAGCGAGCGTGACTCTGCTTTGCACGCCTACTTGCTTCTGCTGCACTCACTCAGCCGCACTCCCACGGTGCACAGCTTTTTGTGTCAACCGAGCAGCGTACACTTGCTGCTGCGGCTGCTGCACGCGCAGACGCTGCTCGTGGAGCCGTCGCCCTCGGATGGCCAAGGCAGCACGGATGTGCCTACCGCGGAGCTCGACGGTCTGCTGCCTGTGTCCCTGCGGGTGCAGCGGCTTGTGCTGCGGCTTTTGCGCGGTGTACTGGCACACGCAGGCCCGGTGGCGACGCATGAGCAAGGCGCGGCGGCTGGCCTGCACGTCGATGACGGGAAGCAGCGCGCTTTCGTGGCCACCCTGTTCGACCGCACTGCAGCGCTGCTCACCGCAGAACGTGCGGCACCGAGTGCTGCAGCCCTTGATGGAACCAACCGCGACTCGTCCACTTTCCAAGAAGCCAAGGAGAGCGAGGCCAAGGAGAGCGAAGCGAAGGAGAGTGAGGAGAAAAGTGAGCTGCCCTTGGCTTCGGCGGGCGGAGCGAATGGGTCTCCTGCTTCACTGTCCGATTCCTTGCCGAATACGTCGCTGCTCACCGGCGGCACTCCTGCTGCTGCTGCGAGTGACCCTGTGGCCGACGACCGGCAGTGTACCCTGTCGGTGCACCACACGGGTGAAGAAACCGGCTCAGAGTTTGCGGCGAGTTTCCATGCGAGCTGCAAGGACGTCATCCAGTCGCTGTCGCAGCCGAACAGCGTGGAAGCCGCTCTGGCTGGTGCGGCAGTCGCCGTCGCGGGCGGGCTGAAGGCGAACTGGCGCGCGAAGCTCGAGAGCGGCGCGACAGCAGCCGTGCTTCTGACGGCCAGCCACACTGAGTGTCTCCGTGTGGCACGCCTGCTGAGCGCCCGAGGCTTCGTCTGCTCGATCCAAGTGCTGCCGCCCAACGACAGCGTACTGCGCAACCGCGCGCTTCAGCCGGCCAACCCGTCGCCCTTCCTGTCCGGTGCGGTGGCGCTGTCGCTGGCCAGTGAGTGCTGCACGCTGGTGCAGACGCTGGCGCTGAGTCCACTGTGGCAATCGGCCGTTGTAGCTGAGATTGAGTCCCGTGCCTCGGCACTGCTTCAGTTGGGCTCTGCACTGGCTCAGTCAGCGTCGTCGCCATCCCCCGCTTGGAGCACCAGTGCGGTGTCCTCGTCGTTGGCGCTGCTGGCAGTTGTGACGGGCGTGCAAGACAACATCCGACCCGGTGCACGCGTCTTTGTTCGCCCACTCGAGGAGCAGGGGGAGAGCGACGCTGATGTCGCTCCCACTGCCACAGTGCTGCGCATTGACGCAGCGCGTGCAACAGCGACGGTGCTGCTCGACTCGACCACTGCTTCTGCTGCTCGGCCCACATCCATTGCTGTGAGACGCCTGCAGCGCCTTCCGGTGGCCGGACTTTTGAACGGCGCTGAGTCGGTTCCCTTTGTCAGCCCTGTGCTGAAAGGTGTGCTCGCCTATCTGCCCGCTGCTTTGCGGTCATCTGCTGGAGCGGCATCGGGATCCCCGCGCGTGCACGGCGACGCCGTGTTCCTCCAGCAAGAGGCGACGCTGTACGCGCTGCGCTTCCTCTCCACCATCGCAGCGAATGAGCGACACGCACCGCAGTTGTTGGAGCACAGCCAGTTGCTGTTGCCTCTCCTCGTGGCGGCCAGCAAGCGCATCCCTGCTGCGTCCAGCGGAGTCCAGGCGGCTCAGCAGCACTTTGCTCAACTCGAGCGGGAAGTCTCTCGTCTGCGTCTGAGATGGCTGGATCTCAAGCGACCGCCGCGCTGGCGGGTACCACGACCTGCGCACTCGGGTGGTAGCCGCGCGGGTGTGGCGCCCTTGGACAGGACGAGCAGCAATGACAAGCACATCGGCGCCAATGCTGGTGACTCCGCTGTCAGCAGCAGCGATCGTCTGGCAGCTCTGCTGCCCTTCCAGCCCCATGCGCGTGCAGCGAAGGCACCGTTGCCAACTGACATCAACTGGCAGAGCAAGTTTTTGGTCATCGAGGATGCCAGCCTCAGCAGCAGCAGCAGCAGCAGCAGCAGCAGCAACAGCAGCGTCACCACTCCTCCCACAGCAGACACGGCTGCTGCTTCCCCTGCGCCCATTCGCTATGTGACCTTTACACGCGAAGCACAGGTCTCGCTGAGTCCCGAATTCCTCGCCAGCGTGGGACTGGCTGCTCGCAGCTCCACCTCCAATACTGTGCGCCGCCTCGAGGAACAAGTGCGTCTGGAGTGGTCTGCCCTGGGCGTGAGCGGTGCTGCTGATTTCGTGGTGGTGGCCAATGAGCCCGTCGACCTGACGCTGCAGGCATACTACTTCGAAGTTTCGCTGCTGACGCCAACTCCCATCGCTGTGGGACTTACTCCCGCCATCCACGACCACGCCGGCGGCAGTGCAGGAGGAGCGGCGTTGTCCGCTGAGCAAGCCGAGGCGGAGGCTCTTGCCGCACGACGCGCGCAGCGCCACGGCCACGACGCTGGACTGCAAGTGCAGAAGAAGATTCAGCAACTGCTTCGTTCGCGCATGAATTCGTGGGCACAGGGCTCGGTGCGCCTGCTGACCGATGGCCGCGCGGTGCGCAAGCTGACGGATGCACCAGCGCTGTCCCCGTCGCGCGACGAGGTGCGCCCGCTTTGCGACCCCTTCGGCCATGCAGGCGACGTCATCGGATGCCTCTATGACCTCGTCGGCGGACAAGTGTCGTTCACGCTCAACGGGAAACAAATCGGACAGCCGATCAGCCTGGCGCCGCCCGCCGCGTCCTCAGCCAGCCCGTCAAGTCGCGCAGCAGGCAGTAGCAGCGGTGTCAGTGCTGCTTCGTGCAAGCTGTATCCTGCCGTGTCTTTCAGCGTGCCGTCCACTCGTGTGTCCTTCAACTTCGGTTCCGCTCCGTTCGTGTGGTCTCCGTCGCAGGCGGCGTCGGTGGTGGAGAGCGAGGCCAGTCGTGAGGCGCGTCTGCGGCGCGCTGAGGATGCCGAACGTCAGGCACAAGCAGCCGAGGAGCAGGAGCGCACCCGTCGTGAGGTGGAGCGAGTGCAACAGGAGCTTCAGCGCGAGGAAATGGCGCAGCAAATTCTTGAGATGAGCGGGCTCCCGTCCCGTCGCCATGCGCTGATCGCGCTGCAGATGCACCACTACGATGCAGCCGCAGTGGCGGGCTGGCTGCTCGATAACGAAAACGCAGCGATCACTGAGATCAACAGGCGGCTCAGGGCGGAGGACGCACAGAAGGCAGCGGCGGAGCGGCAAAAAGCGCAAGACAAGGCAAGTGCAGAGCGCGAGGGAGCTCTCGCAGCGGCAGCAAGCCACGCCGCTTCGGGTGCCAGCGGTAGCAGCGGCAGTGTCAGTCTCGCCAGCGCTTCGTCGTCATCGTGCCCGTCCGGCTATGATGCTGCGCACAGCAGCCAGCTGTCTCTGACGCCCGCGTTCCCTCGTCCGCTAGTATCCAGCGGAGAGAGCAGCAGCACCGTTGACCCTGCGCTCGAAGCGTGGCTGGCGCAAATGGAGGGAGCAATTCTCGCCGCACGCCTCGAGCAGCCTGAGTTGGTGCAGACGCTCATGCGGCAGTTGCGCGCCGGAGGGGAAGAGCGGGCGAACGCACTGCTTTCGCTGCCAGCCAACGTGCTCGTTCCGCCCATTCCGAAGCCGGAGCGCAAGAAAGCTGGCCCTGCACAGCCTGCGCAACCGATACTGACAGCTGCGGACGTTGTCATCGGATTGCGCTGTCAAGTTAATCCTGCAGCATTTCCTCGGACAGGAGCGGCGGCAGGCGCCGTCGTGGGCGGTGGCGTGATTGGCTTGAGCTCCAGCAGCGCCGCCGCTTCGTCATCTGTTTCTTCCTCCTCGTTCGATCCGATGGCGGCGTTTTCCTGCGCGAGCCATCTGTCCGGTCGCGTGGTGGTGATCATGGACGTGGCGCGCACGGCGGCCGCATTCGCGCCGTCTGACCAGTTGGTGCTCGTTCGCGCCGAAGACACGCCGCGTAGCTGCTGCGAGGAATGGTGGCTGCCACACACCGCGCTGCGACACGTGGAACTGCACGAGCAACGCGACGCGTTCATTGGACTGGAGCGGATGAACGACCTGTACGAACACGCACCTCCTGTGCAGCAACAGCTCGCGCACATGTTCTGCCGTAAGCTACTCATTGCGTGGATCGAGAAGGCAGGCGAGCAGCTGTTGCCGCAACTGCCGAAGCAGAGCGGTCCGCTGCAGCCAGAGCAAGCATTGTCACCGGACGGCACCGGAAACAGTGAGGCTTCTTCATCCACCGCTGCAGTGAGTCCGACGGCGCTGCAAATGCTGCAGCTGGTCGCAACAGAGCGGGTGTCGCTGCCGTTCCAGCTACCTATTGTGAGCAGCGCTGCTTCGGTCTCCGCCACTCCCAGCAGCAACTACAGCTCTCTGACGTGCGCCGACATCGCAAATTCTGCTGGCAACCTGAGCGAAAACATCGCTCCTCAAGCCCGTGAGCGTCTGTCCGCTCTCTTGGCGCACCTGTGCCGTGGTGCAGTGCAGTGCGATGGCGATTTGCTCTCCTCTCTGCTCTCTGGCGCGTCGTCTGTTTTGTCGCGCAGCCTCACGCTAGTGGACAGCGAGCAGTCGGAGTGGCGGGACCTGGTCGGCGGCGACAACAACACCGCCGGAGTGGGTTTGACGCGCACCCTGCCGAGCAGTGACGAGGCGTGCGGTACCATTGTCACCTTCGCGGCGGACATGCGCATGCCAAAGAACGACGACCGACTGCAGTTCCTGGAAGTCAGCGAACCGAGACCGAGCGAGCACTCCGGCTCGCCCGTCAGCCGGGTGCTGGTGCACGAGGTTCGGGGTGGCGAGAAAGCCACCTCGGCCTCATCCCTTCTCTCGTTCTTCTACGCGTCTTCTGCTTCCCCGCGCGCGTCCCTCTGCCTGCAGCTGCACAAGGACCGCCAGACGGCGGTGCGCACAGTGCGAGTGAAGCTCGAAGCCGTTGCCGTGCCGGATAAGCTCGGCCTCGGGTTCTGGCTTGCAGGTCATGTGATCGATCAGGCGCTGAAGCATCACGCGGATGGCGATGTTGCATCTGTTGCTGCAACTCCGGTCGAGGAGGAGCAAGGATCCTCAGCCCTGAGCGAGCCGGCAGACCGTCGCGTGCCCTCTGGTCTCCTGCAGCTGCGCGCCGTGCTCACCGCTGTGGGCACGTTCCTGTTCGACACCCCGCGGCTTCCGCCCGTTGTGCGCATCTCAATTTTCCAGCTGATGACGCGCGGACTGCTTGCGCTCCACACACTGAGCGGCTCCGCTGTGCCAGAGCCGCTGGAATGGAAGGCGGTGCCGGCACTGTGGAGGGAGCTGCAGCAGCTTCATCGCCGCATGCTGTCAGACGGCCGGCCGTCAAGCAGCAACCTTCTCGGCTCCGGTGCCGCTCGTGCTCTACCCTCCTTCTCCGTGTCTCCCGCCCACGTGAGCGTATACGTACAGAACCTGGCGGAGCTTCTGGCAACCTATCGCCTGACCTTTGGCGACGCGCACTTCAAACAACGAGTGATGGACGATGCTACGGACAAGGACGGAGCAAAAGCAAAGTCGGCCATCAACGCGAGCGGAGCCGGTACACCGACGAGCGGGAAGGTGACCTTTGAAGCGGGCTCAGGATCGGCGAATACGGCGCCGAATGCGGCAGCTGCTGTTGCTGCTGCGAGCTCGCCGCCGCAGCCCGTGCAACTGACGCCTTCTGCTGGTGAAGCACCGGCCCCCAGCGGCGACAGCAGCAGCAGCAGCAGCAGCAGCAGCAGCAGCAGCAGCAGCAGCAGCAGCAGCAGCAGCAGCAGCAGTAGTGGTAGCAGCAGCGCAAGCAACATCCTTCCACAGGACGCTTCTGCTGTTTCCGCTGCCGCGTCGGACAGCGCTGCTGCTGGTGCTGCTGCATCCGTGCCTGTCTCCGCCTCGTCTGCAGCCCCTGCTAGTGAGTCGGCTCCTGCGGCAGCCGCACCGTCTGCTCCAGTCTCTGGTGCGGCCAGCAGCAGTGGCGCGTCGTCGTCAGCCTCGTCGTCGTCGTCGTCGTCCTCGTCCTCTAGCGCTTCTCGTCCGCCCGCTCGCTCCGCTGTCGCCGGCGGCGCTCGTCGTGAGGCGCCGCCGCTGCAGGTGGAACAGCTGGTGGCGATGATGGGCGTCAGCGAAGCACTGGCGCGCGCTGCACTCGAACAATGCGGCAGCCTCAATGCCGCTCTCGATGCCATCATCGCAGGAGCCGTCAGCGAGCCAGAGGAACAACCAGCGCAGGTGAACGAGGAGCAGGGAGGAGCAGCGCCTGAATCGAATGCTGCGGCAGACGCCGATGAGGAAGCGAATAGTGGCAGCAACGCGGATGGTGGAGGAGAGGAAGACGAAGATGCTTCGCTGGCGGCGGCCATTGCGCTGAGCATGGCTGCAGCAGCGGAAGCAAGTGAAAGATCGTCGCCGGCACATATTGGCGGAGAACCTAGAAGCGCAGACGCAGCCGGCAGTGGAAGTGGCAGCAGCGGCGGCAGCAGCGATCCCTCCTCTGCTCCGGCCAGCTCGTCTGCCGCGCCGTCCGCGAGCTCGTTGCCCTCTGATCTTCCTCCTCGCCTGGTGACGGAAGCATGGTTTGACGCGCTGTGCGACGCGCATGCGCTGCTCGAGACCTTGAGCGAGCGCGAGCGCGAGCGCCCGCTGTCCCTGTCACTGGCGATGCTGGCTTTGGGTGGCGGCGGCGTGTCGTCAGTTGCACCTGCCAACGTGGCCCGGCTGACTGCCGCCGCTCACGCACTTGTCCGCGACCACGCGTCTGGTGCATGGACTGCTGCACGCGACGTGGAGCTGGTGGCGTTTGCCAATCAATTGGAGCAGCAGCACAGCGTCCGCCTGCTGGCCAAGCGATCGACGGCAACGTTCCTGCGGGATCTGCACGAGCTCGTGCAGAGCTCACCCGCGCGTGGCCGCTTCCCATCGCTGCGGGAGGACCACCCCGAGCATGTCAAGGAGGAAGCGAAGGAGGAATGCAAAGAGAGCACCAGCCAGAGTGGTGCGGCGGCGTCTTCCTCCCCTGTGGCGTCGACGGCGGTGGAAGAGGACTTCTCCTCTCCGCGGTTTGCACTCACGCGGCGGCTGAGCCTTCTGCTCCTGTTGAACCACTTGCTCGCGGCGACGATGTCGCTGATTGATTTGGCACCGGGAGGCACCGCCGCGCTTTCAGCTTCACCGGATTTGTCATTGTCGTCATATGGTCTGTTCGCGCGTCTGTCTTCCCTTCGCGCCTACGTGCTGAGCAGCGTGAAGCTCGACTACCTGCACGCCTGCTTGGAGAGCACGTGCATCGACAGCCCAGCTCTCAGCCGCAAGCTCAAGCCCAAGATCAGCGTCGACCGAATCGGCGCGGCGGTGCACGCGGACGCAAAGCACTCGCTGTTCGAACAAGTGCGCGCGCAGCTGCAGTATGTGCCCGTCGCTCATCTGCTGCATCCCGCGCCCGTTGGCAACCCGCACACGGCTTTCGACGTCGCATTCCGTGGCGAGCACGCTCTTGGCGAGAGCGGGCCCTACAGGGAAATATTCGGAGCGCTCATGGCTGAACTGCAGGCCGACTCGGAGGAAACCGGCAGCGATGCACCGCTGATGTCCAGTGACAACGGCAATGCGCTTCAGTCGAAAGACAGCATCCTTCCCTTGTTCCTGCCCAGCCCGAACAAGCGTGCGCAGTTGGGCGAGCACCGCGACGGCTGGGTGCTGAATTCTCGCCACAGCAGCGACACGCAGCAACGCCAGCTGACGTTCCTCGGTGTACTGCTGGGTCTTGCCGTGCGCACGGGAATCAAGCTAGCGCTGTCCTGGCCCCGCCTGCTGTGGAAGCAGCTGCTCGACCAACAACCGACGCGCGACGACCTGGAAGGCATCGATGCGGCGTTTGTGGCCAATCTGCGCCGGCTCGAGGCAGACGGCAGCGACGCTGCTGCTGCTGCAGCAGACGCAGCGGATGCAGAGGCCGATCCTCGCGCTCTCTTTGAGCATCACTTCGGCGATGCGCTCACGTGGACCACCACGCGCACTGATGGCCACACGATTGAGCTGCGACCAGGAGGCGCGCAGCAATCGGTTGACTTCGCGGAGCGCTGGGAGTACGCACGATTGGCTGAGGCGGCGCGCCTGCGCGAAGGCCGCGAGCAGTTGGCTGCGCTGAAGCGCGGTCTGCGCAGTGTGTTACCCGCGAGTGTGCTGTCGCTGTTTGGCGCCCCTGAGCTGGAGCGTTTGGTGTGTGGTGTGTCCGAGGTGGATGTGGCTCTGTTGCGGCGGCACACTGAGTACAGCGGCTGCAGCGAGTCGGACGCGCACGTGCAGTTCTTCTTCACAGCGCTCGAAGAACTCGCACCTGAAGACAGGAGCAAGTTTATCAGCTTCAGCTACGCACAACAGCGCATGCCTTCGAGCGACGCTGAGTTCACGACGCGCAGCGGCAACAAGATTCGCCTGCTGATCAAGTCCGCGCCACACCGACCGGGACAGAACGATGATGCACGCTTCATGACAGCGGACACGTGCTTCTGGAACGTGAGCCTTCCCCGTTACTCGTCTCTGTCGGTGACGCGCCGCATGCTCGGACAGGTGCTCGCATTGTCCTCTGGTATGGACGCAGACGCGCCACAGACGCAGCAGCGCGTTGCAGAGGACAGCGGTGAGTTCGTGCGAGGCAACGCAAGAGGACAAGTCCCGTCGGCTGCATCCTCCTCTGCTGCGGGTGCGGCTGCTTCTCGGCCTGCGGCGGTTGACGACGAAAGCGAGTCCGCTTCGTCAGACTCAGAGGGTGACGAGGAGGGTGACGAGGACGAGGACGAATCGGACCAGGACGAGGAGGCGGAATCCGATGCGTCGAACGACGCCGGCAACAGCGAGGCCGCCGCCGCCGCCTCTGACTCGGTCGCGCCGCATGCACGCGCAGCGTCCTCCCAGTCTGACGAAGAGGAGGAGGAGCCTTCTGCGGACGAAGAGGAGGAAGAGGAGGAAGAAGAGGAAGGCGTCGACGAGGATGAGGACGATGCAGCAGCCGACAGGCGGAGGCAGGAACTCGAGGAAGAGGAGGGCGAGGAAGAAGCAGCAGCAGAAGAAGAGTATGCAGGCTGGTGAGAAGCCCCGCAGTTTGCTAGTTGGCATGTATTTGCACACACACTATTATTGTTTCAGACCCTTCGC
>Ga0256875_1000295_pt1 | contig 16366 bp, 1 predicted proteins | sample MC6MC0418MT_FD_186354 | JGI IMG/M metagenome (GOLD analysis project Ga0256875, IMG submission 186354) | Metatranscriptome of enriched soil aggregate microbial communities from Iowa State University, Ames, United States - MC6-MC0418-MT... | ecosystem: Environmental > Terrestrial > Soil >... | reverse complement strand
GGCTCGAAGGGTCCAATAAGAGGAGATCGACGGCTGGTGTTGACCGACGAGAGTGGAAATGGCCCGTTGTGTCTCAGGGCCCGGCCTTATCCCGTTTGGGACGCCAGTTTCCAAGCCTCTTCTCTTGCGTCTATTTTGTCTTTTCTTGCTGACCGTTTCAGTGGCCGTCGCTCAAACACCAGCGCCTTTTTTGACCTATGACTTCAACGATGGCGGTTTTTCTGGGTGGGAGAATGAAAACACCCCCAGGGCCGAATGTAATTTCAATCCCAATTACTGCTCCGGTGGTGCGAGTTGGCGTGTCACGGTTCCGGATGGCATTCTCCGCGATTATGCGATGTTCGGCGCCGGTTATGGCATCGATCTTCGAGGTGGCTTTTTGCGCTACGGTGACTACAAGACGCAACGTCTGCGTTCGTTTCTGGAGCCTCGGCGCGTCGGTCCTCTCGGCATCACCCTCAACGCCCATCAGCTCACGCTCACTGGTTCCGGAACCCAGACGGGCTCTGCGCCAGCCAACGCCCGCTTGGATGCTCGTGACAGTGCTTGGCGTGGTACGAATGCCGCGTCATGGGTGCAAGTGGACTTCTTTGAGGACCTGACTGTGTCTGCGATTCAAATCCAGGGCTCGCCGGCAGCCGATGAATGGGTGACGTCGTTTGAAGTCCTGTATGCAACAAACGCCAGCCCAAGTACGTTTGTCTCCCGTGGTACCTTCACCGGCAACACCGACCGCAATACGACGGTGACCGCTGCCTTTGCGGCCATCAATGCTCGTTACATTCGCCTGCGCCCTATTGCTTGGCGCAGCGTTCCCGCCATTCGCTTCGAGGTGTACGGCACCAGTGTCGAGCGCGCGCTGGGTATCACGATGCGAGGTCCGGGTGTGACCCATTTGCAGAACGGTCTGCTGACCGGTGTGAGTGGTACGCCGGCTAACGGACGCCTTCGGTATACCACCGGATGGGTTGCCACGAGCGCAACGGCCTACCTGCAAGTGAATCTGGAAGCGCTGTTCACCATTACCGGCGTGGCCGTTCAGTCGCATGTCAACGATGCTCGCTGGATGAAGACGTTCCATCTCGAATATTCTGCGGATGGTGCGTCGTGGACCTACCTCAAGAGCGGCGCCGCCAACGTGGTGTTCAACGGCCCGACGGCCACCAACCAGGTTGCCTACAACGATGTCACGCCAACGTTTGTGGCGCAGTACGTGCGTCTGCGACCGGCCACTCTGCAGGGCACCGTTCCCACAGCGCGTTGGGAGCTGTACGGTGACATCTACCAGCCCGAGACCGACATCGGTGGCTCGTTCAGTTGGTCGGACTACGAGTTTACCAGTCAAGTTCAAGCCTGGGATCATGGTGCTTTTGGTTGGGCTTTCCGCTATCAAGATATCGACAACCACTATGAGTTCAAGATCGACCAAGGCCAGGAGGCCAATTTGCCGCATCGCTTGAGTCTTGGTTACTTATGGGCTGGCACTGGTGATGGTACTGGTCTGACAGCCTGCAGGGCCACAAACCACAATCATGCTCGCGCGTGCCCCTTTGACAAGAACCTCAACACGTTCTGGGAATCGAATAGCGTGGACCGTCCGCGATGGTATGTCGAGCTCAGTGGCTACTACATGATCACCAAGGTCCGAGTGCACTTGGGTCGTGTGGCTGCCAAGAATCTCGAAATTGCCACGCGTATCTGGAACTCCGACGACAACAACAAGCGCTTCTGCGGTCCGACGGGCGGTGTGGCCAGTGTGGCAGCGGGTGCCATCTACGAAGTAGAGTGCAACTGGTATGGTCGCTATGTGGACGTTGCCATTGCTTGGGGTACGCAGGTGTTGGCGATCCGAGAGGTCGAGGTTTTCACCACCCCCCAGCGCACCCACGCCTCGCTCATCAAGCGCTCTGGCGGCATTTTCACCGAGCTGGCCACCTACACGGGCGCGCCGCTCAGGGAGAAGGTTTGGCACAACCTGAAGATTTCTGCGGTTGGCAACCGAATCACTGTGCACAAGGACACCACCCAACTGATCGCCCACACTGATGCCACCAACCCTCTCCTGTCTGGCACCATCGCTCCCCTCTCTGCCGTCAGCTACGGTAGCTTCTTCGACAACGTCGTGCTGACGTTCACTGCCACCGCCACGACTGTGGGTGCCACGCTCAACAGCCAGAGCGTCAAGCAGGGTTTCTGGAAGCACTACTATCTCACGACGGACAGCACGCAGCGGGATGCCCTTCAGATCAAGACCTTTGCATCGGTTGGAACCGGCCTTCAAATTTACGTTCGGAAAGGCACCAATCCCGATGCCACCACCTACGACTATCGCAATATCGCCTCGACTGATGCCTACACCACTGTCATTTTCCCTCTGCCTGAGCGATCGACCGCCTATTACATCAGCGTGTTCGCCAACCATCTGAACTCCCCCACTGTCACGTTCTCGCTGGCGTCCAAGTACATCACTGCCACCGCTGTGGCTCCCAGCACCACCGTGTTGTCGCACTCGGCGCCCGTTCGTGAGTGGTATCTCTACAAGGCCACGGTGCCCGTCAACTACCAATCGATGACGGCCACTGTGACTGTCACCACCTCCACCTCTGTCGCTTCGCCCCTCGAGACTTTTGCGCGCGAGAATGTGCCTCCCACGCTGGACTTTTACGACGAGACCTATGCTGTCAACGGCTCGACCAAGTCCTATCCCCTCTTCATTGGCTTCCCCGTGCCGACGATGACCTACTACATGGGCATCTTTGCGTCCCACACCTCGCAGAGCACGTGGGCCTGGACGTTCAGGCTGATGCCTGCGTCGCCCTCGATCGAAACCATTACTCCTTCTTCGATGGTCACGTCTGGAGGCCGAACTCTGACTATTTCTGGCTCGGCTACCTTCGGTACGGGTGGTACTGTGACTGTGGGCGGTACCAATTGCCCTGTCACGCTGTATCAGTACAACAACATTGAATGTACTGCTCCCCAAGGTCAAGGCACTGTTTTCGTGCAGGTGACGACCAACTTGCAGCAGACCTCCAACAGCCTTCCGTTCTTGTACTTGCCTCCCGTCATCAATTCGGCCAACCCCGCCAATGGCCCGACCATCGGTGGCACGCAGATTGTCTTGTCGGGTGCCAACTTTGGTGTGACGCCCACCGTGCTCATGGGCACCACCACCTGCACCATTGCTTCCCGCACCCATACCTCCGTGACGTTTGTCCTGCCCCCCGGCACCGGTCGCGGCTTGCCCATCACGCTCACGGTCGGCGGCCAAGCGAGCAGCCCTGTGGAGTTCAACTACCTGGCGCCTGTCATTACCTCGGTGACGCCTCTGAACGGCCCCACGGGCGGCACTTCGCGCATCACCATCAACGGCTCCAACTTTGGCGCGTCGCCCTCCACTGGCACTGTGGTGATCGGCTCATCCGCGTGTGGCAGTGTGACGTGGACTCATACCCAAGTCGTATGCAACGTTCCCGCTGGCCACGGCGCCTCACTTCCCATTCGCGTTACGGTGGACGGACAGCAAACGACTGCGATGTCTTCGTTCTCCTATCTACGACCATCGATTTCGAGTGTGGATCCCACCATTGGCTCGACAGATGGAACGACAGTGATGACTCTGAACGGTGCCAACTTCGGCTTGGCGCCGACGGTTGCTGTGGGACCTTCGGTGGCTTCTCTTGTCAGCTTCAGCCATACCTCCATTGTGTTCCGCCTGCCTCAAGGTGATGGTGCCAACCGTCCTGTGCAGGTGACTGCTTTGGCTCAAGTGAGTAACGTGGTCTATGTCAACTCTTATGGCCCCATCATCACGCTCGTCGAACCTCTCAATATCGCCACCTCTGGCCAACCTATCACCTTGACGGGTACCAATTTCGGTCTGTCGGGTGTGGTCACGGTGTCTGAAAACGACTGCGTGCCCACTTCGTGGAGTCATACTCGTGTGGTGTGCACTGCCCCTCCTGGCCGAGGCTCTACGAATCCTGTGGTGATCGTGGTCAATGGCTTGTCTTCTGGCATCCTGGCGGGTATGTCTGTCAAGTATGCGGTGCCGGCGATTGACAACATCACCCCGAGTTCTGTGACCACTGCCGGCGGCACCATTTTGATGCTGACTGGGTCGAACTTTGGCACCATTGGCTCGATCTTGGTTGGTTCCAGCAACTGCCCCATCTATGCATCATCGTACTCCCACACTCAAATCCGATGTACTCTCCCTCAAGGTCAGGGATTGAATGTCGATGTGGTTGTCACTGCTGGCGATCAATCGAGTCCACCATCTAAGATCAACTATATGGCTCCGTCTATTACCGCTGTGTCGCCATCCTCTTCTTCTACTCAAGGTGGTGATTTGGTTACCTTGACTGGCACCAACTTTGGTCGCACGGGCAGTGTCTTTGTTGGCGGCCAACCCTGCAGCTGGACTGCCGACGAATACAGTCACACCCAGGTTGTGTGCACCACCACTGCAAGTACTGCTGTCAATACCGAGCGTATCAACGTGACTGTGTCGGGGCAAGTCAGCAACTTGTGGCCGTATGGGTTCACCAATCCTTCCATTACCCGTGTCAGCCCTGCTACGTCCACCACCGCTCCTGGTACCCTCATCACAATCACCGGCTCCTCGTTTGATCGTTCTGGCACAGTGACTATCGCTGGTTCCACATGCACCTTGCAGTCTTGGAGCCATTTGTCAGTGGTCTGCGCTGTGCCTGCGGGGCAGGGTCTCAACGTGCCGCTTGTGCTCACCACGGTAGCTTCGAAAGTCGCCTCCACCACGTTCTCGTATCAAGCTCCCGTTCTGTCCAGTATCACTCCGTCTTCAGGATCGACTGCTGGCGGTGAAATCATTACCCTCACTGGCAGTTCCTTTGGCCTGAGTGGCACTGTCCAAGTCGGAGCGAACCAGTGTTTGGTCAATGGCGCTTTGACCGGAACCGTGTGGGGTCACACTTCCATTCGCTGTGCTCTGCCTGCGGGAAGTGGTCGCTCCAATGCCATCAGAGTGACTGTTGCTGGTCAAACCAGTGGCAGTCTCATGTTCAACTATCTTCCTCCTGTCGTTTCTCTGTTGGATCCCGCCAACGGACCGACAAAGTGTAACTTCCCTGTCATTATTCATGGTAGCAACTTCTTCTCTTCTGGTGCTGTGGTTGTTGTTGGTGATACCCAGGCTACGATTGAGTCTCAAACCCACACCACTATTTCCTGCATCTTCCCGTCTTTGGGCAACGGTCCCAAACCAGTTGTTGTGACTGTGGATGGTCAAGCTTCCTTCCAAGCCAATTTCTACTATGATGCTCCTTCCATCATCTCTCTGGATCCTTCCAACGGCCCGACTGGTGGTGACATTCCTGTGACCCTTCGCGGCGCCTCGTTTGGTACCAACCCCAACGTTTACATCAACAATGTGCTGCAGAGCTTGGTTGGCGCTCCCACTCAAGAAATGCTGGTGGTGACGCTTCCTCCTGGCGAAGGTGCTGCTCAACAGTTCTTGGTCACGACCGGTGTTGATGCCCTTGCGTCCAATATCTTCCTGTTCAACTACGATGCTCCCGCCGTCGATTCCATTTCTCCGAACAATGCCGCTGCCTCTGGTAACATTCCTCTGACCATCACGGGTTCAAACTTTGGTCTCTCCACACCCACTGTTCGCATTGGAACGTTGCTTTGCCCCGTGGTGTCAACGACCACGAATGTCCTTCCGCACGAGGTTGTTTGCACTGTTCCCAGGGGTACTGGTCTGAACCTTGCCGTGACTCTGACTGTAGCTGAGCAAACGTCTGTCGCGAATGACGCTGCGCGCTTCAGCTACCTGCCTCCACAGCTTTCCACTGTTTCGCCTGCCGTCGGCCCCACTGCCGGCGGCATCATCATCACTTTGTCGGGATCCAGTTTCGGTGTGACCGGTTATGTGTTTGTTGGCGGAGTTGCCTGCCCGGTTGTCAATCTGCAGTACTCTGACTCTCACATTGAATGTCAGCTGCCTGGCGGCAGTGGTCTCATTAACGACGTCGAAGTGCAGCGTGACGATCAGCAGCGAAGCATGACCCTCAACTTCGAGTACCTGCCCCCATCCATTGCTTCCATTTCGCCCGCCAACGGTCCCACTGCTGGTAATTTCAGCGTGATTGTTATCGGCGACAACCTGGGTGTTGCTAGCTCCAGGAACGTCTTGACGCTTGGCACTGGCTTGTGCACGCCGACTGGGTCAGGATGGTCGCATACTCGTGTCGAGTGTTTGGCGCCCGAGGGTATGGGCCGCAATATCACTCTCCAGGCCGATGTTACTGGTCAGCTGAGCAACGTCAATACCATCTTTTCCTATGACCGTGTCTCTGTTTCGTCTGTTTCTCCTTCCCACGGTCCTACTGAAGGTGGTGTGACCATTACCGTTTTCGGTGACAACTTTGGTACCGGGACCCCGGAAGTGTTCATTGGCGTAGACAGTGCGAGAAAGGCTTGTCTCGATGTGGATCGACTCAATCACACGGCTCTGACTTGTACCCTGCCTGCCCTTCAGGGTAATGTCGAAACCGTTCTGACTGTTCGCGTCAGTGATGTGGACAGCAACGAGATTCCGTTTACCTACGACTCGCCCGTAATCTTTTCTGTAGCGGGTTGTGTGGATGTTGGAAATACTACGGTCGACTGTCCTGTCATGGGTGGTATTCCGATTATCATCAACGGCATGAACTTTGGTGATGCGTCGCAGCAAGTTGTTGCTCATGTGCAGGATCTCGAGTGCAAGAACGCGATCCAAACTATCCCGCACACTCAGATCACGTGTATGCTGCCTTCTGGTGTCAACTACGAACGAAGAGTCCGTATTATAATCGGTGGTATGACTGAGGAGAAGTATCTTCTATCATACGCAGGTCCTGAAATTTACGCCGAGACCATTGTCCCTGCTTCTTTCGATTCTCGCGTGGTCGTTTCCCCTAACAATGATGTCAACAACATCTCCTTCACCACGACTGATATTGGTGGTGTTCGCGTGGAGTTTGATGGTCGCAATTTCGGCAATTTCATGACCAACATCTCGGTGTATTATGGTCCTGATTCCGATCCGACCATGTATAGCTGCGCCGATCCTCAGGGCAATGATGGCCATCTTTCGTGCGTTCTCAGCAGTGGTACCGGCTTCAACATGCATTTCCAGGTGCACGTTCAGTTGGATATTGGCTGGGAAACGATCGCTACGGCCATTTCCCGTCTCTCTGCCGATTTCGTGTCTTTCCCTCAACCCAAGATCAAATTCAGGACTTTGGGTCTGGCTGCCAATTCCTCCATGTCCAGGACCGACGCGTTGCAGGGTACGGAAACCGAAGGCGAGCGCGTCATCTTCGAGTGCGACCATATCGGAACCCAAGCCGGCAATTTGAAGGTGTTCTACGGTCCGGAAGGTGTGGAGCCCAAGCCCTATGAATGTACTGGTGTCAAAATTGAGCAGGCCGACAAGGAGCTGTCGTGCCGTACTGAAGCCGGAGAAGGTGGTCCCTATGTCTTCCAAGTGCTTGCCACCAATCAATATTCCGTCGAAGGCACAGACACCTACAACTATCCCGAACCGCCCCAACTTCATTCCATTTCCGGATGCCGCGATGTTGGTAACAGCACGGTCGACTGTCCGACGGAAGGTGGCGTGGTGCTTACCATTCGCGGTGACAAGTTTTCTCCTGCGAAAATGGCCATCAAGATCGATGTCGCTGATTGCACGCGGCTCACGTTCATTTCTGTGAGAGAAGTGCGGTGCACCTTGGCTCGTGGTGTTGGTTTGAACCGCTCAGTCTCGCTTCGCGTCGGCACCGGCTATGCTCGTCCCCAGAACCTGGTGTCATATGCCTATGCCACACTCTATGCCATTTCCGGCTGCGAGATTTCCCCGAGCAATCTGAATACCACTGTGAACTGCCCGCGTGCTGGTGGTCAATATGTGACCATCACCGGTGTCAATTTCGGTCCCGGAGTGCCCATTGTGCTGATTGGCGACTCTCGATGTGAGCCTGTCGATCAAGATGCGACCGTGCCGCATCGCAAGATCACATGTAAGCTCGACAGTGGTACCGAGCTGGATCGTACGGTTGTGTTTGTTCAAAAGGATGGTGAGATTGCCCCGAACCGTCTTTCCTTGTCGTACCGACCTTGTGCTTTTGGCTACTATGCGGCTTCGGGTGTCGTCGAGTGCTCTCCTTGTCGAGCAGGCACGTACACTGATTCGTTGGGCCAAGAAACCTGCAAAGCATGCGAGTCTGGTTTCTTCAATCCATCGACTGGACAGAGTTTCTGCTCCCGTTGCTCAGCCGGATCGGTCAGCGTCCGAACTTTGATCGATGTTGGCCCGACGGCTTGCGTTGACTGTGTTGCCGGTTATTATGCTGCCACCTCTGGTCAGAGCTCATGTAGTTCGTGTGCTTCGGGAACGTACAGCAACCAGACTCGTCGTGCTACTTGCACCTTGTGCCCCTTGGGTGAGTACGCTTCTGCCGCGGCCTCGGTCAAATGCTCGAAGTGTGTCGCCGGTACCTTCTACGATTCAACTGGTGGTTTCGCGTGCAAGGACTGTCCTGCTGGTCGATTCTCAGGTTTAAATGCCTCGTCTAGCTGTAGCGAATGCGATGCTGGTCGCTTCAACTCTCTCTCCGCCAAGACCATCTGCTCTGACTGCCCCTTGGGTCACGCTATTGGCACGCTTGGTCAGCCTATTTGCCAGGCCTGCCCAAGTGGTTTCTTTGCCAACGATACTGGAATGTTAGACTGCATGGCATGCCCTGCCGGCTATTACAGCGGTCCAGGCGCGAGTTCATGCCTTGCTTGTGCGGCTGGCTCGTACATCAATGTGCCGGGCCAGGCCACGTGTCTGTTCTGTCCTCGTGGCTCATATCAAAACCTGACCGGCGAGAGTGCTTGCGAGCGATGCGTGAGTGGTACTGTTTCACGCAATATCGGGCAAAGCTTCTGCTCTGATTGCGCTCGTGGCTACTATGCGGAAAATCCCGGTTCATCGGATTGTCTGCCCTGTGCGGTCGGTTCGTACACCGCGAATACTGCGACGATCACGTGCACTGCCTGCCCGGCTGGTACCGCCCAGTCGCGAACTGGCTCGACTGTGTGCTCTGATTGCGCCATTGGATTTGCGATTGCCACGACCGGTGAGGCGGTCTGCAAGGCTTGCGCAGCTGGTACCGTCACCAACTCTACAAGGCAGTCTCAATGCTTCGCCTGTCCTGTTGGTTACTACAGCAATTTGCAGAGCACGGAATGTATTGCTTGTGATGCCGGCTCGATTACTGAAGCGCAGGGACAGGCTGGTTGCTCAAACTGCCCAGCCGGTTTCTACCAAAGTGAAACTGCAGGAACTGTGTGTTTTGCCTGTGAGGTGGGTACAGCTGTCTCCACCATCAAGAGTGCTACCTGTGACGACTGCGAGCCCGGTTATTTCAGTCCTACTACCGGTGCCGTTGAATGCCAAGCATGTGAAGTGGGCCACTATGCTCCTACCAACGGATCAAGTGAATGTCTGCCGTGTGAGCCGGGCTCTTCCCAAGCTCTGGCTGGCCAGGACACCTGCCCTTTGTGCGCAAGGGGAAAGTATACTTCGGACAGCCGACAGGCTGCCTGCGTCGATTGCCCGGCTGGCCGCTACAATTCGGAGAGAGGCTCGACTTCCTGCATTGCATGCGCTCCGGGCACCTATGGAAACCAAGTTTCCATGAGTGTTTGTCTCAACTGCACCACTGGTACTTATATTGGATCCGAGGGTCAGTTGGTTTGCATCAACTGTCCCATTGGCCGCTTTGCCAGCAGTCCCGCTTCTGTTTCTTGCCAAGCCTGTGATCGTGGTTACATCGCGGCCACGGAGCGCAGCTCGGTCTGCACCCCGTGCCCCACCGGTCACATTGCTGACAACGAAGGACTTTCGTACTGCACAGCCTGTCCTGCTGGTGCGGTCGCCAATGACACAGCTCTATCCCAATGCTCTTTGTGCGAAACGGGCAAGTATGTCTCCACTGGCGGCAAATCTGCCTGCTCTGATTGTGATCCTGGTACTGTGTTCAACGGACAGGGAGGTGTTGTCTGTAATCGTTGCCCTGCAGGTCGCCACGCCCAAGATCCCGGTATGTCTGAATGCGTCTCATGCCAGCCCGGTTCGTTCACGGAAACTGACAGCCAAGCTAACTGCACCAAGTGCGCTGCTGGTTATTTCACGGATTCCTATGGACAGGTGCAATGCGACCCTTGTGAGATCGGCATGTACGCCGAAACTCCCGGTGCTGATGTTTGTATGGGCTGTCCTCCCGGTCGAGCGCAGGCTAGCTCAGGTTCTAGCCACTGCGACATCTGCGATCCCGGCTATGCGAACAATGTCGGAGCGTCTGCCTCTTGCACTCCATGCCAGGCTGGTTTCTATGCCAATGAAAGTGAAAGTTTGACCTGTACTCCATGCCCAGCTGGTCAGATCACGGACGCCGCTGGCCAAGCCCAATGTACCGACTGTCCTGCTGGCTATGCGAACCCAGCCGAGGGTCAAAGCGAGTGCTTCATTTGCCCGGCTGGTGCGTACTCGGATGCCAAGGGATCGCATACCTGCACTTCGTGCGCCCCTGGTAACTTCTCTTCAACCAGTGGAACTTCGACTTGCGCGCAGTGTCCTATCGGTCAATTCGCCGCCAGTTTCAGCGCCATTGTCTGCGATTCTTGCCCTGTTGGTCAGTACAATGATTTGGTGGAGCAAGCCTCGTGCAAGCAATGTCCGCGAGGCTCGTACAACGCCGATGTCGCTCAGTCATCTTGCACTGTTTGCGCGGTCGGCACTTTCTCTGCGTCCGAAGGTCTGGGTCTGTGCCTTCCCTGCCCTTCTGGATCGTATCAGAACAGTACCAACTCAACGGCTTGCATTTCCTGTACCGCGGGCACTGCGCAAATCAATACTCGCCAAACCTTCTGCTCCCAATGCGAGCGCGGTTATGCGCAGTCCGCCAGTAGCCAGCCCGTTTGTGTGGCATGTGAGCCGGGCTCGTTTGCTGATTCCCTGGGTACCGTTACCTGTGCGCTTTGCAGCGAAGGTCATTGGAGTGGCAAGGCCGTTTCTGCTTGCCAACAGTGCGAAGTTGGAAAGTCCAATGAAAATCTTGGGCAAGCCGCGTGTGCGCTATGTCCAAGCGGAACAGCCATGGATGAGTTGGGTGCTTTCAATTGCACGCCTTGTGAGCCCGGTTACAGCCAAGAACTTGCCGGCGAGCCCATCTGCAATCCTTGCTTGCCTGGTCGCTTTGCTGAAGGCACAGGCTCCCTCGTGTGCTTGGACTGCCCAGCCGGAACCTACACCGATCAGTCGGGCCGAACAAACTGCAGTGATTGTGAGGCTGGCAAGTACCAAGATCAAAGTGGCAGCCTTTCGTGCACTCCCTGCCGTCCCGGTGACTATGAGGACAGTTTGGGCTCCAAAGTTTGTAAGAAGGCGCCTCTGGGACGTTTTGTCAACGAGTCTGGCCAAACTGACTACTTGCCTTGTCCTACGGGCCGCTACCAGAATCAATATGGCCGATCCATCTGCTTCGACTGTCCCGTTGGTCGTTTCACGGCCAATACTGGCCAAAGCGAGTGCAATCTCTGTCCCAAGGGTCACTACATGAACGTGAGTGGATCTACCGCCTGCCTCCCTTGCGAACCTGGTTCCAGTCAATCGACTGAGGGCAATGCCCTCTGTACTGATTGCCCTCCGGGCACTGCTCGCGACTCTCCAGGACAGGAAACATGCCTAGAGTGCGCTCCTGGTTCGTTCTCAAACACCAATCGCAGTAGCAACTGCACATTGTGTCCTGCTGGTCAGTTCGAGCCCGGTTACCGTTCCAACTTTTCGTGTACGGACTGCGGTCTGGGTGAATACGCCCCGACTCGTGGTTATCAACGCTGCGACAAGTGCCCCAGCGGTCGATTCTTCAATGCGACCGGTGCCGTCGAATGCACTCAATGTGCTCCCGGAAAGAGCCAGGCTTTGCAAGGAATGTCGACGTGTGTCGATTGCGCTGCTGGTTTCTTCACCGGGGCCTGGGGTCAAGCTGAGTGTACGCGTTGTCCTGTTGGTCAATTCATGAATACCTCTGGCGCCTCTGTTTGCCATGCATGTCCCTCTGGTTCTCACCAGGATAAAATCGGCTCTACAGAGTGCAAGGGCTGTCCTGAGGGTGAGCAGCAGCCACAAAACGGACAGGAGTTCTGTGAGCTGTGCCCAGTCGGCTCTTTCTCGAACACGACCGGCCTTATCCGTTGCTTCCCGTGTGCTCGCGGTCAGTTCCAGTCGGCTCAGGGCAGTAGAGCATGCCGTCCATGCGAGCCGGGTACGTTTGCTCAGTTCACGGGCACTCCTGTGTGTACCCGCTGCGAGCCTGGTACTTTCATGGGCGGCTACAACGCCACTGTTTGTGACAACTGTGTCCCAGGTACCTATCAGCACATTCATGGTCAGAGAAATTGCACTGAATGCCCTGTCGGCAAGTACACCGATATTCCAGCCCAGCCCATATGCGCTGAATGTTCTCCGGGAAGGTTCACCAACACGACCAACAACGTGGGTTGCCTGGGGTGTGTGGCTGGTGACCACCAGGATCGAGCCGGCCAAACGGCCTGCGACGACTGCGAGGCCGGTACCTTCACTGCAGTGGGATCGCAGCCCGTGTGTGCCGTGTGTCCGGGCGGTCAGTATCAGCCGGACGACGGTAAAACCACCTGTAAGTTGTGTCCCATTGGCAAGGCGCGAAGCGGTGACAATGCGACCCAGTGTGACGACTGTGCTCCGGGAAGGTTCTCCAACCAGGAGGGACAGGTGTTCTGTCAACAAGCTCCCGAAGGTTACTACATCGATACCACCGGCGCCACGGCACCTTCTTCGTGCGGTCGAGGCGAGTATCAGAACAACCCTGGCAGCGTGGATTGTATCCTCTGTCCCAGCGGTCGCTTCAATGTCGAGATTGGCCAGCCTCAGTGTGCGCCTTGCAACAACGGTACCTTCATCAACGTGACGGGCTCGACCCTGTGCACCGACTGTTTCGAAGGCAAGTACCAGCCTGAATTTGGCGCCACGGCCTGTTTTGATTGCGACCCCGGTTCGTACATCCACGCGCGCGGCCAGTCGGAGTGCTATTCGTGCCCGTTGGGTCTGTACAACAATGGTTCGGGTCTGACGCGTTGCTTCGACTGTGCGGCGGGTACGTATCAGCCCGACGAAAAGGCCACAGTGTGTCACGAATGCGCCTCGGGTACCATCAGCAGCTCGCCGCGCTCGGTTTCGTGCGATCGCTGCTACAACGGAACCTTTGCCACTGGCCTGGCCAACACCATTTGCTCGCTTTGCACGGGTGGAACGTACCAGTACTTCCCGGGACAGGCCTACTGTGATGACTGTTCGACTGGTACGTTCTCCGATGCCGGCGCCGCCGAGTGCACGCCGTGTCCGGCCAACACCATCTCGCCTGTCATGGGCATGTCCAAGAACTGCTTCTCGTGCAACCCGTTCTCGTTCCCCAACGAGGACCGAAGCGAATGTTTATGTGACGTAAGCTATGCAGGCAAGTTTGTGAATACCACTGGCAACAACGGCCTCAACTATACCATGACTCTGTGCTTCTCGTGCCCCACTGGTGCGGTGTGCGAGATTCGCGGCCAAGCGTGGGACGAGATGGCCGCGCTGAAGGGCTGGTGGAAGACCTCGGATCGCTTCTACCGCTGTCTGATGAAGGCGCACTGCGAAGGCGGTGCCTCGGGTACCGATGAGCAGTGCGGCCCTAACCGTATCGGTGTGCTGTGCAACTACTGCAAACCCGGCTATACCACGGGTTTGTTGGGTGGCTGTCAGGAGTGCCCTGAAACCGGTGGTTCTGTGGTCTACTTCTTGCTCGTGGTTTTGGCCGTGGTGGTGGTGATGGTCATTCAGATGATCATTGTGCTGCGCAGCGGTCATGAGTTGCGTCAGGTCAGTAAGCAGGACAAGATCAACAAGCGCAGGAAGAACATGGGTTACATCATTGACGAGCTCGATGATTTCAGTGCCGAGGCTGTGCGTCGTCACCAAGGCATGCTTACTGTGTTTGGCCCCCCTCCTCCCAAGCCCGGCTTCGTCTACAAGCTCAAGATTGCGCTCAGTTTCGCTCAGATCGTCACCAGCGTGACGGGCGGTCTGGAAGTGCAATTCCCCGAAAACTTCAAGACCGTCGTCACGTGGCTCAACCCGGCCAACATGGACATCATGCAAATGTCGTCCGTGGGCTGCGTCACCACCACCGACTATTACGATAAGTTGCTCCTAATGACCCTGCTCCCCATCTGTGTGGCCGGCCTGCCTCTGCTGTATCTGCTCGCCAAGTATTCGCGCGCTACGGCTGATCCGCATGCCCGCGCCTCGGCTCGAAAGAAGTTCTGGAAGCTGTTCTTGTTCGGAGTGTTCTTGGTGTACCCCATGGTGTCTTCGACCATTTTGCGGCTGTTCGTCTGCAAGACCGTCGAGGGCCATCACTACCTGCTGGCCGATTTCTCGGTCGAGTGTTACGATTCGCGATGGAACGACTACTCCTTCTACGCCATTTTCATGATTCTCGTTTACCCGGTGGGCATTCCCGTCATGTTCTTCCTCGTGCTGTATACCAAACGCCACAAGCTTTCTACCGCTGGTACTCGTTCCGAGCTCGGCTTCTTGTATGATGCCTATCACCACAAGGATCGCTGGTGGTTCGAAATGTGCGATATGCTCCACAAGCTTTCTCTGACCTCGATGATTGCCTTCTTCCCCTTCGATATGCAAATGCCCGCTGCCATGGCGTTCTCTTTCTGTTACACGTGCTCCATCCTCATTCTCCAGCCCTATCTCCGTAAGGGCGACGATCGCTTGGCGCTGCTGTCACAGACCGAAGTGTTGCTGCTGCTGATGTGCGGTCACGTGTTCAACAACGAGATCGAGTTCGACCCGTTGATGGACCTGGTGCTGACGGTGGTGTTGATTGGCGGCATCATTCTCTTCTTCGGCATGTTCTTGGTGCAGGGTCTGCTGTTCTTGTACAAGTTCATCATCCAGTGCTTCTGGCCGCACCGCGTCAAAAACGCTCCCAAGAAGAAGTCCGAGCAGCTCGATGAGTACTCGCGCCCCATCGACGACCAGAAACGTCTCAACGCCGACGAAGACGTCGAGCTGTTCCGCAACCCGGCCTGGAACCCCGAAGCCATGGATGCCTTCATCGATGCCGATGGTGTGGGTCTCGACGTCAACCTCAACCCGCTGGTTCACGAGCACAAGGCCAAGCAGCTCGACGAGGCCGAACGCATCTATCGCGAGGAGGTGGAGAAGGTGGCGCGTGAGATGCGCCGGATCGATACCGATGATTTGCGCGCCTACGATGACATTGAAATGGCCTCGCCTTCCGACGTGGAGCTGGCCGAGCTGGCAAACGAGGGCGAAGCGCCCGTTGCCCCGTCCGCGCCTCCCGAGCACGACTCCGATGACGATACCAGCGATGATGATGACGATGACGACGACAGTGGCCCCGGTGCTGCTGCTGCTGCTTCTGCTCCTGCGCCTGCGCCCCAGCCTGATGAAGACGAAGCGGTTCCTGTACCTGTTCCTGTTCCTGGCGAGCCCATCGCTTCTTCCGAGTCCTCCAGCGAGGTCCCATCTGAGGCTGAAGTCAAGGATGGTTCAACTCCTGGCCCTGCCGACGCGGTTGCTTCACCTGATGCAAGTGAGGAGGCTGCGTCATCCTCTGCCGCCCCTTCTGCTGCCGCCTCGCAAACCAAATTCTCCAACACCAACTTCAAAGCCAAGGCGCGTGCAAGACGTAAGGATTCCATGTAATGTTTTGTGTTAAGGTTCGGTTCGGTTCTGTGTGCTTTCTAACTTTTTTTTTGTTCGTTTTTTTCCATGTCTTAACTTTTCCTTGTTCTTTGTGGGAAGAATAATGTGCCTTTATTCCCATATCATTGTTATGTGTTAATATTCTCTTTTTTTTATTTATTTATTGCTCTTTCTTGCTTTTTTTTTTGTGCATAGTCTTTCAGACATTTTTTTTATTTTTTTTATCTGTTGTTTTCCCCCTTTGTCTTTGTTTTCCGTTTTTTTTTATTCATCCCTATTTTTCTCGATCGAATTGTCTCAGCATTTTTGCTTCAAACTTACCATCATATCTGACTGGAGCTGAATTGGCTTGACTTGAGCTTTTTTCTTTTTCTTTTTTTTTGACCTTGCATTCGTTCTTTGTCTTCTTTCTGTAAATTTTCTTAAGTGCGTCATTTTGTTTTTCTGTCAAAATTTCCTTTTGCTCTTTAGAATGCTTGTATCCCAACGCGTTACACTTTTGTCCGGTTGTAAAAAATTTTGACT
>Ga0256875_1000283_pt1 | contig 16587 bp, 14 predicted proteins | sample MC6MC0418MT_FD_186354 | JGI IMG/M metagenome (GOLD analysis project Ga0256875, IMG submission 186354) | Metatranscriptome of enriched soil aggregate microbial communities from Iowa State University, Ames, United States - MC6-MC0418-MT... | ecosystem: Environmental > Terrestrial > Soil >... | reverse complement strand
GTGTAGTAGCGCTTGTCGAACACGTTATTGATATTCAGCGCGATGCGGTAACGCGGCGTCTCGTACGCCACTGCCGCATCCACCAGCGTGAACGCCGGGTTGTACGGCGTGGCGCCATCCGATGCCGTGTTCAACGGCGCCTTGCCGCGATAGCGCACGCCGCTGCCCAGCATCAAGCCGGGGATCTGATGTGGCCGATAGTCCAGCCACAGGCTCGCCGTCTGGCGTGCGGTTTGCGGGGTCTGGCGGCCCACTTCGTCCGGCCGGTTGCTCTTGGTCGTGCGCGGGTCCAGGTACGTGTAGCCGGCCATCACCCGCAATTCGCGCGTCAGCGGGAACTTGGCTTCAAGCTCCAGGCCCGTCGAACGCACCTCGCCCGTCTGCACCTGGAATCGCGGGTGGTCCGGGTCTTGCGTCGTCACGTTGGTCTGGCGGATATCGAAGACCGCGGCGGTAAACAGCGCATCAGAACCCGGCGGCTGATACTTCAAGCCCGCCTCGTATTGCTTGCCCTCGCGCGGCTTGAAGCTGCTGCCATCGAACTGCTGGCCCGTGATCGGATCAAACGCCGTGGAATAGCTGACGTACGGCGCAAAGCCGCTATCGAACAGATACAGCAGGCCCGCGCTGCCCGTCGTCGCCGAGTCTTTGATCTTCGGCTGCGTCGCGCTGCTGCGCGTCATCGTCGCGAAATCGCGGCGCAGGCTGACATTGCCCACCCAGCGGTTCCACTTCAACTGGTTGAGCGTGTAGATGCCCGTCTGCTTCACCGCGCTTTGCGATTTGTCCAGCTCTGGCACATCCACATGCTGGCCGTAAACGGGCTGGTAGATGTCCAGATTGGGCACGTCCCACCCAAACCCCAGCCCATCATTTTCCTGATAGCGCACGAAGTCCACGCCCAACGCAAACGTGTGCTGCAAGTCGCCCCACACCACATCCTTGGACGCGCGGCTGTCCACCGCAAACGTCTGGCCGTGCGTGCGTTGCGCGAGGCTGCCCCGCGTCACCGTGCGCTTGTCGGCCAACAGATCCATCGCGTAGAGGTGGCGGTAATCGATGTCGATTTCCGAATAGCGCAAATTCTGGCGCAGACGCCAGCCGCTGTCGGTGTCGTGTTCGAAGGCGTAGCCGATCGATTTGGTGTCGCGGTTGAAGCGGTCAAAATCGGGGTCACCCGCCGTGCGGTGCAGCGGCAAGTCCGCAATCTCGGGATACGTGTACAGATTCGGCCACCAGCTCTTGGGCGTGCCGCGTTCCTTCGAATACGTGCCCAGCACGGTCACGCGCGTCTGGTTCGTGATGTTCCATAGCACCGTTGGCGCAACCGAAAGGCGATCATCCTTGGACCCATCGGTGCGCCCGTCGCTTTTGCGGCCGGTCACGTTCAAGCGATACAGGACCTTGTCGCCCTCATCAAACGCGCCACCCAGATCCGCCGTAACCTGGCGGCGGTTGTACGTGCCATAGCTGATGCCCACGCTATTGACCTGCTCCGGCGTGGGCCGCTTGGACACCATGTTGATCACGCCCCCCGGGCGGCCCTGGCCGTACAGTACCGACGCCGGCCCCTTCAGCACTTCGATGCTGTCCAAGTCGTCCAGGCTGTCGTTCCACGAGCCATAGGTGCCCGCCGACAACTGCTTCAGGCCGTCCTTGTAATACGCGCTGCCGTCGCTGAAGCCGCGGATCACGGCGCCCACCATGCGCACGTCGCTAGACCCCGACACTTCCGTCTGCACGCCTGGCGTGTAGGACAACGCCGCTTCCAGATTGCGTGGCGCCTGCATCTTGATCTGCTCTTGCGTCACGATGGACACCGAACGCGGCGTTTCGATCAGCGGCACATCCAGCTTGCCGCTGGCGCTGGACAGCGCAACGTAGCTGTCCGCCGTGCCCACCGCCACGCCACGCACGGTCACCGGCTCCAACTGCGTGGCGCCCAGTGAGGGCTGGCTCAATGAGACATTGCGCCCGTCTCGCGTGAACGCGATGCCGGTGCCCGCCAACAGCGCGCGCAAGGCCTCGTCCGGCGTCAAGCGCCCCATCACCGCCGGCGCATTGCGGCCGCGCACGGTTTCGGGAAGATAAAAAATCACCAGCGAGGCCTGCTCACCCAGCTGAATCAGCGCATCACCCAGCGGTTGCGCGGTAATGCTGACTTGCACGGGCGCGGTTTGAGCGTGCGCCATCGCGGGAACCGCGCTGCACGCCAGCGCCACCGAAATGGCCAGGGCATGGCATCCGGCGCCCAGGCCGATCCGTGCGGTCTTGCGCGCCGACTTCGCGCGCTGAATCACTTGCTTGTCCATGATGAGAGAAAAATTCCAGTACAACTGCCCGCGCAATGTGCGCCCGACACCCTTGGCCAAAGGTCGCTTCCAGGGTCGAGATCGACGTCTCGTTAACCACCCCATCAAGGGATAGACGCCACAGCTCGGGAAAAACCGGAATGATTCTCGCTAAATTATTTGAAACAGAATATTTCATTATGGTGAGGGCGGCTTCATGCCGAAGCGCATTGACGCCGGAACCTCATACCCCGCCGGGGTTTGCCTATATCATGGCAAAAAAATGAGAGCCGCCCCGCGCGCCATCAAGGAGACTCCAGCTTGTCCGCAGGCACGCATACGTCCTACCCGGAACCGTTCCCCACCTTGGAATCAACCGATTTTTCGGGCGAGGGTTCGTTCTATTTCGATCTCGTGCGCCTGCAGGACCGCGACGATATTCCGCGCGGCTTTCTGCACCGGCACAGCTACTACCACCTGCTCTGGATGAGCGAGGCGACCGGCACCCACATGCTGGATTTCGAGCAGCATGAAGTGCGCGACCACTCCGTATTCTTCCTGTCGCCCGGCCAAATCCACGCCTGGACTTCCTCCGTCAAGCCGCGCGGCTACGTGCTGAACATCAGCACGGACTTCTTCGCGCATATGTTCCCGCGCGCGGATGACATCGCCAAGTTTCCCTTCTTCCACCTGGCAGGCGGCACGCCCGCCATTTATCTGTCACGCGAGCAACACGACGGCATGCTGCCGCTGCTGAATGAAATTGAACGCGAAACGCGCAACCGCGAGACCGGGCGCTTCGACGTGGTTCGCTCCTACCTGCTGATCCTGCTGACGCAGCTGCGACGCCTTTACCCGGCCGACGAGCGCGAGACCACGGCTGGCCCCAGCTATTCGCTGGCCAAGCGGTTCACCATGCTGATCGAGGAACACTATCTGACGTTCGGCGCCATCCGCCAATACGCGGACGCGCTATGCGTAAGCGAACGCCAGCTCAACGACGCCGTCAAGCGCAGCATGGGGCGCACCGCCAGCCAGCTGGTGCAAGAGCGCATTGCGCTCGAGGCCAAGCGCCTGCTCAGCAATACGGGTTTGAGCATCGCCGAAATCGCATTCCAACTGAACTTCGAAGACCCCTCCTACTTTGCTCGCTTCTTCAAGAAGCGTACCGGCTGCACCGCCGGCGATTTCCGCAAGAAGTACGACCGGCCCATCGGCTGACGGCCGCGCGGGCAGATCCGCGAAAAAGTGCAATACAAGCTCTGATCTGTCCTAACGCGCCCAGCACCGGGCTGCGTAAAGTTCATCCAGACCCAACCCGCCGCCTTGCGGCCTGATTGAAACTGCGATGAACGACACTCCAACATTAATGACGGGCGGCCAACACGTGGTGCGCGCGCTGCTGGAACACGGCGTGGACACCGTATTCGGCGTTCCCGGCGAAAGCTATCTGGACGTGCTGAACGCGCTGTACACGGAACGGGAGCGAATCCGCCTGGTGTCCTGCCGCCACGAAGGCGCGGCCTCTTTCATGGCCGAAGCGCACGGCAAGCTGACGGGCCGGCCGGGCATCTGCATGGTCACGCGCGGCCCCGGCGCCACCAATGCCAGCATCGGTGTGCAGACGGCTTTTCAAGATTCCACGCCGCTGATCGTGCTGGTGGGCCAGGTGGGCAACGACATGGTGGAGCGCGAGGCGTTCCAGGAAATCGACTACCGACGCATGTTTGGGCAGTTCACCAAATGGGTGGCGCAGATCGACAGCGCCGCGCGTGTCACCGAATACATGAACCGCGCCTTCTCGGTAGCGATGTCGGGCCGGCCCGGTCCCGTGGTGCTGGCGCTGCCCGAGGACATGCTGACCGAATTGGCCGCGTCCCAGGACTGCGGGACGATCCAGTTTCCGCAGGCGCACCCGGCGCCCGATGCAATGGCCAGCATGCGCGCCCTGCTGGCTGGCGCGCGGCGGCCGCTGATGATCGTGGGAGGTTCGGGCTGGACCGGCGCGGGCTTGGACAGCTTGGTCCGCTTTGCCAGCTTGAACAGCTTGCCCGTGGCGTGCTCGTTCCGCCGCCAGGACCTGGTCGACAACCACCATCCGCAGTACGTGGGCGAAGTGGGCATAGGCATCAATCCGGAATTGGCCGAAGCCGTTCGCCGCGCTGACGTGATCCTGGCGGTGGGCGCGCGCCTGGGCGAAATGGTGACGGGCGGCTATACGCTGCTGCAATCACCCGTACCCAAGCAGACGTTGATCCATGTGCTGGCCAGCCCGGAAGAGCTGGGCCGGGTGTATCAGCCCGCTTTGAAGATAGCGTCGGGTCTGGACGCCTTCGCGGACGCGGCGGCCGGACAGGCTCCGCTGGACGCAGCCCCGTGGCGCGGCTGGCTCGACGAGCTGCGGCAAAGCTATCTGCGCTACACGGAACCGCCCGCGAACTCACTGCGCATGGACCCGGCACGTGTCATCGTCGCCCTGCGCGAGGCGCTGGATGCGCGCGCCATCCTCACCAACGGCGCGGGCAACTACAGCGCCTGGGCGCATCGCTATTACCGCTTCAGCCATCCCCGCACCCAGCTTGCGCCCACCAGCGGCGCCATGGGCTACGGCGTGCCAGCCGCCATTGCGGCCAAGCTGCGCCACCCCGAACGGCAGGTCGTCTGCCTGGCCGGCGATGGCTGCTTCCTGATGACCTCGCAAGAGCTGGCCACCGTCAAGCAGCACCGCCTGGCCATCATCTTCATCGTGTTCAACAACGGCATGTACGGCACGATCCGCATGCACCAGGAAGTGAACTACCCGGGCCGGACCATCGGCACGGACCTCTGCAACCCCGACTTCGTGGCCTACGCGGAATCGTTCGGCGTGCCCGCCGAACGGGTGGACAGCCACGAAAGCTTCGCGCCCGCCTTGGCGCGCGCGCTGGAAAGCGGTTCTCCCTATCTGATCGAACTCAGCCTGGACCCCGAGGTGATCACGCCTCGGGCCACCCTGACCAGCCTGCGCGAAAAGGCGCAGCTTGCCGCATCCTGACGTTCAGGATCGGACTGCCGCGCGCCAGCCGCAAGAACGGCGCGCGGCGCCCACATAAAAAAATATCCAACACTGGAGAGAGACTATGACTACCCCCCTGCCGCCCCTGCGGCGGCTGGCCGTGGCCGCGATGCTAGCTGCCGCGACCCTTAGCGCCGCATCGTTCTCGGCCTCGTCCGCCGCCGCCGACTATCCTGAACGCCCCCTGCGCATCATCGTGCCCTTCGCCGCCGGCGGCGCCACCGACGTGATCGCGCGCACCGTGGCGCAATCCATGGCCACCCGCCTGGGCCAGCCGGTGGTGGTGGAGAACAAAGCCGGCGCCAACGGCAACATCGGCGCCGTCATGGCGGCGCGCGCCGAACCCGACGGCTACACCCTGCTGATGGCCACGTCCAGCCACGCCATCAATTCCACGCTCTATCACAAGCTGGACTACAGCCTGACAGGCGACTTCGCGGGCCTGTCGAACCTGGCGTCGGTGCCCTTGCTGCTGGTGGTGAACCCGTCGGTGCCGGCCAAGACGCCCGAAGAGCTGGCCGCCTATGCCAAGGCCAACGGCAACCGCGTGAACTACGCCTCGGGCGGCACCGGTACGGCGTCGCACCTGGCGGGCGCCCAGTTCAATTCGCTGGCCGGCGCGCAGATGACGCATGTGCCCTACAAAGGGGGTTCGCAGGCGCTCAACGACCTGATGGGCGGCCAAGTCCAGATCATGTTCGCGAACCTGCCCGAAGTGCTGTCGCAGGTGCAAGCCGGCCGCCTGACGCCCATCGCCGTCACGGGCCAGCAGCGCCACGCCTCTCTGCCCAACGTGCCGGCGTTTTCTGAAACGTCTTACCCGGCCATGAACGCCCGCTCCTGGTTCGGCCTTTTCGTGCCCGCGGCCACGCCGGCGCCCGTGGTGGAAAAGCTGTCGCAGGCCATCACCCAGGGCGTGGCCGACCCCGCCGTGCAGGACAAGCTCAAAGGGCTGGGCGCCGACCCCGTCGGCGACGGCCATGCCGCCTTCCAGCAATACGTGAACCAGGAAGTTGCGCGCTGGAGCGTGCTGGTGAAACAGTCCGGCGCCACGGCCGAATAACGATCCCCCTTTGCAACACCCGTTGAGGAAACCCCATGCTTTACGACGTACGTACTTACACCTGCCGCGCCGGCACCATCCGGAAGCATCTGGCGCTCTATGCGGAGCACGGCTACGAGGTGCAAAGCCGCCACCTTGGCAAACCCCTGGCCTACATGCAGACCGAGACAGGAGACGTCAACAGCTACATGCACATCTGGGTCTATGACAGCGCCGCCGACCGCGAAGCCAAGCGCCAGGCCCTGCAGAAGGACCCCGACTGGGCCACCTACCTGACCAAGAGCGCCGACGCCGGCTATCTGATCCGTCAGGAAAACCGGCTCATGACGCCCACGGCGTTCTTCCGGCCCTGAAGCCCGTTCGCGTCGACGCAAAGCGCTCTTGAGCCGCCGCGGGCCGACGCCTTCCCGACGATTGTTGCCATTGCGGCAACATCATGGTCCCTGGGCGGGGCCTACTCCTGATTTCCCTGCGCATCTACGATTTGAGCGTTGTGCAAACACGCGGCGCGCCCGGCCCAGCATTGCCGGGACGCGCAAATCCATCCAGGGAGTCACCATGAGTCAACGTCTAAACGCATTCGCGCAATCGCCCGAGCTGTTCAAGAAATTCGTCGAATTCGGCATGCTTTTGAAGTCCGGCGCCATCGAGCAGCCCATCCTGGACTTGGTCGAGATCCGCGCCTCACAGATCAACGGCTGCGGCTTCTGCCTGGACATGCATGTGAAGCAGGCCAAGATCCACGGTGAACGCGAACTGCGCCTGCACCATGTTGCGATCTGGCGTGAATCCACCGAGTTCTCGCCGCGCGAACGCGCGTGCCTGGCGTGGACCGAGGCGCTGACCACGCTGGGCGCACACGGCGTGCCCGACGACATCTATGAGCGCGTCCGCACCCAGCTATCCGAAAAAGAAATCTCGGACCTCAGCTTCGCCGTCATGGCGATCAATGGCTGGAATCGCCTGAACGTCGCATTCCGTACCGTCCCCGGATCGGCCGACAAGGCCTATGGCCTGGACAAGGCCACGTTCAACTAAGGACGCATCATGAAAATCCTGGTTATCGGCGGGACGGGCCTGATCGGCTCCAAACTCGTCAAGCTGCTCACCGAGCGCGGCCACGACGCCACGGCTGCGTCGCCCGCCACCGGCGTCAATACGATCACCGGCGAAGGCCTGGATGAAGCGCTTGCGGGCGTGGACACGGTGGTCGACGTGGCCAACTCGCCCTCGTTCGAAGACAAGGCCGTGCTGGAATTCTTTCAGGTCTCGGGGCGCAATCTGCTGGCGGCAGAAGCCCGGGCCGGTGTGCGTCACCACGTCGCGCTGTCGGTGGTGGGCACGCACCGCCTGGCTGAAAGCGGATACTTCCGCGGCAAGATCGCACAGGAAGCGCTGATCGTCGCGGCCGGCATGCCGTACACCATCGTCCACAGCACGCAGTTCTTTGAATTCCTGGGCGGCATCGTGCAATCAGGCACGCAGGGCGACTACGTGCTGCTATCACCCGCCTTCGTTCAGCCGATCGCGTCCGACGACGTGGCCCTGGCCATGGCTGACGCCACGCTGGCGGCGCCGGTAAACGGCACGGTGGAAATTGCCGGTCCCGAACGGGTGCGCCTGGCCGAGCTGGCGCAGCGTTACCTGCGTAAAACCGGCGATGCGCGCATCGTGCGGGCAGACCCGGACGCCCGTTATTTCGGCGCCTTGCTCAACGACGACACGCTTGTGCCAGGCCCGGGTCCGTGGCTGGGCAAGATCGACTTCGAAACCTGGTTCAGCCAGTCGGGCGCAAAAAAATAGCGTCAGGCGCGCGGATAGCGTCAGTCATGTAGTCGATAAAGACGCGCATGCGCGCCGGCAGGTGATCGCGGCTGAGGAAGCACAAGTAATGCCCGCGGTCGTCCGGCGCGTATTGCGGCAGGCAGGCGACCAATCTGCCCGCGCGCAAGTGATCGCAGACCTGGTAGCCCGCCATTTGCGCCATGCCGTGGCCGTCCAGCACCGATTGCAGCACCAGATCGGCATCGTTGAACGTCAACATGGCGGGCGGCGTCACCTTGCGCAGCTGGCCGTCCACCATGAACTCCCATTCGTAGATTCGCCCCGACGCGAACAGAAAGTTCACGCAATGATGGCCGGCGATGGCATCGATGCTGTCCGGCAGCCCGTGCCTGGCCACATAGGCGGGCGACGCGCACAACATCATTGGCATCGGAATCACCTTCTTGGCGATCACGCGGCTATCTTCCATCCGGCCGTTGCGGAACGACACGTCGACGCGGTCGGTGGTGAAGTCGGTAGGCCTATCGTCAAGCAACAGCTCGACCGAGATGTTCGGGTAGGCCTGTCGGAATCCATGCAACAGCGGCGCGACGACTTTACGGCCGAAGCCCACCGTGGCGCACACGCGCAATTGCCCCGAGGGCGGCCCCTCACGCAGGTCGCGCATGTCATCCAGCGCCCGGATGATCCGGCCCACGCCAGGATGACACTCGTCATAGAAACGTTGGCCCTCGGCAGTCAACGAGGTGCTGCGCGTCGTGCGCACGAAGAGCCGGATGCCCAGTTGGTCTTCCAGCTTTTGCACACTGCGGCTGACGGCAGACCGGCCGATGCCCAGCCGGTCGCCGGCCTTGGCGAAGTTGCCTTCCGCGGCGACGGCGATGAACGCCATGACGCCGGCATAGCTGGTGGCGAAGCTATCGGCCAGGGAATCCGGGCCATGGGCCGGGACGGCCGGGAGGGTGGCGGGGGAATCGGAGCGGGGTGGCGGCATTTGGGCGGCGTCGCAAGTAGGTTGATCCTACTGTTAAGACGGCGCACCGGGCCATTCTGTGACATCGAACGCAAAAAAAAGTGGCGTCGCCACCAGCTGGTCGTCCCCTATTTCACCACCGTCAGGACAGGCGCCCCCTGCTTCTTGATCAGGACAACCAGAAACTTGGCGGGCTGCGTCTGACTGGCATTGCGGCCCACGGTGTGAACGTCGTGCGGGCCTTCGTAGAATGTCTGGCCGGGGGTCAGCGTCACTTCCTTGCCACCCTTGACCTGCATCACGATGCTGCCCTCAAGCACATAGACGAAGCTATAGGCGTCGTGGCGGTGGATCGGGTCGGCCGCGCCGGGCGGGTAGTCGACGACAATCATCAGCGCGTCCTTGCCCGGAATGTCCGGCAGGTCCTTGCTCATCAGCTCAGTGACGATGGCGTCGGCCGGCGCAGCACCGGACGCGGCGTGGGCAAACGGGCTTAACAGTACGCCTGCGGCGAGAAGGGGCAACGCGAACTTCGTGATCTTTGACATGGCCAGTCCTTGGCAACGAGGTGGGAACCCCATCGTAGGAATACCAGCCACGCAGCGGTAGATCCGCGCAGGGGATCACCATGTTGCCGCGCATGCACCACCGCCCGCGCAGAATGCCGGTATCAGCCTTGCGCAAGCGCAGCCGAAATCCGCGCGAGCTTGTCCGGATTGCGCTGCGCCAAGACTCGCGTCAGACGCTCACCATCGGTTTCGAACGCCAGCACCGACTCAAGGTGACCATCGATGAAACGCAACAGGGTCCATTGGCCATTTACCTGAACGACCTCGGCGCGCAGGCCATCGCGGAAGCGGCGCTTGCCAGCGTAGAACAGCTGCGCCAGGCGCTTGCCGCCCACCAGACTGGCAAAGCTGGGTATCTTGCCGCCGCCGTCGCCAATCAGTTCGGCGTCGTCGCTCAATAGCGCATGCAGGCCATGGAAATCGCTGCGCTGCATCGCGTCGGCAAAAGCGTGCAGCAGGCGTTGCAATGTCGCACGCGGCACCGCCTGACGAGGAGCGCCCTGGCTTAACTGCTGCTTGGCCCGCCGCACGAGTTGACGAACGGCAGGCTGGCTCTTGTCCAGCGTCTGCGCGATGTCTTCATAGTCGGCGTCAAAGACTTCCCGCATCAGGAAAGCCGCGCGGGCGTCCGGCGACAAGCGCTCCAGCATGTACAGAAAAGCCACCGACACGTCGTCGGCTTGCTCATGGAGCTGTTCGGGCGTGGCGGGCGCGGCCATCAGCATCGGCTCGGGCAGCCAGGCCCCCACGTAATGCTCCCGTTCGGCCTTGGCCGCACGCAGGCGGTCAACAGACAAGCGCGTGGTGGCGGTGACCAGCCACGCTTCGGCGTTCCGCACCGCCGCACGGTCCGTCCCATCCCAGCGTAACCAGGCTTCCTGCACAACGTCTTCCGCCTCGGCGACGGCGCCGAGCATGCGGTAAGCAATCGCGTACAGGCGAGGACGGTGACGCTCGAAGAGGAGCACGGAGTCGGTCATGGAGGGGGGCAACGCCACGCACGGCGGCACGGGAAGAAAAGCATTTTGCCGTAGCAGTGTGGCGGCGACAAGAACGATGCCCTGGCGCAACAGCGTGCTTCCCGCCGAGGATCTACCGCGCAGCGGAGGGCAGACGATCCTTATCGACGCAGGCCTCGGGAACGAAATCCGGCCCTTAACGCGGCGCCAGCACCCTGCTCCCATCCGCGGGATACAGCACCATCACCGGCGCAATCCGGGGCAGCACGGCCAGCACGGATTCAGGGTCGTCGATGGGTAGCGTGCCGGCCACGCGCAATTGCGCAAGGCGCTTGTCATCGATGCGCAGCGGGTCTTGCAGGTAGCGGTTCAATTCGGCCACCACCTGCGACAAGGGTGTGTCGCGGAACACCAGCCTGCCTCGCTGCCAGGCAGTGATCGCCGCCACGTTCTCCTGATGCGGCGCCGCCAGGGCTTGGCCTGGCGCCAGACGCAGCACGTAGCCCGCCGTCAGGTTGCGCGTACTGCGGTTCCACCATGCGCCGGCCGTGAAGGCCACGCTGCCCTCTTCCACGGCCAAGGCCACGGCATCGCCATCGCGCCGCACGTTGAAGCGCGTGCCGGTGACGCGCACCTGCGACTGGCCGGTGTGAACGGTAAAAGGACGGGCTGCGTCCGGGCTCACGGTAAACAGGATCTCGCCGGCCAGCAGTTCCACTTCACGGCGGTCCGCGTACAGCGCCACCTTCGCCCGCGTGTCGGTATTCAATTCCAGCAGCGAACCATCGGGCAGCACGATGCGATGGCGTTCGCCCTTGGCGGTGGCCAGCGTTTGCGTGTAGTCCGCCTCGGGCGCCCACAGCCGGGGGCCCAGCACGCCTGCCGTCACCAGCAACGCACAGGCGGCCGACAGCCCCAGCGCAAACCGGCGGCGGCCGGCATGGGCGAGGCGGAATGCGGAACGGGATTCAGATTGGGTTTCGGTTTGCGCCAGCATGTCGCGCAGGTCGGCGTCGGGCACCGTATCCGCCACGCGCCACACGGCCTGCACCGACTCGTATTGCCGCGCATGGTCCGGATCGGCGGCCAGCCAGGCATCGCGCGCCTGCCGTGCATCGGCATCCAGCGTACCGAGGCGCTCTCGCGTATACCAAACCACCGCCTGGTCGCGAGACGATGCGTGGTGCGGGGTCTTGTCCGGCTTAGTGCGGGGCATGATCTTGCAACCGGTCGTGGATGTGCGCCAATGCGCGTCTCATGTGCTTTTCCACCGTGCTTTGCGTCAGGCCGAGTTTCTGCGCGATCTCGGCCTGCGTATACCCCTCAAGCTTGTTCCACAAAAAAACTTGCTGGCACTTCAGCGGCAACTCGGCCAGCGCCGCCTTCAATGCGTCCGCCAATTGCGATGCACGAATCGCGGACTCGGGATCGGACTGTACCGGATGTTCGGCGTCTGGCAATTCGTCCAGGCTGACCTGCTCGCGCCGCGATTGGCGGCGAATCTCGCCATTCAGGCGGTTCTGGCTGGCGCCGTAGAGATACGCCTTAGGGTCCAGCACCGCCGCGTCCCCGTTGCGCAGCATGTTCGCCACCACATCCTGCGCCGCATCCTCGGCATCGTGCCGGCTGGCGCCGCGGCGCGTCCACGCCCCGATCAGCTCGCGATAATGGGCGAGCCAACCTTTGTCGGAGGGCGGGCGGCGGGACATGGGCAGGCGAACAAGACAACACGGAAGAAGGCGGGCATTATCGATCATGATTCTCATTACTACAAACACAACTCGCCAACGCCATGGCCAAGTTCGTGCAGAATGCCGGCCAACCCCTGCTCCGAGCCCCGCTTGTGACCTCTGCTTCACGCTCCCTTCGAACCCGCCTGCGGCGTGCCCTGGCCGCTGTGATCGTGCTGATCTTGCTGGCCGCCATCGCCTTGGCCGCAACCGGCCTGCTCACCCGCGCCCGGCCCGCCGACGTGGCTATCGTCTTGGGCAACACCGTGCTGCCCAGCGGCCAGCCCTCGCCGCGCTTGGCCGCGCGCCTTGACCGGGCGTATGACTGCTTTGCCGCCTTGCAATGCCGCATCCTGTTCGTCAGCGGCGGCGTGGACCCGGCCGGCGCCGACGAAGCCGCTGTGATGCGCGACTATCTGCTGGCGCGCGGCGTGCCAGCCGACCGCATCGTGACCGACAGCGCAGGCGTGGATTCCTGGTCCACCGCCCGCCACGCCAGCGCTTACATGCGCGAGCACGGCTACGTCAGCGCGCTGGCCGTCACGCAGTACTTTCATGTGCCGCGCACCGTACTGGCGTTGCGCCGGCACGGCGTGCCAGACGTCAGCGGCGGCTACCCGAAATTTTTTGAATGGCGCGACCTGTATTCCACGTTTCGCGAGCTGCCCGCCGTAGCGTGGTACGGCTTGCGGCCGCTATAGTGACGCCCGATACCCTTCATTGCCAACCGCCTCAGGACCCGACGCCGTGCAGATCTTTCACAACCCCGTCCATGACAAACATGCTGGCCGCCAGGAAATGTTCCGCGGCAAGCTGGTGCCTTGCCACGAAACGCCGGCGCGTCTGGAGTATGTGCTGGACGCGTTGCGCCAGCGCGGCATCGGCGAACTGCGCACGCCGGCGGCGCCGGACATGGATGTGATCAAGCGCGTACACACGCCGCGCTATGTGGATTTTCTGGCCAGCGCCTGGCAAGACTGGGTGGCGCTGGACCCGGCGAACGCAGACATCGACATCCTGCCGTCCGTCTGGCCCGTGCGCGGCTTTCGTCACGACATCGAACCCACCAACTTCGCCGCGCGCGTCGGCCTGTTTTCGTTTGATAGCGGCTGCCCGCTAACGGCCGGCACGTGGGAAGCGGCAACCGCTGGCGCGGCCTGCGCGATTGATGCGGCGCGCGCCGTCACCACCGCAGGCGGCCCGCGCGCGGCCATGGCGCTGACGCGTCCGCCCGGCCACCACGCCGGCGCAGACTTCTTTGGCGGCTACTGCTTCCTGAACAACGCCGCGCTGGCCGCGCAAGCGTTGCGCGATGCGGGCGCTGCGCGCGTGGCGATTCTAGATGTCGACTATCACCATGGCAACGGCACGCAAAGCATCTTCTACGAACGCGGCGACGTGTTGACGGTGTCGATCCATGGCGACCCCACCACCGAATATCCGTTCTTCCTGGGCTACGCCGACGAGCACGGCGAAGGTGCGGGTCTGGGTGCGAATTTGAACCTGCCGCTGCCCGCCGGCACCGACTTCGCGACGTGGACGCAAGCGCTGCAACAAGGCTTGGCCGCCATCCAGGCCTTCAAGGCCGACGCCGTCGTCATCGCGCTGGGCGTGGACACGTATGAAGGCGACCCCATCTCGAAGTTCAAGCTGAAAAGCGTGGATTATCTTGAAGTCGGCCGCGCGCTGGCCAGCCTGGGCCTGCCCACGGTGTTCACGATGGAAGGCGGCTATGCCGTGGCGGATGTGGGCATCAATGTGGCGAACGTGCTGGAAGGCCACGGCGGCTGACGCGGCCAACGCCTCCAGTGTCAACAACGACTCAATCCCGCGTTTCCAGCACTTTGTTGATGCGCAGCGCAATCAAGGTGCAGGCGGCGCCGGACAGCAGGTAGATGCTGACGGCCACCAGCCCGAAGCGTGCCGACAAGCCCAGCGCTACCACCGGGGCAAAGGCCGCGCCGATCAGCCAGGCCATGTCGGACGTCAACGCCGCGCCCGTGTAACGGAAACGCCGCGTGAAGTTGGCGGTGACGGTGCCGGAGGCTTGTCCGTACGACAAGCCCAGCAGCGCAAAGCCCACCAGAATGAAAGCGTCTTGCGCCACCGGCCCGCCGCCCAACAGCCACGGCGTGAACAGCGCGAAGATGCCGATCAGCACGGCCAGCAAGCCCAGCGTGGTGCGCCGGCCGATACGGTCGGCCAGCCAGCCCGAGGCCACCGTGCCTACGATGCCCAACATCGCGCCAAAGATCTGCACGATGAGCACATCGGTGATTTGCTGCGTGGCGCTGATGGCGATCCACGACAACGGAAACACCGTGACCAGGTGGAACAGCGCGTAGCTCGCCAGCGCGGCGAACGCGCCGATGAACAGGTTGTAGCCTTGTGAACGCACCATCTCGGCAATGCTGATGGGTTCGAGTTCGCCCTCTTCGAGCAGTTGCGTGTATTCCTCGGTGACCACCAGGCGCAGCCGCGCGAACAGCGCCACCACGTTGATGGCGAAGGCGACGAAGAACGGATAGCGCCAGCCCCATTCCAGGAAGTCGGCCTGCGTCAGCGTGACGTGCAAGTACAGGAACAAGGCGCTGGCCACCAGGAAGCCGACCGGCGCGCCCAACTGCCCCATCATCGAGTACCAGCCGCGCCGGTTGGGCGGCGCGTTCAATGCCAGCAACGACGGCAGGCCGTCCCATGACCCGCCAAACGCCAGGCCCTGCAAACAACGGAAAACCGCCAACAATGTAATCGCGTGCACGCCAATGGATTCATAGCTGGGCAGAAACGCCATGCCGACCGTCGCCGTGCCAAGCACGAACAACGCCACCGTGAGCTTTGTGGCGCGGCCCCAACGCCGCTGAATCGCCATCGACAACGCCGTGCCGATGGGCCGCATGATGAAGGCAAAAGAGAAGATGACGAAGGCCCAGAGCGTGCCTTCCAGCGGGGCTTCGAAGGGGAAGAACACCTTCGGAAAAACCAGCACGCAAGCGATGCCGAAGACGAAAAAGTCGAAGTATTCAGAGGCTCGTCCGACGACCACACCGACGGCGATTTCACCGGGGGCCACCTTGGCATGACTCGCGCCTCCGGCCGTCGCCCCCGGGCCGGGAACGGAGGGGGCATGACCGGGGTACCGCGTGGTGGTCGACATGGGTTTGCTCACTATAGGAGGTCCGAAATACGCCACTGCCTTGCAGACTTTTGTTCTTTTTACCCTAGATTTTTCGCGGCTTCCAGCGTAGTGTTGCGTTTACCTCCCACGGTTACGTTTCGAGGTATGGCCATGTTGTCCATCACCAGGTTCCGCGGATTGATCCTGATTGCCGCTCTGCCCTTGCTGGCAGGATGCAATGCGGTGCTGCTGTCGCCATCGGGCGATGTGGCGCTTCAGCAGCGGAATCTGATCATCATTTCAACCGGCTTGATGTTGTTGATCATCGTGCCGGTGATCTTCCTGACCTTTCTGTTTGCGTGGCGCTATCGGGCCAGCAATAAAGAAGCGCACTACGATCCGGAATGGAACCACTCCACGATGCTGGAGCTGCTGATCTGGGCCGCCCCGCTGCTGATCATCATCGCGTTGGGCGCGCTGACCTGGGTCAGCACCCATCAGCTTGATCCCTACCGCCCGCTTGCCCGTTTGTCCGAAGGCCGCGAAGTGCCTGCGGGCACCAAGCCGCTGGTGGTGGAAGTGGTGGCGCTGGATTGGAAATGGCTGTTCCTGTACCCCGAGCAAGGGGTGGCCACCGTGAACGAATTGGCCGCGCCGGTTGACCGCCCCATCCAGTTCAAGATCACGTCGTCGACCGTGATGAATTCTTTCTTCGTCCCCGCGCTGGCTGGCCAGATCTACGCCATGCCCGGCATGCAGACCACGCTGCACGCGGTGATCAACCACCCCGGTGAATACGAAGGCCTGTCCGCCAACTACAGCGGCGCGGGCTTCTCGGGCATGCGCTTCAAGTTCCACGGACTGGACCAGCAAGGCTTTGACAAGTGGGTGGCCGACGCCCGCGCGTCCAGCGCCACGCTTAGCCGCGACGTCTATCTGAAGCTTGAGCAGCCTAGCGAACGCAACCCGGTCCAGCGCTACGCCTCCGTTGCGCCAGGGCTGTTCGACGCCATCGTGAACCGCTGCGTCGAAGGCAACCGCATG
>Ga0256875_1000281_pt1 | contig 16620 bp, 1 predicted proteins | sample MC6MC0418MT_FD_186354 | JGI IMG/M metagenome (GOLD analysis project Ga0256875, IMG submission 186354) | Metatranscriptome of enriched soil aggregate microbial communities from Iowa State University, Ames, United States - MC6-MC0418-MT... | ecosystem: Environmental > Terrestrial > Soil >... | reverse complement strand
TGAACAATGGGGTCGGCGCATAGCTCCAGTGACAATGAAAAAGACAGCCATGTTATAGCGCTGAGTCGCCATGTTTTCGACAACTCGAGCAATAAAGATCTTCGAGCTCTTTTGCGTGATTTTGTGCCCCCTAGCGTCGCTGGCGACCCATCTGTGCCTCAGCCAGAGCCCACTGGCGAAATATTTAGTTCTTCTTTTGATCTACAGGCCACCAATGTCATTGATAAAGCAGTTACCTCTCGCCTCATGTCCTCTTTGGACGCTCTCACTCGAACTGCCCAAGGATCGGACAGCTCATTCACGGTGGATATCCAAGAGCGGCTTCATATCCTCAAGAAGATTCATGCGGCATTCATTCGCGAAATGAACAGAGAAGAGTCAAGAACGGCCCAGACACTTGCATCCCTATCCGAGAACAATGTCTTCTCTTCAAACCAGGCTGATAAGTGCGAGCAACTCGCCTCACATACCAGCTATCGACTTGGCATTCATGGGCTGGTTCGAACGCTGCTGATACTTCTCAAATCGGCACAGCGAAGTGATCCCGACATCGTGGACGACATTCTCGAAATGGGAATGGAGCTTTTGACAGAAGTCCCTCCTCTTTCACTGACTGACGGCATTCAGTTCGGTTCACTAGCCAGTCAAGCCGCCCAGCCTGTCATTTCCTTCATTCAGACCTTGGTTCAGTCTCAGAAGACTTCGAGTACCCAACAGTCAAAAGCAGTGGGCATTTTGTTGGGCTTTGCGTTGGCACGAGGCTCGTTGCTCAGCTTGCTTGACGTTGTCCGTACTCTGTTGGAGTTGCAGAGGAATGCTGATGCCAAACGGTATCGCGCGCATGGTCAGGTCACCCAAGGACAGCCTCCTCAAGACGCGCCTTTCCTTACCTCCTTGCCTCCGGCACCATCGACCCTCTTCTTCCAGCGCATCCATGCCATGCTGCAATCGGTGGCATCTTATGAGCCCAATACCAACTGGGTGGTTTCGTTGCAAACCTATCATCAGTCTTTCATTACTGTAGAGGGGGCTGGTTCCGTTCGTCAAACGAGCAGGCAGTTCAACAGCGAAGAAGCGTGCTCGTTTTTCACCATGGAGTGCCATGGAAAGTTCGTCGCTTTCCTGACAGCTTACGGCTCGTATTTAAGCCTTTCACCGCTCGGTCTCACTACTTCCAAAACCCGAGGCCCACAAGAGATGCTTCTTCCTGTCAGTGCTTCTCCGTCTGTCGATGGTGATACGATAGCTTCGATTGTTGGTTTGAATACTCCAGATTCTAACCGATATGCGAAGAAGTTTGGTCTGAAAGGGGCATCGGAGCAGTTTTTGCATGCTGGGCAAGGAAGCGCGACTCTCACTTCTTCGAAAACCTTCAGTGAATTTGAGCAACTAACACTGGAGTGGAACCGAGCGAGGCTTCCACAGGATGCACTCCCATCTCAGAATGCGGAGGCAAAGACAGCGGAGTCCAAGCGCGAAAACGAACTGAAAGCATCAACCGCTCTCTCCTCCTATGAGCATTCCCCAGAATTCTTTCCTCAGACCTGCGATGAATCATTGGTTTATCTGAAGCATTTTGCCGTTTCCAGTCGGAATCAAGACCAAAACAATAATTTGTCCATGGACGCGGCTCCCATTTTCTTGGCCAGCTCGATCATGGCTCATGTCGATCGCCTTTCCCGTGATTTTGCTCCTCAAGATACCACTCCGCCCAAAATTGATTCTGACCCCAGCCGAAAAGGAATGGAGCCGTTGCTTCTTTACGAGCCTCTGGCACTGGAGGTGAAGCCAGATACATTTCGATCACTTTTTTCCATCATCAGCAGTGCAACTGAAGGCTATTTTTCCGCGGATGGTTGCCGCGATGAATTTTTCGTGGTCCATATGCGCTTACTGGCCAGTTCGCTGCAAGTTTTGAAGGCTCACCTGTATCGTCTCTCGCTAACCGATGCCACTCATGAGATGTTCAACCTGTCGAACCAAGATGTGCAGTCGCTTCGGGCGTTGATCTTGCGCCTCATCAACTCGCCGCCAGCTTCTCGTCCCGGTCTTGAAACACTGATAAGCAGTGCCACCCAAGTTGTTCAGAATGCTGCTGCTCAGGCTCTGGCAACCGGCTTTCAGTTTTTCTATCCTTCAGTTTGTGATCAGCTCTCGTACCTTGGACAGCTTCTGGAGCGCCAAAATATCTTCAAGTATTCCCCCAAGCCTTCAGATGAATCCATGCGTCTCTCCGACCTCACTACTCCAGAATCCACTTTGCTTGATCTGCTGCTGGCGCGTTTTTCGACTTTTTCCACTGGTCTCAAGCTGATTCAAGAGGTCGAGCAGCGGCTTTTACAAGAGCACACCAATCTATTGCGGGCAGGAGAAAGGGATCCTGAGCGCCAGGCCAAAGCAGCTGAGCCGTTGAAGAAGGGCATCAACACCCTGATCCTAACTGTTCTTCACGAGGCCGAGGTCTTCATGCTTCAATCCGGACAGGTTCAGGGTGATATTTCATCTCGATCCCTTGACGTCTTGGACAATATCAAGATGCATCTCCTTTCTCGTTTTGCATTGACTTTCCCTGGTCCGGACAGTTCCGAGTCTGATGCTCCCATTCAAACCAAGAGCAAGGCTCTGCATGGTGTCGCTTTTGACTTCTATTTGCAAGTGCTTCAGGGATCTTCTCAGCTGATATCACTCATTTTGGCCCATTCTTCCTATTTATTCTCCTCGCCCGGGCCCTCGCTTCGTCGTCTGCAATCAGTTGTTCGGCATTCCATCCTCGGTGTCTTGGCCAAACCCATGCTCCTTTCCCTTTGTGCCATGGTTTCCAGTTCCCAGCCAATCCTAGCTCTGCAACTCTTGCCAGCAGCTTCCCATTTGCTGCTTTCACTCAAATCTTTGGCCGAGTTGGCATCCAAGCTTGACGAGAAGGCGTCTTCCTCCGCTCTTGGGCTGCCGACAGACTGGGATGGTGAGATTGGAGTGACATGTGCAACTGCTATTGGTAGCATGGTCTGTTCATTGATGGTTGGTCGCGAACCCGACGACAACGAGAAATCTTTCAGGGATTGGAGTCGGTCCCAGCTATTTCTTGGTGGCATGGGTGGATCCGAGTTATTAAGCTTGGACGACGTTAAGTCATCAGCGGACAAGTTGAGTGTTGCTGAAGAGAAGGCTATCAGTGCGAAGTTCCAGGACGCTCTCGATCAATCCTCTGAGGAAGCACTCAAGATTGCTCAAATCAAGTCGAAAGGCTTCGTTTTTCCCGATCATCCTTCCAAGTCTCATCGCGCATTCTTGGAGGAAATTATCGAAAATCAAGGATTGGGCAAGGCTCTTATTGAGAAAATGACACAGATATCTCCAAGCACTCTCCGATTGCAAAAAGGCGCAGTGGATGCGGCCAATCGGTGCATGCGAGCTGTTTTTGCTGTTATGGTTTACCACGCCCAACTAGTTCCCGCTGCTCTTGATTTGGCCAAAGCTGAAAGTTCTCAAGGCCAAGTGTCTGGTCGGTTGAAGCGAATGTGGAAGAAAGCTGACACAATCCGCATGGATGTTGCGCAGTTAAAAGGACAGGGGCAAGATGTGGACAAGTTTACTGCTATTCTCATCCAGCGCTGCCTTTTCCTTCTGAGCTTGTTGCCATCGTTGCTTATGGAAGAGGAGTACTCGCAGTTTTACAACTTCACGCCCAACACCTCGCCATTTGCCACACCCCGCGGAACGCCAAAGAGACGCCTCTCCATTGTCGACATGCGTCATCGAGCATCAGCAGCTGGCTTACTACGTCCTCAAGACCCCAATGAAGCTCAGACTGATGTTGTTGCTGGACTTGTTCGATCGAGCCTGGTGCACTTGCGCCATCTCAAGGAGTTGATGCTAGTGAGACAGCGCCTTGCTTTGGAGCACAAGAACCCCGAGACCCTCTTCGTTCAAAACCTGCACAAATTCGTCAGCTCGGCTGATTCTGATCTCAATCTGACCCTGCTTTCGGCTGCTCTCAATGATCAAAGATCTCGTGCCACAAGTCGTTTGCTGGGCTTGCTTCACATGGCTTCGCTGCTAAAGGAATCATGGCAATCCATGCCTGGTGTTTTCCCCCGTCTTTTACGTTTTATGGCTAATGCCTACCGAAAAGACTCGCCCGCTCCAGGCCCAGCCCATTTTCTGTCAGATTTGGGATCCGTTGGCCCAGCTCTACGAACAGCCTTATCTGCCAACTATTTTGGTGTTGTGTCCAATCTCCTTTCTCGCCACCAGCTTTCGAGCTCGCAAGGGTCGTTGTTTTTGGATCGGGAATGCCAGCTTTTGGTCTTGAATATCTGCAATGTTGATATTCATTCCGAAGATCTTGCCCGCCTGCATGGAATCGGTGTTTTGTCTTTCTTATCCCCTCTGATGTCGTTTACTGGAAGTAACCCGGGTCTTTTGGAAAGCGATACTGCGCGCAAGAGCCTTCAAGAAACCGGGCAGTTCCGACGAAATCCCTTCGATGTTCGCTACGGAGCCTGGCTGCTCTTCCGATTATTGGCCTACTCTTCCATTGACGTTGAGAGGACGCTGGAGGAAGAAAAAGGACAGCGCCTCTTGCTAAGTTCGATCTTTTCCACGATTTTCTCACACATGGAAGGCCTGCAGTCTATGCGTCAGTATGCCGCTCGTCTGCAGCTTTCCTCGGACGACGACATGCAAAGCACTGATTTTGACCAAGAACACAAATCACCAGACAGTCAAACAGAAGCAGCTCCGACGAAACCGAGTCATTCGCGTTCTTCTAGCTCGGGCCCTCCAATGTGGACGTGCTCTTTCTGCAGCTATCAAAACCATGTCACAGACCTTCGGTGTCAAGTTTGTCAGCAGCCTCCCTCCCAATCGAAAGAAGAGATTGTGAAAGTGAGTGCGTGGCGCCAGCTTTCTCCTTTTCATCCAAGCTTTGCCAATTTCAAGTCCAACCCAGTCCTTGCCACGTTGAACGGGCGCATGTATCTCACAGTTGGCGCAGAGAAGATCGCAACCACGGGCGACTGGTTTTACTCCTTTGCTCCTTTGCAGAGTAATCCCGATCAGCTGACCATGACGAGGCATACCAACACTCCATCGAAGACCTATGCCCATTGTATGGTTGCATGGCGAGACAGCAAAACTGACGAAGGCTTCATCTATCTTTTTGGTGGCAAAGACAATACTCTACGAGCGACAAATGATATTCGCAAGTATGACGTGAGGAGGAATGAGTGGTCTGTGATTAAAATGTATGGATCTGGTCCTCCGCCGATCTACTACACCAGTGGAGCTGTCATCGGGCATTATCTCTATGTGCACGGCGGTATGGCCCAGGACAATGCTCCTCAGGGCGCTATCTGGAGGTTCTCGTTCCGAAGCGAAAGGTGGATGACCATTGTTGCCAACGGGATACGCCCACCCCCGGTGTGGGGATGTGCATGGGTGGCTCATCGAACAAGCTTGTGGCGTTTCGGTGGATCTATTGTGTCTGGGGATGAGAGTGTGGATCAGTTGTACGAGTTCCGATTGGACCGAACCGGCCAGGCAGGAGAGTGGATCTTGCATCATACCCAAGGATCTCCTTGTGCGCGCAACTACATTTCTGCTGTAGCTGACGAACACAGAATGTATCTCTTTGGGGGTTATAGCTTGGCTCAGATCAACACTCGGGAAAAGGGCTATCTGAGTGACTTCCATGTTCTGGATCTTTCTGGCCCGAAGCCCAAGTGGCATAAAGTCAGCCCTCGTCCAGCTCGTCGTCCCTCTGTATCCGTGATTTCCAGCGAATCGATTTCTTCTGCCCTGAACGCTGGCGGTGTAGCAGACAGCACAGCTGTCGCCATTGGATTGCCGAGGGTGATGGATTCTCGCGGTCAGAGCTCGACCGGAGTCTCGTCTGGAGCTTCTTCCGGCCTCATCACTCCTCCTGAGCTTCCCTTAGTTCCTATGCCTCGCTTTGCCCATTCGCTTGGACTGCTGGACGGAGTTTTGTATGTGTGTGGAGGTCGCGGGAAATCGAGCACTTATTGCCGTGATGTTTGGACTGTGACTGTTGGTCATTCGTCTGATACCAAGCAACCCACACCCGCCAGTGCTGAAGCATTGCGCGAGGAGCAATTATGGATGAAGCGCAGTCGAAATGCACATCTTGTGAACTGCTCCATCCAATGGTGGAAGTCGAACCACAAGGACTGCGGTGGAGCTGCCGGGATTCCCATTCCCAGATCGCGCATGCCCACTCTTCCTGAGTTCAACATGTACACCAACCAGCTGCTATGGGTACTTCTCAGATGCGTTCGCTCTCCAGAAGCAACCATGGCACGCGCTCTTCTGACCACACCGGAGTGGATCAATTTGTTGTTGCAGTATGCTCTCGGTGCAGAAGAAGGCTTCCAGATCGGGTCTGCGCATACTCAGATGCTGGCTATTCGAATCTGTCGCCACTTGCTTCCATTGACTCTCCCTGAAAACCTAGTCTTCAATAACCGCAAAGATTCTGCGCCTGAGTTCCTGTGTGCTGTGTTGGACCAAATCGGGCGAGCTGGATTACCCGATCGAGGCCATAGCCTTGCATCTCTCATCCATGATCCTGAGTTAGTGGACGAAGATAAGGATCGTCGTCAGATTTTTGCGCATCAGCAGATGGTTGGGTCGGAGTTGATCTCTCTCTATCGTGCGCTTTTGGATGCTCCGCCTCTGGTTCCTGATAATCAGAAGCCCGATGGCCATGAGGGACCAATGTTCATGGAAGATCGTGGCATTGTCGAGCGAAGATCCTTGTGGAGGCGTCAAGCTTTCAGTACTGTTATGAATTACATCGAAGACATGCCTGAAACAGCGAAGCAGCTTGAAACCGCAATTCATTCCACGATTCAAGAGCTAACCAAGGAGGAGAAGGATTCTCTTGGTGATTCTGGCCTAACCAATGTGGACTACTACGATATTCTTGGCTTCACGGAATCTGCTGCCGATTTGAGCACCAAAATCCAACGAGTTGTGGCATCCCTCTGCATTCTTGGCGGAAGTGTTGAACCTATCCGAGAAGGTGGACGCGTCAAGGTCAAAGTTGAGAATGAAGAGGTCGAGGGCACTATTGTCATGATCAAAGAAGATCTGGAGAAGCCGACATCATCCTTGGTGGTGGATGTGCGGCTGGAGCATGGTGATCATGTTTTCATCACAAACATGGCGGACTTGATAGCCACCCCTGATTTACAGGTTCCGTTCGAGGGCTTGAAGCTCCAAGACCCTGTGGCGTTGATCGAGGGAGTATCGGCTTTGCTCCAAATTCCCATTCCTGGTGTTGTTTCGCAAGAGAACCTCTCAGCGGTTCGGCTAATCTTCGTTCAAATCCAAAGACGAGCGCTTAAGGTGCTGAGTACCCTTCTGGAGTGCTGGGACCTTGCCAAACTTGTGCTAACCGCTGGTGGCCGCGGTTCTCTGAAGCGCTCTTTGTCTTTTGGCCGTGTCGAAGACCTAGCGACTCTGCACACTGACTCGGACTCTGTTTCACTGCTGCCGAGTATTTTGCGTGAAATTTCCGAAATGGTTATTGGCCCAATTGAGGACCTCTCGCATGCTTCTGTGACCAACCTCGAGACTCGGTTGATCGCTTTGGAAACTGTGCAGCCTCCCAAACCCGTTGTAGGGCAGGATGAACCCCCAGGCTTGCCATCGTCCGAGGGCTTTGTTGGAGGCATGGGTGTTGTCCCAGGGCAATTGACAGAGTTTGGGCAAGTGGACAAGGACTTGGTCTATACTCCTGTCGTTATGACAAGAGGAGAAGAGCTGGCCACGGCCGCTTTCGGCAGAGAAAAAATTGTGTCTGTGGTGGGATGCGACTCCCATTTCCTGGCGTTATCTGAGACTGGAAAGGTGTATGGTTGGGGGTCATCGGCTTCCTATGGACGCCTCGGATCTAACGTCAAGAATCCCGAGTACCCAAGGCTTGTTGAAGGGCTCCAGAACATCACTGCGGTCCAAGTTTGTGTTGGATATGCCTTCTCTGCTGTCTTGGACGATAAAGGCAGAGTGTGGACCTTCGGTTACAATGACTATGGGCAACTTGGTGTCCCAAGCTCTATTCGCAATTTGGATGTTCCCACGCAAGTCAAAGGTGGCTTAGAAAATGAGTTTATCAAGCTTCTTGCTGTGGGAGCCTACCACTGCCTCGCCGTCAACAAGCGCGGCGAGCTCTTTGGATGGGGTAAGAATAACAAGGGCCAACTTGGCAATCTTCAAGCCGTGGAGTCTCAAAAAGACATTGCCAAAGTCGACAACTGCAAACTCAAGTTCGTGCAGCTTTGTTGCGGATGGGAGCACTCAGTCGGCTTGACTGCCAAAGGAGAAGTCTATACTTGGGGAGGTGGCTATCACAAAGAGCCTCTGCTGGGTCATGGCGCTGAGGAATCTTTGGCGCAAAAGTCACCGAAGCGGGTCATGGCCTTGAAAGACAAGAAGATTGTCTTTATTTCCTGCGGATGGAATCACAACATGGTTGTTGATGACAAGGGCAATATGTATTCCTGGGGTGGCAACAAGCAGGGTGCCGTTGGAGATGGCACGAAGGAAGACCGCCCGTTGCCTTATCATGTCCAGGGAGGCTTAAAAGACCAGCAAGTGGTTTGGGCTTGTGCCTCTCAGAACCATTCCCTTGCTGTGACAAGCAAGGGCCAACTCTATTCTTGGGGAAAAGCTGGCCCCCATGTTGGTCGAACGAGCAGTGTTAATGCTTTAGAGCCAGCCCTTATCTCCGATCCCGGTATTGATCCTGTGAGCAAGAACAAGCTGCTCTATAGCCTGGTTGCTACTGGACAGAAGCGAACTCATGCCTTGACCTGCAAGTTTCCCCGCAGTGTGCCTCAACAGCCGTATACGAATCTGAGAGGTGGTCCCATCGGAAATTCAAGCATATCTGCTGTGGTGGCCCCTTATCCTCATGCGGCCTATCTCGTTGGAAACTCGAACGACTTTTTCTTGGTCTCTCCGCGGGATTTGGAATCTCGACCGGATCCATGTGCTACCGATTTCTTGGGATGGGAGTTTTCCCCTGGAATGGATTCGCCAGACCAGACGCTTGAGTTTAATTCCATGATGGCCAGCAATATGAATGAGATGGTCAAGTTTGCGGATTGCAGTCCTGATTGTGCTGGCTTTAGCACCGATGGCGGTTTCAAAAGGCGCATTGAAGATCCCTCAAGCTGGGTCAAATCCAACCAAGGCCTCTTTGTCAAACGGCACAAGCAACTTCCGCTGATGGGAATATGGACGGACGGTGGCAATGATGCGAGCTTACCGCAGATGTTTAGTGTTGGCGGAGGTTCATTCAGGGCGAATAAGAGAGCTAATGTCAACATTTTAGCTGAGCTGTCACATCATCGTGATCGTCCTTTCTTTGCGACCAAGTTCGCCATCCACTCTCCTGCCGCATCGCTATGCGGCGTTCGTTCGGGTCTCGTGTTTGTTCTGGAGAATCGAGAGCAAGTCGATGAAACGTCGGCCTTTGATAACTATACTCGAGAGCAATACAACGAGTACAAGATCAGGAAGCTCTCCGATGAGAAGCAAAGCAAATTTGGCCCTGTTGCATATTTCTCGATCGATAATGGGGGTTCCTTGCCCGGTCTTTCGTGTGTCGATGCCGACTTCCTTGTCTCTGGTGGGCGCTATGTGCTGATCAAACTACTCAACAGTCGGGATCCTGAGCTTTCCAAGAATCAAATCGAGATCGGCTTCTTTGCCGCATACGGATATGTTGATTCCATCCCGCTCGCTCAGCTCGAACAATGGCAAGCTTTCCAAAAGAGAGCTATTGAGTGCTCGCAACGGCTGCTGTCTTCTTGGCAACGACCGCAAGTTCGGAACATGGCGTCATGCAATTTTGCCCACTACAGCGCAGGTTTGCCCGCTGAATTCAATGGAAGAGTGGCGATTTATCAAGAAAACGAAAACGTTCATTCTGTGCGAATGCAATCAGATCGCACTTTGACTTTGCGCCTTCCGTCGGGCTCCTCTCCAGCTCCAATGAAGAATGGCTCGACTGTCGCTTTCCGTTTGAAGCTGCCCTTCGAAAGCAACTCCCCAGGCTCCGCCTCTACTCAAAATGGCCCAGTTACCCTTTTTTCGTCCAAGAGCGCTTCCGGAGTTCTGTTGTATGTGAAGCTGAACCAAGATCTCAAGAGTGGCACTCTGGTCGTTTCCCACGAAGACCAAATCAAGATTGCCAAAAAGTTTGCGTGCTCCAAGTTGCACGAAGTCCGCTGGCACAACTTCTGTTGTGTGATTTCGCGGGAAGATTCGATTTCAGCAACTTCGCCTTCACATGCTCAAATCGTCAAGCTCTTTATTGACGGTATCTTGACTTGTGAAGCTACGCTGCCTTCGACGCCAGATTTGTACCTGCCGCTGCTGTCCTCCCCGTCTGCCTCCTCGGAGCCTTCCGATTTTTCCATTGATGTTGTGTCCAACTTCGAGGGCTTCATTCGCGAGGTTGCATCCTGGAACTTCCCTCTTTCTGCAGATCAAGTTGTCGCTCTGCATGTGAACACGCTGTTCTATATTACGCAAGACCTCAACGACGCGACGCAACTCCGTGGTCACATCGCAGCTTACGATTTCCAGGATTCCGGGTGCAAGCCTTCTTCTCTTCTTCTTCCACCTGGAGTGTCACTTGATCGCAAGGCAGAAGGTTCCTTCGACTCAGCAGGATCAGATTTCTGTCATTATGCTCTCACACAAGGACCGCTGATCTTGAACCGTTCGATTCAAAAGATCGACGCGGACCACAGCGCAGGCTCGAGGCTCAGCTGCTATTCCATTGCCTTGGACATCTGCCTCCCTCGCTTGCCCTCCGAAAGCATGTTTAGTCAAACACTGCTTCAAGTTAACCGACAAGACCCTCTACTCAGCCGAATTGAAGTGCGGCACGACGGACAGCTTGGAATGATGGGCTCCTTTAGTCGGCGATATGGCCGCACCATTGTGCCCAACCAATGGCATCGTGTGGTGTTTGTCATGGATTCATCGACCCGTCGAGCCTCTTTGTTCCTCGATGGGCTCCTTTCCATGCATACGCAGTTTGATAAGCAGTTGGACCAATTGAGTCGCCAATGCGGTCTAACAGTGGGCGTGATGGATGATTACAAGATTGGTCGCCGCGGCGTTCTGGCTCTTGATCGTCACTTCTTGCTTGGCTCAGCAGAGCCGAGTGTTCCGCTTCTTTTCCGCTCCGTCTTCCTTTCCAACCATCCGTTTTCAGAAGCTCAGGTCCGCGAGTATGGCGGTACGGAGCGCTGGATATCTATCATCAAAGATGTGATGACCGAGGACGATGCAACTCGATCTCTGCTGCTCATGGGTTATCACGATGCTTGGGCGCGACGCGCTCTGGACGCTTGCCAGTGGAACGTGCGCAAGGCAAGCGATTGGATTGTGCGAAATCGAAGCCTGCTCATGCATGAAGACGATTTACAGAAGTTTGACAGTCATCGCAAGCTTTTGGGCAGCATGGGCTATCCAGAGAAGCTGTGCGCTCAAGCTTTGCTGTCATCCCAGCCTCAGCCTCCCTCTCAGATCTGCCATAAACGTGAAGCGTCTGACCTCACCATGACTCGTGCCATTTCTTGGCTTCTTGACACCCAGAATACTGCCAAGTGGACGCAGATCATTGCTCAAGAAAAAATCGGCCGGCCTATGGTCGTGGAAGAATCAACGGGGGGCAACAAGACACCAGCCTTTCATGTGCTCAACACCACGAATCAAGCAATGGAAGAGACATTGTACAATTCTGCTGTGTCTCGTGGTCCTCCACTCAGAGTCGTCGAGTTCCCTGACCTGACTTCTGGAAAGCTTTCGTATGAAGCTCACCTGAAGGAATGGCACATGAACGAGCGTGCTTTGTTCATTCAGTATGCTAGGCGCTGTGTTCTCCATCTGCTCTCCCATTGGTCGCATGCTCGCCTGGACGTTCCCATGACACAAGCTTTTGAGCCTCCATCCAGTGCGTCTATGGTTCCTCGGCAGCTTAGCGTTGCCTATGGACCCTCAGCCTCCTCCCTTGACTATCTTCCAGTGGCGTCTGGTATGTTCTTGCGGCGCTTCCTTCGTATTGTTGAGTTCTCGCAGCCTGAAAATGGGCTTGAGGTGATGCGACATGCTATCGCTTGTGCACTGGCCCACGAAAGTGTGGCTATTGAACGTCTTCGTCGCAGTCGACATGTAGCTCCATCGGAAATTTCGATGTCGGAGCTTGCTGTCATTGCGCCCGTTGCGCGCCAGCTTGTGGATGAAATTTTGTTCCAAATGCTGTTGATTGTCAAAGACTCAATCGGTGAAAGCTCGGAGGGCAAGGACTCCGAACTTTCAATGATATATGGAACTGGACGATGCAATGCTGGCCTGGCTCTGTGGCTACTAAACCTAGCACTGGATGTGGTTCGCGGCACTGCAGATGATTCCATGGAGGCAAGCTCTTCGGCCACTGGTACGAGAACCCCTGGACTACTTCATATGTTGTTCTGCCCGGAGGTAGTTTCCACCATCTTTGAAGTCATTGTCGTGGCGAAGGGCGAGGAGCGTCAATCGTTCATGCGTCTGCTCTCTAGCCTTGTGCTTCTTCGTGTTCCCTTGGCCGATTACCAAGTTTACTTGCTTCGCAATTTGATGGATACCATGTACCAAAAGCAATCGGCTTCTGGAATCTACACTAGCTTCATGCAGGCTTTGGTTGAACTGATGATGGCTTTGGAGTCTGCCGAGATCAAACGTCTGCCTTCGGCCACCTCTAAAGTTTCCACCTCGCCGACTCGCATTGTTTCTTCGCCTTCATCTGTGTCTGTGATATCCGTGGTATCAACCCCGGCCAGTGCGGAGAGCAGAATTCCCGTGGAGGTCAAAGTCGAACCGCGTATCATGCTCGCTTCTTCCCCTCCTCCGCCGACAGAATGGTCTTGTGTGGCGTGTACCTTTATTAATGCTCCTGCTGCTACTCGTTGCTCTATGTGCGAGACCGAGAAGCCAGAAGAGCCTGAGCCCGTTGCCGTTTCACTGGCTGACGAAAAGTCCTTGGAGAGCAAGGCGGACAACGAACCGCTTCCTGAAGAAGATTTTGCTTCGTGCGAAGATGGTGATCGGTTTATTCTTTCGCCTGACAGTCAAGTTGGCGTTGTTTCTTTCTTGGGTACCGGCGGTGAAGTTCATGCCTTCCTCAATCCAGTCGCTAGAGACTTGATGCGAATCTCGTCTTCTTCATTAACCGCCGGAGTCCTCAACGATCTTCCTACTGGAGCTTCGAACTGCCGAACCAAAGGCCAAGAAGAGGGAGATTGGATCATGTTTGATTTCTCCCCTCATACTGTTCAGCCTACTCATTACTTACTGAAGCACTATGTCAGCCATGACGATGAAAAGCTTAGCCTTGCTGAACGTGTTGCCGTTCCCTTTTCCTTCTCTTCCACCTCTCCTGCGTCTTCTGCTCCTTCTTCGACTTCTTCCAGCCGATCTACCAGTCCAAAATCGAGAGGCAAAGCACGAGGCGATAGCCAGGCTCTTCGGAACTGGCAGTTGCAAGGGTCCAACGATGGACGAAACTGGACTGTGCTGCGAGAGCATGTCAACGATACGGCTTTGGGGCCAATGGCTGACGCAGTCTCTTGGCTGACTGACGGCTGTTCAAAGGCTTTTTCTCAGTTCCGTATCCAGATCACTGGCCCCAATGCCAGCGGCAATCTCGCATGTGCGTTGAGTGGTTTTGAGCTCTTTGGCATCTTCACGTACCATTCCACCAAGGAGGTCCCAACAGAGCCAGAGTCCACAGATAGCAAAGAAGAGGTTTCGCAAGCGACGACAATGGAGATAATATCGCAGCGCAATCCTGAATGGTTTAATCGGGTGCTCTTGCTCAGTGAATGTATTCAGTGCTTCAACGAAGGCATCGCCCAAACAAAGAGGAAGGATGGTGAAAGAGAGGCCAAACAGCCTGACTCAGTATCTGTATCATCGATCTCTTCGCTTTCTTCTTCTTCAAGCTCCTGGTCACTATCATCCAGCTCTGCGCCGCCATCGGCTAAAGTTCCTGTGCCCTCCAGACTTGCCCTTGAGGTGTGGCATCAGATGACAGATGAACAAAAGGAGGTTTCTTTGGAGTTGATTGAGACAGCTGGAACTCACCATGGCCATTTACCCAATCTTGCAGCCAAGACCCAAGGTGCAGTTGCGTTCGGCTCTTCGGAACGTGACAGTGTGCACGTGATTGACAATATCAACAATGGTCGGTATGGCAATCAGTACAGCTGGATCCCGAAGTTGAGTCAGCCGCTGCACGGAAAGCACTTCGTTGGTGTTCGGTTCGCCCGTCCACAAACCATCGAAACCATTGCATGGGGCCGAGATAACACGAGCCAATACACTGACCGCTGCTTGGGCACTTATACCATCCAGATTACTCGGACCTCTGAACCAAGTGACTCCACCCCAGACTCCCAATGGACCACAGTTGGCTTGGTGAAATATTCGTCGAAGTTCCCCTCACTTCCGTCGGTCCGCCACCGTTTCCGTCTTCGCAAGCGATATGTTGCCAGTGCTATCCGAGTTATTGTTAGCGACCCCGATATTTGCATCGATGAGCTGGAAGCTTATGGCGCCGAATTTGGTGGGGAAGACAATGTGCGGGCACGCCGGCCTTCTGCAGAGGGCGACAGGAAGGAGGTCAAAGAAGCCAAAGGTCATGTGCGAGAGAATGACGCAGTGCCTCAATTCCTTCGTCAAGAAACATTGGAGTTTGTTCAAGATCTTTCTTCCGTTTCTTCTGATGACGCCACAGGTGACTCCGAAGATATGGAAGGCGAATTGAGGGACTTCTTTGACATCAATCGCAAGTTCACGCCCCAAATGGACCAAGATCTGGTGTACTGTGTTAATGAGCAATATGACCGCAACGACAACATCGACATCCTCTCCGCGCAGTTCTGCAATACCTTCTCTTTGAACGATCATCAGGCACTACGCTATCCCGCGCTGATCTCCGTGCCGAAGCATCACTTGCGAGTGAGGCTTGCAGTCCTTCAGGAAATCAATAAGCTTCTTGCTGAAATCTTGCCGCTGGTCAACTTCTCTCTGCCTCCCAAGACGTCTGTGCTCGCAGATGGAGTTCGTGCCATGCGCAAATGTGTGTTCTGGCACATCAAAAAATTGCTCTGGAGCAAAGCTGTTGGTACTTCCGCTTGTCCCTCGACCAACATGTACTTGGATCTGGATCTTTTCCAGGCTGCGAAGCTGTTCGAACAGAGGAAAACTGATTACCGAGGCAAAGTGGCACTCTTCTCCCAAGCCTTCCAAGCTATGAATTCCAAACCACCTAATATCTTCCGATTGGCCAGAGATGAGCGCGCTTGGCATGTGCGTTATGTTGGAATGCGCTCTGCGGACGCTGGCGGCCCATACAGGGACAGCATCGAAACCATGTGCAAGGAATTGCAGTCGCCGGTGCTGCCGCTCTTCATCCAGTGCCCCAATGCAAGGGAGTCTATGGGTCAAAACCGTGATGCTTTTGTTCCAAGACCTTCGTCAACCCGCCCTCTGTTTATTTCCATGTACGAGTTCTTGGGTAAGCTCATGGGTCTGGCGATGCGCACTCACAGCTTTCTACCTTTGAACCTGCCGTCCATCGTGTGGAAACCTCTGGTCAATGATGAAGTCACTGAAGAGGATGTCAAGGCTATCGATATTCTCTCCTTCAAAGTCTTGGAAGAAATGGAGAAAACAGCAAGCAACCCCATGATCTCGCCGGAAATGTTTGATGAGTACATGGATTTCAAGTTCACGACGACAGGTAGCGATAAGAAGACGTATCCGCTGGTGCCTGAAGGCGAAAAGAAGAAGGTGACATATGCCAATCGCCGACAGTTTGCTCGAGCTTTTATCAAGTTCCGCCTCAAAGAATTCTCGGCTCAAACTGCTGCGATGCGTCGCGGCATTGCCACAGTTGTTCCTTATCAGCTTCTCTCGTTGTTCACTTGGCAAGAGCTGGAGGCTCAGGTGTGTGGTCGAGGTTCCATGGATGTTTCGCTACTTCAGGAGAACACGCAGTACAGTGGATGCTCTGCCAACGATGAACACATCAGGATGTTCTGGCGCATGATGACTGAAAGGTTCGATGACCTGGATCGTCGCGTGTTTTTGGTGTTTGTTTGGGGTCGTTCACGGCTCCCGCTGACTTCGTCTGGCTTCGAGTCCAAGTTCAAAATCACTTCTCACTCGAGATCCAATGGCCGCAACGATGACAGCCTCCTCCCTCTGGCACACACATGCTTCTTCTCGCTGGAATTGCCGAGATACACAAGCATGGAGGCGATGTTCAGCAAGATGCACTTCGCGATTCACCACTGTACGGCCATCGATGGCGATAACAACATGGTGACGGCCTCGGCTCGGTTGGCTGCTGACGAAGACGAAGAGGAGGACGAGGTTTCGCTTTTCGAGTAGCATGCTCCAATGAATGCTGCTGTTCACAACTTGACAGCTCATTGGCTCGTTTGTTTGCCGGGCCGGCCTTGAGCCCAACAATAAATGTGCCACGGTTGTAAAAATACTAAGTCGTGTGTTTTGGTATGTATGGTATGATTTGTT
>Ga0256875_1000269_pt1 | contig 16917 bp, 1 predicted proteins | sample MC6MC0418MT_FD_186354 | JGI IMG/M metagenome (GOLD analysis project Ga0256875, IMG submission 186354) | Metatranscriptome of enriched soil aggregate microbial communities from Iowa State University, Ames, United States - MC6-MC0418-MT... | ecosystem: Environmental > Terrestrial > Soil >... | reverse complement strand
TGGAGGGAGAGGGGAGCGAGGGAAGGAGAACGAGGAACTTGGGGTCGGCACAGTGGGGCCCGGGTTGGCCTCGTCGCCGCTTCCATCCGGCTCTGCCCTCTTCGCTTTGGCGGGACCGGGGCAACTTGCGCTCCGATCAACTTACACTTGTTTGTGTGCCGTGTTCGTGTTGGTTCGCGCGTGCTGCTGCAGGCGCACTCCTGTTCCCTTCTCTCCCAGCGGAGCAGGGCTGTTCGAGGCGCGGGAGGCATTTCCCGCCGGCCTCCTTCCCGTGCACGCCATGACACGGATGATCGCGTCCAGCCCGCCGCGGAGGATGGTGCCCCTGGTGCTGCTCTGCTGCGCGCTACTGTGCCTGTGCTTCAGCGCACGCGGCGTGCTCGGCAACCAGGAAACGATTGATGCGGGGGGAGCGTGCCCAGCGAACGCGATGACGACCGGCGTGCTTGCCGGCACGACGTGGTCTTTCACGCCGTCTTTGTCGAAAAATGTGGGAAATTTCGAAATGATCGGCATTAGCGTCGAGTTCTTTTGGGCACCTGGAAGCACGGGCACGCCGGGACCCTCCCCCGGAACGGGCGATGCGTATTACGGTCCTGGCACGAACTTCAATTCGTCAGGAGGCACCGTGAATACGGGTTTGTGGAACCCTCCTGCGCTGTACGCCCCCTTTAATTTCTACGCCTCGAAAATGGTGGCGGGTGCGTTCTTCAGCGCTCAGTTCGCCACGTCCATCACGTTCACGGCTCCGGATGTCGTGCAGGACAGCTACTTGTGGGTGGTGTGGCAGTACGTGTACAAGGACACTGCGGACACCTACGCGCTTCCGGCTCCCTGCTCCATGAAAATCACGTCGCTTCCGCGTGTGTTCGGGGTGGAGTGCCCCACGGCCGCGCTCATCTCGAACCCCTACCTCACGTACCCCATGCAAGCCAAAGTCAACATTGCCCAGAACAACCCCGGCAAAGTGTTCAAGCTGCTCATAAGGGTGGAGACAACGGCACTGTCGCAGACACAGTACAACTACGTGTTGAACTCCACCTGGATCACCAACAATTTCCCCGCCACCAACAAGCCCGCGCAGAACGCTGTGGCGTTCACGTGGCCCGTCGTCAACGACAACATTGACATTACCATCTGGTTCCGCTACCAACTTATCACGGACGACCCGGTCCTGGCACAGTATCGCGTGCCCACTGACTGCTCCTTCCAGCTCAGCATGCGCATCCCCATCACGCACACCTCCCTCTCCCTGTACGGCGGCGTGGCATGCCCGAAGGTCATGGGTGCCGGCACGCACTTCGTCTCGCATCTCACCTTGCCCTCGGGGGGGAAGGGGCCGGTCAGCAGGACGATGCCCGTGATGTCCACCATCGTCGCCACGGATGACTTGCAGTACGAGCTGGACCCCGCGCGGTGGGTCTTCCCGCAGGGAAGCGGCGTCACCCGCTCCGCACTGCCCGACTTTGATTTCGCAGCGCCCTACGTGAGCGTGCCCACGAACTTCACTTGGACCGTCAAGGTGGACGACTCGATTGACAGTGTCACCATGGTGGAAGCCTACAACTACCGCATGCCGCCAACGTGCCAAACCCTGATCCTCCCGGTGTACAAGGTCGTGATGACCTGCCCGGCCCAGACGCAGAGCGGACGAAACGTCATCATTTTCCGATCGCTCTCACTGCCCACCACCACGAGCAACCTCACGGTGTGGGCGTACTTCAAATGGCACGACACGCAGCAGACCGCGAGTCCGCCGCAGAAACTCGTGTTCCAACCCGAGGTCATCGTGCGGCCCGAGAACGGCACCGATAGCGACGGCGATTCCAACGTGGCCCCTCCGAGCCCGAACCCCTCTACGCTCGAGTTCCCCGCTCCGACTGTCACGGTGGACCGCGACATCGACATCACGTTCATCTTGGTGGTCGATAGTCCCGAGGCGACCACCTACTCGCAGTACCTGCCGGACAACTGCACGGTCACCATCTTTCCCAAGTACAAGGTGTTCATCGACCATTGTCCCGCGACGATGGTGGCCGAAGTGGGCGACATGATTTACCCCACTCTTTCCGCGAACATCTCCTCGTCCATGATGCTCTACGCGAACTTCGAGATGGGCGACGGCACCACGGCCCAGCCCGTGAGCTTGCTGTTCTTGCCCATGCAGGAACCCTCGCCCGAGTACCTGTACATCATCCCCGACCAACCCCTGGCGCAAACGTGGGCAAACATGACCTTCACGCTCGTGGGCGACGAGGCCGACGCGTTCGATGTGCCCCCGCCCTGCAGGTTCAACATCACGCTCAACCCGCCCCCTCCATACGTCAAGCCCTATGAGGTCGGCGTCAACTACTGCCCGGCGTTCATGATGGGCGGCAGCACGGCCTCCATTCGGATGATCCTGTCCAACCCCGACGTGACCCAGGAACTCCGGGTCGGGTTCCGGTTCAACATGAGTGGCATGTCCGGTGTGTCCGCCACGCAGGTCTGGTTGGCGGGCGAGGGGAGCCAGGAGAGGACCCTCCAGTTCACCGTGCCCGTCTTGGCCTACCCGGACGTGCTGAACCTCACCTACTTCGTCGATGGGTTCGAGAATGACACCTACGTGTACCAGGAGCCCCACGCGTGCTTCATCACGATCCAGGTCGATCCGCTCCTGTACTCCTCCTTGGGCTCCTCGGCTCCAGGGTCTCCCGTGAGTGGTTTGGTCGATGGCAACACCGATGACCCCTTGACCGCGCAGGTGGCCTTCGATGCGCCAGGGGACGTCTTGATGTCGGGGGACAACCAGTGGTTGTACATCGCGGATAGCGGCAACGGACTCCTGCGAAGACACGATCGTGTCAACCAGCGCGTGGAGACCATCGTGGGCATTGCAGGGCTCAAAGCCAACTTGGACGGCTTTGGCACCGGTGCAGGCCTGGGCCAACCGGACTCCCTCGCCATCGACAACCAGGAGCGCTACCTCTACGTCGGCGACTCGTACTTCTGCAACATCCGTCGCGTGCAGCTGTACCCGCCCAACGGGTTCGAGACCTTGATCATTGCGGGGACGCAGGGCGGCGCTCCGCCAACCTGTGGCCCCGCGGTGGATGGCGTGGGCACCGAGGCGCAGTTCGGCGGCCAGATGCTCGGCTTGGCCATGCGCATCGACGACAACGTGCTCTGGATCTCCGACACGGACAACCACTTGCTGCGCATGATGGACATGAAGACGGGCATGGTGACCACGTGGGCGGGCGACACCGCCGCGTCGACCGGGAGCACCACCGCGGTCAACGGAGCGCTGGCGTCAGCCACCTTCCATCAGCCGGCGGGAATGCTGCTCCAAAAGCCCGGAAACTACTTGTTCGTCGCGGAGCTAGGTCCTACCGTTCCGGGCTCACGCGGCCGGGTGCGCCGCATCGACCTGACCGCCGAGACCGTGTCCAAGTGGGACAAGTGCACGACGACCGGTGTGACCGATGGAACCAACTGTGGCTTCCTCGGTCCGCGCAAGCTCGCGCTGCTGCCCTCCCCGACCTCGGCCTTGTACGTCACGGACAAGCTCGGCCTGCGACAGATCGACCCCTCGACCCGGGACACGAGCACCGTGGTGGGTTCGGGGCTCAACAGCTTGTACACGCTGCGTCACGCCCAGAGCGGTTTCGCCGATGGATCGGGCGCCGCGGCGTTCTTCGGAGGCCTGGGAGGACTCACCATCGACTCCATGTCCGCCACGCCGAGTCTGGTGCTCTCGGACCAAGGGTCCTCCTCGCTGCGGCGAGTGGACACGGGTCTCGCCGCCTCGTCGCCGTACATCTTGTCCGGCGGCGCGGCGCTGGGCGACTGCGACTACCACCTGGGTGACTTGAACGGCGTCGGGCGCGGCGCGGTGCTCCAGGCTCCCACGGGCCTGGTGCGCTATTCGTCCTCCGTGTTGTGGCTGGTGGAGCCCACGGTGATCTCCAAGGTGGATATCAACACCGGCGCGCGCACCACACTGTGGAGGCAGATCTGCGACGCGAGCCTGCTGCTCAACGGCGAGCTGCTCGACCCCGCGCTCGGGTACCGCAGCGGCACGAAGCACCCGACCCTCGATATCATGTACGTGTTGTGCGGCCACGCGGTCTGGACTTTCGACATGCGCCCTACGCCGTTCACCATGACCGCGCTGGCCGGTTCCCCCACCGCGACCCCCTTGTACACCCCCGGTGGCTTCGCGAACCCCAAGTCGCTGATCATCGATTCAGCGGCCCAGTTCATCTACGTCGCGGATTCGGGTAACTGCCGCATCCAGAAGGTCGCTGTGGCCGGCGGAGCGGTCACCCTGATGGCCGGAGGAGGCGACCGCTCGTTGGGCTTTAGCCACGACTGCGGCAACAACATCGACAGCGTGAACGACGAGCAATACGGCGAGCTCGCCCTGTTCGCTCAGCCGGTCGCCCTGGCGATCGACTTGAACAACCTCTATTTCATCACGACCCCGCCTCCGTTCGACTTGGACGCCCCCCCGGACCACGAGTCCCCCTTGGACCCGCCGTTGTCCGGCCAGTTCTACTACGGGGCCAACAAGATTTACACCTTGCGCCTCAGCGACCAACGCGTGACCATCGTGGCGGGAAGCATCACGCCCTCGTCCGCGATTGCGCTGTCCACGACCGACGGGGTGGGCGTCGCGGCCACCTTCGCCACCCCCTTGGCCATGGCGTACGACTCCGTGGGCGCCACGTTGTACGTGGCGGAATACTTTAGGTCCAGTGGGATCGGACAGGTGCGCCAGGTGCACATCCCCACGGCCCTGGTCACTCGGATTGCAGGAGGGGTTGACGACGGGTGCACCGACGGGGTCGGCTCCGGGGCGCGCCTGAGGCGCCCCCAGGCCATGGCCCTGGACGGGCGCAGCATCGCTTACATCGGCTCGGCGCCCGAAGCGAAGATTCGCCAATTGTTCCTCACGCCCGTGCCGATCATCACCTCGGTGTCACCCTCGGCCGTGAGTGGCTCGGGCGCGGCCCCGACACTCACCCTCACGGGGTACAACTTTGGCCGATCGCTCGCGGACATCCAGTGGGTGCGCCTGTACGCCGCGGACAACACGGGCACGTACTCCGACTGCACGCCCAACACGTGGCTCAACGCGCAGACGCTCGTGTGCACGCCCGTGACATTGACGAATGCGAACGAGTTCTACCGATTCCGCGTGCGCATGTTCAACGGGTACACCTCGGGCTACTCGGCGACCTTCGTGCGCGTCCTGACCGCGCCGGACATCACGGCGGTGGCACCGGCGGTCGGTGCGCCGGGACAAGCGGTGACGCTTCGCATCACCATCGCCAACCTGTGCCAGGCGACCCTCCCCATCGCGCCATACCCCCGGCGCTGCGCGGCGCTGTCAGACATCGTCGTGACCAAGTCTGTGGCCCCAAACACCGCGTGCGCCGTGAAAGGGTTCACGGGTCCTGCAGATGCTCCTACGGGCGTGGAGTGCCTGTTGCCCGCTTCGGCGGTACCTGGTAGCGTCGGAGGCACCGTGTACTTCCGCGTGACCGTCGGCACTGCCCTGGTGTCCGCCGCGAGCAGCATGGGCTACACGACCGTCGCGGCCCCCCAGGTGACCGACGTGGACGTCGCGCATGTGGCCTCGTACCTCCCGGGGCAGATGATCACCATCACGGGTTCGAACTTCGGCACCTCGGTGGAGGACGTGACGGGCATCCGTGTGGAGAACACCACGTCCGCCTTGAGCTACCCGTGCCTGCAGCCGTTCACGTGGATCGATGCGACGCAGGTGGCGTGCACGCTGCCGCCGTCCCTGCCGCCGTACAGCATCCTCCAGCCGGTGGTGCGCATCGGCAACCAGGAGAGCGCGACCCCTGCGCCCTCCCCGGCTTCCTTCGCGGTGGGCAACGAGCTGCTCTACACCAAAGTGGCGCCCTACCTGACCACGACGCGTCCGGGGCGGCGCGCCTTGGCGCTGCGCCTGCGCGCGCCGATCGAGGCCGCGTCCACGGGCGTGGGCACGATGACCGTGTTTGTGAACATCACCGAGACGAGTTTGCCGGGCTGCGACGCGGTGTTGGAGTCCAATTACTACTATTTCACCCCGTCGTCGACCGCCGTGTCCCTCTCGCAAGACGTGCTCCTCTTCACGCCGCCCATCGAGTGCACCTTGACGTTCACGTACGTGGTCTCGTGGAGCACGGCTGCCGGACCGTCTCAGTTCCCGCCGGCGACCGCGGCAGAACCCGTGGTGTTCCAGGTGCCCATCACCTTGTCCCAGCCCGACTTTGTCACGGTGCTCGACCCGCCCTACTTCGGCCAGGGCAACTCCCGCGCCGTGTACGAGAATCAGCGCATGAAGTTCAGCATCACGAACAACATGGCCCCGGATACGAACGTGTCGCTCCTCTTGAACTGCACGTATGGCTCCATCGAGTACGACACGCCCGACGGGGGTTTGCTGTGGTGGACCGCTGCGGATGGCGTCGTGACGGCCGTGGTGACCTACGTCGCCCCGGCGAACCTGTCGTTCGTCCCGATGACCGGGGCGACCTGGCTGGACCACTGTCAGTTCTACTCGGGCGGTGTGGACTACGACGACTTCCTCCCGCCCTACACCGATAAAGGCATTGACTTCGAGTTGCAGCGCCAGGCGCAATTCGTGGTGGCCACGTCCATGCCCCGCCCCGACACAAAGTGGTACCCCGGATCCTCGTTCATCATCACGATCACGCCCTTGGAGATGCCGGAGCCCAAGGTGGTCCTCCTGATGGACCTGGCGAACGGCGAGCAGAACGCACTTGGCGGACAGCTGGAGTTCCAGCTCCAGGATGTTCCGACCAGCTACACGCTCAAGGCCCTTCTCCCCGACCCCGCCACGTTCGGGACGAGCAACCTCGTGGTCACCTACAGCTTGGGCCTCGAGGACTACCAGGGGCGGTGGCTCGTGCCACCGGCGTTCAACGTCACGATCTACGACCGCACCGACTTCGAGATCTTGTTGCTCGAGTCGAGCTACGGGTCGTTCGATGAGGATCGGTCGCTGGTGGCCGATTACACCAACGTGGGTGCCGCGGTCTACCTGGGCGAGGTGTGGTCCCTGAGCGTTCGGGCGAAGTCCGCCCCCGAGGCGGTCGTGGTGCTCGAGTGCGTGCTCGAGATGGACGTGGGCGTGTTCGTCGGCGAGACCCTCATCCCCGTGGTGACCGAGGGGATCGACCCTGTGCAGCGCATCCGGATCCCCTTCACCACGAGCAACTGGAACATCTCGCGCAATGTCACCATCACCGCTCCGGGACTGATGCCCCTCAGCGGCTTCACCGAGCAGGACTTCACGTGCCGCGTGTTGCGCGAGCAGGAAGTGGATGACCTGGGTCTCCGCGGCTCGACGGCCAGTGGGGACCAGTACGACGACTTCCAGTTCGAAGATCCCGTGACCCTGAGGATGCCCATCAGGTACAGGGACTTGAACTTCGTCTTCACGGATGACATCGTCCAGGTGCCCGTTAGTGGCGAGGCGCCCGACGGGTTGAGATGCTATACGAACCAGGTGATGCACATCAATTTCTCATCGATGCCCCCTCCGAGCTCCGATGTTGAAGTGCATGTCAACGTGGATGACGGATCGTTCATGCTGGTGCTCGGCGTGGTGGACCCCGACACCGAGGTGGCGACTTCCTGGCCCTTCACGAATGCTGACACGGATTTGGTCTATTCGCTGTGGTACCGTTGCCCGCCCCTGGTACCCGACCTCACGGATGGGCTCGTGCAGTTCACCCGGAGCTACACGGGATCCTCCGCCGATGAGTATCCCTGGAACGTCTACTGGCGCCCTCAGGTGCTCGTCGTGGCGCAGTCGTCCTTCGACCTGCTGGTCACGCCCAACCCCCAGACGTACCTGAACGACCCCAACAGCCTCACCCTGGTGCCACAGGAGGTGCCCAATGTCGAGGTGGTGTTGGAGTGCGTGCTCGACCAGGGCGCCATCTTCCTCGACACGAATACCTCGAGCACCACCATCACGTTCGACACGAGCATGACCCCGGTGGAGCTGCTCTTCCGCGCCCCCGCGACCATGCCGCCCGACCCGCTCCCCGACCCGCTCGACCCCGATGCGCCCCTGGACCTCACGAAGAAGTACGTGATCACCTGCGTGGCGGCCGGGTACGACATGGCGCATTTCACGCCCCCCGCACCCGTGGAAATACTGCTCCAGTACAAGACCGTCTCGTTCACCTGCGACCAGAGCGAGGTGTACACGGGCGAGGAAGTCACGTGCCACTTGATCGCCAGCGCGGACCCTTCGGTCACCAGCACGCCCATCATGGCCAACCTGACCCTGGACTCGCCGGACGCCCTGGTGAACGAGACCACGCAGCTCGGCGCGGTGTCCTCCACGGTCGAGCACGTGTTCACCTTCCGTGCCCCGATGGAGGTCTCCCCCGCGGGCGATCCCAGCATGATGGTCACCGCGGGCCTGCTGTTGAGCCAAGAGGCGCACCTGGTGGGTGAATGGGATTCGCTTGCTGAGTTCGACCCCGTCTGGGCCGACTTGACCGCGAGCATCCTGGTCAAAGCCAAGGAGGTCTTCGTTGTCACCATGTCGGCCTCCAGCGTGTCCGCCGGGCACTCATTGGCGGAATGGTATCCCGGCGAGCAGATCGAACTGGAGATCTCCATTTCGATCCCGTATGACATCTCGTTGGACATCAGTCTCATCAGCGCCGCCGGGGTGCTCTCCCCCGTGGGCACCCTGAACTTCGCCGATGGGTCCGTGACGACCCTGGTGTTCACGGTGACCGCGCCTACGCTGGCAGAGTTTGACCAGGGGGCGCCCTATAACGAGGTGTCGTGGTCGTTCTCGAACCTTGCCGGGGCGGACGCGTTCCGCTTCGTGTTGCCCGCGGCGCAAAACTACACTTTGGTCCCTCCGTTGGAGTTCGACTTCTCCGCGGGGGCCCCTGCGCCCGTGAGCATGTACCTGTCGGACGTCGATAGCTCCTGGGCCGTCCGCGTGCCCACCCCACCTCGCGAGACTGTGAACTTGACCCCGCAGATCGAGTGGTTGGAGGGCGGGGTCGTGAAGGTGCTGCCGTTGCCCACGTTGATCTTTGGCACAGACGTCGACGTGGCGCAACTGTTCCCCCTCGCGCTGACGGCGCCCAGCGTCATGCCGGACGACGAGCGCTTCAATGTGACCTTCGCCACGGACTCGGTGTTCCAATGGCGCACCCCGCCGACCATCTCCGTGGGGCTGTTGTACCGCACCATGGAACTCCTGCCCGTGAGCGTGGTGCAACGGTTGTACATCGGGTCGGGCTTGGGGGCCACCGTGGAGATCGGGCCCTCGACGCCGGTGGTGCAGTCCGGGGTGTTCACGGAATTGCACGCCGATTTGACCATCGATTACGGCACTCTTTCCGCCTCCTCCGTGTCCCTGGACGCGACCCTCGCCGCCCCGGTGTCCTTCACCTTCGTCGTGGCGGACTGGGCGCCCTCGGAGGCGGTTAATGTCACGATCGTCGTCACCCTCGCCGGGGCGAACACCGCTTTGTTCGCCCCGGGTTCGCGCACGATGATCGTGCAAGTGCCCATCTACCCAAAGGCGAACATCACGCTCACTGGAGGGGGCTCTGCGGGCTTCGGGGGCATCTTGCCGTATTCCCGCTGGTTCGTCGGAGAGAGCCTGGAGATCGGACCCTGGGGCCCCGAGGAAGCGCCGTTGGTCGAGTCGAACCATGCGGATGAACTGCAACTCGACCTCGCGATCATCAGCGGGCCCGCCTCGCTGCCCTCCCCGGCCGACAACAGCGTCGTCTGGACCAGCGCCGACTGGACCACTCCGTTCCACCCGACGGTGGCGGCGGACACCACCCCTGCCGGAGGAGGGGTGGTCGCGTTCCACTTCACGATGTCCGGGGAGGACGTGTTGCATTATCGCTTGCCGGCCGAGGTGGAGGATTTCGCCCTGACCGTCAGCGCGAGGGAGATGCTCGAGGTGGGCTCCCTGCCGGAGAACATCTCCCGCGCCGATGCCGATGAATCCACCAACCTCGTCACGGCGACGTTCGTGCTGCGCGCCCTGAGCACCCCCGATGCGGACCGCCAGTTGTACGTGACCATCTCGCACGACGGGGGTGAATGGGCCGTTCTCTCCCCGGCGGGTCCGGTGCTGGTGACCGATACCTCCGACGTGCTCTTCACGGTCACCTTCAATGCCTCGGCGCCGGAGGACCCCTACTCGGCCCTGAACTTCTCGGTGAACCTCAGTGGCACGGGCAAGTGGCAGTTTGAGCCCGTGGAGGGCTTCGGCATCCCGATCCTGCCGCGCCCACCGCCGCCGCCCGAGGAGTCCTCGTCGTCGTCGTCGTCGTCGACGGGAGCGGAGGAGTCCAGCAGCAGTAGCAGCAGCACGGGTGAGTCGAGCAGCAGCAGCAGCACCGGCGAGGAGAGCAGTAGCAGCAGTAGCAGCACGGGTGAGTCGAGTAGCAGCACGGGAGAGAGCAGCAGCACCGGTAGCAGCAGCAGTAGCACGGGCGAGGAATCATCCAGCACCGGCGATGAAAGCAGCAGCACGGGCGACGAGTCTTCCACAGGCGAGGAGTCTTCGTCGACCGGCGAGTCCAGCAGCAGTAGCAGTAGCAGCACGGCGGAGAGCAGCAGTAGCAGCACTGCGGCGAGCAGCAGTAGCAGCAGTAGCAGTAGCAGCAGCACTGCCGAGAGCAGCAGCTCCTCGTCCTCTTCGTCCTCGTCCACCGCTTCCTCGTCGTCCTCTTCCTCGTCTTCCTCTTCCTCGTCTTCCTCGTCGTCGACCGGTCCGGCTCCCCCGCCGAAGGTGCCCGGGGTGTACATCACCTCGTCGGGCCCGTTCATCATCCGTTCTGGCGACGCGCTCTCCTTCACGGCCGTCAAGGCGAACTCGTCGTTCGTGGGGCAGGAGGAGCTTTACTGCTATTGGGACGTGCTGGGCATTGTCAACTCGACCACCGCGCCATTCTCGCTGCAGCCCGTGCGCACGCCGGAGCCGGAGCTGTGGATGCCCGCGCTGCACGTGCCCGCGGGCGTGCTGACCGAGGTAGGCGTCTGGGTGCTCCGCGTGCGCGTGGTGGACCTCATCCACGAGACGGAGGCGTTCGCGACCGTGCAATTGCGCGTGGATCCCGCGCTGCCGGTGTCCTCGTCCACAGGGCCCTTCGTGCCCACGCCGGGAGTGTCGTCCTCCACGGGTGCTTCTTCGTCGTCCTCGTCGTCATCGTCCTCCTCGTCGACCGGCGGCGTGTCCGTGCCCACCGGTCCGATCGCTCCACCGCCCACCGGCAGCGACACGTGGGTGCCCCCTTATGTCGCCCCAGGTGTCGCACCCACCATGGAGTACGAGGTGCCGTTCAACCAGGACCCCTGCGCCCGCGCCGTGTGGAACCAGTGCAAGAACGGGGCGACGTGCGTGGCGCGCGCGGCACCGGATGTGGAGGCGCACTTGGATCCGCGCAGCAGCACGGTCGTGAAGAAGTACATGCGCTGCGAGTGTCTGCCGGGCTTCTACGGCCCGCAGTGCCAGCTGGCTGTGCTCGGTTGTGTGCAGTGCACGAGCAACGTGGCGGGCAACTCCAGCATCTCCTTCGTCGGCATCGGCCTGGCATCCGTGCGGCGCCTCGCGGTCGGTGGCGTGAACACCCCCTTCACCTTGTCGCTCGCATTGGACCCCCGCGGGTCCGTGGTGTCGCGCGCATTGGATGCACCATGGCCCGCGCAGGTGCGCGAGAACACGGTGTTCCATTTGATCACCTTGCAGTCTCCGGCGCTGGACATGATTGAAATGATGGAGCGCATGGCGGCTGCGGCATCTTCTTCGGCGGCGGCGGCATCGGCGACTGGAGGCGCATCCCCATTGGATGCGCACGCACACGAGTCGCTCGTGCTGTCCTCCTCCCTCGTCAGCGGCGGTGCCCCCCGTTACGCCGCCTTGACGCTCGAGGCGCAGTTCCCCGCCCAGACCGTGGCGACCAAGTACGTCTTGAACGACTTGGTGTACTACGCGGCGCCATCCATGGGGGAGTGTCTGGGGGAAGGCATGTACAAGCCTGTGGGAAGCGGGGCGTGCAGCGCGTGCCCGAGTAGTTGTGCCGCGTGTCCCGGTGGAGGACGATGCTGGCCCGCGGCGGGCTACTGGAGTTTCTCCGAGATGGATGCGCCCGTGGCATGTCGCATCCCGGCCGCCTGCCCCGGCACGGCCGTGGCGACCATGGCTTCCTCCCGCGCGAGCAGCACGACCCTCACGGGGACCGGCACTCCGGGCGACAGCGCCCTCCACGACACGCAGGTGTGCTCGGCGGGGTACGAGGGCAACGGGTGCTCGTACTGCTCGGCCGGTTTCTTCTCCGTCAGCGGGCGCTGCGTGCCCTGCTCCGGCCAGGGCGACTGGGACATCGGTCTCCGCGCCCTGGTGGCGGTGTTGCTGATGCTGGTCTTGGCCCTGGCGGTCGTGTCGTTCCCCGCGCGCAGGCTGGTGCACCTCTTGGCGCTGTGGCTCGGAGCGCAGCAAGTGAGTTCCATCGGCCTGGCAGGCATGTCCTCCCTCGCGTCGCTGCCTGGATCCTCCGGTGCGGACGCGAAAGCAACCATGTTGTTCCAATACCTCTCCTGGAGCAACTTCGATTTGGACATTTTCAAACCGGGGTGTAGCACGGTGCCTCAGATGGATCCCCTGGTGAGGTACTGGAGCACGGTGCTGTTGATGACCCTGACGGCCCTGTTGTTCCTCGTGGCGCTCACGGGGAGACTCATGGTGAAAACCAGGTGTTTCAGCCAGTGGCGCCTCGAACGAAAGACGAGGCGCGTGCAGCAGCGACCCCCATCGGCATCCGCGTCCGGCACGGGCAAGGAGGGGGAGATCGGAGTGCCCGAGGCCGTGGACGAGGCTGCCGCAGCCGACGCCGCCGCTGCCGCGCCAGTCGCCCTGCGCGTGCACTCACCCGCCGCTGTCACGACGACGAAGAAGAAGCCCGCTTTTGTCGATGATGGCACGGAGGACGAGGTGCGCACCCCCGTGCAAGACTTCCGCGAGCGCAGCACGCACGCGTTCCTGCTGCTGCTGGCCCTCTTCTACTTCCGCATGGCCTCGCTGCATTTCGCTCTCTTCCGCTGCGTGTCCGCCGCGAGCCCGCAGTCGATCGACTCGTCGACCGCGTCGAGCGTCGTGCTGCTCCATCGGGACGACTACACGACGATCTGCTTTGGAGGGATGCACCTCGTGACCACGGTGTTTGCATTCCTGGGTCTCCTGGGCTACATAGTGGGATTCCCCGTTCTCGCCATGACGCTGCTGTGCAGGCACCTCGCGCCCATCGTGTCGGGCCTCCAGCGCGCGGCGATGGGAGCGGCGATGATGGGGGAGAAGGCCGTCGTCGGCGAGCGCGCGGAAGGGGAGGGGGAGCGCGAAGCGTCCTCGTCCGTGGTGTCGGCTGACCTGGCCAAGGACAACAAGGATGTGGACCTGATCGACGCGACGCCTGGTATTGGCGGACTGACCGGATGGCTCATTCGGCGCGTGCGCATCCTGCGCCCTCGTCCTGCTTCACGCAGCAGCGCAGGGAAGTACAAGCCGGGTGCTGCGAGCGAGGGCGAGGTTTCCCAGTCCGCCGTGCAGCGAAACAACTTCATGATTGAGGAGGACAAGGGCAAGGACAAGTCCGCCTCCCAGCGCGACCTCAAGTCCGCGTTGAAGCGCCCCAGCACCCCCCCGACTGGCGGCCTGACGGTCCAAGCGGCGTGGCTGCTGTACTCCGCGGCGGTGCGCCAGTGCGGCGTGTTGTTCGTCGGGGTGAAGCTGGAGCAGTTCTCCTATCGCGTCTGGACGTACCTGTGCCTGCTGCTCCAGGCCGCCTTCATCGCCCTGGTGTACGACGTGGCCCTGCAGCTGTTCCTCCTGGCCTTGTGCTACATGTTCCAGGCCCTGGCGCTGACGTGGCTGCAGCCGCTCCACTCGCGCCGGAACAACAAGTGGGTGGCCTTGCTGTACCTCCTCGCTGCGGCGCACTGCGGCGTCATGATGGCCGTGCAGCCCGACATCCCCGTGCTCGTCTTCCCGCTCGCAGGGATGTGGGTCTTCGCGGCGCTGGTGCTGTACAAGCGCGCGCGGCTGCAGAAGTATCTGGCGAAGCGATGGCCGGCCCTGGTGCCACTCCGCTTGCAAAAATCCGCCACGAGCAGCGCGGCCATCCTGGCCGATGGGGGTGTCTCCGACTTCCTCGTGCAGAAGGCAGCCGTGGCCCCGAAGCGCGTGGAGGAGCCCGAACCCCCGCGCCTGCGCCGCCCGGTCCGTGCGGCTACCCTGGCGATCACTGGAACCGCCGCCGCCGCCGCCACTGGAGGCGCCGGTGCTTCCACTGCGAGGGGAGCTGTGTCCGCGACAGCGGCGGACACCAGCACTGCGCACTACAAGATTCGTGCGGGCAGGAGTCAGTCCGGGGTGGGCACTGGCGACAGCGGCTCCCCGCTCCACTCGCACCTGGACCGCAAAAGCAGCAACAGCAGCGGCGCTGGCAACAAGTCCAGCGACGGTGAGAAGGAACCCAAGTTGCGCAGCAGCGTTTCGCACTCGCCCCCTGCCGGCGCGGCCACGCCCATCGGCGCAGGCACCGTGATCGAGTCGCGCAAGCTGCGCATGCCTGCTCTGTCCCCCAGCCACCACAGTCGCCTCGGCCATGACCTCGGCAACGGCGAGGGCACCAGCTCCGGCAGCGACAAGTCCCCCCGCGTCGGGGGGAGGTCCCTGCTGCCCGGGGGCGTCGAGCCGCCGCGGGAGGAGGTCATCTCCGGCCAGATCGCCGCGGCAGCCAGCGGGTCCGAGCTGCGCTCCAGCATCAGCTCCACTAGCGGCGTACACCGCTCCAGGGGCGGATCACGCTTGCTGGAGCATGCACCGATGCCGGCCGTCACCATCACGCCGATCGTGGCCCCTTCGACCGTCGCGGCCAGTGCCGTTGCAACCGAGCTCGCGCCCCCGGTCACCGCCGCCACCGGTGGCATCCTGGCCATGTCGCTCCCGCCCCTGCCCCCGGCGCCCGTGTCCACGAACAACTCCCCGAACGGCAGCCCCCGCCGCCCCGGAGGCCTGGATGCCTTGGGCGCGCTCCCGCCCATCGGCATCAGCCATGGACACCGAGGGCAGCTCTTGCCACCCATCGCCCTACGTGCGGCTGCGCGCAGAAGCGACGAGGATGAGTTCCCCGAGGAAGCGAAGGAGGAGCATCGTCCTGTGGCCTCCCCGTCGCAGGCAGGTGCCGCGGTGGCTGAGCCGCTGCAGCAGCAAGAGCACCGCCCCGACGCCGAGCGCGCCGACTCGCTGGAGGACTACCGGCCCCAGTTGGTCGAGTACCCCTCCGACGAGGAATAGGCGCAGACGCAGGCGTAAAGGGGTGGACTTGCTCCCTCAACCCCATTCCTGTCCCCTTTTTTGTTTCACCGAGCCATGACGTCTTGTATCTCGTCTTTTTTCTTCTTCTTCTTGTTGCTTGATGTTTTCGATGTGATTCTTCTCGTTTGCTCTCGTCGTTCTCTCTCTCTCTCTCTCTCTCTCTCTCTTTCTCTCTTTTCTTCTGTGCGTGACTCGTCCTTGTTTCAGGCGCAGTTTGCTCTACGCTCTCTCTTCTTGCCACTTCTTTCGGCTTCTTTTCACAGCCTCGCTCCTCTCCCCCTCTCTTTGCAGGGCCGCTCCATGCGAGCTCTCACGCTTGCCACATCCGTCTTGACTGACAGAACCGAGATGCACGCCATTTTTCCAAGTTTCTTCGATTGCGATCGCGCTGGAAATCGAAAGTGCGGGAAAATTTGGAATGAGAGCTTCAAAACTGAACTCTCCTAAGCAGGCTTCTGACGGCGCGCAGTCTGAGCGCGGCCGCCACGCGCGGCAGGCGAGGGCGGCGCACGAACCGGCGGTGCCGCTGCTGCGGGCTGCTGCTGCGTCGTATCCGCCGCTGTCGACTGCTGCTTCTGCGGTTGTTCCTGCTGCATCTTAACGAACTCTTCCCTGTGCACATTCTGGAACGTGCGCAGCTTCGGGTGTCCTCCCTCCACCGTGTCCGCCACGTCGTACCCGAGGAACGCGTTCAGACTGCCCAGGTCATAAATGGTGCCCTTCTGCCTGTCGAGCAGGTAGTGCAGCGACTGCTGCTGCACCTTGAAGATCCAAAACTTGCCGTTGGACACCGCGACGGGGTTGGGACCCACCTGGCGCAGGGGGACGTCCAGCAGCACCGGTCGCCCGAACAGAGTGGACACGGTCAGGCGGTAAGTCAGGCCGCCGGGGTATACGGCCAGCTCGTTGACCGTTCGCTGCGCACGGAAATACAGCATCGCCTGCCACCCGATCGTGACTGCCATCCCCAGCGCCCCCCACCACAGCTCGACCACCTCAGGGGCTACAAAGTGCGCGCCGTAGATCCCCGACCAGAACACGCCCTGCAACCCGTTGAACACGGACTGCCACCGGAGGGACAGGGGAGGCGACACCTCGAACACCAGACGCGGAGCACCGAGGGACACGAAAGCGGAGCTGGGAGCGGCGGTAGTGCCGGCAGCAGCGCCTGCAGATCCTGCGGAGCTGGACGCGCATCGGACGGGAACCAGCGTGCTGCCAGGACGCTGCATAGCTGCGGGTGCACCGTGCTGCGCCGCCACCAACGCCTGGGACCGCACCAGGGACACCGCGGTCGGCAGCACCGCTGCACGCGCACGCTGCGCCATGAGAGGGGAAGCCGCCTGCACGAGCATGCTGAACGGGCGCTGCGGGAGCGCAGCCGAAGCCATCACATGGCGCTGGACGACTCCGCGCCACAGCGCGGGCGCAGCGCGGCTGAGCATGGCGAGCTTTCGCTGGGGGCACTGCGACAGAGCCAGCGCAGACAACCTTGAGCTCCGCACGTGGATCCTCGTCTT
>Ga0256875_1000261_pt1 | contig 17200 bp, 13 predicted proteins | sample MC6MC0418MT_FD_186354 | JGI IMG/M metagenome (GOLD analysis project Ga0256875, IMG submission 186354) | Metatranscriptome of enriched soil aggregate microbial communities from Iowa State University, Ames, United States - MC6-MC0418-MT... | ecosystem: Environmental > Terrestrial > Soil >... | reverse complement strand
GCTTGTTCTGGCAAATGAGGGCGATGTGGCCAATGCCGTAATTCAGCAGATCCGAGCAGCTGGCGTAAAGTTTATTGCAGTCAAACCAGATTATTCTGCCGCTGGGGCTTTGCGCTATATTCAAGAAGTCGCTGATGGTGTAGGGGAGCCCGCTTTGGGAAAAGCCCTGGTATCGCGTACAAAAATAAGCCTGGATCGTACCTTGGAGCTGGTAAAAAAAGAAAATAAAGGTAAGGCGGCACCGAAAGTGCTGTTTTTGTATGCCCGTGGGACGGGGACAATGAGTGTTGCGGGAAAGGGCAGTAGTCTGGATGCGATGATTAATCTGGCTGGAGGGAAAAACGCCGTGCAGGAATTCTCGGATTTCAAACCCTATACAACGGAAGCATTGGTACAGGCCAATCCGGATATTGTATTGCTGTTCGATTTTGGGGCCAGTAGCCTTGGGGGCGAAGAAGCCATTCTTAAATTACCTGGGATGCGTATTACCAATGCGGGCAAAAAAGAGCGCATATTGGTTATGAACGCCTCCTTGCTGGTCAATTTTAGCAACCGACTACCGGATGCGATCTTGGAGCTGCACCGTGGATTTGAAAAAGTAATGGACTCAAAATAGATCAGGTGCAGAAGAAACAGAAAGTAATATTGCTGGCACTGAGCCTGATATTGATCGTTACATGTATTATTGCATTAGGTGTGGGGGCTTATCACATACCGGCAGGAGATATTTTATCCATGCTCATGCAGAAGCTGCATCTGTCTACAGCATCAGATCAGGATAGCATGCAGACCAATGTTTTATTTGAGATCCGTATGCCGCGTTTATTGTTGGGGCTTTTGGTTGGCGCCGCTCTGGGCATTTCGGGGGCTGCCATTCAGGGGATTTTTCGCAATCCGCTCGCCGAGCCCGGCTTAATCGGAATTTCTTCTGGTGCCTCCTTGTTCGCGGTATTGATTATTGCATTTGAAACGTTCCTGTTGACATCACTTTCGGCTTGGATCGGTTATTATATCTTGGCTTTTGGTGCTTTTGTCGGTGCTGGATTGACGGCCTTTCTGGTCTATCGTATCGCGAGTAAAAATGGACGGCCCAACGTGACGACAATGCTATTAGCAGGTATCGCCATCAATGCATTTGCTGGCGCACTTACAGGTTTAATGACTTATATGTCCACAGAACAGCAACTTCGTACCATTACCTTTTGGATGCTGGGTAGTCTGGGCGGTGCGACCTGGGACAACTTATTGGCGGTAGGACCTTTTATAGGTATTTCAATATTGATCCTGCCTTTTTTTTTGGAAAGTCATTGAATGCTTTTGCCTTAGGAGAACTGCAGGCGGATCTACTGGGCATGCGCAGTGATCGTGTAAAAAGATTCGTGGTGGTCTTGTCAACGTTGGCGGTGGGTGCTTCGGTGGCGGTATCGGGGATTATCGGTTTCGTAGGATTAATTGTTCCGCATACGGTACGCCTGATGGGTGGACCGGATCATCGTTTTGTGCTTCCGGGCTCATTGATCCTTGGGGCCTTGGTGCTGACCCTGGCTGATGTTATCGCCCGGGTTTCAGTAGCGCCGATAGAATTGCCTATCGGTGTGATTACGGCCTTACTGGGGACACCAGTGTTTTTGTATATTTTAATCAAGGATAAATAGTCTTCTTTCGGTTGTCTAAATAATATTGTCTTATGTTGCGTGTAGAGAAAATCAACTATGAGCTGAAAGGCCGAAAACTGCTAAAAGACATTACCTTTCAGGTACGTAAAGGTGAGATTTTGGCTGTACTTGGTGCCAATGGGGCAGGGAAGTCCACCCTGATGGGGGTATTATGTGGGGAGAAAAAACCTGATTCTGGGCAGATCCATTTTAATGGAAAGCCGCTGTCTGCGTATGATGCAGCAACCTTATCCAAATGCAGGGCGCTGTTAAGTCAGCAGCAACAGATGACATTGAGTTTTAAGGTGGAAGAGATTGTTTTAATGGGCAGATATCCCCATTATAGAAATACTCCTACAGCGCATGACTATAAGGTGGTGGCCGAGACGATGGAACTCTGTGGTCTGACCGCTTTTGCCGATAGGGATTTTCTGAGCCTCTCAGGAGGGGAACAACAAAGGGTTCATCTTGCCCGTGTCTTAGCACAGATATGGGATAATCCGGATGCCCTTTTATTATTGGATGAACCTATCTCTGCCTTAGACTTACATTATCAGCAAAAAGTGCTGGCTATAGCCAGAGCACTGGCCCGTAAGGGGTTTATGGTTATTTTAATTGTCCATGACGTTAATTTTGCAGCAATGTATGCCGATCGTATCCTGATGCTCAAACATGGACGTAAACTCTTCCATGGTACACCCGTGGAGGTTTTGGCGCAAAAGGAAATCTATACGATTTTTTCGGTTGAATCCAATGTGATCATGAATCCACGTACATTAAAACCTTATGTTCAATTGGAGGAGATGGAGATTGATCTAGAGTAGATCCGATGGCTTCTATTTTTTTATTTCTTAAAAAAATTATTTAGATAGATTATAAATAATTTTTAATTACCGCTCTAATTTGTTAATTTTAATTGCTTCGGGCTTATTTGGATTGAAATCATGTTGGTGAAAAGTAAAATAGTTGAGTTGGGTGATTGGCTTTTTGAAGAAGAAATACCAGATGGCTATGTGCCTGACAAGCCTTTGGTTGAAAATAAAATCACAATCCATACGGAGCCCGTTCACATGGAGAATTTTCAGCTCTCTACATCGGGCTTATTTATATTGCATTCGAAAATGCAATTTGATCGGCCTGTTCAAATATTGACCGAGATCGAAGGGGAGACCATTACCAGTCAATTTATATTTTTTAAACCTGCGGCCAGTAAATTGACCTATGGGATGAGTAGGCATAATATCCGATATATTCCTTCTGTTAAATCGGTTCATCAAGTGGAACCCGGTATTGAGTATACGTATTTTATTGCTGTTATATCCAAGGAATATTACCTGAATCTTATTAAGCGGGATTCGTTATTACACCAGCAGTTTGTGCATGAAATCGAAAAAGGGGAGTATACATCGTTTTCAGAAGAAGATCTGATGGCAACCTATGAGATGCAGCATACTATAGCAGAACTTATTGAATCCAAGAAAAAAGGTGAGATACGAAGGCTTCATACCGAATCTCGTATTGTTGAGTTGCTGATGTATCAATTTGAGCAGTACAACGATAAAAGTGAACAGGTCGTTTCTTTATTCCACGAAGAGGATGTACAACGTCTCGAAATGGCGCGGCAGATTCTCGAACAGCGTATTGCCAATCCGCCGACACAAAAGGAACTGGCGGCAGAGGTATTGACAAGTGAAAGTAAGCTGCGAAAGGATTTTAAGGAATATTTTTCGGTGACCATCCATGATTATTTAACGAGAATCCGCATGGAGAAGGCTAAAAGTTACCTATTGGATGATAAGATGACAGTTTATGAGGTTGCTTTGTTGACCGGATATGGCCATCAGAATAACTTTAGTAGCGCCTTTAAAAAATACTATGGAATTTCCCCAGGTGAACTTAAAATGTAACTAGCTATTCTTTAGTGGGAGGATTATTTCTTCGTGCAAAGCATAGCAATCGTATTCTTCTGACATTTTTCGGCTATCCAGTCCCGTAAACTTGCTAAATGCAGGTAGAATAATCTGTTGCGCTGAAACCCAAAAACAGGGCAGACGGAGATGCTTGTTCGGTGGAAGCTTGATACTGACACCCGGATGAATATGTCCACTGATGGTGAAAACCGAACGATCTATTGCCGGTTCGTGTACAAAGTGGATTTGCTCCATTTCGAATTTGTCGTGATGATAGATTATATTAATCTGCTTAGCTAATTTTTCCACCTGTCTATCATGGTTGCCTATGACCAAATGAAAATTGAGACTGGCATGGTTTTGTTTAAATTCTTCCAGTAGAAGGACTTCCTGATTGATGCCCGCATGAATAAGATCACCGACAACCAAAATGTTTTCTGCTTGGTAGTAATCAATTAAAGAATCTAGTCTTTGCAGGTCGAGGCTAGCTATATCTGAAGGAATCGGAATTCCATTTTTACGGAAATGCGCAGCTTTACCAAGATGAAGGTCAGATAGAATGAGGGTGTTCTGCTTCGGCCAAAAGATAGTGCGTTGATTATTAAGGATAAGTTTTTGTTTATTGAATGTAATGTGCTGTTCCTGTATATTCATTTTCTTCGTCCACGGTTTGATTTATTTGCATGCTCCATGCGTTGAATTCGTTCGATCAACGCTTCACTAGAAAGGGACTGACGTAAACTGTCCACTTTGATCGGAAAACTTAGTGGTGTATATTCCTCTACAAAGGTATAGATGATTTGGCTATTGTTTATCCTTTCAAATGCTTTTATCAGACGGTATTCTTCGAGTTGTTGATTGAACACTTCGGTGAAAGCCTGTTTTAACAATAGATTGTCAGGATCATGATCCATCAAAACACGAAATATAATTCCTGAGGAAGCTTGTAAGGATTTGTTGTTTTGTTGTGTTCCGGGATAGTTTTGTACTACCAATCCGGAAATTACAGCAATATCGCGAAATTTACGGCTCGCCATTTCCGCGGAGTTGATGCTACTGATCACGTCCTGCATAAGATTTTCCCGACTCAAGATCTCTGTTAATTGCGTTTGGTCCAATTGGATTTCTTGGTCGGAATAGAGTTCAAAACCATAGTCGTTCATGGCCATGGAGAAGCTAATGGGATAACGCTTGCTGATGCGGTAAGCGATCAAGGCGGCCATGACTTCATGGATCAATCGACCCTCCAGTGGATAGAAAAACAAATGATTACCCTCGTTGGTCTTGATGTGTTCGACAAGAAATTCTGATTCATTAGGCACAGCCGAAAGGCCTTGCTGCTTCTGGATCAACGGTGAAAGGAAGCGTAGTTCTTTTTCGGCATTGTTGGGAGCTATAGCTTCTGCAAGTTTTTTGCGAAGAAAATGGCTCAGATTTGAAGATAGGGGCAGTCTACCTCCTAGCCAGCTTGGTGTGATGGCTTTACCGGATGAGTTCTTGACAAATACGGTCATATCCTTGACCATAACAAGTTCAAGAATTCGCCCAGCAAGGTTAAATCGTTCGCCTTTCTTCAATTTGCTGATAAAATATTCTTCAATCATACCAATATATCCACCTGAGAGGAATTTTACACGCATCATGGCATCACCAACAATAGCACCGATATTCAATCGATGGAGAAGGGCAATGCGTCTATTTTTTATAATCCAGTTGCCATCACCGTCTTGTACTACTTTGTGAAATTCCTCATAGCGCTTGCCGATTTTTCCACCTGCGGTAATAAAGTACATGCACCACTGCCATTCCTCATCTTCCATGTAGTTGAAGGCATGGGTCTTGGAAACGATCTGATAAAGTTCTGTTGATTGGAAGCCACCCCCGAGAGCAATCGTGACCATAAATTGCACTAACACATCGAAACTTTGGACCATGGGGTCGCGGTTTTCTATCGTTTGGGTTTTGACAGCTTCCTTTAATGCGGCCACTTCGATGAGCTCCAGGGAATGTGTCGGGACAAAGTAGATGATAGATGTTTCAAAAGGGCTGTGCCCACTTCTTCCAGCACGTTGCATAAATCTGGCGACACCCTTGCTTGATCCGATTTGAATGACGGTGTCAACAGGCTTGAAATCTACACCCAGGTCGAGTGATGAAGTGGATACCACCGCTTTTAGCTTTCCACTGCTCAGATTGTCTTCAATCCATTCGCGGATGTGAGCATCTACCGAGCTGTGATGCAATGCAATCTGTCCGGCAAAATCTGGATGTGCTTGCAGCAATAGCTGATACCATAGTTCACTTTGACTACGAGTATTGGTGAAAAGGATGGTGCTTTTGCTTTCCAGGATGATAGGGATGACCTGATTCACGAGATTGCCACCAAGATGGCCTGCCCAGGGAAGAAGTTCAACTTTCTCTGGATAGATCGATTTGATTGCAATTTTCTTTTTCTCCTTTGCGACAATCTGCACGCTCTTTTTTTCTCCTGGCAACAGTACATCCATTGCTTGGTCCAGATTGCCTATGGTGGCGGTGATACCCCAGATCTGGAGATTTTTATGTTGGTGTTTTAAGTATGATAATGCCAGTTCTACCATGACACCACGTTTATTTCCAATAAGTTCGTGCCATTCATCTACAGTAATGCAGCGTATATTCTTGAAATATTTGTCACGTTGTTTTTGGGCGAGCAAGAGATGAAGGCTTTCAGGAGTCACCAAAAGAATATCGGGCATTGCTTTGGTCTGTTGTGCTCTGACCTTTGGGTCAGTGTCCCCATTACGTACCTGTACAATCCAATCTAATCCGATATCGTCTATAGCGGTCTGCATTGCTTTGGCCAAATCCTTTGCCAAGGAGCGCAAAGGTGTGATCCAAAGTAACTTTAATCCTTTTTGGTAACGTTCAGGATGATTCATGTAGTCGATCAAGACAGCCATAAATACCGAAAATGTCTTACCAAATCCTGTAGGAGCAATCACCATTCCGCTGTATCCCCGCATGTACCGATCCCAGGTCCTAATCTGGAAGCCAAAAGGGGTATTACCCAAGGATTCAAAATAGCGATTGACGATCTTGAATCCTTCACTATGTATTATCTTCTGACTCAATTTATGTTATTAATTTTTTGATGTTTTCCAAGGTATCTATATCGGCTGCCTTCTTGTCCTTACGCCAACGCAAAATTCGTGGGAAACGCAAAGCTACACCAGATTTGTGGCGTTTACTGTAACCTATTCCTTCAAAGGCAATTTCAAATACCAGCTCCGGTTTGACAGTTCTTACTGGCCCGAATTTCTCCAGTGCATTTTGCCGAATATAGCGGCTAACCTCAAGTATTTCTTTATCTGTAAGGCCTGAATATGCTTTTGCGATACTTACTAAATGATCACCATCTTTAACCGCGAAGGTATAGTCTGTATAATGCGCACTTCTTCGTCCACTGCCTTTCTGCGCATATATCAACACCGCATCGATGGTCATGGGGTTGACTTTCCATTTCCACCAACCACCTTTTTTTCGGCCAACATAATAAACGGAGTCTTTCTTTTTAAGCATAATACCTTCACTGTTTAGCTCACGCGATGCAGCTTGTAAGATCCGTAGATCGGCCCATTTTTCGCAAGGAATAAGCGGAGACAATAGTATCGTAGGACCAACATTGTGTTGGTACAACTGTTCCAATAGCTTGCGTCTGTCTTGCAGCGGCTCAGATCGGAGATCTTGACCATCCAATTCCAATAGGTCATAAAGGTATACAACAATGGGGACTTCTTCACGTAAAGTCCTGGAAATTAGCTTACGATTGATCCTTTTTTGTAGTTCATTAAAATTCAATATTTGACCGTCTTTTGCAGCCAAGATTTCGCCATCTAGAACAAAGCTCCCTTTCCATTTTTTGAGCACATCAGTAATCTCGGGGAACTGTATGTTGACAAGTTCCTCGCCTCTTGACCAAATGAAGATTTCGTCGCCTCGTTTGATCAGCTGTCCGCGTATACCGTCCCATTTGTATTCGCATTGCCATTCCGCGATCAGACCGAGTTCTTCCACTTCCTTTTCAATAGGGTACGCCAGACAGAAGGGATAAGGTTTTGAAAGGTTTGTATTGCTATATTCACCTCGGACGAGTTTGTCAAATGCGTAGTCATGAGGGTTCCATTCACCCATAATACTATGGGTGACAATGCTTGGTTCGATCTGGAAATGTGTCGCAATCGTATTTATTAGCCCTTTGGAAGAAACCCCTAAGCGGAAGCTGCCGCCAAGCAATTTATTAAAAATAAAACGCTCAATAGTGTTTAGCCTATTCCAGGAAGCGAGCACAAATGCTTTTTTTTCTGCCATTGAAGCATTTGCCAACTGCAGGATGTCTTCCATCCATTCACTGAGACTTTTGCTTATTTTTTCAGATGCGGGGGGCAGTATTAGTGCTAAGGTTTCGGAGAGATCACCGACAGCAGCATAACATTCTACAAACAACCATTCTGGGATATTGGTAATTTCCAGTACCCAAGTTTTAAGTTCTTTGGTGGAAATTGGACGCCTAGGCCTTTTGCCAGTCATTAGGGCTAGAAACCAAAGTTTGTCTTTCTCAGGTGCAAAGCTTAGAAAGCGGATGATCGCTTCTTTTTTTAAGCTGGCTTTATTGGTGCTATCCAGCGCATTGACCAATGTTGCAAATTCTATCATACGCTTAATTCTTCTCCGTAATTTGTATTTACCTCTTCGGCTTCAATACCTATTTCATTCAGATATTTGCTGAATGAGGCTGTCTGTCCATGGGTTACATACACTTTTTCGGCGCCACTTTCCTTCACGGCCTGCAGCAATCCGTTCCAGTCCGCATGATCGCTGATGGCGAAACCTGCATCTGCACTGCGCCATCTTCGTGCACCACGGATTTGCATCCAGCCGGAGCAGATCGCATAGGCAACATGTGGTATCTTTTGGAGCAGTTGCGTATCGAGTAATGCCGGTGGTAGCAATACGATCTTGCCGTCTAGTTGTTTCATGTCTGTCATCGGGTCGATCAATTGATAAGGTGGTAATTTTATACCAGCATCACTATAGGCCATATTTAATTTGGCGATACTGTAGTGTATATATATTTCGCCCATATCCTTTACTGCGTTTAATATCCTTTGGGACTTGCCTAATGAATAACCAATAAATACGGATGTCTTTTTGTATCCCTGGTTGTGTGTGATCCATGCATTCAAGCGTTGATTTTGCATTTCAACACTTTCCCAGCGATAGATCGGCAGACCGAAGGTACTTTCAGTAATTAGCTCATGACATTTTACGGGTTCAAATGGGGTGGAGAGGCCATCCTCCTGGATCTTGTAATCACCAGTAAAAACAATTACTTTGCCTTTGTATTCCATTCGTATTTGCGCCGAGCCAATGATATGCCCAGCAGGATGTAAAGAAATTTTTACACCATTAATCTGAATGGCTTGGTTGTAAGCTAGCCCTTCAACTTGAATGTCAGGTCCAATGCGACTTTTTAGAACTCCAACCGTGAAATGATGACAGAGATACTTTTTCATACCTGGGCGCGCATGATCTGCATGTCCGTGCGTAATGATGGCAAGATCAACTGGTTGCCATGGATCGAGGTAAAATTTACCCGGAATACAGTAAAGTCCTTTTGATGTGAATTGAATCATATCGAGCTCTTATTTTTAACTACATGATTTCTATTTATAGCATGTTATGTATTCAAACAGGTATTGATAAGTTAAAGTTTTGTTTATTTTTTAGCGAAAGTCGATCCTAGTTTTTAAATTGCGGGTATAATGAAATTTTTTGCCTGAAGTGATTGTAGGGTGGATTCGGTTAATTTTTTTACATTTGTTTACTTTGATTCTTAGTTTTAGCTCTCTATGATATTAATAGTCGATGACAACCCAGATAATATTTATTCGTTACAAAAGTTATTAGAATCCAAAAATTTTAAAGTTGATACTGCCCAATCTGGTGAAGAGGCTTTAAAGAAGATTTTAAAATATAATTATGCCTTGATCATATTGGATGTGCAGATGCCTGATATGGATGGTTTTGAAGTTGCCGAGAACATTGCTGGATTTAGTAAGACCAAGGAGACGCCTATCATATTCTTGTCTGCCGTCAATACAGATAAACGCTTTATTACAAAGGGTTATGATTCTGGCGGTTTGGATTATGTAACCAAACCTGTTGATCCGGATATCCTGATGCTCAAAGTCAAGACATTCTATCGGCTGTATGAGCAGACGCAGGCTTTAAAGGATATCCAACAAACCTTGGAAATGGAGGTGGAAAGACGGAAACAGGCGCAATCAGAACTTCTTTCAAGAGTAGATTATTTACATACGTTACTAGAATCACTACCGCAAATTGCTTTTACTTGCGATCATAGGGGGAATATTGGTTTTGTTAATGGCCGCTGGTTTCAATTTTCGGATAGTGAGCGCACATTCCCGGAAACGCATCCCGATGACCGATCGATCACAGCTGAATTGCAGGAAAGCCTTGCTTCCGGCAAACCCCTGGAAATGGAGGTGCGAGTCAAAAAGCGGGATGAATTGGGTTATTCTTATCAATTGTTGAGAGTTTGGCCTATTTTAGAAAACGGTGAAAATAATTGGGTAGGAACATTCACTGATATTGATGGGCAAAAAAAAGCTGAGAAAGAAAAGGATGAGTTTTTAAGTATTGCAAGTCATGAATTGAAAACGCCGCTGACGAGCATCAAAGCTTATATGCAATTGCTTGACCGCAAATTGAGTCTCGACGAAAGCTGCGCGGAGGCTAAGTATGTTGGCAGAGTTAAGGATCAGGTAGAAAAACTCAATAGTTTGATCACAGATTTACTCGATTTATCGAAGATCGACAATGGAAAATTAGGGATCAATAAAAAGGTGTTTTCGCTCGAGCGCATGGTTCAGAACGCCATTGATTCTATTGTTCAGACGCATGATCAGAGCAATATGGAACTACATAGACAAGGAGATATCTCGGGTTTAATGGTCTATGGTGATGAGATACGCCTGGAGCAGGTTCTTGTCAATTTTTTAACAAATGCCTATAAATACGCAGCCGGAACAGAGAAAGTGATCGTTGATTGTACCGTAATGAATGACGCTGTAAAAGTGAGTGTGATAGATTTTGGAATTGGTATACCTGAAACCAAACTATCTGAAGTCTTTGATAAGTTTTATCGTGTAGAAGAGACTTCTTTTGACTTCCAAGGTTTAGGGATAGGCCTTTATATTTGTTCGGAAATTATCCGTAGTCATCAAGGTACAATTGCCGTTGAAAGTTCTGCCGGCAAAGGGGCCACATTTTATTTTACATTACCATTAAATCTGCCTACAGATGCCAAATAAAACACTTAATCACTTATCTATAGGAATTGGTTTTTCACTACTTGCCCTGTTGGTGAGTTCTACAGCATCGTATCTGGGGATTAAAGAACAGAATAAACACCGTCAGGAGCTGGCCGTTACCCGAAAAATAATCAGTTTATCAAATATTATCCTTAACTCTCTGCAAGGGGCAGAAACGGGAAATAGGGGGTATCTGCTCACGGGGAAGGAGAATTACCTGGAACCATTCAATCAGGCTTTAGCGAGCCTGCCGGGTGAGTTGAAGGAAATAAAGGAGCTTACGAAAGCAGATCCTGAGCAAAATGTTCGTGTAGATAGTTTATTTACAGCGGCCCAGCAAAGGTTAGCCGTATTAAAGGAGTCGGTGAATGTCAAAAGGAACGGTGGGACTGTTAGTCTGGCGCAGCTGGACGAGAGCAAATCCGCGATGGACAAGTGCCGTAGCATCATTAAGGATATTATTCATTACGAAGATGATGGTATCGATCAGAAATCTATCAATTTAGATAATTCTTCGTTTATAACAACCTTATTTATTGTGATCAGTGCATTGCTATCACTGGTAATTACGGCATACTTTTATTTTCGGCTAAGGGCAGACTTTCTTAAACGCTTAGCACTGGAAAAGTCGCTCCGTGAGAAGGATGAAGGGATTGCCCGCAGATTAAATATGGTTCAAAAGATCACTAATCGTATTGCGCTAGGGGATTATGATGTCAAAGCGGAGGATATTGAGGAAGACGACCTTGGCGCGATAGCAAAATCCGTTAACCGGATGTCAAAAGCCTTAAAGAAATCATTCGATCAGCTCAAAGATAACGACTGGTTACATATGGGATATGCCGATCTTTATACCGGATTGGTCGGTAACAAAACCGAACGGATACTTACCACAGATTCGGTAAGGGGATTGGTCAATTATATAGGTGCTATTACTGGAGCGATTTATGTTTTTAATGAGGAAAAACTTGAACTATCTGGCGCTTACGGATTGGACCCAAAGGCACAGCAATATTTTCTCCCAAATGAAGGTTATGTCGGACAGGTCTTTGTTGATAGGGAAACGAAAATTATAAATAATATAAACACAGAAGACTATATCGTGAGTTTTGCCAGTGGAAAGGTCAATGTACAGCACCTTATTTTTGTACCTATTGTATTGGCTGATCAGGTATTGGGTGTGCTGGAGATCGGGCACCGTCAGCCGTTTGCGGAAATTGAATCAACATTTCTGACGGAATGTGCCAGACAACTTGGTATCGCTATCGCTTCGGCGAGGGGCCGGGCTAAAATTCAATCACTTTTGGAAGAAACTCAAGTACAATCTGAAGAATTGTTGACGCAGCATGCGGAGCTGGAGAATCTGAATACGGAATTGGAGGCGCAGACCTTGCGTCTGCAGTCGTCCGAGGAGGAACTGAAGGTGCAGCATGAGGAATTGATGCAATCAAACCAAGAACTTGAAGAACGTTCAAAACTGTTGGAAGACAAAAATCTATTGATTGCCGAACGTAACCTGGAAATTCAACAGAAAGCGGAAGAACTCGCGTTGAGTACCAAATATAAGTCGGAGTTTTTGGCAAATATGTCCCATGAGCTGCGTACACCGTTAAACTCCATCCTGCTACTTTCGCGTTTGCTATCTGAGAATAATGAACACAATCTTAGCGCTGACCAGATCGAATCGGCTAAAGTGATCCAAAGCTCGGGAACGAGCCTTTTAACATTGATCGACGAGATATTGGATCTTTCAAAAATTGAGTCGGGCAAAATGACATTGGAGTATACGACACTGAATTTAAATGATATCTCGGCAGATCTGAATAATTTATTTCTTCCGATTGTCAATGAGAAGGGACTGACTTTCACAATCAATATTGATCCCGGGGTCAATAAAAATTTTCAGGGCGACCGGCTTAGAATTGATCAGGTGCTACGGAATCTGATTTCAAACGCGGTTAAATTTACTGCAGCCGGTGAGGTGAGACTGGATATTTACGAGGATAGTACCGATAAGGATAAGCTTGTTTTTGCCGTGATCGATTCGGGTATAGGGATTCCGCTGGAAAAACAGAAGATAATTTTTGAGGCTTTCCAACAGGCGGATGGTTCGACAAGACGAAAATTTGGAGGGACAGGACTAGGTTTGTCTATCAGTAGAGAGATTGCGCGCTTGCTGGGCGGTGAAATCAGGCTTGAGAGTGAGGAAGGAAAGGGAAGCACGTTCTTATTTGTTATTCCGAATCATCCGGTAGAGCCCGGGGAGCTGCGTACGAAAGAAGAGTTGCTTGTAGAAGAGATCCATTCTGAAATAGAGGAGGTGCGTGAGCTTGTGGCGGATGACGTCTATAATCCCGCTACAATACGTATTCCAGAGGAGTTGCCTGATGATCGGGATAGCATTGTTGAAGGTGATAAGGTTATTCTTATTGTCGAAGATGATATCAACTTTGCGAAAGCATTATTGAAATATACACACAGTCAGCACTACAAGGGTGTTGTTGTTGTGCGCGGGGATCATGCACTGCCAGCGGCCAAGAAATATCACCCACAGGCGGTTCTATTAGATATTCAGTTACCCATCATGGATGGCTGGGCAGTAATGGATGAGTTAAAAGGAGATAAGACCACAAGACATATTCCGGTACATATCATGTCTTCACTTGAAGTGAAGAAGGAGAGTTTGTTAAAGGGTGCTATTGATTTTATCAATAAACCTGTCGCCTTGGAACAGATGACTTCTGTTTTTCAAAAAATCGAATCTGCTTTGAGCAGATCGCCTAAAAAGGTGCTAATTGTTGAAGAGAATCCTAAACATGCTAGCGCATTGGCTTATTTTTTAAGTAGTTTTAATATTTCACTTGAAGTAAAAGATAATGTTGAAGACAGTATCGTGGCGTTGGGTACTGCTGAAGTAGACTGCGTAATCTTAGATATGGGTGTTCCTGATGAAATGGGCTATAATACCTTGGAGGCCATCAAACAGCATGAGGGCCTCGAAAATCTGCCGATCATTATATTTACAGGTAAAAATCTGTCAAAGTCTGAAGAGCTGAAGATTAAAAAATATGCAGACTCGGTAGTTGTTAAGACTGCACATTCTTATCAACGGATTTTGGATGAGGTCGGCTTATTTCTGCATTTGATTGAGATAAACAGCTCGGATGATGTGCGACGAAAAAACAACGGACTTGGCGCATTAACTGATGTACTGAAAGGAAAAAAGGTGCTGGTGGCGGACGATGATGTGCGCAATATATTTTCGATGACGAAAGCATTGGAGAAATTTCAGGTACAAGTCATTCCAGCAATGGATGGCAAGGAGGCGCTGGAAGTATTGCGCTCAGGTGAAGCGATTGATATTGTGCTGATGGATATGATGATGCCCGAAATGGATGGGTATGAAACGATCAGGAATATCAGACAAACACCTCAATTTGCGACCTTGCCGATTATTGCGGTCACCGCCAAGTCAATGATTGGCGATCGCGAAAAATGTATACAGGCCGGAGCTTCGGACTATATTTCAAAACCTGTGGATATAGACCAGCTATTGTCTTTGTTGCGTGTATGGTTATATGAAAATTAATTAAAGCGGTTAATGAATCAAAATAAAGTGATATTAATTGTAGACGATGACAACCGGAATATTTTTGCGCTCGGTTTGACCTTGAGAGCGAGGGGATACCAAGTGGTCAGTTGTACTTTAGCAAAGGATGCAATTCAACTATTGGAAGCTGAAAATAATGTTTCATTGGTTTTGATGGATATGATGATGCCTGAAATAGATGGATATGAGGCTATTCGTTTGATTCGAAGTTCCGCTGTTATCAAAGATCTTCCGATTATAGCGGTGACAGCACAGGCAATGAGTGGGGATCGGGAAAAATGCCTTGAAGCGGGGGCACAGGCGTATGTGTCAAAGCCAATTGATGTCGATGTGCTGTTGACAGAAGTAGAACGATTGATATAGCGATGTTAGGCCATAATATAATTAAAGATGAGGAGATCGATATTTTATTGGAAGATATCTATCAGCGCTATGGCTACGATTTTATACAGTATAGTCGGGCTTCGATCAAAAGAAGGATTAATAGAATCATGACGAATGACCGATTTGCGAGTTTTGCCGAGCTCCGATTCGCATTGAAAGACGATCCCGAGTTTCTGCAGCATTTTGTGGAGGAAATTACGGTGAATTTAACGGAGATGTTTAGGGATCCTTTATTTTTCCGGCAGCTGCGAGAGGAGATCTTGCCACAGTTGGGAACCTATCCATTGATTCGGATCTGGGTAGCTGGCTGCTCCAGTGGCGAAGAGGCCTATTCGTTGGCTATTTTACTTAAAGAGGCCAATCTCCATCATAAATCATTAATCTACGCAACGGATATTAATCCGCGGGTGTTAGAAATAGCGCGTAATGGAATATATCCGTTAAGCCAGATTAAGTCGTTTTCAGAAAACTATATTGAATCCGGCGGAAAACAGGACTTTTCTAATTATTATACGGCAAATTATGAATGGGCGAAATTTAATCCGGAGCTGAAACAAAAAATGATCCTATCAACCCATAACTTGGTGTCAGATACCTCGTTTAACAGCTTTCAATTGATACTGTGCCGGAATGTGTTGATTTATTTCAACAAGGATTTACAAGACCGCGTTTTTAAGCTGTTTGATGCAAGTCTGGAAAATTTGGGATATCTTGCATTGGGCAGCAAGGAAACCATAAGGTTCTCCAGTATACAGCAAAATTTCACCGCAGTAGGTGATCAAAAAATTTGGAAAAAACTTTATTCGTTGTAATAAGGTCTATTTAAAAAATTGGTATGACATTCAGACCAAAGTAGACCCCTATAAAAGACATAAATTAAGCTATATGAGTAAAAGAAAAACTGTACTGATATTTGAAGATGATACGATTATTTTGGAGGTGATAACAGTCGTGCTGACAGATTTGGGGTTTCATGTTGAAGTCTCCGAAACTTCACACGATATTATTCAAAAGGTAGAAACTACAGAACCTAATCTTATTTTGATGGACAATTGGATCCCAAATATTGGGGGAGTAGAGGCAACCCGCCTGTTGAAGGCTGATGATCGGTTTAAACATATTCCGGTTATTTATGTATCTGCCAATAACGATATTGAATCATTAGCTGCTCGTGCTGGGGCAGATGATTTCCTGTCCAAGCCCTTTGATCTGGATGATCTGGAAGATATTGTTAATAAACATATCTAGCAAAGTTCGTACTATTGATATACCTACTGACAAACGATTTATAGCCTACAGACCTTTGTAGGCTTATTCTATTGTACATGGAGAATTGTGTATTGTGCTTACACAATTGTTGCCCCTTCTGGTTCGAATCTGAATATAACGAAAAAAGCCTTTCAGATATGAGAGGCTTGTTCTGCGGAGAGTGAGGGATAATAAGATGATCCCAAAGGGGGGGCTTCACCATAAAATAAAGCCATCCACTCCGTTCATTTTTTTTCGTCGTTTAATACTTTTGATCAAACATTGTTTGCAAAAGTCTATAAACGACAAAACCCGACTATCGTCGGGCTTTATTTTTGGTGGCGGAGAGTGAGGGATTCGAACCCCCGAACCTGTGACAGTTAACGGTTTTCAAGACCGCCGCATTCGACCACTCTGCCAACTCTCCGCGACAAAAGTACGAATTTTTGCTCTCCTGCCAAATTTTATTTTAGAAATACTTCTTATTTTGCTTTTATAAACTGGATATCAGCACTAAATTTTACGTCGTCACTCACCATCACACCGCCTGTTTCCAAAGCTGCATTCCAATTAAGTCCAAATTCTGAGCGTTTGATCTTTCCTTCTACGATAAATCCAGCTTTGGTATTTCCCCAAGGGTCTTTCTGAATACCCGCAAATTCCAATTCAAAAACAACAGGTCGAGTCACGTCACGGATAGTCAGATTTCCTTTGATTTGTTCATTCGCTAAGCTTGTTGCTTCAAATGTTATCGCTGGGTATTTTTCTACGTCAAAAAAATCAGCACTTTTTAAGTGTCCATCCCGTTGTTCATTTCGTGTATTGATTGACGCGGTATTGATAGTTACCTTTGCAAGTGCATTATCAAAAGTATCATCTTCTGCATCGAGATCTATTTGAAAGTTGTTAAAGTTTCCTTTAACGTTTGTGATCATCATGTGTTTTACTTTGAATTCTATCTCGCTATGCGCAGCGTCTAATTCCCATTTTCCTTGTGCCATAATTTTTGTGTTTTCT
>Ga0256875_1000259_pt1 | contig 17256 bp, 15 predicted proteins | sample MC6MC0418MT_FD_186354 | JGI IMG/M metagenome (GOLD analysis project Ga0256875, IMG submission 186354) | Metatranscriptome of enriched soil aggregate microbial communities from Iowa State University, Ames, United States - MC6-MC0418-MT... | ecosystem: Environmental > Terrestrial > Soil >... | reverse complement strand
CGTTATCGACCGACAGCACCGGGATCTGGTGCACGGCACCGATGTAGGCGTCCAGCGAACCGAGCGCACTGGGAATCGGGAGATTGTTTGCCACAAGGGCAGTAGAGGTGTTCTGGCTCATAGGCACCCATCTTAGCAGTCTGGGATTTGGACTGCTAAAGGAGGAAAAAGTTCCAGCATTCCACTGATGAAACACTGGTCCCAAACAGAGCCCTACCGTAACGCGATTTGATGACAGTGGCGAGCGCGCTTTTCGGGATACACAATCCCTTGGAATTCAACCCACTAGCCCGGAAAACACGGCTATTCCGGGTCAAAGGCAGCTGAACAGGTGGCGATTTCGCCCATTCAACAGGGGACAGCGTTGTTCGCCGTTCAGCCCGATGGCGCCAGCATCGCCCGCGGCGGCAGCGACCAGTCGATCGGCGCCTGGCCACGGCGCTCCAGGTACTCGTTGGCCATCGAGAAATGACGGCAGCCGAGGAAGCCGCGGTGGGCCGACAGCGGCGAGGGATGCGGGGCTTTCAGCACGCGGTGGCGGCCGGTATCGATCACCTTGCCCTTCTGCTGCGCGTAGGCACCCCAGAGCATGAACACCAAGCCCTCGCGCTCACGGTTCAACACGTCCACCACATGGTCGGTGAAGCCTTCCCACCCGCGCCCCTGGTGCGCACCGGCCTTGCCCTCTTCCACCGTCAGCACTGCGTTGAGCAGCAGCACGCCGCGCTGCGCCCAGGGAATCAGGCAGCCATGGTCCGGACGGCCAATACCGAGGTCACCCTCGATTTCCTTGTAGATGTTCAACAACGACGGCGGCACCGGCACGCCCGGCTGCACCGAGAAGCTCAGACCATGGGCCTGCCCACGGCCGTGGTACGGGTCCTGGCCGAGGATGACCACTTTCACCTGATCGAACGGGGTGGCATCGAAGGCGGCGAAGATCTGCGGGCCGGGCGGGAACACCGCCGCACCGCTGGCCTTGCGCTGCCGCAGGAAGCTGGACAGCTCGCGCATCTGCGGCTGCAGCAGGTAATCGCCCACACGCTGTTTCCAGCTCGGTTCCAGCTGGATCGCCGGGGTGTCCACTACTTCATCGATCATCGCAACAGGGGTCCATCATTCAGTCGGGCCATCCGCAGCTGGAACAGCACCTTGGTGATCAGCAGGCGCTCTTCGATCGGCTTCAGCACCAGGTCGTTGGCGCCAGCCTGCAGCAGGCCGGTCTGGTTGTGCGGATTGCCATCGCCGGTCATCACCAGCACCGGCAGGCGGCGCTTGCCGTAGCCGAAGTCCACGCGCACGCGCTGCACCACGTCGCGGCCGCTCAGCTCTCCCTTCAGGGTCACATCGGTCAGCACCAGATCGATGCGATGGCGGCTGCGCCCGAGCGATTCGGCGGTGAGCAGGGTAAACGCTTCTTCGGCGCTGACCACATGCATCACATTGAGCTGCTGGCGCTCGAGCATGCGCTTGGTCGCCTCGGCCACCACCCGGCTGTCCTCGATGTAGAGGATGGTCGCGCCGGGGATGGTCTGCGGCTGCACGTAGCCGCGCACGAAGGTCGCCAGGGCCTCGTGGCCCAGCGATTTGTCGAAGTAGTCGGTGACGTACTCGGTGAAGCGGCGCTGCTCCAGGTGCTGCTGGGCGTCGCCGGAGACCACGATCACCGGCACATAGGCCTGCCCTGCCGCTTCGCGCACCATCCGCGCCAACGCCAGGCCGTCGCCATCGCGCAGGGTCAACGAGGTGGTGACCAGATCGACCGGCCCCTGCGCCAGCGCATGCTGTGCGTCTTCGATGCTGTCGCAGCCGATCACCTCCACGCCCGGCAGATCGCGCTGCAGGACGTCGGCGATCAGCTTGCGCACCAGCTTGGAGCCGTCAACCACCATCACCCGCGTCGCGGGCCCTTCAAGGTGCTTCAGCGCTTGCGGTTGCATGCCGGTCTCAGGTGTCGGTCGGGCGGGTCTGGCGGAGGAAGTGGCCGGTCACCAGCCATGCACCCAGCCAGCCCAGCAACAAGGTGCCAAGCAGCACCAGGCTGCCATGCAGCAGGTCCAGGCCATGCAGCACGAACGGGCTGCCGTAGCTGCGCGACAGCTCGGCCAGCGGCGCGCGCAGGGCGGCACCGACAATGCCGATCAGGCCCAGCGCGACCGCACCGGCGCCCAGGCCATACCAGGCGCCCAGGTACAGGAACGGGCGGCGGATGAAACCATCGCTGGCGCCGAGCAGCTGCAGCACGCCGATTTCCTCGCGGCGGGCCTGGATGTCCAGGCGCACGGTGTTGCCGACCACCAGCGCGGCACCGGCGCCGAGCAGCACCGACAGCACCTGCACCAGCCGCGCACCAAACGCGAGCCAGGCATCCAGGCGCTGCCGCCACAGGGCGTCGTGCTGCACCAGGTCGGCACCGGGCAGGCTTTCCAGCGCGCGTGCCAGTCGTGCATCGTCCTGGCCCTGGCCGGGGGTGACCACCAGCAACGAGGGCAACGGGTTGTCGTTGAGTGCGTCGATGGCTTCGCCGAGGCCGGCCTGGCGCAGTTCCTCCAGGCCCTGCTCCGGCGTGCGCACGGTGACACTGGCCACGTCCGGCCGGTCGCGCAGCTCCCCGGCCAGGCGCAGCGCACCCGGGCCGTCGACGTCCGCCTTCAGGAAGACATTGATGTCGCGCGACTGCTGCACGCTGCCGGCAAACTGCTTGAGGTTGTCCAGCGCGATCGACAGGCCCAGCGGCAGCGCCAGGGCCAGCGCCATGACCATCACGGTCAGCAGCGTCGCCCACGGTTTGCGGCAGGCACGGCCGAGGCTGAACACCACGCTGTGCACGTGATGCTGGAACCACACGCCCAGGCGCGACGGCGCAGCGGCTTCGGTGTTTTCGTTCTTGGCCATGGTTACTCCGCCAGATCCTGCGGCGAGATGTCGTCCACCAGCCGGCCGTGGTCGAGGATCAGCACGCGCTTGCGCATGTGGCGCAGCAGCGGCAGGTCATGGCTGACCACCAGCACGCTGGTGCCGCGCGCAGGCAGCTCGGCGAACAGGGACATGATCTCGGCCGCCAGGGTTGGATCGAGGTTGCCGGTCGGCTCGTCGGCCACCAGCAGCTTGGGCTCGCCGACGATCGCCCGGGCGATGCCGACGCGCTGCTGCTCACCGGCCGACAGCTGCGAGGGGAGCGCCTTCTCGCGGTGGCCAAGGCCCATGCGCTCGAGCACCGAACGCACGCGCTTGTTGATGTCGCCACGGCGGGTACCGCGCAGGATCAGCGGCAGGGCCACGTTCTCGGCGATGGAGCGGTCCATCAGCAGGCGGTGGTCTTGGTAGACCGCGCCGACCGCGCGTCGATGCCGCGGCACATCGCCGCCGCGCACCTTCAGCAGGTTGCGCTCGTCGAACATCACCGCGCCGCGGCTGGGCCGCTCGTCGAGGTGGATCAACTTGAGCAGGGTGCTCTTGCCCGCCCCGGAGTGACCGGTGACGAACAGCATTTCGCCCGGCGCGACCTCGAAGCTGACATCGGTCAGGGCTTCGTGGCCACCGGCGTACTGTTTGCTGACATTGTCGAAGCGCAGGACACTCATGCCCCGATTATGCAGGACCGGCGCGACGGCGTGGAGATGCCGGGGCGATGGTGGGTGCCGACCGTTGGCCGGCACGCCCCGAAAGCCACCCGACCAACGGTCGGGTGCTACCGCACCGATCAGCTGCCGGACAGCATCCGGCGGATCTTGCGGCCAATACGTGTCAGGAACGAGTCGCCGGCATCGGCGCTGGTACGCACCGGCTTGGCCACCACCTGCACCGGAGTGACCGGGCTGGCACCGTTGCCGGCGTTGCTTGCCACACCTTCGCCGCCCTCGACCGGACGGCCGTGGCGACGACGACGACGCTTGCGCGGCTTGCGCTCGCCGTCCGCCGCACCTTCCGGCGCAGTTTCAGCGCGCGGCGGACGCGGGGCCTGCACGGCAGCAGCTTCAGCCGTCACTGCACCCTCGACTGCGGCGGCAGCAACCTGCTCACCTTCCACACGCGGCTTGCGCGGGCCACGCGGACGGCGTTCGCCGCTGCGCTCGCCATCACGGCCACCCCGGCCGGCGCCAGCACTGCTGCCGGAACGACCGCCACTACGGCCGCCGCCACGACGCTCTTCCTCGGCGGCACGCGCTTCGCGTGCTTCGCGGAAGATCTGGCCGACGCTTTCGTTCTCGTCGCCTTCCTCACCCGGTGCCGGTGCGGCACGCTCGGGGCGCGGCAGCGACGTCAGGATCTCGCTGGTGACCGCTTCGACCGGGATCTTCTGTTCGATGTAGGCCTCGATGTCCGGCAGGCCCATCGCATAGCGCTCGCAGGCGAAGCTGATGGCATCGCCTTCCTCGCCCAGGCGGGCGGTACGGCCGATGCGGTGCACGTAGTCTTCGGCATCGAACGGCAGGTCGTAGTTGTAGACGTACTTGATGCCGTCGATATGCAGGCCGCGGGCGGCGACATCGGTGGCCACCAGGATTTCCAGCTGGCCCTTCTGGAAGCGGTTGAGCAGGCTCTCGCGCTTCTTCTGCGGCACGTCGCCGGACAGCACGCCGACGCGGTAGCCGGAACGCTCCAGCGAACGGGCCACGCGCTCGACGAACACCTTGGTGTTGACGAAGACCATGGTGCGCGCGCCTTCGCTGCGCGACAGCAGGCCCAGCAGCAACGGAATCTTCTCTTCGTCGGCCGGGAAGTAGATGCGCTGGCGCACGCGCGCGGCGGTGATGGTCTCGGCTTCGACCACCAGCTTCTGCGGCTCGTTCATGTGCTCATAGGCCAGCTCGAGCACGCGGTGGCTCAGGGTGGCGCTGAACAGCAGGGTCTGCCGGGTGGAGCGCTCGGGCATGCGGCGCAGCAGGAAGCGGATGTCCTTGATGAAGCCCAGGTCGAACATGCGGTCGGCTTCGTCCAGCACGCAGATTTCGCAGGCGTGCAGCGACACCACCTTGTGCTGCTTGACGTAGTCGATCAGGCGGCCCGGGGTGGCGATGATCACGTCCACGCCCTGCTGCAGGATCTCGCGCTGCTTGTCGTAATCAACGCCGCCGTAGACCAGCGCGAAACGCAGACCCAGGTCCGAACCGAACTTGACCGCATCCTTGTGGATCTGGATGGCCAGTTCGCGGGTGGGGGCCAGGATCAGCGCGCGCGGGTCTTCCGGCTTGCGATCAGCCAGTGCCGGGCGGGTCAGCAGGCGGTTCACGACAGCGACCAGGAAGGCCAGCGTCTTGCCGGTGCCCGTCTGGGCCTGGCCGGCGACGTCGCCACCGGGCAGCGCGACCGGCAGGGTCAGCGCCTGGATGGGCGTGCAACGGGTGAATCCGGCTCCTTCAAGACCGGCCTGCAGGGCCGGATGCAGATCAAAGGAGGAAAAGGTCAAATCGGTCAGCGGTTTGTCGCTCATGTGTCCGTCTTGGTATGGCCACGCACCTGCGGGCGGCGGCACTGAAATCTGTCTGGGGCTCCGTCGCAAACTGCGGCCCCTGCGGCGGGTCGGGCTGGCCGGGACCCCTCGGGTCCGCGCGCCGCACAATGCCCCAGTTTACCGCACTCGGGCCAGCAAACCGGGATTGAGCGTCTCAGCACTTACGGAGACGCATCTCTTCACCCCGCAGTACCGCGCTTGAACAGCAGCGCATGCACCCATGGCCTACCGCGCCAGCACCCCCATTTCTGCCATGGACAGTGAAATCGGACACATACCGGGCTCAGCCCCGATCACGATACGCTGGGTTCCAACCAGCATCTGTCCCCGCCCTGCGATAGGGGTACACTGCCGGCCGTGAGCGTCCAGGCATCCCGCCGAACGCACCGTGGCAGTCCGCCGCGAGGCAACGACGAGGGTCACGCCACCGGGCATGGCCCAGTTCACCCACCTCCGGCCTGGCCGGGTGCAATCCAAGACGAGAAACCAAGATGAGCGACAAGGTTGTACACGTCGGCGATGCCGACTTTGATAGCGCCGTGCTGAATTCCAAGGAACCGGTGCTGGTCGATTTCTGGGCCGAATGGTGTGGCCCCTGCAAGATGATCGCCCCGGCGCTGGACGAACTGGCCGATGCCTACCAGGGCCGCGCCAAGATCGCCAAGGTCAACGTGGACAACAACCGCGCCCTGGCCGCCAAGTACCACGTGCGTTCGATTCCCTACCTGGTCGTCTTCAAGGACGGCGAGAAGGTCGGCGAGCAGATTGGTGCCGTTGGCAAGGCCCAGCTGGCCGGCCTGCTGGACAAGGCCCTGGCCTGATCCTGCGGGTGACCGGCAGCCGTTTTCCACGGCTGCCGGGCGGGCGCCCCGGCGCCTGACTGAATACCGTATCCGGCGCCCCTTGCGTGGCGCCGCGGGCCGATGATAGTGTCGGCACATCCGGCCGCGTTCGCGTGCCGCATCTTCTGGACGCAGTTTCTTCCAGACCCATTCCCAATGTTCGCCGCCCCAGCCGGGCGCTCGCACCTTCAAGCGAGGAATAACGCTCTTGTCCGATAACACTCCCGAAACCGGTAGCGCTGATGCGCCCGCCGAAAAGCGCGTGCGCAAAGCCCGCGTAACCAAGGCTGCCGCTCCGGCCGCCGCCGAAACCAGCGCTCCGGCGCAGCCTGCCCTGCCGCTGACAGCCGCGCCCGAAGCGCCGGCACCGGCCGCAGCGCCTTCCACGCCGAGCGCGCCTGCCGCCGAGGCCCCTGCCAGCAATGGCGGCGGCGAAGGTGGCGAGGGCCGCGAATCCGGCCAGGCGCGCCAGAACAACCAGGGCGGTGGCCAGAACCAGAACCCCTACAACCAAGGCGGCCAGCAGGGCCAGCAGGGCCAGCAAGGCCAAGGCAACCGCCGTGACCGTTTCCGCAACCGCCGCGACCGTGATCGCAATGGCGGCGGCGGCGGTGGTGGCGGTGGCAACGGCGGTCGCTTCCGCGACGACGGCATGCCGAACGACAACGGCGAACAGCAGCCGTTCGTACCGCGTCCGCACGCAAACGTACCCGAAGGCTTCCCGGTCTATTCGCTGAGCGATCTCAAGCGCATGCCTGCCCAGAAGCTGCTGGAGATCGCCGAGCAGCTGCAGATTTCCGAAGGCGTGGCCCGTGCCCGCAAGCAGGACGTCATCTTCGCGCTGCTGAAGGTGCTGACCCGCCACGGCGACGGCGTTGCCGCCGACGGCGTGCTGGAAATCCTGCCGGACGGCTTCGGCTTCCTGCGCGCGGCCGAGGCCAGCTACCTGGCCGGCCCGGACGATACCTACATCTCGCCCAGCCAGATCCGCCGCTTCAACCTGCGCACCGGCGACCATCTGTCGGGCCGCATCCGCTTTCCGAAGGACGGCGAGCGTTACTTCGCGCTGTCGATCGTGGACACCATCAACGGTGAGCCGCTGGAAGCATCGAAGAACAAGGTGCTGTTCGAGAACCTGACCCCCCTGTTCCCGCGTCGCCGCTTCACCCTGGAGCGCGGCAACGGTTCGTCGGAAGACATCACAGGCCGCATCCTTGACCTGATGGCACCGCAGGGCAAGGGCCAGCGCTCGCTCATCGTTTCGCAGCCGAAGGCCGGCAAGACGATGATGATGCAGCAGGTCGCCACGGCCATCACCACCAACCATCCGGACGTGCACCTGATCGTGCTGCTGATCGACGAGCGCCCGGAAGAAGTGACCGAAATGCAGCGCACCGTGCGCGGCGAAGTCATCAGCTCGACCTTCGACGAACCGGCCGCGCGCCACGTGCAGGTGGCCGAAATGGTCATCGAGCGCGCCAAGCGCCTGGTCGAGCACAAGAAGGACGTGGTGATCCTGCTCGACTCGATCACCCGCCTGGCACGTGCTTACAACAACGTCGTGCCGAGCTCGGGCAAGGTGCTGACCGGTGGTGTGGACGCCAACGCCCTGCATCGCCCCAAGCGCTTCTTCGGTGCCGCGCGCAACGTGGAAGAAGGCGGCAGCCTGACCATCATTGCCACCGCGCTGGTCGATACCGGCTCGAAGATGGACGAGGTGATCTACGAAGAGTTCAAGGGCACCGGCAACAGCGAAGTGCACCTGAGCCGTCGCATCGCTGAAAAGCGCGTGTTCCCGGCCATCGACATCAACCGTTCGGGCACCCGTCGCGAAGACCTGCTGATCGAGCCGGAGCTGCTGCAGAAGATCTGGATCCTGCGCAAGCTGCTGCATCCGATGGATGAAATGACGGCGATGGAATTCCTGCTCGACAAGATGAAGAACACCAAGTCCAACGACGAGTTCTTCGGTTCGATGAAGCGCTGATCGCGCGGCATTGATGGAATACGGAAAGGCCCCGCAGTGCGGGGCTTTTTCTTTCAGGCCGACGACGATCTGCGGCGCGGCAGGGTTCTATTGGCAGATCTGCCGGGGATCCAGCCCCAGGTCGCGGCAGACCCGATCGTGGACCCTGCACGCACCCCGCGACTTCGAACGGATCATATGCATCCAGATCGGCAGCGGTGAAACGTAGTACTCCCAGAATTCCGCCTGCAGCCGACCGCGCAGTACAGTGAACAGCAGGCGCGCCTCATTCGTGGCCCCACAGAAATAGGCGGCGAGTGCGAATGACTCGAGGCAAACCGCATGGTAGTCGTCGCCGTGGGCAGCGATGATCGAGTCAATGCGGCGCTCCAACGTCTCGGGCGTGGCGCCAGCCCACTTCAGGATGGCCTGCCGGAGCCAGGCGGCAGCGTCCTCATCGCGGAGGTGATGGGCGATCTGCCTGATGTCATCGATCTCCTCGGATGCACTCAGCGCATCATCCAGAACCGCCTGCGCCGCAACCACCAGCGAGCAACTTCCGGCAGGCGCGTTCTCCATTACCCAGGCGGCAAACTGGTAGTGTTCGCCTACCTCTCCCCCCCATCGTGCATATGTACCTCGCGCGTACTGCACAATGACCGAGCAGTGGAACGGCTGGGCCAGCATCGCCGCATCCATCCATTGGTCCCGATGACCGTCACCAGCACCGATCACCACATTGCAATGGATCAGGCCGGCCAGCGCCATCGCATGGCCGGGATCGTTCTCGATGATGCCGAGGAACTTCTCGTAGGCCTGATTCATTATCTTCGGAAACCTACGCCGGCGCAGGAACGGAATGTCCCTTACGTAGGTTTCACCACGGACTTTCCACGCGTTGGAGATGTCGACATAGGCCGAAAGCAGCGCTGGATGAGGCGACTGGGGCTTTGCCCGTGACCACGTCTTGAGCCATCCAGGCATCTGACGATCATCTGCCAGACGCCAGACCAAGCCCTCGTAGGATTTGGCAGACAATTGCGCAAGCTGCGATTCAAGCAGCGAGAAATCTCCCGTTTTGAGATGCATTCGCGCCTGTGCAAGAGAAGGTTCGATGAAGTGAGGGACCATGCGCGCGCACGGAACCAGTCGGAGAGTCTGCAGAAGACGTCGCATGGAATTGGGCCCAGCCAAAGAAACCATGTTTCCAGCCTCGTGGCCCCCGTTCCATTCAACAAGTTGCAGATTGTCTCCGGATGACCAACGGCTTCACTTCGCGGCCCTGTGAATTGGCGATAATCTGCGGGACAAATGCCTGACTCTCCGCCCCGACCGTGCTGGCCGGGCCGCCGATTCCCGCTGTTGCCCCATCCGGAGGATCCGGCGGGTCCAGCCCTGCCCGATCCTTCAACCGCATGCGCACACTGTCCCCCCGGCTCAACCTGGGCAAGCTGATCCTTGCCCTGGCCCTGCTCAGCGCCGTCATCGCCCTGGCCAATACGCTGCTTGCCAGCTATCGCGTGCAGCGCGACCAGCTGGTGGGCAACACCCTGGAAGCCAACCGCGTGTACGCCACCAAGCTGGCCGAGACCACGCAGAACTTCCTGCTGGCCGCACAGCAGCAGCTGGCCTATGCCGCCACCCGGCTTGGCAACAGCGACATGGATCCGGCCCAGGCGCAGGATGAGGCCCGTCGCCTGCAGCTGCAGTCCAGCAGCTTCAACTCCTCTCTGGTGGTGGCCAACGACGGGCGGGTGATCGCGACCTCGCCGCAGAGCCTGCAGCTGCAGGGCGAGATCCTGCGCAGCGCTGGCAACAAGGCAGCGTTGGAACGGCGCCAGCCGATGATCAGCGATCCCTACCAGTCGGCCACCGGCAAGCTGCTGATCTCGATCTCGCACCCGGTATTCGACCGCAGCGGCCAGTACCGGGGCTATGTCAGCGGCACGCTGTACCTGCGCCAGCGCAGTGCACTCAATACGCTGCTGGGTACGCACTATTACCGCGATGGTTCCTACCTGTACGTGGTGGACCGCCATGGCCGTCTGATCTATCACAACAACCCCAAGGAAGTGGGCACCTACGCATTGAACAACCCGGCGGTGAGGGAAGTGATGCGCGGCCAGCGCGGTGCGCAGCAGGTGCGCAACAACCACCAGGTGGCGATGCTGGCCGGTTACGCGCCCGTGGCGGCAACCGGCTGGGGCATCGTCGCGCAGCGCCCGACCGAGGCGACGCTGCAGCCACTGTCACGCCTGATGTCGGCGGTGATCTGGAATGCCATTCCGCTGGGCGTGTTGTCGCTGCTGATCACCTGGTGGTTCGCCCGCCGCATTTCGCTGCCGCTGTGGCAGCTGGCGCGCAACGTGCAGGACGGCGAAGACACCGGCAATGCGATCAGCCACGTCAATGGCATCCGCGCCTGGTACTTCGAAGTGGCGCAGCTGAAACAGGCCGTGCTGTACAGCTTCAATGCGCTGCAGGACCGCATCGGCACGCTCAACCGCGCCAGCCGTACCGATCCGCTGACCGGCCTGCTCAACCGTCGCGGGCTGCAGCAGGCGCTCGACGCGCTGCAGGCGCAGGGCCTGCCGTTTGCGATCCTGACGCTGGATATCGACCGCTTCAAGTCGATCAACGACAGCCACGGTCACGACGTCGGTGATGCGGCCATCGTGCATATCGCTGAACAGATGCGCCGCCATTCGCGCGAGACCGACGTACTGTGCCGCGCCGGTGGCGAGGAGTTCCTGGTGCTGCTGCCGGGCGTTGGCATCGAAGCGGCCCGGCAGACCGGCGAGCGCCTGCGCCAGGCCATCGCCGACGAACCGTTCGCTCCGGTGGGCACCATCACCGTGTCACTGGGAGTGGCCCACTTCCCCAGTTTCCATACCGATCCGGAACAGGCACTGCGCTTGGCCGACAAGGCCCTGTACCTGGCCAAGGAACAGGGCCGCAACCGGGTGGTGGTGTACCCGCACGCCGATTGAGCACATCGATTCGAGCGGGATGCGCCGGGGCAGGCCCGGCGCATCCCGCAATGACGCATCAGCCCAGCGGGGTCAGCAGGCGCGGGCCTTCCTGCGCACGACCCACCATGTACACACCGCCTTCGGGCAGCAGATCGGTTCCGGCGACCTGGGTTTCCTCACCGGTCTTCCACGGCGCCTGCAGGCGCGGGCCGGGAATGTACGCGGTCCAGCGGCCGTAACGCTCGCTCTGCTTGTCGAAGAAATAATTGACCGGCACGCGCACGGTCCAGAAGTCCCGGTCCTTGTCCTCGCCGGTAGTGGGCGGGTTGAAGGTCCATTCGCGGGCGCTCCTGACACTGGCCTTGGCAAGCACGTCGCGCAGCTGGTTCATCGTACGCTCGGGACCGACCACGGTCAGGTTGGTCTGCTCGGCAATTACGTCAGCTACCTTGCCATCACGCCCGACCTTGACCAGAAGCATGACAGTGCCCTGCCCGCGGATCGATGCCGCCTGTGGTGGGTAGACCGGTGCGCGCGTCTTCGCTGCGGTGACGTCATCGGTGCTCGGCGCACTGGATCCGCCGAGCTTGCCGAAGCGCGCATCAACCACCCGTACCTGCATGCTGTTGCCCTCCATGTTGCCGGCAATCAGACGCAGGTGGACGGTAGTACGGGCAGGCATCGGCTTGCCGTCGACCAGCGTCGGCTCAAATCGCCAGCTCTGCACCGCCTTGTCGACGAACCCCGCTACGCCAGCATCAACCTTCTCGCGGTGATCGAGCTGGAACCCTTCAACCTGGCCTTCGCGGCCGATGTCGATGATCCCGCTGAGGGTCATGCTGGCCTCGGCCTGCCTGCGTACCTCGCGCGCGGTCTGCGCATCGGCGGTATCGATCAGGGCGCCACCGCCAGACACCGCAAGGGCCAGTGCCAGGAAAAGAGAAGAACGCATCATTGCCGATCCTTGGTGATGAAAGCACCGAGATTACCCGAGTTCCTCGCCGTCGGCGCGACCAATCACGCCAACCGCTGCGCAGCCGAGTACGGTGGCGTGTCCGGATAATCGCCCGCCGCAAAGCGCGCTTGCAGTCCCTGCCACCAGGCGGGATCGAACAGATGGCGATAGTGCTCGTGCACCGCTGCCAGTTCCTGCGCCGGCAAGCCCATGAACGGCCCAAACCGCTCGGGGAAGACGTCACGCGGACCGACATGGAACCAAGGCTCATCGGCCATCGCTTCCTCTGCGGAGTTTGGCTTGGGCCAGGCCCGGAATACGCAGTCGCTGACCAGGCACAACTCGTCGTAGTCGTAGAACACGGCACGGCCGTGACGCGACACGCCGAAGTTCTTCGGCAGCATGTCACCGGGAAAGATGTTGTTGCGCGCCATGTCGGTGATCGCCTGCGCGTAGTCGAGTACCGCTGCGCGCACGGCCTCTCCAGCCTGTTCGCGCAGATAGAGATTCAGTGGCCGGAAGCGACGCTGCACGTAGCACAACGCGATCTCCACCTCGTCGCCATCCACGCGCACGCTCTGCGCGCACTGCTGCAGCAGCTCTTCCAGCAACGCCGGGGCAAAGCGTTCGCGCGGGAAACGCAGGTGCCGGTAGGGCTGTGCGTCAAGCAGGCGACCGACGCGGTCGAGGTTGAACACCAGGGCGTACTTTTCCTCCACCTGCTGCCGCGACATCGTCTTGGGCCAGGCGAAACGATCGCGGATCAGCTTGAACACCAGCGGGTAGCTGGGCAGGGTGAACACCGCCATGACCATGCCCGGCGTGCCTTCGGCATGCGCCAGACGCTCATTCGGGTATTCATTGAAGTGACGGAAGAACGTCCGGTAGCGCTCGGTCTTGCCCTGTTTGGCGCGTCCGAGCACGGTATAGATCTCGTCGATCGGCTTGCCCGGCAGCAGGCTGCGCAGGAACACCACCGCATCGCCAACCGTGCCCAGGTCGGCCTGGAAATAGCTGCGCGACACGCCGAACAGATGGGCCACATCGCGACGCCGGGTCAGCACGGCATCGGCGCGCAGGCCCCGGTCGTCGTTGACCAGCGCGATCACGCACGGCGAGAAGCGGTGCTCGCCGAACACGCGCCCGACCAGATAGGCGCGACGCTCGCGGTAGAACACGGTATCGAGCAGTTCGATGCTGCGTACCGGCGTGTCGCCCCAGTGCGCCAGATCGTCCTGCAGGCGCACGGCGATGGCGGCGGCACAGCGCAGCTGGTGCGCGTACGGAACATCGAAGCGGTAGTCGGCCAGCACCCGTTGCAGCGCCTCTACCGGCCGCGTCGGCGAGACGGCATAGGTGTGCCGCGCCACCGGATGGGTGATCGCATCGGAGGGCTCGACATCGAAGGCGATGAACTCCACTTCCGGGTCCACACCGCGGATGGCGAACAGCCGCCGCGACAGGGTGTTGTAGAAGGTCTTGTAGAGCTCGGCGTCGATCAGGCCCTGCAGCAGGGCACTGAAGTGCGCGTGCACCTGCAGCCACAGCGCGCGTTCGCTGATGGCGTCACCGGCCAGCCGCCGCAGCGCATCCATCTGCTCGGCGATGCACTGGTCGTACAGGGCAATGCGCTCCACCGCATCGTGGCGCGCCGCCGCCCAGTCGCGCTGCTGGAAACGCACCCGGGCACGCGCCGTGATCGCGGCGAAGCGGGCGTGATACTGCTCGAAACCATCGCGGATGGCGTCGGCGATGCGCGGCGCCAGTTCGGTTGCAGTGACAGGATCGGACATGCACGACGTATCCGGGGGAACCGACCTCACCATACGCTGGCGTGTGTGATGTCGTCGAGCGTGCAGACGGTGCCGCCCGCTGGTCGGCACCGTCTGGGCAACCCCTGGATGCAGGCAGTTGCCGGCCAGCGGCCGGCACTACCATTCAGATAGCCAGTTCGGCCTCCACGTCCTGCACCTTGCGCCGCGCCAGGGCGAGGTTGGACTTGGTCCGGTCCAGCACGATGTAGAAGAACAGGCCCTTCTTCTTCGCCACCGGGCGCATGATGTGATACGCCTTGCCGAGCGAGATCAGGATGTCCTCGATGCCATCGTTGAGGTTGAGCGAGGCGGCGGTTTTCATCTTCGCGCGGATCACTTCGGTGTTGCCGGCCGCCGCCACTTCCATGTCCATGCCCGAACCGGCCTCGCCCAGCAGCATGCCGCTTTCGTAGTCGACCAGCGCCACGGCCTGCGCGCCATCGATACCCATCAGTGCAGTCAACGAATCATTCAATCCAGCCACGTTGCACCCCTCTCAATGTTGGTTCGAGCCCCTCGTTCCCCTGCGGCCGGGCTCACGATCCGCTGAGTTCGGCCAGGATCGCCTGGCCACATTCCCTGCTCTGCCACAGCACCTGGCCGATCACGCTGCGCTGGTCGCAGGCCGCCATCAGCAGCAGCGGCGCTCGCCCCTCGGCCTGGATGGCCAGCATCAGTACCTTGCCGCCGGCGGCCTCCAGCATCAGCGTCTGCAGGTCGCCCAGTGCCAGTTCGCGCCCCACTGCTGCGGCCAGGGCCAGCATCGCGCTGGTCATCGCCGCCAGGCGTTCGCCACGCCCCTCCGTACCAGCACTGACCAGGGCAAAGCCATCTACGCTGGCCAGCACCACGGTCCGCACCCCTTCCACCCGCTGCTGCAGGTCCTGCAGCAGCGGCTGCAGGCGCTCGCGCTGCTGCGCGTCCGGCAACGGCGCGCCTTGTCCATCAGCCATGTGCGGCCACCAGTGCATGCGCTTCCATTTCGCTCATCAGTACGTCCATCAGCAGCAGTCCTTGCTCGCGATCACGGGCATCCACCGCCAGCAACGGCAGCGGCTGGCCATCGAGCCGGGCGCGCTCGGCCCAGTCATCCAGTGCCGCTGCCGGCACCTGGTCAAGATGGGTCACCGCCACCACCAGGGCCAATGCCGGACCGAACGGGCGCAGCACCTGCAGGTAGGCGTCCAGCTCGGCGGCCACCCCGGCACGGCGCGCGTCCAGCAGCAACACCGCACCGCGCGCACCCTGCAGCAGGATCGGCCACAGGAAATCAAAGCGCTGCTGGCCAGGCGTGCCATACAGGCGCAGCCTCTCGCCGTTGGGCAGGTCGATATCGGCGTAGTCCAGCGCCACCGTGGTCGAAGCCTTGTCGGCACCCGCGCGGTCGCTGTTGGCTACGTCGGTGTCGACCACCGCACCGGCGGCGATGCTGCGTACCAATGTCGACTTGCCGCTGCCCATGCCACCGAGCACCACCACCTTGTGCTCACGCATCGCGATCACTCCTGCGCAGCGTGCGCCACAGGCGTGCGAGCAGGCCGTTGTCGGCAGTGCTGGCACGCGCACCCGCCAGCGGTACTGCAGGTGCGACCTGCAGCTGCGCATAGCCGCACAGGTAGGCGGCGTGGATGAAATCGCGCACGGCGGCGGCGGGAAGATCCAGCAGCATCGCGCATTCGTCCACCGTGCAGGCACGCTTGAGCAGCAGCGAACATAGACGGAAGCCATCGTGATCGTGGCCGAGCACGCGGAAGTCCGGCCAGCGCAGCAGCTTCACCGACGCCCCGCGCAGGCGCTCATCCAACGCCTGCCAGTGGCGGCTGCGCTGCGCCCATTGCCACAGCAACGGACGCAACGGCAGCCGCGTGCGGTCACCCGCCAGTGCCTGCAGCTGCGCCGGCAGCAGCGCATCCAGATACAGGTGCTCGAAGCCGTGTGCCAGCCGTTCCACCAGCACCGTAGCCGGCTCGTGCAGCAGCACCGCCTGGTCCTGTTCCAGATCCAGCAGCAGCAGCGGCTCTGCGCCCTCGCCCAGCAGCGCCTGGCCCTGCCGCGATGGCAGCCGCTCGCGCAGCAGGCGGGTGATCGCATGCGCGCCGTCAGCCAAGCGGATCGGCGTCGCTTCGGTGCCGGCCTGCATGCCGCGCAGCGCCCGTCCTATCGCGCCATCATCCAGTACGTCCTGGCCGCCATCGCCTTCGCGCAACTGGCCGCCGAGGTCCTCGATCCAGCAGTGCAGGCGCGGGCGCTGCTGGCGCATGCGCAGTGCCGCGTTGCGCAGCGCCGGCGTATCGCGGATCACCAGCAGATCGCAGTCGTCCAGGTCCTGGCTGCGGCGGATCTGCCCGTCCGGCAGCGCCGAGGCCAGCCGCAGCCTCTGCAGCAGGGCCTGTTCGCCCTGGATGTCGGTTCCCACTACGAGCACGCGTGCCATCCGTGTTCCCCGTGCGACCGCCTCCCCGGCGGTCTCGCATCGCCAAGGCTAGGCCATGGCTTGCCGCCATCGTCGTGATCGACTGCTCATATTGGTGGCAGTGGTGAACATGCATGCGTCCGTTCTGCGACGGCCATCGCGGGCAAATTTCATGCCGTGTTGACGGCGTTCCGACAGATGACGGATTTCACGGTTCCGGGCCCGAGTACATCCACGCCATGGGCGGGGTCAGATCCCTCTGCGGTACAGAGGGATCTGACCCCAGGCCCGCAAAAAAGAAACCCGCGCCGGAGCGCGGGTTTCGAGGTCACCACCGGGCGGCGATGAATCAGCCGCGCAGCTGCTCCAGCGCGGCATTGAAGGTCGCGCTCGGACGCATCGCGGCAGCGGCCTTCGCCACGTCCGGACGGTAGTAGCCGCCGATGTCCACGGCCTTGCCCTGCACCGCGATCAACTCGTCAACGATCTTCTGCTCGTTGTCGGCCAGGGCCTTGGCCAGCGGAGCAAAGCGTGCCTGCAGTGCGGCATCTTCGTTCTGCGCTGCCAGGGCCTGCGCCCAGTACAGGGCGATGTAGAAGTGGCTGCCACGGTTGTCGATGCCACCGAGCTTGCGCGAAGGCGACTTGTCGTTGTCCAGGAACTGGCCGTTGGCCTCGTCCAGCGCCTTGGCCAGCACGCGGGCAGCGGCGTTGTCGTAACGATTGCCGAGGTGCTCCAGCGACGCAGCCAGGGCCAGGAATTCACCCAGCGAATCCCAACGCAGGTAGTCCTCTTCGACGAACTGCTGCACGTGCTTCGGGGCCGAACCACCGGCGCCG
>Ga0256875_1000244_pt1 | contig 17645 bp, 13 predicted proteins | sample MC6MC0418MT_FD_186354 | JGI IMG/M metagenome (GOLD analysis project Ga0256875, IMG submission 186354) | Metatranscriptome of enriched soil aggregate microbial communities from Iowa State University, Ames, United States - MC6-MC0418-MT... | ecosystem: Environmental > Terrestrial > Soil >... | reverse complement strand
TTCGCCGCTTCTTCCGAGTGGTAGCGGCCGACGCGCTCGACTTCGTTCTTCGAACCCAGGATCACGCTCACGCGCTGGTGCAGCGTGTCGGGCTGGATTTCCATGATGCGCTGCGTGCCGGTGATCGACGCGCCGCCTGCCTGTTCGATCAGGAAGCTCATGGGGTTGGCTTCGTACATCAGGCGCAGCTTGCCGGCCTTGCCGGGTTCGCGGGCGTCCCAGGGGTACATGAAGATGCCGCCGCGGGTCAGGATGCGATGCACGTCCGCCACCATCGAGGCGATCCAGCGCATGTTGAAATCCTTGCCCAAGGGGCCGGTCGACCCTGCCAGGCAATCGTCGATGTAGCGCTTTACGGGCGGGGCCCAGTGGCGCATGTTCGACATGTTGATGGCGAATTCCTTGGTGTCTGCGGGCACCTGGATGTTCTCGTGCGTCAGCACCCACGAACCCATTTCGCGATCCAGCGTGAAACCCACCACGCCGTTGCCGATGGTCAGCACCAGCATGGTCTGCGGGCCGTAGACGGCATAGCCGGCCACGACTTGCTTGTCGCCCGGTTGCAGGAAGTCCTGCTCGCAGACGGGAGCGCCCGACACGTTATGGGGGGCGTGCAGCACCGAGAAAATGGTGCCGATGGACACGTTCACGTCGATGTTCGACGAGCCGTCCAGGGGATCAAACAGCAGCAGGTATTCGCCCTTGGGGTAGCGGTTCGGGATGAGATGGATGGTTTCCATTTCTTCCGACGCCATGGCCGCCAGGTGGCCGCCCCATTCGTTGGCTTCGAGCAGGATTTCGTTGGACAGCACGTCCAGCTTCTTCTGCACTTCGCCCTGGACGTTTTCGCTTTCCAGGCTGCCCAGAACGCCGCCCAAGGCGCCCTTGCTGACAGCGTGACTGATGGCCTTGCAGGCGCGCGCGACCACTTCGATGAGCAGTCGCACTTCGGGCGCAAGGGCTTGGGCGGAGCGTTGTTGCTCCACCAGGTATTGAGTCAGAGTTTTACGTTTCAAAAAGGTCTCCCTATGCTGCGAATTCTAATGCCTTGGATACGATTTCCTGCACGTTGCGCGACAGGCCTTCATGCGCGCGCACCTGTTGCAGGGCGGCCTGCATGGGCGTGCGCAGCGCCGGTACGAAGCGCGACCAGTTGTCCAGCGCGCGGGCAAGGCGCGCTGCGATTTCCGGATTCAGTGCGTCCAGCGCCAGCACCTGCTCGGCCCAGAACGTGTAGCCAGAACCATCCGGATGGTGCATGCCGCGCGCATTGTTCAGGCAGAACTGGAAAATCAGCGCGCGGGCGCGGTTCGGGTTGCGCAACGTGAAGGCGGGGTGCGTCATCAGCTCGCGCGCCGTTTGCACGGTGGTTGAACGGGCGGCGGCCTGCAAGGCGAACCACTTGTCGACCACCAGCGGATTGTCGCGCCACTTGTCGTAGAACGCGGCCAGCGCTTCTTGCGGGAAGTCGCCCTGGCCGTAATTGATCAGGGCCGACAGCGCCGCCATGCTGTCCGTCATGTTGCCCGCACGTTCGTACTGCTGTTCAGCCAGGCGCTGGGCATCGTGCTCGCCAGCGGCCATCAGGTGGCCGAGCGCCAGGTTCTTCAGCGCACGCATGCCGGCCGGCACGGGGGCGGGGCTGTATTCACCCGGCGTCTGGTTCTGCTCGAAAGCGTGACGGAATTCGGCGGCCAGTTGGCGGCCAAGTTCGGCGCGCAGGAAGTCGCGCGCAACGGCCAGCGCGGGCGGGTCCACGGCTTGCATGCGCTCGGCCAGCGTCTTCTCGGACGGCAGCGCCAGCGCGCGGGCGCGGTAGGCGGCATCGATCACCGGGTCGGTCAGCAGGGCGCGCCAGGCTTCGATGAAGGCGGCGTCGGCGTGCAGCGTGCGGCCGGCTTGGCGGGCTTCGGCCAGCGCCAGGATCTGGCGTGTGGCCAGTTCCTGGCCGGCTTCCCAGCGGGCGAACGGGTTCGTGTCATGGGCGGACAGCAGCGCAAGCTCTTCGTCGGTCCAGTCGTAGTCGACGATGACCGGGGCCGAAAAGTCGCGCAGCAGCGACGGCACAGGGCGCTCGGCAATGTCTTCGAACACCCATTGCTGGCTTTGCGTGGTGAGCTCGAGCAGCGCGGTTTCGTTCGCCGCGCCGTCAAGGCGCAGGGGCAGGGCGCGGCCGTCTTTGTCCAGCAGGCCAATGGCAAACGGGATGTGGTACGGCGCCTTGACGTAGTCGGCGCCTGCTTTTCTTTCGACTCCTACTGGCTGGCAGTCCTGCGTCAGCGTCACCGTGCATCGGCGGGCGGCGGCGTCATGGTCCAGGCGGACGGTGACGCGCGGCGTGCCGGCCTGGCGATACCAGCGGCGAAACACCGACAGATCGCGGCCGGGGTGTTGGCGCACGTAGACCGATTCCATGGCGGCAACGAAGTCGTCGCAGGTCACGGCCTGGCCGTCGTGGCGGCGGAAATACTCGTCCATGCCGGCGCGGAACCCGGCCTCGCCCAGCAGCGTGTGCTGCATGCGGATGACTTCGGCGCCTTTCTCGTACACGGTCGCCGTATAGAAGTTGCCGATTTCCTGGTAGCTCTCGGGCCGGATGGGGTGAGCCATGGGGCCGGCGTCTTCGGGGAACTGAGCGGCGCGCAGGGCGACCACGTCGTCAATGCGCTTGACGGCGCGGGCGCTGGCGGCAGCCGCCTCGTCCATGCCGTGCGCCATCATGTCAGCGCTAAATTCCTGGTCGCGGAAAACGGTCAGGCCTTCTTTCAGGCTCAGCTGGAACCAGTCGCGGCAGGTGACGCGGTTGCCCGTCCAGTTGTGGAAGTACTCGTGCCCAATAACGGATTCGATGCCTTCATAGTTGGCGTCGGTGGCGCTGTCGGCGTCGGCCAGCACGTAGGCGGCGTTGAAGATGTTCAGGCCCTTGTTCTCCATCGCGCCCATATTGAAGTCGTGCACGGCGACGATCATGAAGCGGTCCAGGTCCAGTTCCAGGCCGAAACGGGTTTCGTCCCAGCGCAGCGCGCGCACCAGCGAATCCAACGCCCATTCGGTTTTGGTTTCGGAACCCGGGTCGCTATATACCTGCAGCAGCACGTCGCGGCCGCTGGCCGTCTTGACCGTAGTTTCGCGATGCGTGAGGTTGCCGGCAACCAGCGCGAACAGATAGCAGGGCTTGGGGAACGGGTCTTCCCATTCGACCTCGTTGCGGCCGTCGGGCAACTGGCGCGACGCCATCAGGTTGCCGTTGGACAGCAGCACCGGGTATTGCGGCTGCGCCCGCAGCGTCACGCGGTAGCGCGACATCACGTCAGGGCGGTCGGCAAACCAGGTAATGCGGCGAAAGCCTTCGGCTTCGCATTGCGTGAAGAAATTGCCACCCGATACGTACAAACCCATCAACGTGGAGTTGGCCGACGGCTTGCAGCGGCTGACGATTTCCACGGTGGCGTCTTGGGGCAGGCCGTAAATGGCCAGGCTGAGATCCGACAGGTGATAGCCGTCGGCACCCAGCGCCTTGCCGTTGACGCCTACCGAGACGAGTTCCAGATCTTCTCCATCCAGGATCAGAGCGGCGTCGGCGCTGGCGCCGGACTTGCGCTGCACGTGCATCGTGCAGCGCACTTCGGTGGCGTCGGGCGCCAGGTCGAAGGCCAGAGCGACTTCGGGAATGTCGTAGGGGTAGGGCTGGTAGTCCTTGCGATAAACGGTAATGGGCGTGTCGGTGCGCATGGAGTTGCAGTCCTGGTTGAACGAGGAGCCTATTGTAGTAGGTGGCCGCGAGCGCTAGGCTGGGGCGTGCGGACTACGGCAAACTTTTTGCCGTGGCCCCAGTCAAAGCTCAGTATGATGGCGCCGTCGCGCGCTACAGGAGTCGCAATATGTCCAGAATGTCCATGTTCAGAGTTGGCCGTTGGGCCGGATTATTGGCCGTGGCGGGGGCGCTGACATTGACGGGCTGCGCAGCCCCTACGGTGTCGGCTCGGGTCACTTCATTCCAGCAATGGCCAACCGGCGTTGAAGGACAAACCTATCAATTCGTCGCGTCCGATCCCAACCAGGTCAATAATCTGGAATACCAGTCCTATCAGGATATGGTGCGCGCGGGTATCGGTGTGACCGGGCTGGTCGAAGCTCAACCTGGGGCCAAGGGCCGCTTTGATGTGTCGTTCACTTACGGCACCAGCCAAACCCAGATCATGGTGCGTCGCCCCTATGACCCGTACTTCTACGGCGGTTATGGCTATGGCGGCTACTACGGTGGGCGGCCTTGGGGCCCGGGCTACGGCTATTGGGGGCCGGATTGGGTCGATGTCCCCATGGCGGTCCAGCGCAATACGCTGAACTTGAAGATCCGTGATACCCAGCGGGGCGGGGCTGAGGTTTATCGTTCTACGGCCTTCATACTCAGCCAGGGTGATGATTTCATGCGCACAATGCCCTATCTGGTGCGTGCAATATTTGACAATTTTCCCGGGAATAACGGTGCAGAACGCGAGATTGAATTCCCGCTTCGCTAAGTCTGACTGCCTTCTGACCACGTTTTATAAATAAAATCGGCGCACCAAATTGGTGCGCCGATTTATTTCTTACTGCGGAATAGCTTTTATTCTTTGATGAGAAAACTGTCGCGTGTGGCGCCAGTTGCTTCCTCAGCGGCGAGCCAGCGCGGGGCTTTACCGCGGCCGCTCCAGGTTTCGCCAGTTTGCGGGTGGCGATACTTCGGCGCAACGGCGCGCTTGGCGGCGTTGGCGGGGCGGGCAGCCGCGCCAGCCTTGCGTCGGCCGCCAGTGGCTGCGCGGGCCGGCTTGCCGGCGCCATAGGCGGCGATGATTTCTTCAGGCGTGATGTCGTATTCACGCATGGAGGTGATGATGGAAGAGATCACGGGCTTACGACGCTTCGTTTGAAGGACTTCCGCCTTCTTTTGAAGCTTGTTGATTTCCTTCTCGATCTTTGCTTGCAGTGCTGCGTATGTTTCTCGGGCCATGGTTTATTCCTGATTATGGAACTGCTTTAATCGCCGGCGAAGTTATGTTTATTTGTTGTGCTTCGCATAATACAGAAGTTACGCCTTGACTTCTCTATTTTCGGACTAATTACTTTGTATCAAAAGAGTCGCATAGCCTTTAGGCTCGCGGATGTCCCCCTGGAACAAGTATTGGGAAAGATATTCCCAAATTTGGGACGGCTTGAAACAAATCTACCGTTGGCTCACAGGGCGTACGAATGCGCCGCATAGACCCCAATCAAGAGCGGTTTTGTTTCATTTGACGCGCGAATCGAGGCGCGGAAGGCGTCACGAGCAGAAGGTGGAGACGTGTCGCTCCGTTTTAAAGTCTACGAGGTATACCTGTTTTCAGAAGCGAGGTCAGACGACCGAACTGGCCCTACTTGTGTTGATGAACCTTGTCGCTATGCATTTTGGCATTCCTGATTTATGAGAATGGTATGAGCCGCAGAAGTGGCGTCCGAGCGGGACGGACTGCATTTTCTTACCACTTGTATGACGACCCGGAACGACTCGGCGCCCCTTGTCTGCCAAGATCGCGGATGCCGCCTTGTAAGCAATATGTAAGCGATTCGCGTGCAAAAAACTGTTATGTGATCGAACAATCTTTAGTTGTAATTACTTAACTTGATACTCAGTATTGCGGCCCCATCTGATTCATCTGTGAATAATGGGCGGCATTTTCCGCTGCCGCCCGCCGCCGGTCGGCACGCGATTCGGGGGCGCCGCCGGCAAGCCTTTCCGGGGTGTGTCTCTTTTGTCGCTTGCGCAGGACGCCGGACCCCGGTCGGCGGTACGATACGGTCTTGAGCGTCCACGCATGTGCGCACCCGTGCCGCGCCGATGCCCCCTGAATAGAGCCTATGAAAATCATTGATCCCGCCATTGCATCCCTTGCCACCGCCAAATCGCTGCTGCTCGACCCCTGGGGTCTGACCGAAGCCGACATGGCGCGCGCACTGGGTGAAATCTTCACCCACAAAGTCGACTACGCGGACCTGTACTTCCAGTACACGCGCAGCGAGGGGTGGAGCCTGGAAGAGGGCATCGTCAAGACTGGCAGCTTCTCCATCAGCCAGGGTGTGGGCGTGCGCGCGGTGAGCGGCGAGAAAACCGCCTTCGCCTATTCCGATTCGCTGTCAGCAGACGCGTTGCTGTCGTCCGCGCATGCCGTGCGAGGCATCGCGCGCCGTGGCGCCGGCAAGGTCAAGGTGGCGGCGCAGGTCGAAGCCGAAATGGGCCGCAGCCTGTATGCCGACATTGATCCCGTGGCCACGCTGAGCGCGCCTGAAAAGGTCGCGCTGCTGGAACGTATTGAACGCATGGCGCGCGCTCGCGACCCGCACGTCATTCAAGTCATGGCGGGTCTGGGCGCTGAATACGATGTGGTGCTGGTGGCCGGCAGCGATGGCCGCCTGGCCGCTGACGTGCGCCCGCTGGTGCGCCTGTCGCTGACCGTGATCGCCGAGCGCAACGGCCGCCGCGAAATGGGTCACGCAGGCGGCGGTGGCCGCCTGGGCTTGGCCTACTTCACCGACGAAATGCTGCAAGGTTATGTGGAACGCGCCGTGCACGAAGCCATGGTGAACCTGGAAGCGCGCCCCGCACCCGCCGGTGAAATGACGGTGGTGCTGGGTTCGGGCTGGCCCGGCATCCTGTTGCACGAGGCCGTGGGCCACGGGCTGGAAGGCGACTTCAATCGCAAGGGTTCCAGCGTGTTCTCGGGCCGCATCGGTGAGCGCGTTGCGTCCAAGGGCGTGACGGTGGTGGATGACGGCACGCTGCCTGACCGCCGCGGCTCGCTGAATATCGATGACGAAGGCAACGCCACGCAACGCAATGTGCTGATCGAAGACGGCATCCTGCGCGGCTACATGCAAGACACGCTGAACGCGCGCCTGATGAAAACCGCCGCCACCGGCAACGGCCGCCGCGAATCGTTCGCGCATCTGCCGATGCCGCGCATGACCAACACCTACATGCTGGCCGGCGACAAGCCTGCCGAAGAAATCGTGTCGTCCGTCAAGCGCGGCCTGTACGCGGTGAATTTCGGCGGCGGCCAGGTCGACATCACCAGCGGCAAGTTCGTGTTCTCGGCCTCCGAGGCCTACATGATCGAAGACGGCAAGGTGACGTACCCGGTCAAGGGCGCCACCCTGATCGGCAATGGCCCAGACGCCATGACCCGCGTCACCATGATCGGCAATGACTTGCAGCTGGATTCGGGTGTGGGCACGTGCGGCAAGGACGGCCAGAGCGTGCCGGTGGGCGTGGGTATGCCGACCGTGCGCATGGAAGGCCTGACCGTGGGCGGCACCGCCTGAGCGTGAATTCCGGCCGTCGCATCCTTAAAAAACGATGTGACGGCCAAAAAGTTTTGTGCTAGAGTCAATCCCCATGAAATTCGCGTCCCCCGCCTTTTACTTTTATTTTTATAAGTTTCTGAAGCCGCTGGCGGAGGAAGGGACGCGCTCAATCTGAAGTTTGGAAAGAATCCCCCCCAAAAAAGCCGCCAGCGAACTGGCGGCTTTTTTTGTGCCGCCGGGATCGGGAGACCGATCGGGATGGACCCCGTTGGCGGGCAACCCAGGAGCAGTACCGTGTCACACAATACCGACGACCTTCGTATTCGAGAAATCAAGGAATTGAATCCGCCCGCGCACGTGATGCGCGAGTTCGCATGCACGAAAGAGGCGTCCGATACCGTTTTCGCCGCCCGCCAAGGCATGCACCGCATCTTGCACGGCATGGACGACCGCATGATCGTCGTGATCGGGCCGTGCTCGATCCACGACACGCGGGCTGCCATCGAATATGCGAAGCGTCTGAAGCCGGTGCGTGACCGCCTGAGCGCCGACCTGGAAATCGTGATGCGCGTGTATTTCGAGAAGCCGCGCACCACCGTCGGTTGGAAGGGGCTGATCAACGATCCCGACCTGGACGGCAGCTTCGACATCAATAAGGGCGTGCGCGTGGCCCGTGAACTGCTGCTGGACATCAACAGCCTGGGGCTGCCGGCAGGTTGCGAGTTCTTGGACATGATTACGCCGCAGTACATCGCGGATCTGGTCTCCTGGGGGGCGATCGGGGCTCGGACGACGGAAAGCCAGGTGCATCGCGAGCTGGCTTCTGGCTTGTCGTGTCCGGTGGGATTCAAGAACGGTACGGATGGCAATGTGAAGATCGCGGTCGACGCGATCAAGGCGGCGTCGCAGCCGCACCATTTCCTGTCGGTGACCAAGGGCGGGCATTCGGCGATTGTGTCGACGGCCGGCAACGAAGACTGTCACGTCATCCTGCGCGGCGGCAAGACGCCGAACTACGACGCAGCCAGTGTCGACGCTGCATGTCAGGACGTGTCCAAGGCCGGTCTGGCGCAACGCATCATGGTGGACGCCAGCCACGCCAACAGCAGCAAAGACCCCGAAAACCAGCCGCGTGTGATCGAAGACGTGGCGCGCCAGATGGAAGCGGGCGACGCGCGCCTGGTGGGCGTCATGGTGGAAAGCCATCTGCTGGGCGGCCGCCAGGACATGGTGCCCGGCAAGCCCTTGGTATACGGCCAAAGCATCACCGATGGCTGCATTGATTGGGATGCGTCGGTGGCGGTGCTGGAGCGTCTGGCGCACGCAGTGCGTGAGCGCCGCCGCGTCGCGCTGACCTCTGGTAAATAAGGCAAGACACACCGCAAGCCGCCTGCCTGGGGCGGTTTGCGGTGCAGCATGCGTTGCGGCGTAGAATATTCCGGTTAACGAACCCGAGAACACGCTGATCATGAACGCTCCTTTGCACGCTGAAACGTTGCGCCGCGCGGTGCCGGCCGCCTGTCTGGATGCCCTGCGCGCGCGCTTTGGCGACCGCCTGTCCGAGTCCTCCGCCGTGCGTGAACACCACGGCCGTGATGAATCGCCGTATCCGGCCATGCTGCCGGACGCCGTTGTCTTCGCGCACACCACCGAAGAAGTCGCCGAGGTCGCCAAGCTGTGCAATGAGCATCGCGTTCCGTTGATTCCGTACGGTGCGGGCTCGTCGCTGGAAGGCCACATCCTGGCGATCCAGGGCGGCATCAGCCTGGACCTGTCGCAGATGAACAAGGTCTTGGCGATCAACGCCGAAGACCTGACCGCTACCGTGCAGGCCGGCGTGTTGCGCAAGCAGCTCAACGAAGAGATCCGCAGCACCGGCTTGTTCTTCCCGATTGATCCGGGCGCCGACGCCAGCCTGGGCGGCATGGCCGCCACGCGCGCATCGGGCACGAACGCCGTGCGCTACGGCACCATGCGCGAAAACGTGATGTCGCTGACGGTGGTGACCGCCGATGGCCGCATCGTCCGCACCGCCGGGCGCGCGCGTAAATCATCGGCCGGGTACGACCTGACGCGTATCTTCATCGGCAGCGAAGGCACGCTGGGCATCATTACCGAAGTGACCGTGCGCCTGTACCCGCAGCCCGAAGCCGTGTCGGCCGCCGTCTGCAACTTCCCCACGTTGGACGACGCCGTGCAAAGCGTCATCGAAATCATCCAGATGGGTGTGCCAATTGCGCGCGTTGAGTTCATGGATGCGGCCAGCGTGCGTTCGGTGAACCAGTACAGCAAGCTGACCCTGCGCGAAACGCCGCTGCTGGTGTTCGAATTCCATGGCAGCCCGGCCGGCGTGCAAGAGCAGGCCGAAACCGTGCAAGCCATTACCGCCGAACATGGCGGCATGGACTTCGAATGGGCCGAACGCCCCGAAGACCGCAGCCGCCTGTGGACCGCGCGTCACAACGCCTACTTCGCCGGCTTGCAACTGCGCCCCGGCTGCCGCGCCAGCACCACCGACGTGTGCGTGCCGATCTCGCGCCTAGCGGATTGCGTGCGCGATACGGTCGAAGAACTGGAGCGCGCCAGCTTCCCGTACACCATCGTCGGCCACGTGGGCGACGGCAACTTCCACGTGCTGATGCTGCTGGACGCCGACAACCCGCAGGAATGGGAAGAGTCGGAAACCATCAACCACAATCTGGTGCGCCGCGCGATTGCCGCCGACGGCACCTGCACGGGCGAACACGGCGTGGGCTTGCACAAGATGCAATTCATGGCGGAAGAGCATGGCGAAGATGCGCTGGATTTGATGCGCAGCCTGAAGCACGCGTTTGATCCGAACAACATCCTGAACCCGGGCAAGATCGTGTCCTGGTAGTAGGTCAAGGGAAAGCGGCGCGCCTTTCCCCGCGAGTTCCGAAAAGCCGACGGCCTTGCCCGTCGGTTTTTTTTTGCCTGATCGCGGCAGGCGCCGTGCAACCAGCCCCGCGAATTTCCCAGTGACACGGCCGGCCAAATCCTTTATTCTGAATTTTCGTAGACAATTGTCCATAATATGGACAAATAAAAATACCGTCTGCGAATCCCACAAAGCGGACTGGGTTTCAACAGAAAACCCGGCCATGACAAAGGAGACAAGGATGTTGATGAGACAAGGCTTGATAGTGGCCAGCCTGCTTGCGGCGGGCTTGACGGCATCGTTGCCGGTGCATGCGCAGGCGGCGGATGCTTATCCGAACCAGCCCGTCACGCTGGTGGTGCCATTCCAGCCGGGCGGCGGCACCGATGCCGTGGCCCGCACCTTCGCCAAAGTGTCGGCGCAGTATTTCCCGAAGGGTATGGTGGTGCTGAACAAGTCCGGCGCGGGCGGCGCGGTGGGCTGGAAGTATGTGCTGAACAGCAAGAACGACGGCCACACGCTGACGGTTGTGACCGCGGAATTCGTGATTCTGCCGCTGCTTGGCCTGTTCGACCACACGTACAAGGATTACACGCCGCTGGTGCAGTTGAACGCCGACCCGGCGGCCATCGTGGTGCCAGCCAATTCGCCATACAAGACGCTGGAAGCATTCATGGCGGCCGCGAAGAAAGCGCCCGCGACCTTGAATGTAGGCACGTCTGGCACGGGTTCCATCTACGACGTGGCGCTCAGCGCGTTCGAAGTGAAGTCGGACACGCGCTTCACGCATATTCCGTTTCCCGGTTCGGGGCCTGCGTTGCTGAACCTGTTGGGCGGCCAACTGGATGCGGTGGCGACCAGCCCAGCCGAAGCCTCGGAATACGTGCGGTCCGGCAAGCTGCGGCTGCTGGTCTTGATGAGCGATAAGCGCGTGCCGGAATTCCCCGACGTGCCCACCGCCAAAGAGAAGGGCCTGGATGTGGCCTATGGCACCTGGCGCGGCATTGCCGGCCCCAAGGGCATGCCGCCCGCCACGGTGGCCAAGCTGAAGGAAGTCTTTGAAAAGGTGGCGCAGGACCCGCAACTGATCTCGGCGATCAAGGCGCAGAACCTGGGCTATGTGTACGCCGATGGCGACACCTTCGAAAAGAAGATGGCGGCCGAGACCGCTGATTACGCGCAAGTCTTGAAGACCTTGAGCATCAAGTGAGCCGCGATGACGACGACATCCGCTGTCCCCACCCCATACCGTTACCCCAACCCCAAGGAAGCGCTGCCCGACATCGTCGTGCCAAGCGTGATTCCGGATGACGAGCGCGTCTGGGTGCCGCAGGCCGACAACGTCTGGTTCCGGCCGCTCTGTCTGAACGTGTCGCAGGGGTATTGGATGAACCTGTTGCGCGTGCGCAAGTCGGGCGTGCTGAGCTGCCACCGCCATCCTCAGGCGGTGCACGGCTACGTCATCAAGGGATCGTGGCGCTATCTGGAACACGACTGGATTGCGCGCGAAGGCAGCTACGTCTTCGAGCCGCCGGGCGAAACGCACACCTTGTATGTGCCGGAAGACGTAGAGGAAATGATCACCATGTTCCAGGTCAACGGCGTCATGTATTACTGCGACAGCGAAGGCCGCCACACCGGATACGAAGACGTGTTCACCAAGCTGGACATGTGCCGCAAGCACTACGAAAGCGTGGGGCTGGGTGCAGACTACGTCGACCAATTCGTGCGCTGAGGACATCCAACATGAGTTTTCAGACTGACTTGTTCAAGGGCAAGACCGCCGTGGTGACAGGCGGCACGCAAGGCTTGGGCCATGGCGTGGCCGAGGCCTTGGCGCGATTGGGCGCGCGCGTGATTGCGGTGGGCTTGCCTTCGTCTGACGCGCCGCCCGCGGGTGTCGAGGTGGTGACGGTGGACGTCACGCACGCAGAAAACGTGGCGGCGTTTGCCGCTACGCTTGATCGCGTGGACATACTCATCAACTGCGCGGGCGTGATCTTCCGGCAAGAAGAATTCAAGCTGCCGGTGTTCGAACGTGTGCTGGACATCAACCTGACAGGCACCATGCGTGTGTGCGAAGCCTTGCAGCCGCAATTGGCGCGCGCCCAAGGTTGCATCGTCAACACGGCGTCGATGCTGAGCTTTTTCGGGGGCGGGCTGGTGCCGGCCTATAGCGCCAGCAAGGGCGGGGTGGCGCAACTGACCAAGTCCTTGGCCATTGCCTACGCGGATGCGGGCATCCGCGTGAACGCGGTGGCTCCGGGCTGGATCGCCACGCCGTTGACGCAAGCGCTGCAAAACGATCCCGCCCGCGCCTCGCGCATTCTGGAACGCACACCGCTGAAACGGTGGGGAACGCCCGCCGATGTGGCGCAAGCCGTGGTGTTCTTGTGTTCGCCTGCCGCCGCCTTTATGACGGGGGTGGTGATGCCGGTGGACGGGGGCTACATGGTAACCTGACCCGCGTGAAAATCGCTCGCGACAAGCCTTCGTCAAGCCTCGCCTCCGGCGCCAAACCGGTCGCCGGCACGGCTTCGTTTTCCAAGTTCATGCGCGTGCTGGATGTCATTGCATCCAGCGGCGAAACGGCTTGGACGGTGAACGAACTGAGCGCCAGGCTGGGCTATCCGCGCCCCACCATTTACCGCATCGTCGATGCGCTGCTGGCCGAGCAATTGATTGTGCAGCAGCGCAACGGTCAGACGTTCGGCTTGGGGCCGCGGCTGGTCAGCCTGGCGAGCCGTGCGCTGGAAAGTTCCGACATCCGGCAACTGTGCAAAGACCATCTGTTCGATCTCAAAGCGCACACGCAAGAGACCGTGCATCTGGCTGTGCCAGATCGCTCCGAGATGACCTACATCGACAAGCTGGAAAGCCCGAAGGCGGTTCGCATGAATTCGCGCCTGGGCAGCCGCGTCACGATGTATTCCAGTTCGGTCGGCAAAGCGTATCTGGCGCAGTTGGAACCCGACGCGCGCGACGCCATCATTCAAACCCTGGATTTCAAGGTGTTCACCCCGGCCACGCTGCGCACGCCGGACGCGTTGCGCAAAGAGCTTGAGCAGATCCGCCGCCAGGGGTTTGCGGAAGACCGCGAAGAAAACGAGAAGGACATCTTCTGCTTCGGTTGCGCCATTACCGACAAGCTGGGCCAGCCGGTGGCGTGCGTCAGTTTGAGCATTCCGGCATTTCGCATGAGCGAAGACCGCATGGGTAGTTATATCCAGCCGCTGATCGACACCTGCGCGGCCATCTCCCGAAAAGTGGCGCTGCTGGATTATTCGGCCTGATTACTTGCGGCTTTTCAGCGACAAAAATCGCACCTATTACGGCTGGTTACGTGTCGCTTTGCCCCGGTCGTTGCATGGATGCGGGTAAATCCCGGCCTGTTTTAACAGAGCGCTCGCGCTATTGTTGCGCTCATGAATTCACTGGTCGAAACCGGCCTGGCACAAGTGCAGGCGCCTTATTCGTTGCAGCAGCTCATCGAGGCGTTGTCGGCCGCGTTGCCCGCGCACTGCGTGTTGTTTCGCGAAGAAGATACCCGTCCCTACGAGTGCGACGGGTTGTCGTTGTATCGCGCGCTGCCGGCTGTTGTGGCATTACCCGAAACCGAAGAGCAGGTGCAGGCCGTCATGCGGATCTGCAAGCGCCTGAACGCGCCCATCGTCGCGCGCGGCGCTGGCACCGGCCTGTCTGGCGGCGCGATGCCGCACAGCCAAGGCGTGCTGTTGGGCCTGTCTAAATTCAACCGCATCAAGCATATCGATCTGGCCAGCGCCACAGCCGTCGTGCAGCCTGGCGTGCGTAACCTGGCCATTTCCGAAGCAGCATCGCCTTATGGCCTGTACTACGCACCTGACCCGTCCAGCCAGATCGCCTGCTCTATTGGCGGCAACGTGGCCGAGAATTCCGGCGGCGTGCATTGCCTGAAGTACGGGCTCACCGTACACAACGTGCTGCGCGTGCGCGTCGTCACGATCGATGGCGACATTGTTGAGCTGGGTTCCGAAGCGCCGGATGCGCCGGGCCTGGATTTGCTGTCTGTCTTTATCGGCTCCGAAGGCATGCTGGGCGTGGTCACCGAAGTGACCGTCAAACTGATACCGAAGCCGGCCTGCGCCCAGGTTGTCATGGCCAGCTTTTCCAGCGTGGAAGCGGCGGGCAATGCGGTCACGCAAGTGATTGCGGCGGGCATGATCCCCGCCGGCCTGGAAATGATGGACCGCCGCGCGACCCACATGGTCGAACCCTTCGTGTGCGCCGGCTACGACATGGACGCGCAAGCCATTTTGCTGTGCGAGTCCGATGGCACGCCTGAAGAAGTCGCGCACGAAATCGCGCGCATGGAAGCGGTGTTTCGCGATGCCGGCGCCACGCGCTGCCAGGTGTCCACGTCCGAGGCCGAGCGCCTGAAATTCTGGGCGGGCCGCAAGAACGCGTTTCCGGCTGCGGGGCGCGTGTCACCCGATTATTACTGCATGGACGGCACGATTCCGCGCCGCCATCTGGCGCGCGTGCTGGGCGCCATTGAACAGATGGAAGATGAGTTCGGATTGCGCTGCGCCAACGTGTTCCATGCGGGCGACGGCAATCTGCATCCGCTGATTCTGTTCGATTCGAATAAGCCGGACGAGGTGGAGCGCGCCGAGAAATTCGGTGCGGCCATTCTTGAGCTGTGCGTGCAGGTAGGAGGAACCGTGACCGGAGAGCACGGTGTGGGTATGGAGAAGATAAATCAAATGTGCGTGCAATTCTCTCGCGAAGAACTCGACGCGTTCCTGGCGGTCAAGCGGGCGTTTGATCCGCCGTGCCTGCTGAATCCTGAAAAAGTCATTCCCACGCTGGCCCGCTGCGCCGAATACGGCAAGATGCACGTCCATGCGGGTGAGATGCGCTTCCCCGATCTCGCCCGCTTCTAGGACGTATCCCCTATGGATTTTGTCCTGTCGGAATTGTGCGACCAGGTCATGACGGCCCGTGCCGGTCACAAGCCCTTGTTTGTGATGGGCGGCGGCAGCAAGGCGTTTTATGGCAATTACCGTCCGGTAACGCCGCAAGACGGCCACTGCCTGCTGGACATGACGCCGTATCGCGGCATCGTCAGTTATCACCCTTCTGAACTGGTGGTGACGGTGCGCGCAGGCACGCCGCTGGCCGAGCTGGAAGCGGCCTTGGCCGAGAACGGTCAGATGCTGGCTTTCGAACCGCCGCATTTTGGCGAGTCCGCAACCGTAGGCGGCTGCGTGGCGGCGGGGCTGTCCGGCCCGCGCCGCATGAGCGCGGGCGCCTTGCGCGACTTCATCCTCGGAACGCGATTGCTGGATTCGGAAGGGCGCGTCCTGTCGTTTGGCGGCGAGGTTATGAAGAACGTGGCGGGGTACGACGTGTCGCGGCTGTTGGCCGGATCGCACGGTATCTTCGGCGCCATTCTTGATGTGTCGATGAAGGTTGTGCCGCGTCCGATGGAAGAACTGTCGCTGGTGCTGCCCGCTACCCAAGCGCAAGCGCTGGCCAGTTTTGCCTTGTGGCGCGGCAAGCCGCTGCCCATTTCCGCCACCAGTTGGACGGGCGGGGATGGCGACGGCCAGGGCGCGATGCATGTGCGCCTGTCCGGCGCGCCGCCCGCCATCGCCAGCGCGCGGCAAGTGGTAGGCGGCGACCCGATGGAGCCTGATGCCGCACAAGCCTGGTGGCGCGCGCTGCGCGAACAGACCCACGAATTCTTTACGCCAGACCGGCCGTTGTGGCGCCTGGCATTGCCGCCGACGGCCGCCGCGCTGGCGCTGGGGCCGACGCTCATCGAATGGGGCGGCGGACAGCGCTGGCTGACCGGTCCTTATGACGCCACCGAGCTGCGGGAGATCGCCGCGCGCTTGGGCGGCCATGCCACGCTGTTTCGTGCGGGCCATCTCCAAGCGCCAGCCGATGGCGTGTTCCATCCGCTTGCGCCGGGCGTCGCGTTGATTACGCGCCGGCTCAAGCAGGAACTCGATCCCGCCAGCTTGTTCAACCCCGGCCGCCTGGTCCTGGAGCTATAGCGCATCATGCAAACCAACCTGGCATCCTGGGCCCGCGACACCGAACTGGGCAACGAGGCCGACGCCATTCTGCGGCGGTGCGTGCATTGCGGTTTCTGCACGGCCACCTGTCCGACCTATCAGGTGTTGGGCGACGAGCTGGACAGCCCGCGCGGCCGCATCTATCTGATCAAGCAAGTACTGGAAGGCGCTGAACCCACGCAGTCCACCCAACAACATTTGGACCGGTGCCTGACCTGCCGCAATTGCGAAACAACATGTCCGTCGGGGGTTGAGTACGGTCATCTGATCGACATTGGTCGCAAGATCGTGGACGAGCGCGTGCCGCGTTCCTGGGCGGAAAAGACGAAGCGCAATCTGCTGCGCCGGACCATGCTGTCGCCGTTGTTCGCGCCGGCGATGCGGGTGGGCCAAGCCATGCGCGGCCTGCTGCCCGATGCGCTTAAACGTAAGGTGCCGGAACGCCGCAATGCCGGTGCGTTGCCCGACGTGGCGGCGCACCCGCGCCAAGTGCTGATGCTGACGGGGTGTGTGCAGCCGGCGATGATGCCGACGATCGACGCCGCCACCATTCGCGTGCTGGATGCCGTGGGCATCGGCGCGCGGCTGGCGCCGGGGGCGGGCTGCTGCGGCGCGGTCAGCTTTCACCTGGATGCCCAAGACGAGGCGCTGGCGCAGATGCGCGCCAATGTCGACGCGTGGTGGCCGCTGGTGCAAGACGGGGCGGTTGAGGCCATTGTGATGAACGCGTCGGGCTGCGGCGCCATGGTGAAGGAATATGCGCATCATCTGAAGCATGATCCGGCCTACGCGCAGAAGGCCGCGGACATCGTGGCGCTGGTGAAGGATGTGGCGGAAATTGTCGCGCCGCATGCGGAACAACTGCGTGCGCGTTTGGCGCCGGGAACGCGCGCGGCGTTTCATCCGCCTTGCACGTTGCAGCATTGGCAGGGGCTGCGGCCGCTGTCGGAGCGTTTGCTTGTGGACTTGGGATTCGAGCTGCTGCCGTTTGCCGACAAGCATTTGTGCTGCGGATCGGCGGGGGCGTATTCGGTGCTGAACCCGGAGATTGCGCTGGAGCTGCGCGACCGCAAGCTGGGCGCTATTACGGCGAGCGGGCCGGATGTGATTCTGTCGGCCAACATCGGCTGCATTGGCCATTTGCAAAGCGGCACCGACACGCCGGTGCGGCATTGGGTGGAAGTGGTGGATGCGCAACTGCAAACGTCCACGAACGCCTGATATCAGGCATTCGTGGACCCGGGCGGTTTACTCCACCGCCTTGACCATATCTTCCAGCACCTTCTTCGCATCGCCGAACACCATCATCGTCCGGTCCATGTAGAAGAGCTCGTTGTCCAGACCTGCGTAGCCGGACGCCATCG
>Ga0256875_1000240_pt1 | contig 17717 bp, 16 predicted proteins | sample MC6MC0418MT_FD_186354 | JGI IMG/M metagenome (GOLD analysis project Ga0256875, IMG submission 186354) | Metatranscriptome of enriched soil aggregate microbial communities from Iowa State University, Ames, United States - MC6-MC0418-MT... | ecosystem: Environmental > Terrestrial > Soil >... | reverse complement strand
TAGACAAATTGTGCAATTAGAGGCTGACGATACGGCAGTGGTTATGTATACGTCGGGAACAACAGGTAAACCCAAAGGCGTCATGCTAACGCATCAGAATATCGTGGCTACAGCAGATATTTGGTCGTCTTCTATGAATATGTCTAGCAGGGACAAAATGTTTATTTGTACGCCTTTGTTTCATTGTGCAGGTCTTCATGTATTTGCTATGCCTATGTTTTATAGAGGGGGAACAGTGGTCATTGAAGAAGCATTTTCACCAACTAAAACGTTAGCTCAAATTGTAGCTACTGAGGCGACAATTTTCTTTGGTGTTCCATCTATGTATACCATTATATTAAATACTCCTGGATTCAAGGAACATAGCTTTAATCATTTACGTTTATTATGTTACGGTGCTGCCCCGATGCCTTATGAGCTTGTAAAGCAAGTGAAAGAAGCATTTCCAAATGTAAAGGTTCAAAATCTTTATGGTCAAACTGAAAATTCACCTGCAGCTACCTCTTTATTAGATACGGATGCATTGACGAAAATTGGCTCAGTTGGAAAACCATTAGCACAGACAGAGGTTTGTGTAGTTGATAGTGAAGGAAAGACCGTACCAGCTGGAGAGGTGGGCGAAATATGCGTAAGAGGACCACAAGTAATGAAGGGCTATTTACGCAATCCAGAGGAAACAGCAAGAGCGATTAGGGATGGCTGGTTGTACTCAGGCGATTTAGGACGCTTTGATGAGGAAGGCTATTTATATATTGTAGATCGAAAAAAAGATATGATTATTCGTGGTGGAGAAAATATTTACCCAATCGAAATAGAAGAAGTTCTATATCAAATGCCGGAAATTTTAGAAGCAGCAGTGGTTGGATTGCCACATGAAGTATATGGAGAAGTACCAAAAGCATTTGTTGTGTTAAAGGAAGGGAAGTCTCTTGATGAAAATTCGATACTATCCTATTGTCAAACACGACTTGCCAAATACAAAGTACCTTATGAAATTGAATTTTTAATAGAATTGCCACGAAATGCCTCTGGGAAGGTACTAAAGCATACATTACGGCCGAAAGTGACAACAATTTAAGACAGTTCAATTATCCTTTGGCATAATTGCTATCCAGATTTTTGGGGTTCACTGTCTTGTGTAACTCGATATTAGTACAAAAAATAGTTACTAAATCAAGATAAAATAGGAACGGCTATGAAAGTATCGTATAATAGAGTCTACGACAAATTGAATAATGAGAATGGCGAAGGGGCTGCTCTTCGCCTTAGAATAGGAGCGGAATTTGTCTTGTGGACGGGGTATAAACGCCTTTTACTTATTGGCATTTTGATTATTATGTTACTTTCAGGCTGTCAGCCATTTTCTCAGCAAGATGCTGAACAAAAAAATCAATTAACGGTTTTAACAGTAGAATTTAATAGCGGGGCACCTATTCCAAATCTCTTCCTTACGGTTACAGATGTACAAACAGGTGAAGTAGTGGAAGAAGCGATTGGTTCAGAAGAGGGAGAAGCTATATTTTCGAAGCTCAAGGCAGGGAGAGAATATGCAATTGCGGCAACAACACTTGAAAATAGTACGACAAATAATGGGTATACAACAATCGAGAATTTCACTTACGATACAACAAAGCCCTATTATCGATTGCAAACACACTTTTTAAGAGACGATCAGGAGTTAGATGTCCCTGTTGTCATGCAAAACCCCGAGCTGCCACATGGCTGTGAAATTACTTCACTTACAGCCGTATTAAATTATTTTGGAATGAATGTGTCGAAGCTCGAAATGACTGACAAGTATTTACCAAAGCAAGAAATACGAACAGTAGGCAATCAACGTTTTGGACCAAATCCCAATGATGCTTTTGCAGGTAATCCTCGTGATAAAGCTCGTGGCATGTATGTTTTTGCTGCTCCAATTGTCAAAGCGGCTGAGGCAGTTATTACAGATAAACAAGCTGGCTTACATGTCAAAAATATGAGTAACGCCTCACAGGATGATATTTTACAGCTTGTGCGTGAAGGTATTTCTGTCGTGACATGGGTAACGCTAGATTTATCAAAGCCTAAACGAAAAGCAGAAAGAGGCTGGATTTATACAGGGGAAACGACTCGACATGATGCTTTTATGAACTTACATGCAGTCGTCTTAACGGGACATTTAGGTGATAAGGTAGTCGTAATGGATCCTTTAAAAGGGTATGTTACTTACAATGTCGATCAATTTTTCAAAAGTTATCAGGAATTAGGCAAACAAGCTGTAGCTGTTCATAAATAAGCTATAAATCATTAGTATGTTACACTAATAAAAAAGTAAAAGTGAGTTGAGTAGAATGGCCATTGAGCACGTTTTTTTACCTGTTTTACTTGGAGATGAAATGAATGCTTATGGCATGGCCAGAGCATTTTACGAAGCCTATGGTGTGAAGCCACTTGCACTAAACCATACGAACATGGAAAAAATTCAACAAAGTGATTTATGGACTTTTCGCGAGATACCGCGACTTCATATCGAAGAAAGATTTGTGACCGCCCTAAAAGCCATAGCGGAGGAGTTCCGAGACAAAAAATTACTGCTATTAGCCTGTGATGAATTTTATGTCAAAAGAATCGTAGAACACAAAGAAGAGTTAGCAGAGGATTTTCTAGTTCCCTATGTAGACGCCACACTTGCGCATCAACTTTTAACTCGTGAAAGCATGTATGAGCTATGTGCACAATTTGGTTTTCAATACCCTGCTACACATGTATGCACGGTGAATGATTATGAAGACTCCAACATGCCATTTGATTATCCAGTTGTCATTAAGCCCATGAATATGACAAAATATGCTACTTGTATTTTTCCTGGTAAGAAAAAAGTATATATTGCATATGATAAGGACGAAAAGGACAGTATATTATGTGCTATCTATAAAGAATCAGCTTATCGTGATGATCTGATGATTCAACAATATATACCAGGTGAAGACGCTAACATGCGTGTTGTTAATGCATATATAGGACAAGATGGGAAGGCAAAACTTCTTGCCGTAGGAAACCCTATTTTAGAAGAGCATTCTCCAGAAGGGATAGGACGTTATGTAGCGATTATGACAACCTATCATCAGGAATTAATGGATAATGTTAAGCTATTCCTTGAAGCGATACAATTCCAAGGCTTTGCCACATTTGATATGAAATATGATGATCGTGATGGTCAATATAAATTGTTGAGTATTGAATTACATAATGAACTTTCCAATTATTATGTGACGGCCAGTGGCTTTAATTTAATGCAGTATGTAGCGAACGATTATGTTCGAGGAAGTAAACAACAACTAACATATGTGAGGAACAAGCATCTTTGGACAATTGTACCGAATGGTGTGCTGTTCAAATATGTGCAAAATGAACAACTAGTAATGGAGGCGAAAAGTTTAATTCGTCAAGGTATGGCTACAGATTCTATTTTTAATTATAAGGATATGAATGCAAAACGTTGGTTGAATGTCACGCTTGATAATTTAAGCTTTTATCGTAGCTATAAGAAATATTTTAATAACAAAGGTCTGTCTAACACATGAAAAAACAAACTTTAGGTATAATTGGTGGCGTTGGTCCACTTGCAACAATGTTTATAGGAGAAATGATTGTAAGACGTACGAAAGCACAAAAAGATCAGGATCATTTACATACCATTATTGATAATGATACAAATATTCCTGACCGTACGGCCTTTATTTTAGATAATACAAAGGACAATCCAGTTCCAGTCATTATTGAGGATGCAAAAAAACTAGCTTCGGTAGGAGCAGACATAATAGCGATCCCATGTAATACGGCGCATACGTTTTATCAAGAAATTGAAGAGGGTTCTCCTATACCTGTCGTGCATATGATTCGCGAAACAGCAAAGCGTGCTGCTGATTTAGGAGCAAAGCGAGTAGGTATTTTAGCAACAACAGGCACGTTAACATCACGGATGTATCAGGAAGCACTTGAGGAGTTTGGTATTACACCAGTTGTTCCAGATAATGAAATGAGATCCTATGTGATGTCGATCATTTATGATTATGTCAAGGCTGGGAAGGATGTTACGCTAGAAGATTGGCAACCGATAGAAGAGGCGATGCTAGCACTAAATTGTGATCGAATTGTATTAGGTTGTACAGAGCTATCTGTTGTAAACAGAGATTTAAAGCTAAGTGACATTTATATTGATTCATTAATCGTTTTAGCTGAATGTGCCATTTTAGCTTGTGGTTATGAATTAGTCGATTAGTTGAATTGAAAAGAATCTGCTTGCTTTTCACGGGTAAGCTACAATTCTTGAAAGAGTTGTGGACAGGCTTACTTTCCGTGTTGAGTGAAGCAGATTTTTTATGAAAGGAAGCAATGTTCTCTTGAAACGATTAGAAAATTGCTTACGTACATATAAAGTAGGAACCTACGGAGTGTGTTAAACTAGTGTCAAGTAGATAGAAGGTGGGAAATAACATGTCAGTCATAAATTTATTAAAAGAAGAACTACAAGCAAAATGGAACTTTGAAACACCCATGAAAATTCAAGATGAAATGATACCAGCTATGCTTGAAGGCAAAGATATTGTGGCGGAATCACCAACAGGATCAGGTAAAACGTTAGCATATGTCTTACCATTATTAAATAAAGTGAATGGGGCAAAAAAGCAAACACAAGGACTGATCGTAGCTCCCTCGCAAGAGCTCGCTATGCAAATCGTAGAAGTTATTCGTGAGTGGACAGCTGGAACAGACATTACTGTTCAACAGCTGATTGGTGGTGCCAATTCTGCTCGTCAAATTGAAAAGTTGAAGAAAAAGCCAACGATTGTTGTTGGCACACCTGGTCGTTTAAACGAATTAGCACGAGCAGGAAAATTAAAACTCAAAGAAGTCGAAACAGTTATTTTAGATGAATGTGATCAATTACTAAGTCGTGAATACCGTGTTGTTATCAAATCCTTTATCGAAGGTTCTGCCTATGGCCGACAAGTTGTTGTTGTGTCGGCTACGATTACAGAGGAAATTGAATTAGTGGCAAGTCGTATGATGTTTGAGCCACTGCGATTTAAAATTAAGCCTGAGGACATGTTAAAGGTTGGTAAAGTTGTCCATTCTTTTGTGAAGGTAGAAGAACGTGATAAAACGGATTTCCTGCGCCGACTTTCCCATACAGAGGGTTTAAGAGCGTTGGCTTTTGTTAATAATATCGATCAATTATTAATGAAGGAAACAAAACTACAATACCGTTCAGCACCGATTGTCACGCTCCATTCTGATATGAAGAAAGAAGAACGTAAAAAAGCGTTAGATGCATTCCGTAAAGGAGATGCGCGTATTTTAATTGCAACAGATATTGCAGCTCGTGGTTTAGATATTGCTGGTTTAACACATGTTATTCATGTTGATGTCCCACGAACTATTGAACAGTATTTGCATCGTTCTGGTCGTACTGGGCGTGCTGGAGCTGATGGTGAAGTATTAACCTTATTATCTTATCGTGATGAAAAAACCTATAAAAAATGGACAAGGGAAATTCCGGGCAAGCCTGTGCAAAAAATATGGCATGATGGCGAGCTGATTGAAGGTAATTCTAAAACAATTGGACAGAAGCGAGGGAAATAGTATGACATTTGAAGAGAAATTACAGGCATATGCAGAGCTTGCAGTAAAAGTGGGTGTGAATATCCAACCAGGTCAGTACTTATTAGTCAATACATCTGTGGATGCTTTAGATTTTGCCCGTTTAGTTGTAAAAGAGGCTTACAAGGCTGGAGCAGGCCGTGTTCATGTAAACTTTTCCGATGATGAATTGGATCGTGCTTATTTTGAGCATGCATCCGATGAGGAATTTAATCGCTTCCCTGAATGGGTTGTGAAAATGCGTGATGAACTGATTGAACGTAAAGGAGCTCTATTATGGATTGATGCAGCAGATCCTGATAAGCTAACAGGAATTCCAGCAGACAGACTAGCAACACATCAAAAAGTATCAGGGGCAGCATTGAAAAACTATCGCAATGCAGTCATGAAGGATTTAATTGCTTGGTCCATCGTAGCAGTTCCTTCAGCTAAATGGGCAGCAAAGGTTTTCCCTCAATTAACAGAGGAGCAGCAAGTACCTGCATTATGGGAAGCTATCTTTAAAACGGTTCATATTGGAGAAGGCAATGCCGTTGATAATTGGCGTCAGCATGTAGCTAATTTAGAATCTCGTGCACAGCTTTTAAATAATAAAAAGTATGCAAAGCTTCACTATACAGCACCTGGTACAGATTTAACAATCGCTTTAGCACCACAACATAAATGGCTAACTGGTGGTAGTAAAACACCAGAAGATAATGTCTTTGTGGCCAATATGCCAACAGAAGAAGTTTATACACTGCCAATGAAACAAGGTGTAAACGGTTATGTTAGTAATACGAAGCCATTAGTCTATCAGGGCAATATCATCGATGGCTTTAAATTAACATTTGAAGAGGGCAAAATTATTAAGGCAGAGGCTGAAGTAGGACATGATTTATTGCAAGAGCTTATTCAAGTGGATGAAGGCTCAAGCTACTTAGGTGAAGTAGCACTTGTCCCTCACGAGTCACCAATTTCAGCGTCGGAAATTTTATATTTTAATACGCTGTTTGATGAAAATGCTTCAAACCATTTAGCTATTGGTGAGGCATATCCGACTTGCTTAGAGGGTGGTAGAGACCTAGAAAACGGTCAACTTGAAGCTTTGGGTGCCAATATTTCTGTGACGCATGAAGACTTCATGATTGGCAGTGGTGAGATGGACATTGATGGTATTTTACCAGATGGTACGGTTGAGCCAATTTTCCGCAAGGGTAGCTGGGCATTTTAAATTTTTAGTCAATAAGAAAAGAGGGAAGCAGATGAAACGATTTTGTAGCTTGATAGGTATGACAATAGTATTCATGACAATTGGGGTTTCATCTGCTTTTGCTCAAACAGAAACCTATGTGGCTATTGGCGATTCCTTAGCAGCAGGTCAAACACCCTACAAAGAAATTGATGTAGGGTATAGTGATTTGATTGCCATGAAATTAAGTTCGATTGGTCAATTATCATTTTATACAAAAGAACTTGCTTTTCCTGGCTTTACTACGACAGATGTATTAGAACGAATACGATCTGAGGAAGCGCAAAATTTATTAGCAAATGCGACGCTTATTACAGTTTCGGCAGGGGCTAATGATTTATTACGTCTTGTCCAGGTAAACCCAAATGCAGGGACCTTAGCTTTTTCACAGCTTCAGGCAGATTACGCTTTAAATTTGGCAAGAAAAAATATGCTATCGATTTTGGATGAATTAGAAGAACGTGCGCCTAAAGCAAAAATCTATGTTATAGGGTATTATTTTGCTTATCCAACAGTTCATCCGACGCAAAAAGAAGGAACCAATGCCCAGCTAGTTAGATTAAATACGATTTTACAACAACAAGCAGAGATAGCTGGCGCAGCTTATATAAATGTCTATGATGCCTTTGGATTGAATGCAACCAACTACTTACCAAATAGTGCTGATGTTCATCCAAATATTGAAGGCTATCGACAAATGGCTAACTCATTTTTACAAGTTTATAGTGGTAGTGATGCTTTAAACATCTCTTCAGCAGAATTGCCAAAGCCAAATCCCAAGTCATTTGAGGAAATCCTAAAGCAACAATCATCAGCGAAACCTCAGAAGCAAAATGTGACACAACATCAATCTCCTCGTATGACTTACGTAATTCAGGGATTCCCGGGATATAAGGCATTTATCAAATATATCTAAATAGCAGGTATCTAAGGCATCTTACTTATAAGATGCTTTTTTCTATGAAAACCAATTTTGGCTAGAACTACTAAACCTTTAGTGTTCACTAGATTGGGAATAGTCATGCTAAAATATAGAGAAGACTAGGAGGTACTAGAATGAAAATATTTCATACAGCAGATTGGCATTTAGGAAAGCTTGTTCAAGGTGTCTATATGACAGAAGATCAACATTATATTCTTCAACAATTTATACAAGCGATTGATGAGGAAAAACCAGATGTAATTATCATCGCAGGTGATTTATATGATCGTTCGATGCCTCCTATTGAGGCAGTTAATTTACTAAATGATGTATTAGCGAAAATAGTATTAGAGAAGAAGATTCCTGTTCTAGCAGTGGCGGGAAATCATGATAGTGCAGGTCGTTTAAATTTTGGTAGCCGTTTAATGAGTGATAGTGGTTTATATATTAAGGGCCAATTTACAAAAAATCATGCCCCTATTGTTTTGAATGATCAACATGGGGAAGTACATTTTCACCTAGTGCCCTATGCAGAGCCAGCTGCTATTCGCAACATCTTTGAAGATGAATCAATCCGTTCTCATCAAGACGCCATGCAAAAAATTATTGAGTATATCACGGAAGACATGGACACAAGTAAGCGTCATGTTTTTGTTGGACATGCCTTTGTGACGAAGTATGGTGAGGAGGAAGCAAATACTAGTGATTCCGAGCGACCCCTTTCCATTGGAGGCTCAGATTGTGTGAATGCAGCTTTATTCAAACCTTTTCACTATACGGCGCTTGGGCACTTACATAAGGCACATTTTGTTTTAAACGAAACCATACGCTATGCAGGCTCTATCTTAAAGTACTCGTTATCTGAGCATTTACATGAGAAAGGATTTTTAATCATCGAATTAGATGAGCAAGGTAACACCACAGTAAGTAAAAGAAAGCTTGTGCCAAGAAGAGATCTACGAGTAGTAGAAGGTCAATTAGAGGAGTTATTAACGTTCACACCAAGTGAGGATTATGTATTTGTTAGATTGACGGATAAAATATCTGTGACTTCACCGATGGAACGTATTCGTAGTGTATTTCCGCACGCTATGCATGTGGAGCGGAAGGTACTAAGACAAGATATGCCACGTGAACTACAAGTAGTAGAAGCTGAAAAACTAGAAGATATTGATTTATTCCGTTCATTCTTCACCAATATTATTGGCATTCAGCCTGATGAAGATACGGAACGCCTATTCACAGAGATGTTACAGGAGTTATTAGATGAGGAGCGAGAGACTGTAAAATGAAGCCTTTAAAGTTAACAATTACAGCGTTTGGTCCATATAAAGACACGGAAGTAATTGATTTTCAAGAGCTAGGGGAGCATCGATTATTTGCCATTTCTGGAAAAACTGGTGCTGGTAAAACAACCATTTTCGATGCTATTTGCTATGCTCTTTACGGATCAGGTAGTGGGGAGGACCGGCAGGATACAGCTTTACTAAGAAGCGGCTTTGCACATGATGAAGTTTATACAGCTGTAGAACTCGTCTTTGAAATGCATGGAAAAGTCTATCAAATAGTACGACAGCCAGGTCATATTAAAGAAAAAAATAAAACGGTTACTGGAAAGAAAATAGAGCTAGCAGAAGTAAAAGACGGAAAGCTAGATTATAGCATTGTAGAGAAACAGCAAACGCTTGAAGTCGATAAGAAAGTGCAGGAAATCATAGGTCTCACAAAAGATCAATTTAGCCAAATTGTCATGCTACCTCAAGGTGAATTTAGAAAACTATTAACCTCTGATTCAACAAATAAAGAAGTAATTTTACGGAAAATCTTTAAAACAGATCGTTTCGGTGTCATGGCGAAAAAGCTTGATGCCAAGCGTAAAGAAGCAGAAAGTGATCTTGAGCGTGCCAAACAATTAAAAGAACATTTACTTGGTCAAATTGTGGGCGCCTTACCACAGCGTTCTTCCGCTTTATTTACATTGATTGCTGATAATACCGAAAATTTACATCAACTGACAGAGGCACTTGATGAGGAGCTTAACTACTATAAGAAATGTGGAGAAGATGAACAGTCATACTATGAAGAAGCGTATAGCCTTCATCAAAAAGAGCAGGAATATTATCGCTTAGCAAAAACGCTAAATGAGCAATTTGATGAACAAGCTAATCGACAGCAACGGCTACAAATGCTTTTACAACAGCAGGATTTATACCAAGCAAAGGAGAAGGAGATTGCTTTAGCAGAACAAGCAGAGCGACTGGTGCTCCTCGAACAACAATGCAAGGATTTACGTGCTGAACTGAATGTTAAAGAGATAGCATTTCAACAAGCAAAGGTTAAGCAACAGCAGTCACAAGAAAAGTTGCAAGAAGCGCAAGAAAAATATGAGATAGAGCAGGCTAAAGAATCTGAACGACAGCAAATCTTACAGCAGGAAATGCAGATGCTAGCGCTTTTACCGAAATTTGAAGCCTATGAAAACAATATACAGCAGCTGCAAATAGCGGAGCAATATGCTGAAAATGCAAAACGAGCAGTAAATGATAACGTCAAACTTTTGGAAAATGAACAAGAGCAATTACAGCATTTTTCTCACTCACTAGAAGGCTATGAAAAACAGGTTGAACCCTATGAAAGCTATTTAGAACAATTACCGAAACTACGGGAACAGGTTGCTTTAATCAAGCAAGCGGATAAATATAAACATGCCGTAGATTTAGCTAAGCAGGATGTAGTTGCTTCAGAAAGTCTCTATCAAGAAAGTAAAGAGGCACTTCAACTTTTGCAGCAACGATGGCTGACGAGTCAAGCTAGTATTTTAGCAGAACAACTGAAGGAAGGAGAACCCTGTCCTGTTTGTGGTAGTATGACACATCAGAAAGCACACAATGAGCAACTGGAAGTTATTGAGCTTGCTCAAGTGGAAGCATTAAGAGCGAAGGCATCATCAGACGAGCGTAAGTATTTGGAGAAAGAGGCATTTTTAGCATCAGCGCAGCAACTTCTTCAAGATACATGGCGACAACTCGAGGCTCAGCATATTAAACAAGAAGACCAACCACAGATCACCGCTACTTTACATGAAGTGGAACAAGAGCTTGCTGCATTAAAAATTATTCAACATCAATTAGCTGATGTGCGATTAAAAATAAAGCATCAGCATGACCGAATAGAGCAGCTACGAAATAAGCATATGAAGCTAGAGCAATATTTAGCAGAGCAGATAAAAGAATGGACAAAATTACAAGCGGTTGTAGACGAACAACTTAAGCAGATGCCCCCTAATTTACCAACTTTACAGCAATTAAAGCAACAACTTAATGAAGTTAGTAAACAGAAAGAAGAGCTTCAAAAAAGTTGGCAAGTGAGTCAAGAAAATTTGCATGCAGCAAAGGAAGCAGCTAGCAATGCAACACTAACTGTAGAAATTGCCAAACAGTCCTTTGAGGAATTACAGCTTAAAATGAATGAAAAGCTTCAGCAATTTTCAGCAGATATGCAAGAAATAGGTTTCGAAAGCTATGAGGCTTATGCAACTGCTAAACGGAGTACCATACAATTGGATGCACTTCGAAAAGCATGTAGCGACTATGCTTTACAAGTACACACGTTGCAAATTCAGATTACCGAAGGGGCTACATACCTTCAAGGAAAAGAGAAGCAAGATTTAGAGGCGATGGAAGCAAGAGTAGAACAGCAGCGAATTTCCTATGAGGAAGCATTTAAACGTTTACAACAGATCAATGGCTTTATACAAGCATGCCAAGGCTTTAGTAAAAAGGTGGAAGAAATAGCGAAAGAGCTTCATTTACTTGAACAAGAAGCAGGGCGAGTAAAGGAGCTCTATGGATTATTAAATGGACAAAACTCGAAAAAGCTATCCTTTGAGCGTTATATACAAATTAACTACTTAGATCAAATTACAGAAGCTGCCAATATACGTCTGTATCATTTATCAAACGGTCAATTTGAGCTTAGACGTTCAGATAGATTAGAAAAGCATGCGAAGCAAAGTGGCCTTGGTCTTGATGTTTATGATGCATATACAGATCAATTACGAGATGTCAAAACTTTATCAGGTGGTGAAAAATTTAATGCTTCGTTGAGCCTTGCATTGGGGATGGCAGATGTGATTCAAAGCTACCAAGGTAATATTCATATTGAAACGATGTTTATTGATGAGGGCTTTGGCTCGCTTGATGAGGAATCACTAAATAAAGCAATCGATACATTAATTGATTTGCAGGATTCTGGTCGTATGATTGGCGTTATTTCGCATGTACCTGAATTGAAATCTGCGATGCCAGCAGTTTTACATGTGGAAAAAACATTAAATGGCCATAGTCAAACCCATTTTGAAGTGAAATAAAACGAAGGCGTATTTCTAAAAGGAATACGCCTTAGTTTTATTTTTTTCGAGTTGTGGTTGTAGGCGTTGTGCCCTTTTTTGCAGCCATTACTTTTTTTACGATAGGAATAACAATAGGTGCTAACTTAACGGCAGTTTTTACAACGTTTGATACTTTCATCCCAAAACAGCTCCTTTTACAATTACTACTACCTGTTTCACTTAAAAATAAAACATTAACGGATAACACGAACAGCCTGAATTATATTCCAAATCACAATACCGAGTGAGACGAGAGCATAGATGGCGAATGAAGCAAACCAAATAATCATCACTGTCTTGTTACTGGAGGTTGGATCTAAACTAAATGTAGAAAAAACAAAGACAATAAAGAATAGAATGCCAAAAACAAAGGGTATTAAATGAGAGACAAGTGCACGAATCGAATGGCTTTTTACATCACTGTCTTTTGTCACGAAATATACAATTAATGGAACGATAAAAGGGGCGAAGAAAATACTAAGATAACTAAAGGCAGCTAAAATTTTTTGATTCTCCATAGTTGTACCTCCTTTTTAAATATTTACGCATGAAAAACAGCAAAGTTTCAAAAAAATGATGTATGGAAGGTTGTAATCCTTCAATCCTTTGCGTACAATGAGAGTGTTCAAATAAATTCAGATGTAACGACCACAAGGGGAGCTGATGATGTCAGCTGAGACTGGGCACGTAATGCCTTGACTCTTCGAACCTGTAAGTTAACGCTTGCGTAGGGATGTGGATAGAAACCGACACTTGTACGATGTGAGGCTCTGTCCTGACATCGTTTTTTCGTCCTTAAAGGAAAAAGGTGTCAGAAAGAGACATATCAGCGCTTTTCTATTCCTGCTCTTGTATCCTACATCGGAACAAAGGAGAGAATATGTATGGACAAAAAAAGACTATTAATGCTAGTGGAGATTGCGATTTTTGCAGCGATAGGTCTCGTACTGGATCAGGTTTCCTTTAAAGTATGGGCACAAGGCGGCTCAGTTAGTCTTGTTATGGTACCGATTATGTTAATAGCATTTCGCTGGGGCTTAGTAGCTGGTCTTACTACGGGACTACTTGTGGGTGTTATGCAAACAATGTTTGGTTCTTATATCGTGCACTGGCTACAAGGATTACTAGATTATGGCGTTGCTTTTACTGTTGTAGGATTAGCGGCGGTTGTACGTGGACCAGTGTTAGACGCTGCTAAACATATGAACAAAACAAAAATGGCACTTTATATAATCATAGGTACCGTTTTCGCAGGCTTCTTACGATACACAGCACATACAATTGCTGGTGCTGTATTTTTTGCCGAATATGCGGGTGACCAAAATGCATGGATTTATTCCATCATCTACAATGGTACATATATGCTACCAGCAACCATTTTAACGGCTATCGTTGGTGTTCTTTTATTCACAGCCGCTCCACAATTAATGCAAAGAAAAGCTTAATGCAAGTCCCTTCACAGGAGTGGAGGGACTTTTTTATCGTGAATAGCTCTTTCAGCACTTTGCAAAGTAGGAAAGCATACAATATTTAAAGCGTTTATCGTTATACGCATAAAAAGTTATGTTATATTAAAGAATAGATATTAGATGAAAGGGACGTTATACATGATTGTAAAAACGCAAGAAGAGATTGAAGCTTTTAAAAAAATAGGACGCATTTGTGCTGAAATTCGCGAAGCAATGAAAGCTGCCACAAAACCAGGTGTTACAACACTTGAGCTTGATGAAATTGCTGGTCGCATGTTTGCAGAGGCTGGCGCTATTTCAGGACCAAAGGGAGAATATGATTTTCCAGGGTATACATGTATTAGCGTCAATGAAGAAGTAGCACATGGTATTCCAGGAAAGCGTGTTATTCAAGAGGGAGATATCGTAAATATTGATGTTTCAGGCTCTTTAAATGGCTATTTTGCTGACACAGGTATTTCATTTGTTGTGGGTGATGGCTATGAGGACAAAGAAAAGCTTTGCCGTGTTGCTAAAAGTGCCTTTGATCGAGCAATGACAAAGGTAAAGGCTGGATCTAAATTAAATCAAATTGGCAAAGCTGTTGAGCGCGAGGCAAATGCTAATGGGTTAACTGTTATTATGAATTTAACAGGTCATGGCTTAGGTCAATCTTTACATGATGAACCAAACCATATTTTAAATTATTACGATGCATGGGATTCTACTATTATGAAAGAAGGTATGGTCCTTGCGGTTGAGCCATTTATCTCAGCAAATGCAGAGCATATCGTAGAAGCAGGTGATGGCTGGACATTCGTGACACCTGATAAATCACTTGTAGCTCAAATCGAACATTCAGTCATTGTAACAAAAGATAAACCAATTATCTTAACGTCATTAGACGAAGAATAGGATGTAATGAAAAAATCCTGCTAACCAATTTATTTTTGGTAGGCAGGATTTTTTTTAATAAATAAAATGCCAACAAAGAGAACACCGCATAAAAATAAAGCGGCTGTAGTGACAAGTAGCTCATCAAAACCATTATGTATGGCGATTCCAATATAAGCCCAAATAAAAACACTTGGATACATAACATCAAAGTGATGGAAACGGATATGTAGCGCAATGGCTCCTCCTAAAGTAAGTAAAATCACTGCCCAAAGAGGCGTACTAAGACCAAAGCCGTTCCAACCATAAGCCGTTAACGTAAAGCTTGTATTTGTGATAAAAATAAATGTCATCCATGCTAAATAAATAGAGAAAGGAATACGACCAAACAAGGATTTGTCCTGAAGAGGGTACGTATTATACAACATAAACAAATACAAGACTAAGAGTAATGTAATGCCAAGAGAAACAATAAATAACTCATGGTGCCAGACATATATCGTCAATGCTTGTAATATATTTATGCAACTAAAAAGCGCAGACTGTTTCAAAGTTGTCTTTTTCATGTTCATAACTAACCAATAACCGAGTAAAAAATAAATGATAATCCAAATTACATGACTTACACTAACTGGTGCAAATACAACAGAAAAACGATTAGCGATTTCTAGCGAAGATTGACCGTTGATGTTCACGAAAAAGGATGAAAAGGTTAGGATGATTGAGACAAGATAAGAGATTGTCATCAAGATAAACCGAGGCATGTTTTCCTCTCCCTTCGTGTTAGATTGTATAGGGAAAAGACAAATAAGTATAGTACTGTCACTTTTTTTATTATAACGGAAATTTCCAACAATGTATCGTGTTGTTTTACTATTAATACCTACAATTTACCATGTCTGATAGGCATCCATATATTTCTTTAGTACAATAAGAATAGCCAAATAAAAGGAGTGAAGTTTCATGACACAAAATTTGAAAAATCTAGATCTAACTGTTGAACTAGACAAAAAGATGTATAAAAAGAAATTAAAAGTACTCCAATATGAAATGTTGAACGCACAACAATTTTTATTAAAAAACAAGATTGGCTTGATCTTGGTATTTGAAGGAATGGATGCAGCTGGTAAAGGTGGCGCTATTAAACGATTAATCGAACGTGTCGATCCCCGCGGTTATGTTGTACATCCTATTTCTGCTCCTCAAGCTCATGAATTACGCTACAATTATTTACAACGATTTTGGAGAAAATTGCCTCAACATGGGCAAATCGCTATTTTTGATCGCTCGTGGTATGGCCGCGTACTAGTAGAACGCATCGAAGGATTCGCAACAAAGGATGAATGGTCTCGTGCTTATGAAGAAATTAATAATTTCGAGAAGATTCTAACTGCAGGAGATTACATAATTATTAAGTTCTGGCTTCATGTTTCAGATGAGGAGCAATTAAAACGCTTTAAAGAACGTGAACAAAACCCTTATAAATCTTGGAAGTTAACAGCCGAGGATTGGCGCAATCGAGATAAAACACCTCAGTATATTGAAGCAGCAAATGCGATGTTTGAAAAGACAGATAAAAAAGATGCACCATGGGTCTTAGTCGCTGGAGATGACAAAAAGTATGCACGTGTTCAGGTGCTACAGGAAACTATTGCACACATTGAACGAGAGGCTCAAAGACGTGGTCTTCATTTAACAAATGTGTTAGACAATACTCAACTAGAGGATGCTGATTCCTCCAGCTTAGAAATAGTAAACGAGAAAAAGAAAGAACAAAAAACTAAATAATTGATTTGTGCTGCTATGACAATAAGACATAAGCTGTTTTGGTTGTAGCAGCCTGTTTTTTTACATACAATGAAATATAAATAGGGTTTGCAATTATGGCTTGTAGCCAATGAAACAAAGAGAAACGTATTGATTTTTATTGGAAGGCTAGTGTGGAGAAATGGTGCTTAAAATTTGGAATCTATTAAGAAAAAAGGGTGGGAATGTGGTAACAATAAAGGGGGAAAAATGCTACATCCGCACATTCCAAGAAAAAGATGCACGAAGTTTAACGGGTCTCGTAAGCCGTAATAAATACTTTTGGTCTATATACGAGCCACTGCAAAGACCTGAATACTATACAGTCGATGCTCAATACAAAAAAATTCAAGAAAGTCTCTATTTAATGGAGTCTAAGCGTGAATTTACTTTTGGTATTTTTGAGCATAGTACAAATAATCTAATAGGGCATATTGCACTTTATGCTGTCAAACGCTTACCGTACTCGAGTGCATTTGTTGGCTATGCGATGGATGAGATTTATGTTGGAAAGGGCATTGTCACAGAAGCTGTGAATATGGTGGTCCGATTTGCATTTGAACAAATTGGTCTACATCGTGTAGAGGCCTACGTATCGACACAAAATAATGCCTCCATGCGTGTATTAGAGAAGGCTGGATTTCAGCAGGAGGGTCTGCTAAGAAAGCTACTGTATATCAATGGTCATTGGGTAGATCACTATATGTATGCACGTTTAGAGGATGAATAGAAAAATAAGTGCCTATCTTCCATATAGAGAGGATAGGCACTTGCTCTTTTATTAATGTATGAAGAAATATTTATTGTTTATTTCCATCTTCAATTAAATCTAGATGACCTGTATTTGGATCAATTATTAAACCATGAACAGGTACGTCTTTTACCATTAATGGATGATTACGGATTGTATCGACACTTTTCTTAACACTTGTTGCTACATCACCGAAACCTCGTAAAAATTCCTTCAAATCAAAACCAGAATATTCCAACATTTTGATTGTTTCTGGATCGATGCCTCGTTGTACCATTTCGCTAAGCATGGCGTCAGGATCAACCGCACTCATACCACAGTCATAATGTCCAACAACATACACTTCATCAGCTTGTAGGCCGTAGACAGCAACTAATAAACTACGCATAACTGCACCGAAAGGATGGCTCACTAACGCACCAGCACTTTTCACTATTTTTACATCGCCATTACGCAAATTCATCGCTTTTGGTAAAAGCTCTACAAGACGAGTATCCATACAAGATAAAACAACAATACGTTTATCAGGATATTTCGTAGTGATGAATGGCTCATATTTTTTTTCTTGTACAAACTCTTTGTTAAATTCTAGAATATCTTGTAACATTGTCATGAATATTGCTCCCTTC
>Ga0256875_1000208_pt1 | contig 18797 bp, 15 predicted proteins | sample MC6MC0418MT_FD_186354 | JGI IMG/M metagenome (GOLD analysis project Ga0256875, IMG submission 186354) | Metatranscriptome of enriched soil aggregate microbial communities from Iowa State University, Ames, United States - MC6-MC0418-MT... | ecosystem: Environmental > Terrestrial > Soil >... | reverse complement strand
GTTGCGGAGTCGCCCATGCACGTCCCGACCATGAACTTCGATCTCGGCGAAGAGATCGACCTGCTGCGCCAGAGCGTGGCCCATTTTGCCTCCGCTGAAATCGCCCCGCTGGCGGCCAAGGCCGACGAAGAGAATCTGTTCCCCAATGCGCTGTGGCGCAAGCTCGGCGAGCAGGGCCTGCTCGGCCTGACCGTGGAAGAGGAATACGGCGGCAGCGGCATGGGCTACCTCGCGCACGTGGTGGCGATGGAAGAGATCTCGCGCGCCTCCGGCGGCATCGCGCTGTCCTACGGCGCGCACTCCAACCTGTGCGTGAACCAGCTGCGCAAGAACGGCAACGAAGACCAGAAGCAGCGCTACCTGCCCGGCCTGTGCAGCGGCGAGCTGGTCGGCGCGCTGGCGATGAGCGAGCCGGGCGCCGGCTCGGACGTGGTCTCGATGAAGCTGCGCGCGGACAAGCGCGGCGATCACTACGTGCTCAACGGCAACAAGATGTGGATCACCAACGGCCCCGATGCCGATGTACTGGTGGTCTATGCCAAGACCGACCCGGATGCAGGTGCCAAGGGCATCACCGCGTTCCTGATCGAGAAGGGCATGAAGGGCTTCTCCACCGCGCAGAAGCTGGACAAGCTGGGCATGCGCGGCTCCAACACCTGCGAGCTGGTGTTCGAGGATTGCGAAGTGCCCGAAGCCAACGTGCTCGGTGTGGTCGGCGGTGGCGTCAAGGTGCTGATGTCCGGTCTGGACTATGAGCGCGTGGTGCTCTCCGGTGGCCCGCTCGGCCTGATGGCTGCGGCGATGGACGTGGTGATGCCGTACGTGCACGAGCGCAAGCAGTTCGGCGAGGCGATCGGCACCTTCCAGCTGATCCAGGCCAAGCTGGCCGACATGTACGTGGGCCTCAATGCCTGCCGTGCGTATGTCTACGCGGTGGCACGCGCCTGCGACCAGGGCCGCACCACGCGCCAGGACGCAGCCGGCGCGATCCTGTACTCGGCCGAGAAGGCCACCTGGCTGACCGGCCAGGCGATCCAGATCCTGGGCGGCAACGGCTACATCAACGAGTACCCGACCGGACGGCTGTGGCGCGATGCCAAGCTGTATGAAATCGGCGCCGGCACCTCGGAGATCCGCCGCATGCTGATCGGCCGCGAACTGTTCCAGCGCACCAAGTAAGGGCCCTGCCATGACCGTACTGAGCACCCAGCTGCAACCGGGCAGCGACACCTTCGAGGCCAACCGCGCCGCGCTGCAGGCGGTGGTCGACGACCTGCGCGCCACCCTGGCGCAGACCGCGCTGGGCGGCAGCGAAGCGGCACGCGCCAAGCACACCGCGCGCGGCAAGCTGCTGGTGCGCGACCGCATTGATGCCCTGCTCGACCCGGGCAGCGCCTTCCTGGAAATCGCCCCGCTGGCCGCGCACGGCATGTACGGCGATCCGATCCCCAGCGCCGGCGTGGTGGCCGGCATCGGCCGGGTCTCGGGCGTGGAGTGCGTGATCGTGGCCAACGATGCCACGGTCAAGGGTGGCACCTACTACCCGATGACGGTCAAGAAGCACCTGCGCGCGCAGGAAGTGGCCGAACAGAACCGCCTGCCCTGCATCTACCTGGTGGATTCGGGCGGTGCGTTCCTGCCGCTGCAGGACGAGGTGTTCCCGGACCGCGATCATTTCGGCCGGATCTTCTACAACCAGGCCAACCTGTCCGCGCAGGGCATCCCGCAGATCGCCTGTGTGATGGGCAGCTGCACCGCCGGTGGCGCCTACGTGCCGGCGATGAGCGATGAAACGGTGATCGTGCGCGAGCAGGGCACCATCTTCCTCGGCGGCCCGCCGCTGGTGAAAGCGGCCACCGGTGAAGTGGTCACCGCCGAAGAACTGGGCGGTGCCGATGTGCACACGCGCATCTCCGGCGTGGCCGACCACATGGCCGACAACGACCTGCAGGCGCTGGCCCGGGTCCGCGCGATCATCGCCCAGCTCAACTGGCGCAAGCCCGAGCCGGCGCTGGCGGTGCAGGCCCCGGTGGAACCACGGCATCCGGCCCACGAGCTGTACGGCGTGATCCCGGCCGACACGCGCAAGCCCTACGACGTGCGCGAAGTGATCCTGCGTTTGGTCGACGATTCGCGCTTCGATGAGTTCAAGCCGCGCTACGGCAACACCCTGGTCACCGGCTTCGCGCATCTGCACGGCTACCCGGTGGGCATCATCGCCAACAACGGCATCCTGTTCTCCGAGTCCGCGCTGAAGGGCGCGCACTTCATCGAACTGTGCACGCAGCGCGGCATTCCGCTGGTGTTCCTGCAGAACATCACCGGCTTCATGGTCGGCCGCAAGTACGAGCACGGCGGCATCGCCAAGGACGGGGCCAAGCTGGTGATGGCCGTGGCCTGCGCCAAGGTGCCCAAGTTCACCGTGGTGATCGGCGGCTCGTTCGGCGCCGGCAACTACGGCATGTGCGGCCGCGCCTACTCGCCCAACTTCCTGTGGATGTGGCCGAACGCACGCATCGGCGTGATGGGCGGCGAACAGGCCGCCAGCGTGCTGGCCACGGTCAAGCGTGATGGCATCGAAGCCAAGGGCGGGCAGTGGCCGGGCGAGGAAGAGGATGCGTTCAAGGCACCGATCCGCGACCAGTTCGAGCAGCAGGGCCACCCGTACTACGCCAGTGCGCGCCTGTGGGACGACGGCGTGATCGATCCGGTCGATACCCGCCGGGTACTGGCCCTGGCCCTGTCGGCCAGCCTCAACGCTCCCCCGCAGCAGACGCGCTTCGGCGTGTTCCGCATGTGACCTGTGCCATGACCGAGTCTGTTGCCATGTTCAGCAAAGTCCTGATCGCCAACCGCGGCGAGATCGCCTGCCGCGTCATCGCCACCTGCCGCCGCCTCGGCATCGCCACCGTGGCGGTGTATTCCGATGCCGACCGCAATGCGCGCCACGTGCGGCTGGCCGACGAAGCCATCCACATCGGCCCGGCGGCCGCGCGCGAGAGCTACCTGCGCAGCGATGCCATCCTCGACGCCGCACGCCGCAGCGGCGCGCAGGCCATCCATCCCGGCTACGGCTTCCTGTCCGAGAACGCCGACTTCGCCGACTCCTGCGTGGCGGCCGGCATCGCCTTCATCGGTCCGCCGGCCAGTGCGATCCGCGCGATGGGCGACAAGAGTGCAGCCAAGGCACTGATGGCAAAGGCCGGCGTGCCGTTGACGCCGGGCTACCACGGCGACCAGCAGGCGCCGGAGTTCCTGCGCGCCCAGGCCGACGGCATCGGCTATCCGGTGCTGATCAAGGCCAGCGCCGGCGGCGGCGGCAAGGGCATGCGCAAGGTCGAGCGCAGCGCGGACTTCGTCGATGCGCTGGCCAGCTGCCAGCGCGAGGCGGCCTCGGCGTTCGGCAACGACCACGTGCTGGTCGAGAAGTATGTCGAGCGCCCGCGCCATATCGAAATCCAGGTATTCGGCGGTGGCCAGGGCGAGGCGGTGTATCTGTTCGAACGCGACTGCTCGGTGCAGCGCCGCCACCAGAAGGTGCTGGAAGAAGCGCCGGCCCCGGGCATGAGCGCCGACCGCCGCGCCGCGATGGGCAAGGCCGCCGTTGATGCCGCGCGCGCAGTGGGCTACGTCGGTGCCGGCACGGTGGAGTTCATCGCCGGCCCGGACGGCGATTTCTACTTCATGGAAATGAACACCCGGCTGCAGGTCGAACACCCGGTCACCGAGTTCATCACCGGCACCGACCTGGTGGAGTGGCAGCTGCGCGTGGCCGCTGGCCAGCCGCTGCCCAAGCGCCAGGACGAACTGGCCATCCACGGCCACGCTCTCGAAGCACGCCTGTATGCCGAAGATGCCGACCGCGGCTTCCTGCCCTCCACCGGCACCCTGCGCCGCCTGCGCCTGCCGACCCCGTCGGCCAACGTGCGGGTGGACACTGGTGTGGAAGAAGGCGACAGCATCACCCCGTACTACGACCCGATGATCGCCAAGCTGATCGTCTGGGACGTGGACCGCGACGCCGCGCTGCGGCGCATGCGCCAGGCCCTGGCCGACTGCCAGGTGGTGGGCGTGACCACCAATGCCGGTTTCCTGCGGCGCCTGGTGCAGACCGATTCGTTCGCCAACGCCGAGCTGGATACCGCGCTGATCGAGCGCGAGCAGGCCGCACTGGCGGTCACCGGTGACGGTGGGCAGGCGCTGTGGGAACTGGCAGCGATCGCCGCCGTAGCAAGCACACCTGCCGCTGCCGCCGATGCACGCGACCCGCATTCACCGTGGCAGGCACAAGATGGCTGGCGGCTGGGCGTGCCTGCCGCGCGCTTGGTGCCGCTGCAGCAGGGAGAGCGGGCACACACGCTGAAGGTGTGGACCACCGCCGATGGCTGGCGCGTGCAGTGCGGTGACGCCGCGCCGAAACAGGTCGTCGGCCATGCCGATGGCCAGACCCTGTCGGTGCAGATGGACGAGCGTCGCTGGCGGCTGCAGCTGCAGCGCGACGGCGATCAGCTGTACCTGTTCGCCAGCGATGGCCAGCACCGCTTCACCCTGCACGACCCGGTGGGCGAATCCGAGCAGTCCAGCGCCGATGCCGGCAGCCTGCTGGCACCGATGCCCGGCAGGATCGTCGCAACGCTGGTGGCGGCGGGCACGCAGGTCAAGCGCGGCACGCCGCTGGTGGTCTTGGAGGCGATGAAGATGGAGCACACCCTGCAGGCACCGGCCGACGGCACGGTAAAGGGCTACCGGGCCAAGGCCGGCGACCAGGTGGGCGACGGCGCGGTGCTGGTGGATTTCGAAGCAGCGTGATGGGGGGGGGGCGCGCGTTGTCGATCAACGCGCGGCCGGCCACACCTGGCCAAGCGGATCAAGTTCGGCCGTCACCCGCTCGGCTGCACGCCAGCCAAAGCCACAGACCGCCAGTACGCCTTCGGCCATCGGCTGCAGGCCCAGTGCCCGCTCGGCCTCGGCCTCGTTGATCGCTGCGGTGACGAATGCGCCCAACCCCTGCGCGGTTGCCGCGCTGTAGATCGCTTGCGATACATGGCCGGCATCCAGGGTGATCGCGCGGTAGGCCTTGGCGTGGCCGCGATACTTCCAGAACATGCGCTCGAAGCGGCACGCCAGGATCAGCTGCACCGGTGCGTTGGCGAACCAATGCTGCCCGGCCAGCAGGCGCTGGCAGAAGCTGTCCAGGTTGCCGGGCTGCACTGGCATGGGGCCCAGTTCGTGTGCGGTGGCATGGTAGTGGTAGAGGCCCGAAGGCAATCCCTCCACATTGCGCGCCACCACATACGCTTCCACTGGATGCAGACTGCCGGCAGACGGAATGTTCTTCTTCAGGAAGCGCACACCGGGTTCGGTTTCCACCTGCGCCTGTGCCATCAGCACCTGCTGCAGCAGCCGGGCCAGCATCGGCAACGGCATGGCGCGTGCAGCGTCGAAGTTGCGGCAAGTTGCACGTGCCTGCAGCTGCGCCTGCATCGGGTCCTCGTCACAGCGTGGCAAGGACCGTGCGCCGGGCCGGCGGACCGGTGCTTCGGCGGGCGGCGGGCCGAAGCTGCGCACCAGGTCCTGCGCGGTCATCAACTGGCTGCGTTCCATGTCGCCGACACTGTCCACACCGTCCCAGCGCGAGTGCTGGTAGTGCAACGCCGACAGCGGCCACCACTGGCTGTCACGTACCTGCTGTTCGACTGCTGCTGCCTCGGCATGCACCGGATCGTCGCTGACCAGCAGCCCCTGCTCCAGCAGCGCCAGCACGCGTTGCCGTGCCTTCGGCTCTGCCGGTAGCGGCTGCCACTGCTCCGCGCTGCACTGGAGCAGCCACAGGCAGCTGACCGCATCAATCGTGCGCGGCGTCGGCAGATGCGCTGCCCGCACCTGCAGGGATCGTTCGAAGCCCACGCCACTGCCGCCGGCAAGCAGCGCATCCAGGTCGAAATGCGCCCGCTCCAGCGGTTCGACGATCATCGTCCTGCAGCGACGGAAGTTCATTCGATGCGCATCCGGGAGCATGGTAGGCCGGCGATCATAGCGTGGTGCCGGATACTCACCATCAATTCCCCCTGCGCGCAGCCGATACTGTTTTTTTCCCCTCCCTGCCGGTAGTGAACCATGTCCCGTTCTCCTCTCTCCCCCGAAGTGGTCCAGACCCTGCTCAAGCAGCTGTCCAGCGACGATGCCTTCCGCAGCGCCTTCGCTGCCGACCCGGCCAAGGCACTGATTGCGCTGGGCGCAGATGCTGACAGCGTTGGTGCGTGCAACACGCCGCTGGACTCGCTGGGCGGCAAGGAAGAGTTTGCCCGGGCGGCGACGCTGTTGAGCGAGCGCTTGGCCGTGACCGGACCGTTCAAGGTGCCCTTCATGTTCGAAAGCGGCCTGAAGGGGCTGCAGGACTGATCCGCCCTCAGGGTATTCCTGCCTGCTGCGCGCTGGCCGCATCGGCCAGCCGGCGCGCATCGGCCACATTCAATGGCAGCAGGACCAGAGCACCGGCGTCTTCGGCGAAGGCCAGGCCGGTGCGCTGGCGCAACCAGCGTTCCCGGCGCTGCACCGCCTGATCGCGGCCGAGGGCGCGATCGATATCCAGCTGCAGCACATGCCACTGGTACAGCGTGCCGTTGGCCAGTGGCTTCAGCAGTGCCGAAGCGGCCTCCGCATTCCCAGCATCCAGCTCGCCGCGCGCGCGAAGCAGCAACCACAGTTCCTGCAGCCGGGGGTCGGTACTGCGTTCAACCAACGCCTGTAGTGCCGGCCGGCGCGAGCGCAGCTCGGCGTCCAGCCCGGCGCGCTGCAGGTGGTAGGCCACCGACAGCGCAATGAAAGCGCGATGACGCGGCGCAGCGCCGACACCCTCATCGACCGCCGCCAGGGTGCGGTCCAGCAACCGTGCGTACTGCAGCCGGGACCCGCTGCCGCCGGCCTGTGCAGTCCACGCCAGCGACTGCAGGGCCAGGATGTCGCACAGCTCCGGCACTTCGCCACACTGCGCTACGGCCTGGGTCATCTCAGCGGCCGCATCGTTGGCCCGACCCTGAAGGGCGAGCAGGCCGCTGTACTCCATCCGCGCGCCGAGCCCGCGCGAGGTGATGGCTTCACTGCGCTCGTGCGCCTTCTGTGCCTCGCCATCCAGCAGCAGCGCGACCGCCTCCAGCATGTCGCCGTGCCAGTCCGGCAGCGCGCCTGCTTCCTTGAACGCAGCGACGGCGGCCTTGACCTCGCCACGCGCAAGCTGGGTGCGGCCAACAAAGGACAGCACCAGCGCACGGTGTGTCTGATGGCGTTCCAGCAGCGGCATCATGTCGGCAAGCGCGCCGTCATAGTCGCCATAGGCAAACAGGGCCATGGCGTGATTCATCCAGCCGGCCGGATCATCTGGATACAGCTGGGTCAGCATCCGCCACTTTTCCGCACTGCGCTGCGGGGGAGCGCCACTGAAGTCCGCACCCCAGGCGTCCAGATACAGCTGGTCACGCGCACTCAACCGCGTGCGCCCCGACACCGCCTGGCGGTACAGTTCGCCGGCCGCCGACACGTTGCCCATGGCGTACTGCAGCCGCATCTGCCCGATGTAGGCAAAGGTGAACTGGGGATCCAGGCGGGTCGCCTGCTGGAAGAACAGCAGCGCTTCATCGAAACGCTCCTGCGCCAGTGCATCGCTGCCTTTGGCGTAGGCATGCAATGCATCGAGATTGGCGGTAGCCACCGTGGGCAGGGGTTTCTGCTCGCGGCTGACATCGTGCAGCGCCTCACCCAGGTCGCTGCGCAGCGCCTTCACCACGGTGTCGGTGGAGGCCAGGATCGAATCCAGGCCATTGCCATCGGCGAAATGCGTGTACACCGTCTGCCCAGTACGTGGGTCCACAACCTCCACGCCCACCCGTACCTTGCCGTTGAGCTCAAGCACGGTGGGCATCAGCACCGCACGCGCGCCATCGCGCAGCGCAACCTCGATCGCCAGTGCGCGGTCCAGCCGTGCATTGGCCGGGCGCTGCATCAGCTGCAGAGTGTCACGCACCTTCAGTTCACTGAGGATGTTGACGAAGCGCGACTGGCCCAGGCTGATGTAGAGCGCCTGTTCCAGGCTGGAATCCAGCTGCGGGTAGGCCGTGCTGTTGCTGACCGCCGCCAGGATCACCCAGTCGCGCTCGGCGAACGCGATCGCCGGCGCCGGCCGCAGCAGCGTCCACATCACCACGGCCAGCACCACCGCCAGTGTCGCCTCGGTGAACAACGCGGCGGGGCGACGCCACAGCGGCAGATCACGCCAAGCCTTGTCCCCCGAACGCGGCCGGCGCAGCGGCGCGCGGCCACGGATGCCGACTTCGAACACCTGCTGGCGTTCGCCGATGCCCTTGAACCGCCAGAGCCCATGGTCCTTCCAACGCAGTTCGTCCGCAGTCCAGGGCAGCTCGCTGCCGGCCCGCCGCGCCATCTGTTCGGCCGCTGAGGACAGCAGCACCTGCCCAGGCCACGCCAGCTGCATCAAACGCGCGGCCATCGGCTTGGCCAGACCCTCGACCTCCACCGGCTTTGCGCCGTGGGCAACGGCCTCGGCACTGTTGTCCCACAACAGCACATCGCCCACGTGCAGGCCGGCGCGCGCACGCAGCACGATGCCGCGCTCGTGGCCCATCGCGTCGACCGCGTTCTGGTAGGAAATGGCGAAACCGATGCCATCGATGGGACGCTCGAACAGAACGAACAATCCATCGGACCGGTCGATCAGCTGGCCGTTCCAGTGCTGCTGCAGCCCCAGCACCAGGCGGTCATGCTGCTGGAAGAATTCGGCTGCGGCGACATCGCCGATACGCTCCACCAGTTGCAGCGAATCACACAGGTCGGTGAACAGCAGCGCCCGCAGCTGGGCGTTATGCGGGGCCGACGTTCCGTTGTCGCCATTCATCGCCAGGATCTCCGCTCAGTGTCCATCCGGGCCATTGGCCCACCGCAGGCAGTTGCCGCCTGCGCGCTTGGCTTGGTACAGCGCACGATCGGCGCGAGCGTACCACTCGCTCCAGTCCGCGTCAGGGGCCAGCAGGCTGGCACCGATGCTGGCCAGGCTGACGTGCGGGGTGCCATGGCTGCGCTCGAGCAGGCCGTGCACCGCGCTGAGGATGAATTCAGCCGCGTGCTGCACGATCTCGACATTGGCCCGGCGCAGGATCAGGCAGAACTCGTCGCCGCCCAGGCGGCAGGCCAGGTCATGTTCGCCGGCCATCGAGCGCAGGATGTTGCCCATGCTCTGCAGCACCCGGTCGCCGGCCTGGTGGCCGTGGCGATCGTTGATCTGCTTGAAGCGGTCGCAATCGATCAGCAGCAGCGCCTGCGGCGGCCCCTCTTCCTGCGTGCGGCATTCCTGCAGGAACAGGGCCAGGCCACGGCGGTTGTGCAGGCCGGTCAGTTCGTCGGTGCGCACCAGCTCACGCGTGTGCGTCAGCTGGTGGGTGGTGATGTACAGGTTGTCCAGCGCGGCTTCCAGGTCATGGTTGCGCCGCCGCAGTTGGCTGATCAGGGCCTGCTCGTTGGTCAGCACACGCAGGATCGTGCGCCGCAGGAAGTAGGCCACCAGCCCCGGGTCGGACTCGACCAGGCGATGGAAATCAGCCGGTCCCAGCTCCAGCACGTGGCAGTCGGCCATCACCCGCGCGCTGGCGCTGCGCGGATGGTCGCCCATCAACAGGCCGAGCTCACCGAAGAACTCATGCCGGCCGAGTGTCTTGAGCACCAGGTCCTCGCCGAAATCCAGCTCGATCAGGCCTTCCAGGATGATGTACATGCACTCGCCGCGATGGCCGCGGTGGAACAGCCACTGGCCCGCCTGCAGCCGGCAGGGCTGGGCAAACCGGGCAAACAGGGCGACCTCTTTGTCGGAAAGCAGCGCATGCACGATCTCGGCCATCGCCACCTTGGCGATACCGGTTGTCGTGTCGATGTTCTCGGCCGCACCCCTGCCGGTCATTCCCTGCACCCGCCGCCAGCGTCCCCTGGTGAGCCGCGGAGCATATCAGTGAATCAAACTGTGCGCCGCTTCTCATTTTTGTGAAGACGCGGTGCCCCGCCCTGCATGGCTCAACCGTGCCCATTCACACGCGTTGGGCGCAGGAAGAAAGAAAGCCATATCAATAGCTTGCGGTGACCGCGACGCCGATTGTCGCAGCAGCCGCAGATACAACAACGCCGGCAGATCCCCCGATCTGCCGGCGTCGTCTGGCCCTTCCCTGGCCACCCTGATCAGTCCGAGCCCTGGTCGCGCCGGCCGCTGGCCGACAGCATCAAGGACTGCGGGAACACAAAGGGTTGCCGGCCAGCGGCCGGCACGACCAGATCACGCAGCCCGTTCGCTGCGCTCGCCATGGAACTGCTCTTCCTCGGTCGAGCCGGTCAGCGCGGTGGTCGAGGACTGCCCCTGCTGGATCGCCTGGGTCACCGCATCGAAGTAGCCGGTGCCGACCTCGCGCTGGTGCTTGACCGCGGTGAAGCCGCGCTCGGCCGCTTCGAACTCGGCTTCCTGCAGCTCCACGAAGGCGCTCATCTGCCGGCGCGCATAGCCGTGGGCCAGATTGAACATGCCGTAGTTCAGCGCGTGGAAACCGGCCAGGGTGATGAACTGGAACTTGTAGCCGTAGCTTGCCCGGGAACTTCGCATGGATCGCCTCGGCGAACTTCCGCGCGAATTCCAGGTCCGGCTTGCCGGTCTCGCACCACACCAGGTCGGCATACGGTGCGTAGGCCAGGCCGCGGCTGATAGCCTGGTCCAGGCCGTTGCGGGTCTTGTAGAAGCCCTCCACGGTGCGCTCGCCGGTGGCGAATGGCTTGTCGTTGCCATCGATGTCGCTGGTCAACAGATCAGCCGCCTCGGCGTCGGTACGCGCCACCAGCAGGGTCGGCACGCCCAGCACGTCGGCGGCCAGCCGCGCGGCGTTGAGCTTCTCGATCGCCTCGCGGGTCGGCACCAGCACCTTGCCACCCATGTGCCCGCACTTCTTCACCGAGGCCAGCTGGTCTTCGAAGTGCACGCCGGCAGCACCGGCTTCGATCATCGCCTTCATCAGCTCGAAAGCGTTGAGCACACCGCCGAAACCGGCTTCGGCGTCGGCCACGATCGGCTGCAGGAAGTCGATGTCATCCTTGCCTTCGGCATGGTGCAGCTGGTCGGCACGCAGCAGCGTGTTGTTGATGCGCTTGACCACCGCCGGCACCGAATCGGCCGGGTACAACGACTGGTCCGGGTACATCTGCCCGGCCAGGTTGGCATCGGCCGCCACCTGCCAGCCGGACAGGTAGATCGCCTTCAGCCCGGCCTTCACCTGCTGCATGGCCTGGTTGCCGGTCAGCGCGCCGAGCGCGTTGACGAAGTCACGCTCATGCAGCGACTTCCACAACTTTTCCGCGCCCAGCCGGGCCAGCGAATGCTCGATATGGACAGTGCCACGCAGGCGCACCACGTCGGCGGCGCTGTAGTTGCGCTGGATGCCTTCCCAGCGCGGATTGGTGTCCCAGTCGTGCTGGATCTGTTCGGCAGTGGGCAGCGTGCTCATGTCTATCTCCAGTTCGGTTCGTGCGGATGCAGCGGGGAAGGAAGCGGCGGGAAAACCGGCATGCAGCGGTCAGTCGATGCGCGCGTACGCCGGCAGGGTCAGGAAGTCGGTCAGTTCGTTGCTGCGGCTCAACTCGGCCAGCAGGGTGATGGCTTCTTCGATGCGGCCGCCACCGGGCAGCGCCGAGGTGTCGCCGAGGCGCGCGGGCAGCTGCGCCAGGGTGGTATCGAGCAGCGCCAGATCGATGGCAGTGCCGTCGTCCAGCTGCTGGCCCGGGGTATGCAGCCACTGCCACAGCTGGCTGCGGCTGATCTCGGCAGTGGCCGCGTCCTCCATCAGGTGGTGGATCGGCACGCAGCCGTTGCCATCCAGCCATGCGGCCAGGTAGCGCACGCAGACTTCGACATTGCCTTCGAAGCCAGCGCGGGTGATCGTGCCCGGCGGCCGCGCGATCAGTTCATCGCGACCCACGCGCACATCCTGGCGCAGCACGTGGTGCTGGTTGGGCGTGGGCATGTGCTCGTCGAAGATCGCCATCGCCACCGGAATCAGCGCGGGATGGGCGACCCACGTGCCATCGTGGCCAGCGCTCACTTCGCGCAGCTTGTCGGCACGCACCCGCGCCATCGCCTGCTCGTTGGCGGCGGCATCGTTGTTGATCGGAATCTGCGCGGCCATGCCGCCCATCGCATGTGCGCCGCGGCGATGGCAGGTCTGGATCAGCAGTTCCGAATACGCCTTCAGGAACGGCTGGGTCATGGTCACCTGGCCACGCTCGGGCAGCACGCGGTCAGCGTGGCGGCGGAAGGTCTTCAGGTACGAGAAGATGTAATCCCAGCGCCCGCAGTTGAGGCCGACGATGCGATCGCGCAGGGCGTGCAGGATCTCATCCATCTCGAACACTGCCGGCAGCGTTTCGATCAGCACGGTCACCTTGATCTGCCCGTGCGGCAGGCCGAGCATGCCTTCGATGTGCGACAGCGCGGTTTCCCACAGCGCCGCCTCTTCCATGCTCTGCAGCTTCGGCAGGTAGAAGTACGGACCACGGTCCCTGGACTGCAGCGCGCGCGCATTGTGGAAGGCAAACACCGCCGCATCGAACAGGCCGCCGGCGAGGAACTGGCCATCCACGCGCACATGCTTTTCGTCCAGGTGCCAGCCGCGCGGACGCACGATCAGCACCGCCTGCTCCTCATAAGGGCGCAGCGCGTAGTGCTTGCCAGTGGGTGCGGTGTACTGCAGGTCGCCGCGAACCGCAGCGGCCAGCGACTGCTGACCGGCCAGCAGGTTGCGCCAGGTCGGCGAGGTCGAATCCTCGAAGTCGGCCATGAACACCTTGGCGCCGGAGTTCAGCGCGTTGATGACCATCTTCGGGTCGGTCGGGCCGGTGATCTCGACGCGACGGTCCTGCAGCGCGGCCGGCAGCGGCGCCACCGTCCAGTCACCGCTGCGGATCGCGGTGGTGTCCTGGCGGAAGTCCGGCAGGCCGCCCTGGTCGAAGAACGCCTGGCGCTCGCGACGGGCCTGCAGCCGCGCCTGCCGGCCGGGTTCCACTGCCCGGTGCAGGGACACCAGCAGGGCCAGCAACGGCGCCGGCAGCACGGTGGCCTGGCCCGCCACCTGCGTCGCCAGGGCGATGCCCGGCGTGGCCTTGGCAGCGGTGGAGGGAACAGCGGAAGCGACGGCGGACATGGCAGAACTCCAGCGTGGGGGAACGACTCCACCGTGCGGCCGCAGCCCTGTATTTGGCAAAACAGTTTTTGCAATGCTTTACATAATTTGTGCTAATACTTGTGACGCCATGACCACACGCACCTCGCCAAGTCCCCGTTTTTCCTACAAATCCGATCGGCTGAAGCCGCTGCGCGCGTTCTGCCAGACGGTGCGCCTGGGCTCGGTCTCACGGGCGGCTGAGGCACTTTTCGTCAGCCAGCCGGCCATCAGCCTGCAGTTGCAGGCGCTGGAGCGTGAGCTGGGGGTACCGCTGTTCGAGCGCAGCGGCCGGCGCTTGGTGCCCAGTCGCGAGGGCCAGCTGCTGTATGAAATGGCGCAGCCGCTGGTAGAGAGCCTGGACGGCCTGGAAGCGCGCTTCCGCGACAAGGTGCGCGGGCTGGACGCGGGCGAGCTGAACATCGCTGCCAACAGCTCGACCATCCTGTACCTGCTGCCGAAGATCGTCGAACGCTTCCGCCAGCATTACCCCGACGTACGCCTGACCCTGCACAACGCCATCAGCGCCGACGGCACCGACCTGCTGCGCGAGGATGCCGCCGACCTGGCGATCGGCTCGATGACCGATGTACCGGCCGACCTCAGCTATGCGCCGGCCTACCGTTTCGAACAGGTGCTGATCGCCCCGCATGACCATCCGCTGGCCAGCGGTGGCGAGCTGGAACTGGCCGACATCGCCCGTTATCCGCTGGTGCTGCCGCCGAAACGGCAGATCACCTACCGGCTGGTGGACCAGGTCTTCCAGCGTCACCGCATCGCCTACACCGTTGCGCTGGAAGTGGGCGGCTGGGAGGTGATCAAGCAGTACGTGGCGATGGGCATGGGTATTTCCATCGTGCCGGCGCTGTGCCTGAACGATGCCGACCGCGAACGGTTGGCCGCACGGTCGATGAAGCGCTGGTTCCCGGAGCGCAGTTACGGGGTGATCGTGCGGCGCGGCAAGGCGCTGTCGGCGCAGGCGCGGGCGTTCATCGAGCTGATCCAGCCAGAGTTGTTCAGCCCGCGCGATTACGACCAGAGCGGGCATTCGGAGCGGTGAGGGGTTGTCGGCAGGGCTGCGCCCTGCACCTGCCGAAGCAACGGCAACAGCGGGGATTCCGTGGGATGGCGGGGCGGTGTGGGTGGGCAGGACACGCCGTAAACCCGTCCTTGGGGGCTCGATGGCGCCATCCATGGCGCCAACGGTCCTGCCCACCCACACCGCCCCACCTCTGACAGATTTCCGCGATCTGTCGGAACGGCATGGCCTGCTCTTGGTGGGTGTCGACCTTGGTCGACACGGTTGATCCACGCCATGCGTGGATGACGATTCCCGGCGTCGGGCTGGATAGACTGCATCCATGTCCATCGAACTTCGCCACCTGCGCTACTTCCTTGCCGTTGCCGATACCCTGCACTTCGGCCAGGCGGCCGAGCGGTTGGGGATGTCGCAGCCGCCGCTCAGCCAGCAGATCCGGCAGCTGGAGGAACTGATCGGTGCGCGCCTGTTCGTGCGCAGCCATCGGCGTGTGCAGCTGACCGCTGCGGGGGAACTGCTGCAGGAACGTGCGCGCAGCATCGTGCAGCAGGTGGAATCGGCGGTGGATGAAGTGCAGCGCGCGCAGCGTGGCGAGCAGGGTGAGCTGCGTATCGGCCTGACCCGGGCCACGCCGCTGTCACCGCAGATTCCGCGTTCGATCCTGCAGTACCGCCAGCAGTATCCGCAGGTGCGGCTGCAGTTGAGCGAGATGAACACCCTGCAGCAGATCGATGCGCTGCTCGATGGCAGCCTGGATGTGGGGATCATCCGCAAGCGCACGCTGCCGGCCGAGCTGGTGGCGCACAGCCTGTTCGTCGATCCACTGGCGTTGATCGTGCATGCCGACCACCCTGCCCTGCGTCGCCTGTCGAAAGGCGGCACGCTGGCGTTGCGTGATCTGGCGCAGGAGCCGTTCGTGGCGTTCCGCCGCAGCGCCGGGGCGGGCATCCATGACCACATGATCGCGCTGTGCGCGGCAGCGGGTTTCACCCCGCGCATCGTGCAGGAAGCCGGTGAGGCTTCAACGCTGATCAGCCTGGCCGCTGCGGGACTGGGTGCGGCGATCCTGCCTTCGTCGTGCGACCACATCCGGGTGGAAGGTGCGCGCTTCGTGCCGCTGGCCGATGCCGGCGCGCATTCGGAAGTGCAGCTGGCGTGGCGCCGCGAGGGGGTGACGCCGTTGATCCGCAATTTCGCCGGGCTGCTGCGCGAGGCGTTTGCGGAAAACTGACCCGACCGGTGCCCGGTAGTGCCGGCCGCTGGCCGGCAACTGCACGATGCTTGCGCAGGTCACGAGGTTGCCGGCCAGCGGCCGGCACTACCCTTTGCAGGAAGTCAGGCGGTCACCGGCTGCGGCGCGCGCTGCTGCAGCGCCCACACGATGCCACCGCCGATCAGGATCAACAGCGCGGCGAATGCGCACACGCCCAGCCAGTCCCAAGCGGCATAGGCCAGACCACCCACGCCGCCCAGCACGCTCGAGCCTAGGTAATAGGCAAACAGGTACAGCGCCGAAGCTTCCGCACGCATGGAGCCGGCACGGCTGCCGACCCAGCTGCTGGCCACCGAATGGCCACCGAAGAAACCGAAGGTCACCAGCGCGATGCCCACTGCCATCGCCGGCAGCCACGGCATCGCCAGCAGCACGATGCCGGCGGCGATCAGGCCGAAGGAGATCGCCAGGATGCGACCGCGCCCATGGCGCGTGGCCTGCTGGCCCATCCACGCCGAACTGAAGGTGCCGACCAGATACACGCTGAAGATCAACCCGACCACGGTCTGGCTGAGGTGGTACGGCGGCGCCAGCAGGTGATAGCCGAGGTAGTTGTAGAGGGTGACGAACACACCCATCAGCACGAACGAGGTGGCGAACAGCCACGGCAGGCCGGGATCGGCGAACAGCGTGCGCCAGCGCGCGGGCAGCTGGCGCAGGCCACTGCGACTGGCCTGGAAGTGACGCGATGGCAGCAGCTGCAGCCACAGCAGCACGGTGCTGGCCATGGCGATGATCGAGACCACGTCGATGCCCCAGCGCCAGCCCCAGTGGTCGGCGATGATGCCGGCCAGCAGGCGCCCGCTCATGCCACCGATGGCGTTGCCGCCGATGTACAGGCCCATCGCCAGGCCCAGCGCGCGGCTGTCCATCTCTTCCACCAGGTAGGTCATCGCCACCGCCGGCACGCCGCTCAACGCCAGCCCCAGCAGGGTGCGCAGCACCAGCAGGGTGGCCCAGTCGTCGACCAGTGCGGTGCACAGCGACAGCGTGGCCGAGGCCAGCAACGCAACGATCATCAGCGGGCGCCGGCCGACCGCATCGGACAGCAGGCCCGCCAGCAGCATGGCCACGGCCAGGGTGCCGGTGGTCAGCGACAGCGACATCGCGCTGCCGGCAGCAGACACACCGAAGTGGCGACTGAACTCGGGCAGCAGTGGCTGCACCGTGTACAGCAGGCCGAAGGTCGAAAAGCCAGCCAAAAACAGCGCCAGCGCGGTGCGACGGAAGGCCGGCGTTCCCTGCTGGATGCGGGTGTCGACGGGAGCGTCGTCAGTACGGGGACGGTCGGCGAGGGCCGCCGGGGTATCGCCAGTCATGGGAGCGGTGGGCCGTGGGGGCGGCCGGATTGGAGGGGACGGGCCCCAGACTAGGCCCGTCCATCCAGTCGATCCATAACCCGATAGGTCATGATTGATACTTCTGGCATATCGATAAGCTTATAGCTGCTGCCACTCAAAGCCGTCGCCACGGCGGTAGTACACCGCCACTGCGCGGCCATAGATCTTGTCCGCATCGACAAAGCCGAAGAAGCGACCGTCGAAGCTGTTGCCACGATGGTCGCCCAGCACCAGCACCTTGCCGGCGGGCACCTGCAGATCCGCGATGTCCGGGCCACCGCCGCTGTCCAGATCGAGGCTGGCGCGGCGCTCTCCGAAAGCTTCGGTGTCGGCCAGGTCGGCGATCTGCAGCGGCTGGCCGTTGATGCTCAGGTGGCCATCGCGCAGCTGCACGTGGTCGCCGGCCACGGCGGCGACGCGCTTGATCAGGCGGGTGCCATCGGCCGGCGAATCGAACACCGCCACCTCACCACGCTGCGGCGTGCCGGTAGCCAGCAGCTCCTGGCTGGTGAACGGCAGGCGCAGGCCGTAGGCGCGCATGTCCACCACCACCCGGTCACCCGGTTGCAGCGTCGGCTGCATTGAACCGCTGGGCACGACGTAGTGGTTGGCGAGGGTGTCGCGGGCGGCAGCGAGCATGCCCAGCATCACCAGCAGCGGCAGTGCCTCCTTCTTCAGCCAGGTGAGCGCGCGCTCTGGGAACGGCGGACGGGCTACAGCATCCATGTCAGGCTCCGGGTGGTGGGTGGGCGTCAGACCGCAAGGGCAGGCGTGAGGTTCCCGGGCATCATGCCGGTCTCCATGCCCGTGCCGATCAACGGTCGGCAGCCACCGGGTGCATTCCGGCCGGACGTTATGAAGGTTTTACGCCCGGGCCGGGCACTGGGCATCGCACCTTTACGGCCCCCACGCGCATCGTGTGCCTACCGCGCCGCAGGGCGCTTTGCGCAAGGTGTTGTATGACCCTCCTGGTGATCCGGCATGCGTCGCCGTCGGTGCCGCGTCCGCTGCTGCCGGCCGAGTTGTCCGGCCATCCGGTGCTGTGCACCGACTGCGCCAGCCTGGCCGATGTGCGCCAGTGCCTGTGCCAGCCGCAGGCGCGCACCGCGGACTGGGTGCTGCTTGATGTCGGCGTCGCCGACGAGGCGCAATGGTGTGCCGAGGGCGGTGCGCTGCAGGCGGCGCTGGACGGTCTGCCGGCGGAGTACATCGAACTGCAGTCGCCGCACCAGCCCGGTCTGGAAGCGCGCCTGCGCCTGCAGCACGGCCCGGCCGCCGTGGTGGTCGACCAGCGCAGCCAGCAGGCGGGTTATCCGCTGTCATTGGCCATCGTCAGCCGTCGCCTGGCACGGGAGGGCTGAGCCATGTCGATCTTCATCATCCGTGGCCCGGAAGCGGCTGGCGCGTTGATCCGCACCGCCGCGCCGCTGCCGGCGCCGGTACTGAAATCACTGGTGCACCGTGCGATCGATGCGGGCACCAGCGTGGCGATCCGCGCCTGTGGTTCGGAGCAGGAACTGCTGGACGCGCTGCGCGTGGCCGACCACAGCCGTGGCGAGGTGACGCTGCTGGATCCGGGCGCATGTGCCGACAGCCTGCGCCTGCAGCGGCTGCTGCCGTACCTGCACAACGCGTACGTGGAGGTGCATGACGATGGCGCGGTGGCCGAGCCGTGCCTGCCGGCTGGCGTGGGCCAGCGCCTCGGCATCGCCGCCGGGTACGGCGCGCAAAGCTATGTACTGGCGCTGGATATCGCGCTGGATCACCTGGGGTTGGCCGAGCAGGCGAACCGGGTGCATGTAGGGACGTGATGGGCGGGCTGCGCCCGGCACCCGGGGGTAGTGCCGGCCGCTGGCCGGCAACCTCAACAACAACAACAACAACAGCAACAG
>Ga0256875_1000191_pt1 | contig 19496 bp, 1 predicted proteins | sample MC6MC0418MT_FD_186354 | JGI IMG/M metagenome (GOLD analysis project Ga0256875, IMG submission 186354) | Metatranscriptome of enriched soil aggregate microbial communities from Iowa State University, Ames, United States - MC6-MC0418-MT... | ecosystem: Environmental > Terrestrial > Soil >... | reverse complement strand
GTGGCATGTGACAGCTCTCTAAGCGGACACTCTCGTGGGCGCTGGGAAAGCAACGCCCAGGAAGAACAAGCACCGAGGAATGGCGAACACGGCACAAAATGCTGCATGCAGCGGCCACAAATCACGCAAAGGAATCGATGCCGGCTTGGCGGGCAGAAGCGCAAATGAGAACAAGAACAAGAGAAGAAGAAGTCCACCGGAAAAACAAGGAGAAGAAAAGAAGCGATAAATCAAGATCAGCAGATTTAGAAGAGAGAAAGAAGAAAGAAGAAAAAAAAGAAAGATACGGGAGTCAGCACACTAAAACACGCGAAGGGTGCTTCAGTTACTTGCGCGATGAGGACCCGAACGCGCGCGGCGGCTTGGCGGCGGAATCCGGCGGCGTGTCCGGCTGCATTGCAGCGGCGCCAACGGATCCGGTGCGGCGGGACACGGCCTGCGCGCGCGCCATGGCCAACGCGGCGCGCTGCGGCGTCACCACGCGAGTGGCAATCGAGGCAGCGAGGGGCGCCGCACTGGGGGACAGCAGCGGCGAGGGTGACGCGCCAGAGCGCGGTATGCCGCTGCGGCGGCCATGCGTGGGCGAGGCGACGGGGTTCGGCGGCGGTGACGACGCAGCCGCCGTGTCCACAGTCGGCGCGCGACCGATGCCGAACAGCGAGCCGACCACCTCGGCGTCGACGATGTCGCGCGCGGGGCGGCCCTGCGACGTGGTCGGCCGTGCGTCAACCACAGCGGCTGCGGCGCCCATCGTGACGAACACAGCCGCACCAGGGCCGCGCTGGGCCTGCTTCTCCTTGGCGGCCGCGATGGCCAGCGCAGCACGGGCAGGATCCTTCGGCAGGCGCACGCGCACACCGTCGATGACTGTCCAACGCGAGGGAGCTGCGGAGTCGTCGCCCTCATCGCCGCCATCGTCGCTGGAGGAGTCGATCTGAAGCGGTGGAACCACGTCAGCCACAGGTGCTTGCGCAGGTGGCGCACCAGGGGATGCGACTGGAGCAGGGGCCGCAGATGTAGGGATCGAGTCCTCGTGCTCGACTTCGACAGACTCCTCGGCCTTCTTCGCGGACGCGGAGCGGGACACAGTGATCTCGCTCTCACCCGGCTGGGGCTCTGAGACGGCCAGCGCGGCGTTGGCGGCTCGGTCGCCCAGCCCTGCCGTCGTCAGCGGAGCATCCTCGGAAGCGGCAGCAGAGCCTTGCATCACCGAAGGCTCTAGCGTCGGCATCGCCAGACCGGCGCCGTCGCTGTCCGACTGGCCTGGCAGCAGCAGCGGTGACATGAAGACGCCACCTGCTGAGTACATGTCACCGCGGTCGTCGCCGTTGCCGCTGCTGCTGCTGCTGCTGCTGCTGCCCGAGGTGCGGCCCTCCTTTTTCTTGCTGGGCGACGGGAGCGGCTTCTCCACCAGCACCTCGCTACCCACATCCAGCGATCCCAAACCGATGTGGCGGATGTTGTCGTCGCTCGGCTCGGGCACAGGGGCGAGCACCGGGCCAACCGAGGGCGAAGAGGTGGCGACAAGTGGGGGAGAAGCGGCCACCAGCGGCGGTGAAGAGGCAGTCAGCGACGGAGAACCCATCGCGTTGCTCGACTGGCGCAAAGTGCTCGGCACCTTCGGTCGCGTCTTTTGTCTGAGCAAGCGCAGCTGCGACGGCACGCGCACAGCCTGCGCCGGTAGCTGCTGCGGCGAGGTGGCATCGGCATCAGCCGCGCTCGCAGCAGCGGCGGCGTTCGCCTGCATCATCGCTGCCGGGGACGGTCGGATCGCCGAGGGCACCGCCAATCGCGAGGGCGAAGGCAGCGGCGCAGGGGCCGGTGACATCGAACCAGAGGACGGCGAGGCCGGGGCGACCTTCGGGGACGCCGGGGACAGCGCAGGTGACAAGGGCAGGGGCGAAAGCACCGGAGATCCCGTGGCATCATCCTGCTTCAGCACGTACTTGCGGAAGAAGCGCGGGTTGAACGGCAGGCCGTTCTCCTGGAACTGCTCAACTTCCTTGATAATCAGTCCGGGGGCCGGCGGCGCCGCTGCGGAAACGTCGTCCATCAGCAGCCACTGGTGCGCGCGCGTCGGGTCCGCGGCACTCGCTTCCTCGATAACCGGTGGCGGGGCGGGCGCAGAGACGGGCACGATGATCGGGGACACGGAGGGAGCAGCACTGCGCGTGCCTGAAGGCTCGATGGAACCGGCCACAGTCGCGTTGCGCTTCAGCTTGGCGCGGCCTTCCTCGTCATCAGTGAGGGAGGACGTACGCGCATGGCGGAGGGATCGCGCGCGCTTCAGCGACGCTTGTTGCTGTTGCTGTTGCTCGTGCTCCTCCCGCGCGGCTCGCTGCTGGTGGAGCAGCTGCGACAGGTCATCTTCGTTCTCCGTGCCGTCATCTGCGGCGCTAACGGCAGCGGACTCGATGGCGAAGAGCAGCACGCAGTAAAAGATGAACTCGAACGCATGCAGCATGTACGATGCCTGCATGTTCCATGGGAAGAAGGGCGGGGTCAGGTCGGAGAGCTTCGTCGCCGCGGACACCAGGAGCATCAGCGTCACGATCACGAATGTCAGCAACAGAGGAACAAGGATGCGCACGGCGGTCAGCAGCGACTGGTAGTGCAGCAAGTTGCGCACCTCGGCCACATGCCACTCGTCGCTCTGCGGGTGCGCGGCGGCGGTGGCTACAGAGATGAGGCGCGAGTGAGCCTTGGCCTTGCGCGTGAGCTCCGGCGTCACGGCGCGCAGACCCGTGCGCAGCACCCACAGCAGCTTGCCCAACGCCGCGGACGCGCCGATGCACATGAGGATCACCAGCGCAGCGTAGTACAGGTTCTGCTGTGTGGAGTCGTCGTTGCCCGCGCTGAGAAGCAGCAGCACCAGGATGACCAACACGGCGGTGAACACCAGCAGTGACCACAGGATCATTTTCAGCGTTTCGATGAACGGAGCGCGGGCGGGGCTGAACGCACGCAGCGTTGCCACGCTGAACCACGCGCCGCTGGGCTCAGCCTTCTTCGGGATCAGGTTCGACGACGAGCCGGAACGCGCGGCAGTCAGGTCACTGCTCTTGCGTCGCACCTGGACCACGGCGCCGGTGTTGGTGCGCAGCAGGTTGCTGGTGGAAGAGCTCGGCGCCACCGCCGAAGCGGATGACTGCTTGCGCGCGAAGAACTTGCGCTGAGGTGAAGGAGGAGCGATAATGTTCTTGGTTTCGGGCACCGTTGCGCCGTCGCGGTCACCGCCTTCCTCCTGGACGTCCATGGAGCGCGTGATGCGGTAGTGCTCACCCTTGCCCGGCTGCTTCTTCGCCTCAGCGGACTCGGCGTCCTCCGACTCCGCGTCCTCCTCGTCTTCCTCATCGGCCCCGGCTCCCGACGCCTTTCGGCCGCCGAGCTTGCGCCGCGCCAGGCGCGCTTTGTAGCTGTCGCGGAGGTGGCGGCGCTCGACGGCCTCGGCAGCCACGACGAGCAGCGCGACAAACAGCGCGAGCAGCCAGGTGTTGGCCACGTGAGGCGTGGCGGTCAGCGTGGCGAGGCCGGCATTGGACAGGATGCCCGAAGTGCCCGGGTCGCACTCCAGGTACAACAGCACCATGCTCGGCGCGGCACGGAAGCACGCGGTCAGAGACAGGGAGGCGAGCAGCAGGTTCAGCACGCCGCCGCGGATGGGTGAAACGGCTGACAGCGTGCGCGCCAAACGGCAGATCTCCACAGCCGCGGCGATGCTGACGGATCCGAACAGAGTCATCAGGAACAGGTAGGGCCACCGGCTCTCGCACGCCTCGGTTCGGATCGACACGCTCACAGGCTCCAGCAGCGGCGGCGGATTGACGCCAACGCCGATCATGCCCGGGTTGAAGAGACCGGTCTTGTTGTCCTGGTTCACAATCGCGGTGATCAGGTCGCTGATGTTGGGATTATTGGTCAGGATGTCGCCCAGGTTGGGGAGACTGCCACCGCCGCCACCCGTGCCGCTGCCGCCATTGTCGTCAATCCAGCCACCAATCAGATCGCCGATTTGTTCGGTCGTGTTGAAGCACGTCGGACCTGATCTCTGCGCAGGCAGCGGAGTGTAGCTGATCGACACGGCTGTCGGGGCAAGGTCGAACGGCACGCCGAGCCCGGGGACGCCGGACAGAGACGCCACAGAGCAATCGCACTGCACGGTCATATCAGGCAGCAGGCTGCGCATGCGACAGCTGCTGTCCTTTACCCACGTGCCCGCCGTCGCATCGAACCACGCGCACGAGAGGCCATAGTACGATGTGAGCTGCTCGTGCGTCAGGGGCGGGTCGAAGCAGCGCAGAGGAACCAGCTGCTCGACCGCAGCGATCAGCGCCAGGGCGGGGTCGACGGGTACGTGCACTGACAGCACTGAAACGGGGTTCGCGGACACAGCCGCCTTCGAACGCGTGGAAGGCACGAGTGCTCCTCCTGCGTCAGCGTGCGGCGCGATCGCACGAAGGCTGCGCGAGGCCACCGCGACCGTCTCAAGCGAGCTGTGCTTCTGCACGGCGACCGACAGCGTCGGCGAGATGATGATGGTTGCACCAGCAGGAGCAGGTGCAGTGGTGCCGCTTGTCGTCGGAGGCGCAAATGCCGCGCAGTTTGCGAAGAAGTTCGGCAGTCCTACGGCCATCACATCCACCCCGCCGAAACGCGCAAAACCTGCGCTGGTGTCAATGGCGTCCAGGACTGCGGCGGCCGCGGGAGTGGGAGGCTGCAGCGCAGCCAACGTACGCGCGGTGATTTGCACCGACGCGTGTGTGGCCGTGAGCAGCGTGCTGGCCTGCGTGGGCGCCGCGGGCTTGATCAGCGTCTTGAGGGCCGCGCTGGAGCTCGCCGATGCCGTGGTGTAGGGCGCCATTGCGAAGCCCATCTGCGCGCGCGCCACGAACGCCAACACACTCGAGTCGCTGCTGGCCACGGCAGTGTTGACCGCGAGGGCCGGCGCGGCAGCCAAGCGTGCCTGGCTAGCAAGTACCAAGTGCATCGTGCTGACCACCGCAGTCACGTCGCCGCAGGACTGCAGCAACAGGTTGAGCACATCAGCCGCGCTGTTGAGCAGCGAGCTCAGCTGCGCGGGCGAGCTGACAAACAAGCGCTCCGTAGACGTCACTTCGTTGGACCCCGTTGCGGACAGCGCCGGCGAGATGCTCGCGGCGCCTCCGTCAACGAACGAGTGGCGGTCCTGGTTGCGTCCATTCGACGAAGCGGCGAACTGTGCCAGCCGCACGCTGTCGACCGTGCTGTGCACCAGTTGCAGCAGCTGCGTCTTGAGCGCGCCGTCCGCGGCGACGACCGCGGCGAACGAGGCACTGTCCCCGCCGAGACTCTTCAGCGCGCTGATGAGCAAACGGGCCGCGGCGTAGGAGCGCGCGGGCAACTCATTCGACTGCACCAGCTGCACGACAGACTGGGCCAACAGGCGTGTAAGATGCTGGCGTAGCTGTGGCAGCGTGTTGACTCCGGTGGGGAGAGATGCGGAGCACGAGGCCAGCGAGTCAATCGAAGTCACCGCCGCGGATTGTCCGAGCAAGTCGCCCAGCTGCTTGATGAGCAAGAGGGTCCGCACGTACTGCTTGGCGTTCTGGGAGGCGATCAGCTGCGTCTGGCGGGCCTGGAGTGCGTAGCACGCCGCACCCTGGATGCGAATGTTGGGGTCGCTGCTCGTGCGCACGGCAAGCTCCTGCACCGTGCGCAGCTGCGCGCCGGAGGAGTCCGACACGGTGATGCGCAGGGCGTAGGTGCCCTCGGGCAGGCGCAGCGTGTTGACCGGCGCAAACGCACCCTTGTCTCCGTCAGCCAGCAGCGACACGGGCGTGACGTCTATCGCGGGCACCTTGATTCCCGAGGCGGCCGTATCGAGCGTAAGCGCCACGATGCTGTAGCGCAGAGGCTCGTGCTCGCCGTCACTGTTGCCCGTAACGCCGGCAGCAGCCGTGACCGGCGAGTACCAATCCTTGCAGTTGACCACGAAGTCCTCCTGCAGCGCCAGGCCCATGATGGGAGCCACGGAGCACGCGCCACCGGTCGGGGGCAGGCCGACGTTGAACGAGACGGACGCCACGCCTTTCGTGTCCGTGTAGATGTCGGCAACCTCCACGCGGAGAGTGTAGGCGCCACCGGGCAAGAATCGACCTGCGGGAACCAGCAGCTCGCTGCCAGTGACGGCCAGGCCGCTCAGCGCCTTGGCGTCACTGCACGTCCAGGTTACAGTCAGCTGCGACACCGCCGTGTTGGATCGGCTGGCGAAAACAGCCGTGAGCGCGAGCGGGCTGGCGGCGTCGATGGGCGACGTGGAGACGGGCGCGTTGACGATGGACACCAGGGGCGCGAAAGCGGAGTTGCCCGCGACGGCCAAAGTGTCGATGGTGACAGCCGCGGTAGCAACGCGCGTGTCACCCACACCTCCGGCAGCCGAGGAGACCGTCAAAGTGAACGTGTAGTGCGCGTTGGCCTGCATGCTGTACTCGTCCAGCTGCAGCTGCGACTGCTGCAGCTGCAAGGGCGACAGGGGCGGCCACTGCGTGCAGGGTACAGTACCAATGCGGCACGTCCACAGATAGCGCAGCTGCTGCGTCTGACCGGTCGGCACGTCGGGGTCGAACGACGCCGTTCCGTCAAGGATGGTCGAGTCCGCCACGCTGCGCGTGCGATCCGCGCCAACGATGCGTGCCACGAGCGTGCTGCGGGCCACCTTCACCACGCGCGTGGCGGACTGAACCTGCGTGCCACCAAGCGTGGCACCCGTGGGGGTGAAGGTCACCACCACGGACACGTTGTACTCCCGCTCGGCCTGGAGCGTGTGCGGGGGGAGAGACAGCAGCGGCGCGGTGGTGCTAGCCGTCGTGATCGAGACGGTCGAGCCATCGATGGCGTCCTGCACGCGCCACTTGTAGTCCACCTTGACGTCCATGGGCAACGCGGCACCATCGCACCCGGCCAAGAGATCCAGCACGAAGTCGTTGGTCGCAGCGCGCGTCACGACCGATGGCGGACGGAGCGTCATCTGCGGCAGCCACGTCACGGGTGCGGGGTTGTCGGTCAGGGTCATGAGCACAGTCACGGGCGCGCTGGAGTACATCTTGTTCGCGACGACCAGCTCGAACTCGTAGGAGACTCCCGAGACCATCTGGGACCCGGGCACGACGACGACGCGCTTGTCGGTGTAGGCGGACGACGCCGAGCCGAAGCCCGAGCCCAGCGCGCTCACCCAGCTGATGTTGAGTGCCGGAGCGCCTACCGGAGCTGCCGTGCCGTTCAGCGCCAGGAGATCGACGCCCTGCCACAGGGCACGGCTGGTGCGCCAATGCCAGAACCCTCCTGCGGGTGCGTCAGCGAGCGCACCGAGCCTGTACGACGCCCTGCCGTCCAAGGTGGCCTCCGTGCATCGCGACACGAAGTTCGGCACCAGAAGCACCGCCACGGGCTTGTCGAGCGCGCAAGGGAGCGCCTGGGTGCCGCACGTCTGCGGAATCAAGCTGCCGGAGATCGGAATGGTCGGCTTGGTGGGCTCGGGGTCCGACGTATCGTCCGTCGGCGGAACGTAGATGCCGTTACCGCCGCCGCTGCCGCTGCCACCGCTGCCGGAACAGCCAGTTCCGGTACAGCCGCCGCTGCCGCTGCCCGAGCCACCGCTACCACTGCCACCGCCAGTGCCACCACTACCGGTGCCGCCGCTGCCGCTGCCGCCTCCAGTGTTATCCGACCCGCCCGAGCCAGACCCGCCTCCCCCAGTTGTGGGCGGCGCGGGCGTGCTGGGCAAGGGCGCATTGTCCGGCGAGACCGAGAGCGTGAACGCCGCCTCCGTCGCCCCGGAGACCAGGCTCACGTTCGAACCACCCAGGGCCAGGGTGCTCAGGGTGACCACGATCACCCCCGAGCCGCTGGTGGCGCCACTGGCGTCCTTGTAGGTGATCGACTTGGCCCCGGTAGTTGAAGAGGGATCGGTGAAGCTCAGCAGCGTGCTGGAGAAGGCTCCGGTGTGGTCCGCGCTGAACACCACTTGCAACAGCGTGTCGAGCGCGGTGGCCCCGACGGCGAGCGGGGGGAGTCCAACGGGGAACACGCTGAGCGCCACCTCCGCTCCAGGAGGCACCGCGACAGTGTTGCTGCCCGTCGCGACGCTCACCACGCGCACGTAGGCCTGCACCTGCAGGTTGAAGCTGGTGGACGGCGCAAAGAGCAGCGCGTCGGTCCCGGCGGAGGGCGTGATGGTGACGGTGACGCTCTGTGCCACCGAGGGAGCCGTGTACGTGAACGACGTGGCGCCCGCGTTGAAGCAGATGCTCTCGCCCTCGCTGAGGCCATTGAAAGTGCCGACGCTCGCGCTGCCCGTTCCCGCTCCCGTAGCCTGAGCCACGACGTGCGCGCACATGTTCGCTTCAAACGAGCCGAACCCTGCCAGGCTGACACGGATGGCACCGGAGGTAGACCCGACACGCAGCGTCGAGGGCGCCACGACGTTGATGGTCGCCAGCACGCTCATCGAGACCGGATTGGCCCAGCCAAGGCTGAACGCGTTCGCACTGCTGCCGTCGATGGTTGCCGACAGCGAGAGGAATCCCGCGGCGGGTGGGGCTACCAAGACGACGTTCTGGCCCACGTTCCAGTTCGCGGCGGTGAACACGATCGCATACTTGTTCAGAGCACCACCGCCCGTCAGCGACAGGACCAAGCGCACCTCGGCGCTGTCGACGGGCAGAGGAGACTGCGTCAGCTTGAAGCACAGGGACTGCATGCTGCCTGCCCGCATGCCGCCCGTGGGGAACGGCAAGCAGGGCACCACCTGCCCGGGAGCGATCACCATCAGGCGCACGTTGGGCGGCGCAGGAAAAAGCGCCGCATCGGCACCTGACACTTCGAAACCGAAGTCCAGCATGTCGCCGCTCGCAAGACCGCCACTGACGCCCGGAGCAGTGTCCACCACGAACTGCGCCGTGGCAGGGTTGGAGCCGCCCAGGTTCACCAGGCCCGTGCCATCGATCGACACGAGCGACGATGCGTTGAGGCTGCGCACGCGCAGGGACACTGAGCTGGATTGTCCCACGTTGCTGGTCACGGTGAGCACGGCCTTCTGGCCGAGGACCGCCAAGGCTCCAACGGGCGGCTCGACCGTGATGCTGCCCGACTGGATCGTCAGCACCAAGGTTGCATCGGGGAAGCGCACGGGAGAGTCGCTCGACACCGTGAACGTCACTTGGGTACCCTCAACTCCGGGGCCAGAGGGAGCCAGGAACGTGAAGCTCTGGGGGCTGGCCACGGTGGTCGACCCGAGAGCCGCGGGGAAAGTCAAAGCGGAACCCGCCGTGATCGATCCCCCGCCGCTCACGGCCACGCTCAGCCCCAACGGCGTGGCCCACGAGGTCGACGGTGCCACCTTGATGGAGATGGTGCGTCCCGCCAGGGCGGCGCTCGGTGGGGCCACGAAGCGCACGATCCCGGGCACGATGGACGACGGGAACGAAACCTCCTGCGCCAACAACGCCACCTCGTCATCTGAGGGCGCATGGGCGAAATAGCGCATCGAAGCCAGGTTGGCGCGCAAGTAGGTCGTCGAGGTGGTGTCGAGCACGAAGTTCCACGAGGGTCTCCCCACCGCGCACGAGTTCCTTGCAGCGCGCAACGGGAAGGATGAGGCGAAAGGAGCTCCGACCGCCACACCTTGCACCCAGAGTTGCACCATCCCGAAGGAGTCCTGCCTGAGCAGCACGTGTTGCCAGTCGGTGCTGCTCTTGAGTGGCCACGAGGGCGAGTCCGCCTGCGCGGTCGATGCGAGGTTCATGCGGAACTTCACGGAGGAGGTCGAGCCGTCCTGCACCAGGGCGAAGCTGTCCCAGGGACTCGCGGCGTTGAGGGTGCACTGGAATAGCACGGCGTTTTGCGACAGAGCCGGCTGCCACTGGATGATGAAGTCCAGCGCCCAGCCCGCCTGCGCCTGGGACAAGGCGCTGCTCGCGTCGGACGAAGTGGTGACCGTTCCGGGAGCTCCTCCGAACACGTTGGGGAAAGGCGGCGAGACGCGCGTGTCGGCCACCGTGCGGAGATCCAGGTAGTACGCGGAGGAGTTGAACACCGCCACGCCGCTGCCAGGGGCAGCTCCTTCGATCCACCCCGCGTGCAGGCTGGGCGTGGAAGTCGACAACGTGAACGTCGCCGAGGCTTTCACGGCCTCCACAGTGAGGCGACGAATCACGAACTCCGGTGGTGGCACAAACGCGGTCATCCCTGGTCCAGTCATCTCCCAGCGCAGCACCCACGTGTTGACGGACGTGTCGGCAGGCAGGTCCACGGTGAAGCTCTGCGGCGCGCACGAGGACGACAGCCCCGGCGCGGCGGCGAAGGCGAGGACAGGGAAAAGTACCGTCCCGTTGACAGCGGGGTTGCCCGCGGGCGCCACGACCGTCAGCACAGGGCGCAAGGTCACCGCGAGCGCCTGGCCGAGGCACGCACTCAAGCTGACCCTGACTCCGGGGATCGACGCGCCGGGCACGGCAAACACGGGGAGCCCTTGCACGATGATGACGGGTCGGATGTTCGCCGGCGGGTTGGACGCTAGCACGCTGATCTCCGGGGCGCTCAACGCGCGGGCGAAGTAGTGGAAGCTGGCCAAGGCGCCGGGCCACGGCGCAGAGCCATCTATGGCGCTGCGGGCCAGGGAGCACGATGGGCGCGCCACGGCGTTCGGCAGCGGGCACGAGGCGTTGAGCACCATGTCTCCATGAATGAATCCCATCACATTATTGGTGCGTTCCGCGCCGTTGAACACCAGCACCATGTGGAAGAACTGTCCCACGGGCATGCTGTCCGCCGTCCAGACCACGTTGCAGTCCAGGGATCCCCCGGAGCGATGGCCGTACAACATCTTGTCCGTCGTGCCCGACTGGGAGAGGAAGATCTCCTCCGAGGGGCTGAAGGGCGTCGAGCACGAGAGCAGCTTCGCGGAGGAAGGCGATGTACCCGAACTTGCCCCCGCCCAGCGCACCCACGCCGCGAACGAGTACGACGAGTTGGGCGAGGCGTTGGCAACGACGAGGTTAGGCGTGAACGCGGTCGGGTAGCCGGTGTCGGCGGGCAGGGCCAGGTCGAGGTACTGCGTCAGTCCATTGAACGTCACGATCTGCGTGGAGGGATCGGCACCCGCAGCCGCGGCGACGCCAGCATGAACGCTCTGGATATTCGTGTTCACGTAGAAGCTCGCGGAAGCCTGCACGACCGCTTGACCCACAGCGGGGATGGTGACGGGCAGGAGGATGTACTTGTCCTTGTCGCTGCCGCTGAGCGCGAAGGACACCTTCCACTCCGGTGGACCGTTGGCCGCAGGTCCGGTGGTCAACGCGAAGTACTGCCCCTTGCACGTGCCGGCGGAGGTGTCGAACGTGAGGGTGGACGGCTGGGCCGAACCGGCAGGCGACACGGTGATGGCGACGTTCACCACGCCCGTCGCGCAGGAAGCCGGCGTGAGGAGCAAGCGGGTGTACTGTGCTCCGGGCGCAGCGAATCCGGGCGTGCCCGAGAGGACCATGTAGCGCGGCGCGTTGTTGTTCGGGTTGTTCGCGCCGAGGATGAGGGTCTCCTCACGCAGCAGCGCGCGCGAGTAGTACTGCAGCTGCGAAATCGAACCCTGGAAGACGCCATTTGTCTGCGTGGGGTCATACCCTCTGCCGGCGGAGCAAACGCTGCGCGTCACAGCCTTGGGCAGGTCCGCGTTGCGACCGGCCAGCTGGGACGTGCCACTGGGCTGACCGTTGATGTAGTAGGAGACCAGTCCCGCGTCCGTGACGGTCACAGCGACTTGCACCCAGCTCTGGAACGGGATGGTGCCAGTGCTGAAGATGGAGAAGGGCGTGACCAACGTGGCGCCCGAGTACCACTGAATGATGAGCTGCTGGGTGCCGCCCCTCGTTCCAAACCAGATCGCATCATTCACGGATCCAAGACTCGCCGAGCAAGTCAAGAACCTCACGTTGTCATTCACAGGGACCGTCTGTGCCGACCAGTACAGCCACGCGGCGATGGTGAAGCCTTCCGTGCCGCTGGGCCATACAGAGGGCATGAGCGTGCCGCACTCCGAAGCGCGCGAAGCGGGCAACCCGCAGGGCGAGTCAAGGATGTTCATGAGGTCGAGGTAGTCGCCCACATATCCGTTGCGATTGAAGTCCACGATGCCCGACTTGGCCAGCTCGGACGGCGGGGACCAGTGCGCGTGCAGCGAGGGCACCGAGGCGTTCAAGACGAACACGGTCGAGGACTGCAGCGCAGCGACGCTGGGCTGGTAGATCGTCACGGCAGACGGCGCCGCAAACGCGCTTGCAGCTCCGCCAGTGAGCCCGAAGCTCAGCAGCCAGTCCATGCCCGTGTTGGTACCCGTCGTGGGGAAGGTGAGCTGCAGCGAGGTCGACGCCGCGTTGGGGTACGAGAAATCCATGGAAGCCGGGGTAGCGATACCGAGGTTCTGCGTCAGAGACGCGGAGAGCACCAGCGACGGCACGCGCAAGTTGATACTGATGGTGATGGGCGGGATCGTGGCGCCGGGGGCTGCAGAGCGCGTCATCGAGCGGATCGCGAAAGGGGCTGGCACGAGCGCAGCAGGAGGCTGCGAGGCCAGCTGCACCATCTCGTCCGCGACCAAGGCGCGGTTCCACATTCTGAATCCCGCGATCTCACCCGCTGCTGCAGTGGGGTTCGGGTTGGCGCCGGCGTTCTCACCCAGCCTGCAGTACAAGCGGCGCACTCTCTGCTGCGTGCGGAACAGTCCGAGGGAGTATGGCTTCCCGGCAATATATATGATCGTCGTGCCAAACACGTCTTGCGTGACTCCCACGGAGGTCCACACACCCAGCTGTGCCGACTGGTCCAGCACATTGTTGATGCTGGACTCCACTGCGTTGCTGCCGACCTGCTGCTGGTAGATGAGGCGGTGCGCGAAGGTGGGGTTGGTGTTGCGGCTCTGCGTAATGATTCCGATGCTGTCGACGCCCGAACTCGAGCTCGCCCCGCACGAGAACCACGAAGTAACGAACGAGGCAGTCTGGTACAAAGGATAGGTGCTCGATGGCTGAAGCCACATGTGGAAGGAGAACGCAGCGGGTTCCGCCGCAGTGCCTCCGAAATCAGGCATAGTGATGGTGTTGGTGTCGGTGGGCTGGTTCAGGTCCAGGTATGTGTTACCCGTGGCGCTGGCGCCCGTGAACACGGCGGTGCCTTGTGCTGCGCCATTGCTCGCTGGCCGCCACTGCGCACTCGCACTACGGGTTGCGAGGTTCAGAGTGAAGCTTGCGGTCGCAAGGGTCCACTCGTACGTCTGCGCTTGGATCGCCTTCGTTGCGCCACCCTGCACGGTGTAGAAGCCCGCGCCTGCGCCGGACAGCGTGAACTGGATGGTCCAGCTGCTCTGATTCGTCGCGAGGAGCGGCAACACGAAGCTAACCACTACAGCCGCTCCAGTGTTCTGTGAGAAGCTCACGTCGTTCTGAACCATGTTTCCTCCCTCAAGGATGGTGCCACTGATGACCACAGGCAGGTACGTGAGGAGGGTGGGGTAGATCTGGATGTTCGCAGCGATGGACGGGTTGGCGGCCAGGGTCGGGAAGTTCTGGATGGTGAGCGGGGCACGGCGGATGCTCAGCGGAGGATTCGAGGCCAGCACGCGCACTTCGGCGAGACTGAGAGAGCGCTCCCAGAACGCGAAGGACGCCATCGCACCCACGAAGTTATCGGTGTTGCTAGCGCTCGTGCCGATCTTGCACTGCTTCCTCTGCCTGCGGAGGGGCAGATTGGTGTTCTGCCCAGTGATGGGGTACTTAATCCCGTTCTTGTATCCGGCTGCGTTTCCGAGGTTGTCAATGCTGACGCAGAGGTGTCCCCACTGGTTGCTCAACAGGATGGAATTGGTGGACGGCCCCGCAATGTCGCTGATCCCCGCGACGCTGCCCTTCGAGGTGCGCATGCGCAGCATGTTCGAGGTGGGAGGATCGGGCGCAGTCCTCTTGATAAAGCCTCTCGACCCCATGTAGAACAAGTCGCTCTCATCGTTTTTGTCCGCGGAACAGCTGAACCACGCGTAATCGTACACATCACCCATAGTCGTCTTGGCGTCCTGGCGTGCCCAGAAGCACGCGGACCATCCTTTGTTCTCCAGTGCGTCACCACCGACCAGGGGGAACGTGCCTGCCGCCCCGACGTCGCCGGCGTAGTTGAGGTCCAGGAATTCGGTGCCGGTGAACACGGCATAGCCCCCTCCAGATGAAGGCACACTCACCCATTGCGCATTGTCCGAGGGAGTGGAGAAGTCCATCGCGAACACGGGGCCGGCCAGATCGGCCGCGGCGGACTCAGCGACGATGGTGTAGTTGCGCGGGGCGGCATAGAAACCTGCGCCCGGGCCCGTCATCTCGAAGCTCAGCACCCATCCGGTGGCTCCGGCGGTCAATGCGGGGAACGACAGCGTCAGCGTGTAGGCGTTGAACAGCGACTGGCCCCACGAGAGCGGCGCCGGTGACGTGGATCCGCCGATGGTCAAGCGTGCCACCAAGGTGGCCGTCAGGTACGTCGAGAGAGGGCTGAAAATCGTCACGGGCGAGAAGGGCGAGACGGCGGGCGCGACGACCGGGACGCCCGTGACGGTGAACGCTGCAGCACGGATGGAGCCCGGAGGGTCCGAGGCGAGGTTCGCAACTTCGCCCACGTTTAGGGCGCGGTCCCACAGCATGAAGCTCGCCATGGCGCCCACGAACCCAAGGGCGCCCGTCCGATCTTGCCCCAACCTGCAGGAGGTTCGTGCGCGCTTCAAGGGGAGCGATTGAGGCGTACCGACGTTGCCCCCAGCGAAGCGAAGCCCGTTGCGCCACGCGCTGGTGTTTCCCCATTCGTCTTGCATGAAGCACAGATGTGTGAACTGGCTTTGGATCAAGGGAGCCCCGGTGCCCACCGCGAGTCTCGGAACGTCGACTCCGGGGTTGCTGCCCTGCGTCGTGCTGATTCGCACCAAGTTCCCCGTGGGCGGTTCAAAGGAGTTCAAGTGGAGATTGCCGACAGTCGACGCGTAGATAAGATCCTCACCGTTGTCGCCGGAGCAGCTGAACCACGTGTACTCGTACACATCACCCACATTTGTCTTGGCGTCCTGCCGCGCCCAGAAGCAGGCGGTCCAGCCGCGCGGCTTCGCGAGCGTGGCGGTGCCGAACGCCGGCATGGTGCCTGCACTACCCACGTCGAGAGGGTAGGTCAAGTCGATGTACTTGGTGCCATCGAAAGTGGCATATCCTGCCGGCGCGTTCGGGACCCCGTTGCTCACGGGCTGGAAGCCGGCGTTCACCGACCGCTCTCCCAGCGTCGACTTCCACAAAGCCGTTGCCAGTGTCACAGGGTAGGACTCCACGACAATCATGATGGGATCGGGCGCGGTGTAGAACGAGGCTCCGGGACCCGAGAGACTAAAGGAGACCGTCCAGCTGGTGGCGTCGAGCGCGTTGGCAGGCAGGGCGGGCAGGGACAGCGCCAGGATGTACGTGCCCTCAAAGTCGCCGTTGATCACACCGCCCGCGCCCGTGGACTGGTACACCAGATCAGCGGGCGTGACGAACCCGCCCAGCGTGACATTGATGGACAGCGTGACTTGAAGAGAGGTGAGCAGGCTCGCCTTCACTGACAATGGCCGCACTGACGAGGAGGCCGCAGCGACGGACGGCACACCCAGCACGAGGAATGGCGCGGAACGGAGCTGCACCGGCACGGCCGCGGCCAGGCCGAGCACTTCTTGATCGAGCAGCGCGCGGCGGAAATACTGCAACTGTGCCACGGCGCCCTTGAGCGCCCTGCTTCCGACCGCATCGCTTCCGATGCGGCAGGAGGAGCGGGTACGCAGGTTGGGCAGCGTGGCCGATGTGCCCATGGAGTACCCGACGCCCCCAAGGTAGAGGGTGGCCTGGCCCAGAGACGTCACGCTCACGCACACATGCTGCCACTGGGACACGGTGCAGGGAGGGTCCGGGCCGCCCTTGAGCAGCGGGCCCGTAGTGGTGGCGCCGTTGAACTGCAGCACCCAACTGTTGTACTGTACCGTGGCCGGAAAGACCACGCGAGGGAAGCCCTGTGTGCCGAAGTAAATGGAATCAGTGTTATCCCCCGCCGACGGCGCGCACGAGAACACCGTGTACTGGTACGCGGGCGTGACCGCGCTGGTGGACCCCATGCAGCCCGCGTCTTGTCGCACCCAGGCGCAGATGGAGAACGCCTCGGGGCTGGCCGCCGAGCCACCAAAGTCGCCGATCGGGCTGGCATTTCCAATATCGGCAATCGGCTGGGAGAGGTCGAGGTACTGCCCTGCCCCCGGCGTGGTGGTGCCGTCGAAGGTGGCGACCTTCATCCCGCTGGGCAGGATCTCCACGCCCGCGTGGGCGTTCGGGCTCGTGGTGGACAGCGAGTAGAACACCGCTTCGTCCGCGGTGGTCGACGTGGGCCGCATGATCGTGAAGGAGGCCGGCGCGGTGTAGTAGCCGGCCTGCGCGCCCGTGACACTAATCGACAAGGTCCAACCTTGGTCCGAATCGGCCAGGGCCGGCAAGTTGAATCCGAAGGTGATGGTGACTCCCTTCTGCGCTCCACCGAGCACCAGGCCCGGCACGGGCGTCGAGGTGCCGCCATTGGTGGTGCGGATGGTGACTGTGACCGCGGAGCCCAGGACGAGGTCCGTGGCCAACGTGAGCCCGGCCAGCGTAGAAGGATTCGCGGCCACCTGCGGGAAGCCGATGATTGTCAGCGAACCGCGCACGGAGGGAGGAGGGTTCGACGCGAGAGTCATCACCTCATCTGGAAGCAGCGGCCGCGCGAAATAGGTAAAGGCTGCGATGCGACCATTGAACCTGATCCCGGACACGCCCTTTCCCAGCGCCGCGAAACTGCGCGGCACCGCGCGAAGAGGCGGCATGTTCGCCGCAGTGAGCTGATTCGGCGTCCCGCCAACCCCTCCCACGAAGAGCTGTCCCGCTCCGAACGAGTTGAGCACGAACGCGATATGCACCCACTGTCGCACGGGCGGCGTCAGCCCACTGGCGAACGTCGATGGGGTGGCGGCCTTGTACGTGGTGACCATCAGCTGCCTTGTCGAGGAGACCGTGCCGTACGACAGGGTGATTGAGTCGGCGGTCGCAGCCGCGATGGACGACGGCCCCGCGCAGAAGAACACCGCGGTGTCCCCCGCTGCCGCGGTCGCCACGTCCCAGTACAACCACATGCTGAGTGTCATGGCAGTGTAGTCTCCGCCGAACTGAGGAAGAACCCCGCCCGGAACGCGGGTGTCCTGATCGTTGGTCAGATCGAGCCAATGGTTTGCGGAGTTGAACACCACCACGCCCGTGCCACCGGCAGCACCCGCGGCCCATCCCGCGTTGATGCCCTGCGAGTCCGTGCGAATGTTGAGCGCGGCGCTGCCGTACAGGTTCGCAAGGGTCTGGTTCGCGATGGTAACCGTGCGCGTCGCCAAGAGATACCCCGCGATCGGCACGCCGCCCGCCCCGCCCGGCGCGATGCTGACGCTGACAGATGCCTCCGTGGGGAAGGACAGAGTGAAGGTCGGTACCGCCGGTACAGTGAAGCTGGAAGGCGACACGACGAACGTGCCGGCCGCGCTGATCGGAGACACGGACGCGCCGTTGGAAGTCACACCCAGGGTGAACGGCACGCTGAACACGATGGACTGCGGGATGCCGATGCTTGATGAAGTGGCTCCAGGCGCCAAGAACGCCGGCACATCAATCAAGGACAGCGGAGCGGGAGCCAGAGATGCAGGAGGGGAAATACCCATGCTGGCGACCTCCGAGGAGGTAAGAGCGAAGGGGTACACGTCGAGCGACGCGGCCGATCCCACCCAGTGTCCGCGGGTGCTGTTGCTGGGTAGTTGGCCCATGAAGCACTTCGTGCGCTCCGTGGCGACATTGAGCGCGTCGACGACCTTCGAGAAGGGGCAGGTGCTCGCCGCGGTCGAGCACGCTTCTGCGACGCCGTTGACGAAGAACGTCACGGGACTACCCGCGCCAGAGGAGGAGAACACCACGGCCACGTGCTGGAACACGCCGGCGAGGAGCTGCACGTTGGTGCTGGCACATTGGCACACGACGCCACCGGTGCTGTTGCGCAAGATCACCTCTAGCAGCGCGGTGGAGCCCTTCTGCCCGAAGGAGATCAAATCAGTGTCAACCGCATTCACACCCGATCCAGCCACTCCGCTGGCGCATCCGAAGATCAGCCCGCCCGTGTGGGTGGTCGGAGCGGTGAAGCGCAACCACGACGCCAGCGTGAGGTCAGGTCCGAGGCCCGTCGTGGGCATCAGCGCGGGGTTCAAACCGTTGTCCTGCAGGTTCTGCAGATCGAGCATCGATACGGCGTTCATTTCCGCGAAGCCGCTCGCGCGGGCATTGCCGCTCCACCCAAGGGAGCGCGAGGCGTGCACCATGGTGTCCCTGCGCATGTCGAGGCGGTACAGGGCGCGGGAGCGGAGAGAGCAGGAGGAGCTGTTCTGGAAGCACATGGGCAGCACCGGAGTTACCAGGGTGCGCTCCCACTGGAACAAAGAGGGGCCCACGCTGAGCAGGTTGCGCCCAGCAGGCGAAGAATCCGTCGCGGCAGCGGCGTCCTGTTCGAAAAAGCGAACGTGCATCTGCACACCCGCAGTAATCTCGTTGACCGCGCCCGTGGCTAGCAAGCAGAGCACGCTGTCGCTGCCCAGCGCCGTGCTAAACACGAACAGCTCGTCGATGCTTCCAACGAAGTAGTCCGTCAGCGTTGCACCGACGTACCGCGCACCCAGCACCGCGGTGGATTGGTCCACCTGCAGCGGCGCCGAGATGTAATCCCAGCCGAGCGGCATTCCGTTAACAAACAGCGTACGCTGCATCCCGCCCACGGCGGCCACGTCGAAGCTCAGCAGGACGTGCATCCAAGTGTTCTTGCTCAAAGGGAGCTTCGAGGCCGCCACGATCAAGTCGGTGCTCCCATAAGCGAACGAGACGCGCAGGTCGCCCGTGGGAGTGAAGGCCAGCAGCAACGTGGATGCTGCAGCAGCCACAGCAGGGTCCGGATCCGCCACGCCTGCCGAGAAGAGCGTCGCATTGCTGGCGTAACCCCCCGTGCGCTTCAGCCACAGGGCCACGCTGAACGATGCGCCCGCGAAGGGCAGGGCCGCCGCGGAGGGCGACAAGGGTGAGCCAGCATTGAAGGCCAGCGCGGAGGAGCCGGACAGAAACACGTGTCCGTCATCGGAACCGCAAGAAGCTTGTCCTTCGACGACGAGCGGCGCTGACGCAGCCAGGACGAGGAGGAGCGCCCAAAGCAGCAATGGAAGGGCCACAGAGAGCAGGGACAGGGGCCGCCGACAGCTTCGATCCGGGGGGGCGGGGACACTCATCGCGAGTGGGGCGTGTCGCGCCCGTGTGTCCTGCCTGCCTGCCTGTATCCGTTGCGTGATTGCGTGTCGGTTGGACGCTGCGGTTCGGTGTTGGCTG
>Ga0256875_1000187_pt1 | contig 19562 bp, 19 predicted proteins | sample MC6MC0418MT_FD_186354 | JGI IMG/M metagenome (GOLD analysis project Ga0256875, IMG submission 186354) | Metatranscriptome of enriched soil aggregate microbial communities from Iowa State University, Ames, United States - MC6-MC0418-MT... | ecosystem: Environmental > Terrestrial > Soil >... | reverse complement strand
TCGAAATATTCATAGCATATTGTCGTGCTGCTAGTGTTTCTGCTCCTAAGTAAGTCGCATAATATAAAAAGATGATTTGGCAAAATTGATAAAGTACCTGTTCAAACGCAGATGGTAAACCAATGTTTAATATTTTTCTCACATATTCCTTTGAATACTCAAAATAATATTGTAACTTTACGCGCACTTCCATTACCTGATACAGCAACCAGAAAAATACTAGGACGGCTAATCCGCGACTAATGACAGAGGAAATAGCCGCTCCTTTCACACCAAGCTCTGGTAAACCTAAATTCCCAAAAATAAGACCGTAGTTTAGCACAACATGTAAGACGTTCATGCCAAGCGAAACGTACATAGTTTGTTTTGTCCAACCATGTACACGAATAATTGCAGCGAGTGCATTAATAATAGCCTGTAGGAAAATAAAACTCCCAATGATGGCTAAGTAACTTTGTGCATAGTGGAGTACTTCTCCCTGCAAGTTCATCATTGTCATTAAATGTCTCGCAAAGAAGAAAAATAAAATACTCATTAAAAGCCCAACGACCAAATTCATAGTGACCGCTAACGCCGAGATCTTGGCCGCTTCAAAAAAGCGTTTAGAGCCTAAATACTGAGAAACAACAATAGATGCACCATTGCCCACTACCTCCAGAATCAAGATGGCAATATGGATATATTGATTGGCTGCACCTACTCCTGATACAGCATTATCTGATAAAGCACTGAGCATAAAAGTATCGGCTAGTCCCATCAACATAAATAGAAAAACTTCTAAGAAGATTGGCCATGTTAAATGGAATAGACTTAACTTATTTGTCTCTTTAATTGTGTCTGCCAATACTTTCACTTCTCCTATTTTTTCTTAAAAATCTATTGTATCTTATCACAAATATTCAGACTGTAAAGAGATTTATAGGAAGACAGCGCTTCCACATAAAAAATCCCTTTCACATCGTGTGAAAGGGCTCATTTTTAAATTAAGCAATAAGATTGTAATTGCTCTCGTTTTTCAATTGTTAGGCCAAATTCCTGCTCTAAAAACCCAGTCTTAGAACCATAGCGACGATCCATCGCATCCAATGCTGCTTGTAAATAGTCTTCACGGGCGGACATTAATGCATAAAATTGCTGTAGTTCTTGCTCATTATACTGATGCTGAATAGCCTGAGCCATTCGTTCTACCATTGGACGTAAATGTATATTAGTATCTAAATAATCCTCCATGATAGTCTCCTCAGGTACATCTAAAGCTAGTAAAATAAGTGCTCCTCCAATACCCGTTCGGTCCTTACCAACTGCGCAATGATGTACAAGACCTAGATTATTAGGATTTTGAATCGTTTGCATTAACTCTTTAAATGAAAGATTGTTAAAAGGCATTTGTGCATAAAAATCCCGAAACATCTCAGGGCTTACCACTTTATAGAAATCTCTACCACCAGCATTGGTTGGCATTTCAAAAGCATGATTACCCTTCGCTGGGATTTGTATATATTGAGCATGCGAGAACACTGGGTTAGGATTATGATACGCCTCATTGTTATCGCGATAATCAAAAATGGTTTTAATCCCTAACGTTTCAAATAGCTCTTTATCCGCCAGTGTCATTTTTCCAAGGGCAGCTGAGCGGTAAAATAAACCGTTCTTTACCCTACGCCCATCTTTTGTTTTATATCCACCCATGTCTCGGAAATTATAGACTGCTTCAAATGGAATTATCTTTGTCTCTAATTGCTCCAATCACTACACCTCCTAAGATTATCAAGCATACTTACTTTTATTTTAAAGAACAAACTACATTAATTCCAATTTTCACGCTAGGTAATAATTTAAACCACATAAAAAATGCTAGCTGAATGGCTGACAGCTAGCATGGAAACATTTCTTATTTAAATAACTCTGGGTACACAGCCTTCGCTACTAATTCTACAGCTTCACCAATACGCGGACCAGGTCGATTAGAGATATCTGTATCAATGGACAATACCGCTTTGTTTTGAATAGCTTTCACAGTATTCCAACCATCTCGTCCAAGAATTTCTCCTATTGGATCTTCTGTATAGTTTACTGTTGTTAAAATAACATCTGGATTTTTCGCAATAACATCTTCCTCATTCACTTTTGCCCAGCTATTCAAGTCAGAAAAAACATTATTAACATTAGCTGCATCTAATATTTCTTGCTGGAAAGTGCTAGAGCCTGCTGTATATATGTCTGGCTTAGGGCTAACCTCTAAATAAACATTTTTCGGCGTTTTTACATCCTTCACCTTCGTTTGTACTTCAGCAATTTTCGCTTTAATCTCTTCGTTTAATTTATTTCCTTTATCTGGAACATCCATCACAGCAGCAATTTGTTCGATATCTCCATAAACATCGTCGAAAGTAGTCGCAGATTGAATAACAAACACTTTAATTCCTGCGTCCTCAAGCGGCTTTAGTGCATCCTTATCACCTATTGTATAAGCAATGACAACATCTGGCTTTAACGCTATAATTCTTTCACTGTTAAAGTTCATAGTATCAGAGACACGTTCAATTTTTTGTGCTTCCTCTGGGTAAGTATCGTACTCAGTTGCTCCTACAATTTTATTGCCAACACCTAAAGCAAACAAAATTTCAGTATTACTTGGTTGTAAAGATACAACTGTTTTTGGTACTTCATTAAACTCTATTTCCACTCCACGGTCATCTGTCACTTTATAGCTTGTTTTCTCTGCTTGTTGTGTATCTTGCGAAGCATCTTTATTTTTTGTATCTTCAGCAGTGCCACAGCCTGCTAATACCAGTGCAAGTAAGAGCACTGATAGCCATTGGAAATTAAATACTTTTTTCATTATTATTCTCCTTTTTCTTTTTCATTGGGTAGGATTTACTAATAAACGGTATTTCCGCTATTCCAGCTTGCTGATTCATAAAAACAGCCATGACAAAACATACATTAGCTAATAAACCAAGGTAATCGAAAAGAATAGCAGGAACCTCCCGTTCTTCTGATACTTTGTGTAAAGTACGATATGATTTTTTTGCCTCACTGCGACAAAGATGTAAGGCTGAAGCTGCCTCTGTTCCTTGAGGTAAAACAAAACTTTGAATCTCTTCCTTCACATGGCGAACGTAAAAATCATAACGTTCACTTAACCAAGATAAATCCTCTTCAGTTACTGCTAATTTCCCACGAACTGAGCCATTCACATGATAAGCCATAGGTAACATAAGCAATAAATCCTCAGCAACAACTTGAACATCCTCTTTTTTTACCGCAGCTAATGCAACTCCTAGATGTGTTGTCAGGCTATCTGTTCGAATTTCAAAATCGACCGTTGAAGCTTTCTCACGCATAAATGGATAACAAGAATAACGGGCATCTTTTTTCACTTGCTTCCCCCCCTATTTTCTATAATGAAAAATTCTTATTTGAAAGGCATAAAAAAGTCGCTCCTTTTTGCAAAGGAACGACAAAAATAACATAATGAGCCATCAAACTGGACAAAGCCTATGTATTTGCCGTATATCCTCCTAGCTTCCGAGAAGTTTTTATACGTTCAAATAAAGGTCGGTCTCCTGGCTTGTACAGTTCGTCACATGAAACGAATGTGTTATAAAGGACCTTCCCATCTTCTTTGAGACAGTGGTAAATCTTTATAATGGCTGCACTTACAGTTGCGGAAACAGCTCCGGTTTTTCACCGGATTCCCGATTATGCTAATTAGCACCTTTATTCTGCAAGAATATTTCATTTGTAAAGCAGTTTATCATATATGCTTCAGAAAAAATAGCTGTGCTCAGTTTTAAAATATAGCATTATTTCTACTTGAAGAGAAAACCCTAACAAATTTTTACATTATTAAGGAATTTACTATAATAGTGTTTCAATTGCTTTTTCAATATCGAGCTGTGAATCTGTTGGTTCAAAGCGTGCGACGGTCTTACCATTAGCATCTACTAGAAATTTTGTAAAGTTCCAGCGAATATTACGACCATCTAAAAAGCTTGGGGCAAGTTGAACAATTGCTTCTGCCAACATTTTCTCCTGCATACTTGCCTTCCCAAACTCTCGGTAATCCACTTCATGCTTTAAATAATTAAAGAGTGGATGGGTAGCCTCTCCATTTACCTGTACAAGCTCAAAAATCGGGAATGTGACCCCATAGTTTACCTTGCATAGATGCTTAGTTTCCTCCCCATCTTCAGGATTTTGATGGCCAAATTGATCACAGGGAAATCCAAGAACTACAAAATTCTCTTTTCCATATTTATCATACATTTTCTGTAAGTCTTCAAATTGATATGTAAATCGGCATTGGTTTGCCGTGTTAACAATTAACATTGTTTTTCCACGATATGTTTCCATCGATAAAATTTCGCCATTAGGCTTCCGAACTAGATAATTATAAATGCTCATGCATAATCCCCTTTTTTCATTCATTATAGTTGACTATTCTATCGTTCATCAAAGAATTTGCACAAAAAAACACCACCTCGCTACTTTGAACGGATGGCTGACTTATACTTCTTTTTATATTTAGCATCTTGTTCTTCATTAATTAAACGATGGGCAATATCTAATAATTTCGAGTCATTTGTTTGATCATATAACTTTTTAAATGACATAATAATATCCTGACGAATAAGAGATGGCTGTTTTTCATCTATACATGTTTGAAATCTTTTAGCTAGATACGATACAACCAAATCTCTTTGTACTGGACCCGCCTGTCCAATTTTCCAAATTGCTTGTAATGCATGCCTTGCCGTAGCAGATTGTTCATCGTAAGTCACAGCCCAAATCTTTAAAAAATCCTCCAAGACCCTTTCTTCTGGATCACTTTTTGCAGCTAAAGCGCATAAAATTTGTGCAGCACGTGCACGAGAATAACCATTATTGTATGTAAGTGCTTTTATTAGCTGTTCCCAAACTGCATATGTCCAATCTACGGGTTCCTGCATAATTTTCATTAATTCCTCGTAAGATTCATATTGAATATCGCGATCATGCTCTGTTAGATTACTAAAAAGTTGCAAAATCTCTTTTTCCATAATTCATCCCTACCTTTATTGTTTCAGAACGTAATAAAATTTGATTTATGGTACACTTAACTTAATTTTTTTCGCAAAGAAGGTGAGTTTATGAATAAATTTAATGCTAGGAAATTGATTTTTCGGTTGATTGTGATAATATCACTACTTTTAGCTGCCTATTTTGTTATCCCAGTGTCCATGCCTTTAATACTTGCTGGGATTAGTGCATTTTTCTTAGAACCAATTGTCATGTTCTTTAAACGGAAATGGAAAATGTCACGGAAAATAGCAGTTGCTTTTATTTACATAGTGAGTGTTATTGTAATATCTATTATTTGTTATCTTTCTATTACACAAATAATGACACAAATAATTTTACTATCTAAGCAAGCTCCCTATTATATTTCCAAGCTATCAGATATGTGGCTTCATATGCAAGAAAATATTTCTAAATACACAGAAGACTTTCCACCTGAAGTAAGTGCTTCGCTTCAAAAAACCACTATGGATTTCATAAAGAAAGTCGAAGAATCCTTTTTAAGCTTCTTTAATTATAGCAAAGTTTCTGCCTTCTTTTCAGAGATACCCAGCCTATTTATCAGTCTTCTCGTTTATATGATTGCGCTATTCCTATTTATGCTTGATTTGCCTAAGTTAAAGCAAATCACTTATAAATATTTAAAGCCCAATACAGCAAAGAAGATAAAAATTATTTTAAATCGCTTAAAAGATGCAACATTTGGCTATATGAAGGCTCACTTATTTGTAAGCTTTATTATTGGAGGCGTCACACTCATTGGACTGCTATTAATCCAACCGAAATATGCAGTAACAATGACGATTATTATCTGGTTAATAGATATTGTACCATTCCTAGGCTCTATCATTATTCTAGCGCCATGGGGACTTTACCACCTGTTGATGGGAAACACCTCTATAGCTGTAAAATTATTCATCTTAGCTGCTATTTTACTTATTATTCGTCGAGTAGTCGAGCCTAAATTAATGGGAGACCATATCGGTTTATCCACTTTACCAACATTAATTTCCATGTTCATAGGTCTACAGTTATTTGGTATTATCGGTTTACTTGTCGGCCCATTCGTTATTATTTTCTTTATTGCCTTGAAAGAGACAGGTGTCATCAAAGTAAATTTTAAAATTTAATATCAATCTAGTATGTAGGAAAGTCTCTTTTCAAGAATAGAAGTAGTCGTCTTATTTCTTTTGAAAGAATAGCATTCCAAAAACAAAAAAGGTCATCTTTGTATATTTTTCTCTACAAAGATGACCTTTTTCTTATCTCAACCGTCTATATAATAGTGAGGCCTATTGAATACGTCCAAAGCCTACTAAGTATTGATTCCACCAATCAAGTGATTCAATTACGACACCATTGTTTTGAGCGTCGATCATTGTGTTATTACCTAAATAAATACCTACGTGTGCTACACCTGAACCATAGCTGAAGAACACTAAGTCCCCAACGCGTGCTTCACCTGCTGAAATGCGTTGTGTTGCTAAATATTGTTGTGATGCTGTACGAGGTAAAGAAACACCCGCTTGCTTATATGACCATTGTACAAGACCTGAACAGTCAAAACCTGTCGATGGGTTGCTACCACCCCAAACATAAGGACGTCCTAGGAATTGTTTAGCTGTTGAAATGGCATCTCCTGAAGAAACAGTGCCAGCTCCTGACCCAACAATAATTTTTTGTGGTTCGCCTCCACCATTATTTTGAGTTGCTTGTATAACTGGTGTAGCTGCTTGAAGTGCACGTAAACGAGCTGCCTCTTCTTCAGCTGCTTTACGCTCTGCTTCTAAACGTTCTTCTTCTTGTTTCGTTGCAATTTCAGCTTTTAATGCAAGTGATTTCGCTTCGTTCTCAGCTTTCTTCACTTCCATTTCGCTTTCTTTTTGCTGAAGCTCTTGGAATTGTTTTTGAAGTTCCTTTTGTTTTTCATCTAATGTAGCTTTTTGTTGCTCTAAGCTTGCTTTATCTGCTTCCTGTTGATCCACTAATTCTTGGTCAGCATCCATTAATGTTTTTACCGCTACGACACGATCCATTAAATCTGCAAAGCTTTTTGCCTCAAGCACTACATTTAAATAAACACCTACAGTGTTGTCTTGCGCTTGGTATGCAGCCATACGCTCACTTAAAATTTTTGAACGTTGCTCGATACGTTTTTGTGTTTCAACAATACTAGCATCCACTTCTTTAATATCTGCTTGTACTTGTTTAAATACCTTTACTTTTGCGTCGATCTCTTGTTGTAGTTTCGTTAGTTCTTCTTGTAATTTTTTAATTTGTGCATCTATTTCAGCCTTTTTCTCAATCATTTGTTGAGAAGTTTCTTCGGCATGTACTTCTGTTGGTTGAATTGTATTAAATAATAAGCCGCCAGCTAGTGCTAATGCTAGCACCATCGACTTACGCCATTTGTTACGCTTAGCCACGTTACCTTCATTTCCCTTCATCTATCAATTTCGCTCTCGATATTCTATGTAATCACTTGAACGATTTCTATTTTAATTAAATGTTCTTATATTTATTTTAGCCTTTTAAAGTTTAGCATTTTCTACATAACTTTTATACTATTTCATGTCTATTTAATACATTAGTAAAACTCGAAACATTTCTGTAACATTCGCACTTAAACTACATTATTCTACATAATACATTTTTCTTCTACACAGAGAAACTATTAGCTAATTCGACATTAGACCTAACAGATCTTTTGTAATGTTTTTGTAATATTTGAGGATGCCAAAGAAAAAGGTAGGGAAAAAATTCCCTACCTATTGCTTCATCGACCTTAATGCTTGTATAGATAATCTCACTAACAAAATAGCACATAAAAATAAACCTAAATATGCCGCTGTGTTCAAATAGACCGCATAAGAATCGTGGATAAATTGTGAAATAGCTAAAAGAGCGACAGATATAATACCAAAAGTTATACCCACCAGCAGCAAAACAAATTGAGAAAACAAATGTGTAATAAAACGTGAATTATGTTCATCCGAAAAGACATCATGATGTAAAATGATTTTTCCGCTCTCAACTCGCTGAATGAGCTGATCGACTCTTCTAGGCATTTTACGCAAAGTCGGTATTAGCATAGATAATTCTTCTTGCAGCCGCTCCTTAGTTGCCATCGGTTCTTTAAAAGGCTTAAGGAAAGAGGCACGCATATATGTAGCAGAAAAATCCTTTGCCTCAGTAAAGATATCAAAACGTGGGTCTATTACCCGTAATGTGCCATCTAACGTCACTAAGGAACGGAGAGCTAATCCCACTGCTGGATAAAATGCAAGTCCAAAATCTCTTACCACTGTAAATAGCGCGTGAATTAATTCTTCAGTAGGTATACGGTCAACATAGGAAATTTTCAGTAAAATTTGGTCGATTGCCTGCTCCATTCTCGCACGTTCTGCATGATCAGCATTTTCCACTAATAATGTTAAACCATCATATAAAACGCTTGAATCATTTAGTTGAATGCCCATTAAGAATAACTTTAAGCCTTCTTGCTGTGTTGCACCTAAACGTCCTACTGCGCCAAAGTCAAGCAAGACTGGTGTTCCATCTGTTTCATCTATATGGATATTTCCTGGATGTGGATCTGCATGAAAAATACCAGAGAATAGCATCTGCTCAAAAAATGAGTAGAGTACGGTTCTTGCAAATTGCCTACGATCAATCGACAAACGATTAAATTCAGATGCCCCATCTGCCACACTTTGTCCACGAATATACTCCATCACAATAACATTTTCATTACTGTAAGGCGTAAATATTTTAGGAATTCGAACCTTGTAATCGCTTTTCGCCAGTGCATTCTTCACCTGTAGCGTATTACGTACTTCAATATCTAAATGAATCTCCTCACGTAGCCCCTCTGCAAATCCCCCAGCCAACTCTCGAAAGCCTAATGATTCAGCCCAGGTTGATTTTGTGGATAGCCAATTAGCAAATTCCTCTAAAATTTCAAGGTCATCGCGCATAATTCCCTTTACTTCTGGACGCAATAGCTTGACTACCACCTCTTCATAATTTTTAAGCCTTGCTTTATGCACTTGGCCAATAGAGGCTGCTGCAATGGGTTCCATTTGAAATTGGCTAAATATTTCGTCCATTGATTGCGGAAGAGATCTCTCTAAAATTTGTTTCACTTGTTCCTCTGATAAAGGCCTTACTCGGTGTTGAAGCCTTTCTAATTCATCAATAAAAATAGGTGAAAAAAGCTCTTTTCGTGTGGAAAGTACCTGGCCAAATTTGATGAAAATCCCACCACATTGTTCTAACGTTGCGCGCAAAGCAATTGCAAGTTCTTTTTCATTTTCTCGTTGCCTCGCATATTTAATCGTTTGTACGACACCGTTTGTAACAGCAATTTTTAATACCTGACGCAGGCGTTTCTGCTGTCGCCAATAGCTACGCAATCGCAATAGTAAAGATTTTTGGCCGTGACGGCGATCTCCATTCGTAATGCCACTAGGGTCAAAAAGCTCAAATACCAAATAAAGCAACATCGAAATTAGTAGCATACTACCGATCCAAATCAGTGTGCTTACCTCAGTTACTGTTTGCATCATCGTTTCTGATAAAAAATCTGTATGGCGTAGATAAGAATACCAGTACACAAAAGAGGTTAATGTCACACTAATAACGACTGACAGCACTCTTCGCACAAAATTAATATTCGAGCCAATTAATCGTCCACTCACAATATAAATCAAACCCGATACTATGAGGATTTGGGTTAAAAATTTCAAAAAGATCAACAGTGTCACCCCCTGTGCCATTTCCATTTCCTACTACCGTTAGTATAGCAAATTTGTGCATCAACTTTCTTGAACGAGGAACACCACAGAAAATTTATTAATTTGGCACCTTGATAAAATACCCTTTAGGGTATATTATTTATTTGTAGTATTCAAACTACATAATTCTCCTAATTTTAGAGAAAAAACCTTTATTTAAGAGACTCTAAATACCCCATTATGTATTTATTATGAAAAGGAGTGTTTACATTGAGTAAAAAATTTTTAATAGTCGGTGGCGTTGCAGGTGGTGCATCCACAGCAGCTCGTCTTCGTCGTCTAGATGAAAAAGCAGAAATTATTATATTTGAAAAGGGGCCGAATGTTTCATTCTCTAATTGTTCTCTCCCCTTCCATTTAAGCGGGATTGTTGAAAATAGCGACAAATTAATTTTAATGACGCCTCAAGGCTTCCAAACAAAATACAATATAGAGGCTCGTGTTCAGCAAGAAGTTGTACGTATTAACAGAGAGAAAAAAACCATCACCATTAAGGATTTAAAAACGAATAGAGATTATGAGGAAAGTTACGATACGTTAATTTTATCCCCAGGAGCAAGTCCTATCGTCCCTGACTTAGAGGGCATTCATTCTAAGCACGTCTTTACCATTAGAAACGTGGCTGATATTGACCGTTTAAATTGGTATCTACAAACAGATAATGTACAGGATATTGCCGTGGTTGGCGGAGGCTTCATTGGTGTAGAGGTAGCAGAAAATTTGAAGCTAGCAGGCTATAATGTATCTCTAGTTGAATTTGGCCAACAAATTATGGCCCCTTTTGATTATGATATGGCTCAAATCTTACACAAGGAAATGACTGATAAAGGGGTTCAAGTTATTGTCAATGACGGTCTTGCAAAGGTTACACCAAATAATGTGACGTTGAACTCAGGCAAACAATTGAAAGCCCAAGCAGTAGTATTAGCAATTGGCGTTCGACCTGAAATCCGCTTAGCCAAAGAGGCCGGGCTAACAATTGGTGAACTCGGAGGTATTCAAGTTGATGCAAATTACGTGACGTCTGATCCTTCCATATATGCTGTGGGAGATGCGATTGAAGTATTCCATCAGCTTACCCATAAACAGACGCGCCTTGCTTTAGCCGGTCCCGCTCAACGACAAGCACGTGCAGCAGCTAATCATATGTATAACATCCCTCATCACAACAAAGGAGTCATTGGATCTTCAAGCGTACAAATTTTCGATCTCGTATGCGCGACAACAGGTTTGAACGAAAAAACAGCCCTAGCAAATGGCTTTCAAGCAAAAAGTGTTTATTTGATAGCTCCAGACAAAGTAGGACTAATGCCAAATAGTAATCCACTTCACTTTAAGCTCGTTTATGAAACACCGACGGGTAAAATACTAGGGGCTCAAGCAATAGGTAAAGGTAATGCAGATAAGAGGATTGATGTTATAGCTACCCTCATCACAATGGGCGGTACATTAGAAGATTTAAAGGAGCTAGAGTTATCCTATTCTCCAATGTTTAGCACTGCCCGTGATATTGTTAATTTGGCAGCTCTTGTAGCTCAAAATCTATTACACGGACACTTTAAGCAGGTAAAAGTTGATGAAGTAAGGGAACTCATTGAAAATCAAGCCTTTTTCTTAGACGTTCGTGAAAAAAATGAATTTGAATCCGGTCACCTTATCAATGCACACAATATTCCTCTAAGTGAACTTCGGGAAAGAATGGATGAAATTCCGAAGGATCAAGCAGTGTATGTGCATTGCCGATCTGGTCAACGTAGCTATAATGCTGTTATGGCCCTTCAAAATAGCGGTTTTTCTAACGTCTTTAATGTAAGTGGGTCATTCCTAGGGATTTGCTTATACGAATATTTTACAGATATCACAACGAACAGAGATAAAATAGTAACTGCTTATAATTTTAAATAAGTTAAAGGGATGCCAATTATCAGCATCCCTTTTCTTCGTTAATTTGTAGACAAAACTTTTTCCCAGTCAATCGTACCATTTTTAACTTGTTCACGTTTTTCCTTAGTCATGATGTCATTTGGACGCCCGCCTTTTGGCCAATCTTTTTCATGGTTCGCCCACTCTGGACGATCTTGCGATAAAATAAAGGCAGCTAAATCTGCAGCTTCTTGATCTGTTAATGTTCCCGCTGCACCTATCGGCATATTATTTTGAATATAGCCAGCCATTTTTGACATACGTGCCATACCTGCGCCATCATTAAATGAATTATCTCCCCATAAAGCTGGGCCAGTATTAGCACCAGTTCCTGCGCCATCAGCTGCATGACAGGCTATACAGGACTGTGCATAAAGCTCCTCACCATCTGCAACATTTGGAATCGGCACATTCTTCATATCACTTGTGCCCGCCCATTCACGTTTTGCTCCAATTGGAACACCTTCAGAAATATAAGCGAAATACGCCACCATAGCCTCTAGTTCATCACTATTCATTTCGAATTTTTTACCATTCATACTCCGAACCATACAGCCATTAATCCGTTCTTCTATTGTAACTACACCACCTGAGCGTCCAATATACTGTGGATAATTTGCCATTACACCTACTAATGATGAGGCTTGCTCGTCATAGCCAGCACCGGCATGACAGCTTGTGCAAGATAATTGGTTGCCCACATATTCATCTGCCGCAACATGTGTGTTATTAACAAGTTCATAGCCCGTTAATATTGCTTCTTTCATTGGACCATCTGGTACTTCTTCAATACTTGGCGGAGCATAGACCACTGACTGAGCAGCTGCTGTTGTTGGTATTTGTGTTTGCACTGTCGCTTCTTTCTCACTCACATTCGAATCAACTGTAATTTTGTCACTGACAAACGTCCCAACAAAAATGGCGCCTGCTAACAGTACTGTTCCTGCTACTCCTGCTACTATAGGTTTCATCTATAATACCCCCCTTTGTATTCTCACTTATATTTTAGCAACATAACAATTTATTGGATGTGATTTTTCTCACACTACCATAAAATAGAACCATTCAGATGATAAAAAAGGATAAATTATACATTTTATTTTGTTCTATAACACAGAAAACAAGACTTAATACCTCTTGCAGTATTCATTTGTTCGAAAAAAAAGCGTCAAGTACACATACGCACTCGACACCTTTAAAGTCTTTTATAGTTTACACTGTCCATCAGCACATACCGATTCTCCATTACCATTTATCATTATCGTTGGCTGAATACCAGCTATTTCTGCAGCTTGATGCAAAGTTCGCACAAACACTTCATTCGGCTCAGCCCCTTTAATACCATAACGATTTTCAAATACAAAGAACGGTACACTTTGTACGCCAAGTTGCTGTGCTTCATAGCGATCCTTGTCTAGCTCTTCACTAAAATCAGTTGAAGCTAATATTCCCGCTGCAACTTCTCTATCCAAATCTAATTGCGCAATAACTTTTAATAAAAACTCATCTTTGTTCAAATCTTCACCATCTTTAAAATAACCAGCCATTAGTGCTTCCGTATAAGCTGTCGCTTTACCAAATTGCTGCGTCCATTTAGCTAAACGATGAGCCTTTTCTGTATGCGCTGTTTTCATCTTAGCAAAATCATAATGCAAACCAACTTCCGTTGCTCTCGTAGCTATACCCTCGACCATATCTTTCACTTCATCTAGCGTGACATCATACTTTTTAGCCAGCGCCTCATAAAAAGAGGGTGCATTCACTTCCGGGATATCTGGGCCTATTTGAAATGCTTTATATTCTATTTCCACTAATCCTGTATAGCCTGCGATGTCAATCGCCCGTTCCAGTTCTCGTTTGCCAATATAACAAAATGGACATGTAAAATCAGAGAAAACTTCAATTTTCATTACCATACCCCCTTATAATATATCCATCCAAATTTTAATAGCTGTTGCTAATATAAGAACCGCTAAAATAATTTGTAGGAATTTAGTATTTAACTTGCCCCCTATTCTCGCACCCAGAGGAGCAGCTATTAGACTAGCTACAATCAAGATGAGCGCTGGATAATATTCCACTTGCCCAGTCATTAATTTACCAATAGTTCCTCCTACTGAGGAGATAAACGTAATAGCAAGGCTTGACGCAATGGTCATACGAGTAGGGATTCCTAAGACCACAAGCATGATTGGTACTAATAAAAATCCACCAGCTGCTCCTACAATTCCGGAACCGATACCAACAACGAAAGCTAATAGGACCGCCAATGGTTTATTAAATGTAACAGCCTGCATCGGTTTATCATCAATTTGCTTTTTCGGTATGAACATCATCACAGCTGCAATCAATGCAAGGATTCCATAGACCATGTTAATACCAGACTCAGATAAAAATTTTGAACCGAAGCTACCCACAAAGCTTCCCGCTAATATGGCGCTCCCCATATAGATAATGAGTGATTTATTTAAATACCCACCTTTACGATAGACCCAAACACCTGAAAGAGCAGCAAAAAGTACCTGAATCGCACTTATCCCTGACACCTCATGTGCAGAAAAGGCCGCAAATCCTAGTAATGGCGGTATATATAGTAGCATCGGGAAATTAATGATGGCACCGCCAATACCTAACATCCCTGATACAAATGAACCGAGAAAACCAATAAGTAAAATGGTTAAGATCCATGCAATATCCATTTAGTTTTCCTTCTTTCTGGCTGTATTCAACAAAAGGAAAGAAGGGTTGTTCTACTGTAATAGACAACCCTCAATCAGCCCTATGCTTTCTGAATGAAAAATGTAATAACGCCAGCCTCTTCAGATTGATCTAAAATGATATGACCTCCTGCTTTTGCCCAAGCAGGAATATCCGCTAAAGCTCCTTTATCTGTCACCTGAACTTCTAATACTTCCCCAGACTTTAGGGTATCTATTGCTTTTTTTGTCTTCACAATAGGCATTGGACAAGAAAGGCCTTTTGCATCTAGTTGTAAACTTGATTTCATCATATTCTCCTTCAACTCGGCAAAGGTTGTAAGCGATTTTGCCGGTTCTTCTTGTTTTATATCTTCATGAAGGATGAGCACCTTCAATTCACGAAATTTACATATAATAAGCATACATGCATACTCATTGCACTTTAGCATGTTTTATCGTACTGCACAGCGATTTGGTCCAATTTCCATTTCTGTTTGCTCATCTAACGCAGGTGTGATTTTCCCCATATTCACCTGACGAATTTCCTGATAAGCATTTGGTTGTGGAGGTAATTCATCTGTTACCACACGTCTAAATTCTTCTTCATCTTGAATATTTAATCCATGGTTTTGTACAAATAAATCCCCTAGTCGTCTAGCAACCGTCCCATCTTCATTCAGCTCATCAATAATCATAAAATGTGCTGGTAAGACAATAAGTTCATCAGACAATTCTCGATAACGCTTGTAAAGCGTGTCTCGTAAATCTCCAACCCAGTCATCAGCAAGGCCAGCTAAATCAGGACGTCCGATTGAATCGATAAATAAAATATCTCCTGTTAATAAATATTTGCTGTCAACAACAAATGAAGTAGAGCCTATCGTATGACCAGGAGAATAGATAGCTCCTACATCTATTTTTGATGCACCGATTTGAACAGTCGTTCCATCAACTAACGGTGTATAGTGGAACACAACTTCTTCAGCGTCCTTAGGTGGCAAATAATAGGTTGCGCCTGTCATCTCTGCAATATGGCGCCCACCTGAAATGTGATCAGCATGTAAGTGTGTATCAAAAACATGTTTAATTTGGACATTTTTATGTTCTGCAAAATTTATAAACACATCTGTAAAACGTACAGCATCAATAATAGCTGCTTCACCTTCAGAAAGGACCATATAAGACAGACAGCCCTTTCCTAAGCGAACAAACTGATAAAGCTCACCACCGCCTGTTAAATCACCTACTTTAATTGGCTCTAAATATTCACTCCAGGATTTCATACCTCCAGCTAAATAGGCAACCTCAATACCTGCCTCAGCTAACATTTCAGCAACCATTAAAGACGATCCTTCTTTAGCACAAACGACTAATACATCTTTATCAGTTGGGATATTCGGTAAAATATTATCAATACCATCTAACAGTTCAAAATACGGTATATTTAAGTACTCAAAACGATGTCCATCGATTTTCCAATCTTCGAATGCATCCGCATTACGAACATCTAAAATAAACAACTCTTCATTGTGAATAACCTTTTTAGCTACTTGTGACGCGCTCCATTTTTGAATTGACATCTCTTTTACCCCCATCGGTATTGTTTTTATGTTTTTTATAGCGGAGAGGGGTGCCCTCTCCGCTTTTATAGGTAGGTCACTAGAATGTAAGTGACGGTGCTGCGTCTTTCGCGAATTCTAGGAACGTTACGGCTCCTCCCACCTCAATACCCTCAATGAAATCTTCAGTAGTTAAACCCATAACATCCATCGTCATCTGACAAGCAATAAATTTCACACCTAATTCTTGTGCCATTTCCACTAGTTGAGGAATAGCTGGCACATTTGCTTTTGTAAACCCTTCAGCATAGTGTTCTGCTCCAGCTGGCATTGGTAATGCATGCATACCTTGCTTATGAATTAAATTCAAACCTTCAAATGTAAAGAAGATAGCTACCTCTTTCTCAGAAGCTGCCGCAGCTGTTGCGATATTAAATACCTTATACGCATCAAATAAACCACCGTTACTTGCAATGATTGCTACTTTGTTCGACATAATAAAATTCCTCCAATTTAAATGTTTTTTGTTAAATCGCCTGACCAGGATGTCATACCTGGTAAGACGTTAAATACTTTCGTAAAACCATGTGAAGCCAGCTTTTGCGCAGCCATGTCACTGCGTTTTCCAGTACGACAAATAACATATATCTCCTGCTCTTTATCAAGCTCAGAAAGTCGTGTCTCCAGTTCGCCCATTGGTATCGATTTTGCTCCCGCAATATGCCCAAAAGCGAATTCCGCTTCCTCACGTACATCTAGAATTAATCCTTTACGACTTGTGATTTGCTCTAAATCAATTGTTTGATCAAACGTCATTTCTTCTATTTGGTCGTTTGTACATTTACGAATATAGTGTTTCAGTACACCATCACCATCATCTTCTAAAGTACCAATATACTGATGACCTACAGTTTCAGCCCATGCCGCAATATCAGCTTTAGATCCTTTGTCAGTCGCAGCTACTTCTAAAATTTGACCATCTACTAAATCAGCCATCGCTTTTTTTGTTTTCACAATCGGCATCGGGCAAGAAAGACCCTTGGCATCTAGCTGAAAATCCGCCTTCATACTTTTCATAACCTCCATATACCTATAAGGGTATTATTTCAATCAAAAAAATATAGATTTAACCTATTACTGTACTTTTCCCTCCCAAGCTAACATACCACCAATCATGTTAGTTACATTAAAGCCATTACTTTCTAATAGTTGAGTAGCCCGAGCACTTCGTCCACCTGATCGACAAACCATAATATACGACTCCCTCTTATTTAATTCAGGTAGTCGAAACTCTAATAAACCTAGCGGGATATGAATAATGCCCGGGATGTGGCCAGCCTCTACTTCATCTACCTCTCGCACATCAATAAGATTCAGCTTCCCTCCTTGCTCCATCGTTTGTTGAACTTCTTTTGCTGTAATTTCTTTCACTTTTTTCTCCTCCTAGTATGCACTCATTCCACCCCGAACATTAGAAACACGCTCAAAACCTTGCTTTTTAAGTTGCTTACAAGCCTGACTACTTCGCATACCACTCTGACAAATAACTATGATCTCTTTATCCTTCGGAAGGTTTTTAAAGCTCGACCCAAGCGGAACATTTTTAAATTGCGAGATATGCCGACCTTTATACTCAGCAGGCGTGCGTACATCGATAAATATCTTATCCTTATCATTCAGCATATCTTTTAATTGGGCTGTAGAAATTGATTGAACGCCCTTCGCTGGCTTCATTCGCCAAACGAAAAAGGCTGCCACAAGCGCGATAATAATCCATATTTCCATATGACCAGTCCTCCTTTTTATACGATTATGGGTATATCAAGTTATCGACTTTTCACGACCAAGTCCATCGCCTCTTGGATAGCAGCATTCATTTTTTCAGCATTGCCTTCAGCAGTCGATACACAATCTAATAAATTTTCACTTACAATGACACCAATCGTCCGGTCAACAGCAGAACGCACGGCAGATAGCTGTGTAATCACATCTTTACAACTTTGACCTTCTTCCATCATGCGTAAAATACCCCGCATTTGACCTTCCATACGTTTCACACGATTTGCAGTGTTTGAGCCATACGCCATTCTGTTATGCCCCCTTTCAAACGATAGATTGAACTTCCTTACGAGATTTATATTATACCCCTATAGGTATGTTGTCAACATAAAGCTTCTATCTTTTTTAAAATGCTGCAATTGCGAGTTACAAGTTCTCCCTATCGCTTTAACCTCATCTATCTGCTTCCTTATTATTTCAACAAAAAACCCTGCTACGAGTTATTACTCATAGCAGGGAGTTTATTTTTTATTTAGCTAATTGCATGGCTGGCCCAAAGAATTCATAGTGAATTTTTTCATCTTTCACGCCAATTTCCTGTAAATTTTTAATAACCGCTTCCATAAAGCCTACAGGGCCACATACATATACATCTGCATTATCAGCTACTTTTTCAGCCAGCAATTCTTTTGTAATAAGCTTGTCTTCATCAGAGTATAAAGCTGTATAGGATGCATTCGGTAAGACGTTTACTTTCTTTTGAATGTCATCACTGAACGCTACAACCTTCTCATTACGAGCACATTGGATAAAGTTCACTTCATTCACTGCATTATCATTTAGAGATTGCAGCATACTGTTTAAAGGTGTTACACCGATACCGCCACTTACAAATGTAATTGGTGCAGCCGTTTCTTCTAACACAAATAATCCGGCTGGAGCACTTACATCTACCAAATCTCCAACTTGTAAGTGATCATGAATATAATTTGACACTTTACCATTTGGCGTATGGTCACTTTCACGTTTCACCGAAATACGATAGCCATCTTCTGCACTCGCTTGTGAAAGTGTATATTGACGGTTCATTAAATACTCTTCTCCTGGCACTTTCACTCGAATAGAGATGTATTGACCTGGTTCATAAGTTGGTAGTGGTGATCCATCTTCATTTACAAAATAAATAGAAGTTACTAAGTCACTTTCTACAACTTTTTTTGCCACTTTTAATGGTTTAAATAGACGCCAACCACCATTGTTCTCAGTTTTTTGGTATAACTCTTCTTCTACTTGAATGAAAATATCTGCGATAACGCCATAAGCCTCGGCCCATGCACCAATAATGTCATCAGTTGCTGCATCACCAAGTACTTCTTTAATCGCTTTTAATAAGTTTTCACCCACAATTGGGTAATGTTCAGGTAAAATTCCTAAACTACGGTGTTTATGTGCAATAAGCATTACTGCTGGTAAAATTGCTTCTAAGTTTTCAATATGAACTGCTGCAGCGTAAACAGTATTTGCTAATGCTGTTTGCTGACGGCCTTGTTCTTGGTTCGTGTGATTAAAAATATTTAGTAATTCTGGATGAGCTTGAAACATATTTTTGTAAAACGTCTTTGTGATTTCACCACCATGAACTTCTAATACAGGTACTGTTGCTTTAATAATTTGAATTGTTTCTTGTTTTAACATATCGCTTACCATCCTTTCGTGATTACAATATAACGCCTTCATTCTCT
>Ga0256875_1000174_pt1 | contig 19985 bp, 16 predicted proteins | sample MC6MC0418MT_FD_186354 | JGI IMG/M metagenome (GOLD analysis project Ga0256875, IMG submission 186354) | Metatranscriptome of enriched soil aggregate microbial communities from Iowa State University, Ames, United States - MC6-MC0418-MT... | ecosystem: Environmental > Terrestrial > Soil >... | reverse complement strand
CAGGGGAAAGCAAGCATGGAAGCAAACATCGCAATGCCGCAGGCCGGGGCCGGGCCAACGCTAAGCCGCAAAGAAGAACGCCAGGTCGTCGTGGCGTCGACGCTGGGCACCTTGTTCGAGTGGTATGACTTTTTCATCTACGGAACGCTGGCTGTCTTCATGAGCCAGGTGCTGTTTCCGCAGGACAACCCCACGGTCGCGCTGCTGGCCGCCTTGGGCGCGCTGGCGGTGGGCTTCATCATCCGGCCGCTGGGCGCGGTGATGTTCGGCTATCTGGGCGACAAGTGGGGCCGCAAGTACACCTTCCTGATCACGGTGGTGATGATGGGCGGGGCCACGGTGTTGATCGGCTGCCTGCCCACCTATGAGTCGGCGGGGCACTTGTCGTGGATTCTGTTGCTGACGCTGCGGGTGGTGCAGGGCCTGGCGGTGGGCGGCGAGTACGGCGGCGCCGTGATCTATGTGGCCGAACACTGCGAGCCCAAGCGCCGCGGGCTGCTGACGGGCTGGATTCAGATCACGTCATCTGCTGGGCTGATCCTGTCGCTGATCGTCATCCTTTGCACCCAGGCGTCCATGAGCGCCGACGACTTCCGCCAGTGGGGCTGGCGTCTGCCGTTCATTCTGTCGATCGTCATGCTGGCCATTTCGATCTACGTGCGCGCCAAGCTGCATGAATCGCCCGTCTTCACACGGATGAAGCAGCAAAACCGCCTGTCGAAGAACCCCATCAAGGAAACGTTTGGCCAATGGTCCAGCCTGCGCCTGGTGTTGCTGGCGCTGATTGGCGTGACGGCCGGCCAGGGCGCCACCTATTTCACCGGCCAGTTCTACGTGATGATCTTTCTGCAGCAAGCCGTGCAGATCGACCAGACCAGCGTCTACACGCTGATCCTGATCGGGTTCATCATCGGCGCGCCGACCTTCGTGCTGTTTGGCTGGCTGTCTGACCGCATCGGCCGCAAGTGGATCATGATGGCGGGCCTGTTCATCGCCGCCATCGGGTATCACTCGATGTTCGACGTGCTGCTCAAGGCCGGCAACCCGGCGCTTGCGCAAGCCATGCAATCGACGCCGGTAAGGGTGCATGCCGACACCAGCGGCGGCGCGTGCGACTTCGGTTTGCAAGCCGCCATGATCGGCAGCCATGCCGACCATAAGAAGGTATGCGTGCAGGCCAAGAAATTCCTGGTCGGCAAGGGCATCAACTTTGAATACGCCGCGCCCCTGCCAGGGCAGGACATCGCCATGAGCGTGGGCGGCGTCACGGTTAATGGTTTCGACCGCGCCGGCTACGCCAAGGCATTGACCGCCGCCGGCTACCCGGACCGCGCCGACCCCGCCCGTGTGGACCGCGCCACCATCATCCTGATCCTGGTGCTGATGACGGCCGTGGTGGCCATGGTCTACGGCCCGGTCGCGTCCTATCTGGTCGAGCTGTTCCCGGCGCGCATCCGCTACACCGCGCTATCCTTCCCGTATCACATCGGCGCCGGCATCTTCGGCGGCATCGTGCCCTTTACCGCCACCTATCTGGCGCAAGCCAGCGGCAATATTTTTGGCGGCTTGATGTACCCGGTCGTCGTGATGGTGATCGTAGGCGTCATCGGCAGCCTGTTCCTGCCGAACACCCGCGCCCAGGCCATTGATGAAGACCCCACCCACTAAAACAGCGAGGAGAGACATGTCCGTGCCATCGCAATTCAAGGCTGCCGTCATCCAGGCAGCGTCCATCCCGACCGACAGCGTTGCATGTGCCCACAAGGCGGCCTCGCTGATCCGCCAGGCGGCCGAGCAGGGCGCCCGGGTGCTGGTGTTCCCCGAAGCCTTTCTGGGCGGCTACCCCAAGGGCAATTCATTTGGCGCGCCCATCGGCATGCGCAAGCCCGAAGGCCGTGACGCCTTCGCCAGCTACCACGAGCAGGCCATCCGGCTGGACGGCGAGGAAGTCGCCGTGGTGGCGCAGGCCGCAGCCGATACCGGCAGCTTCGTGGTCATGGGCTGCATCGAAGCCGACGGCGGCACGCTGTACTGCACCGTGCTGTACTTCAACGGCGACGCCGGGCTGATCGGCAAGCATCGCAAGCTGATGCCCACCGCAGGTGAACGGCTGATCTGGGGCTTTGGCGACGGCTCGACGATGCCCGTCTTCGACACCCCTTACGGCAAGATCGGCGCCGTCATCTGCTGGGAAAACTACATGCCCATGCTGCGCATGTATATGTACAGCCAGGGCGTGGCGCTGTACTGCGCGCCCACCGCAGACGACCGCGACAGCTGGATTCCCAGCATGCGCCACATCGCGCTGGAAGGCCGCTGCTACGTGCTGACCGCTTGCCAGCATCTGCGCCGCAACGCGTATCCGGAAGACTTCGAATGCGCGCTGGGTGATGCGCCCGACACCGTGCTGATGCGCGGCGGCAGCGCCATCATCGACCCCTTGGGCGAAGTGCTGGCCGGCCCGGACTTTTCGGACGAAACCATCTTGTACGCCGACATCAACCCCAACCAGATCCTGCGCGGCAAGTACGACTTTGATGTGTCGGGCCACTACGCGCGGCCGGACGTGTTCCAGCTTCAGGTCGACACCCGCGAGAAGCGGGCCGTCTCCGCCATTGGCGCGGGCGGCCAGCAGGAGCCTTGAGCCATGCATTTTGATTTCAGCGCCTTGCCTTCGCAGACGGTCTACAAGCTGTTGACCTCGACCGTCACCCCCCGCCCGATCGCGTGGGTCACCACGATTTCGGGCGACGGGTGCGTCAACGCGGCGCCGTTCAGCTTCTTCAACGTGATGGGCCATGAACCCCCCACGGTCGCCATCGGCCTGATGCGCCGCGCCAACGGCGACTTGAAGGACACCAGCGCCAACATCATCGAGAACGGCGAGTTCGTGGTGAACCTGGTGCCGGAATCGCTGATGCAGCAAATGAACCAGACCTGCGCCGACTACCCGCCGGGCGTCGACGAGCTGGCCAAGGCCGGGTTGACCGGGTTGCCTGCCGCGCATGTGCGTCCGCCGTTGATCCAGGGCAGCCCGGTGTCGCTGGAATGCGTCAGCCAGGCCACGATCGTGACGGGCCCGCATCAGGTTGTGGTTATTGGCCGGGTGCTGGGCGCGCATGTCGGCGACGCCTTTGTGGAGGACGCCGAACGCGGTTACGTGAAAACCGCCGAGATGGGGCTGGTTGCCCGCATGCACGGCAGCGGTTGGTACGCTCGCAGTACAGACTTGTTCCAGCTTGCGCGGCCAACGGTCGCGGACTGAAACCCCAGGCGGCCGCGATGGCCGCTTTTTTTTGCCTTCGCACCGGCCGCAGGGCCGGTTACGCAAACGTGGGAGCTTGTGCCAAAACACTCCCCATTTCGCCCCTTGCCGGTCAAATCCGGGCTGCTAGCATTTCCCGGACCGTTGAGAGAATCCTCGAATCCGACTTCTCCGGCGGCGCTTTTTTGACACAACGAACACCAATATTTTTGGGGGCGGATCATCCAGGGGCTTACGGGCGTCTGGCTTGCAGGGCGGCGGCTTTGGTCCGGCGCTTACGCAACTGCCGAAGCCCGCATTCAAGCGCCTGGTTGGATGCTGGAGGCAGTATGAAGAATATGAAGCTTGGAACCCGTCTTGCGGGTGGCTTTTCCGTCTTGCTCGCCATGATCATCATCATGAGCATCGTCGGGCTGGTCAGCCTGGCGAACATCAACGACTCGGTTGAAACCGTGACCCAGCGGTCGCTGATCAAGGAACGTTTGATCAGCGATTGGGCGCGCAACATCCAGACCGGCGTCACCCGAACCACCGCCATCGCCAAAAGCGCAGACGCCAGCCTGGCAGGCTTCTTCACCGAAGAGGCGGCGACGTCCACGAAAAATTCCTCGGCGTTGCAGCAGAAGATCGAACCGCTGATCGAGTCCGACGAAGAAAAACAATTGTGGGAAGGCATCCGCAAATCCCGCGGCGACTACCTGCGCACGCGCGACGCCATCTTCAAGGCCAAGCAGGACGGCGATGTGGACGCCGCCAACCGGGTCTTCACGCAGGAATTCTTGCCCGCCACGCGCCAGTTCATTGATCAGATCACCAAGCTGACGAACTTGCAGCGCGCGGAAATCGACGCGAGCGCGGCGGATATCCAAAGCGCTTATGGCGTGGCGAATTTCTGGATGATCGCGATTGGGTCCATCGCGCTGGTCAGCGGCTTGCTGCTGGCCATTCTGCTGACCCGCAGCATCACCCGGCCCTTGTCCGACGCGGTGCGTGTCGCCCGTACGGTGGCCGCCAATGACCTGACCAGCACCATCACCGTGCGCTCGCGCGACGAGATCGGCCAACTGATGCAGGCGCTGGAATCCATGAACGCCAACCTGGCCGGCACGGTCGCCAGCATCCGCACGGGCGTGGACAGCATGGCGTCCGCCTCGGGCGAGATTGCGGCGGGCAATACCGATTTGTCGTCGCGCACCGAGCAGCAGGCGGCGTCGCTGGAAGAAACGGCGGCGTCGATGGAGCAGCTGTCATCCACCGTGAAGCAGAACGCCGACAGCGCGCGCCAGGCCAACCAGCTGGCCGCCGCTGCGTCCGACACCGCTTCCCGTGGCGGCGCCACCGTGTCTGAAGTGGTCAGCACCATGAGCGCCATCTCGTCCAGCTCGGTCAAGATCGCCGACATCGTGTCCGTGATCGACGGCATCGCCTTCCAGACCAACATCCTGGCGCTGAACGCCGCCGTTGAAGCCGCCCGCGCAGGTGAGCAGGGCAAGGGCTTCGCCGTCGTCGCCGCCGAAGTCCGCACGCTTGCGCAACGCAGCGCGCAAGCCGCCAAGGAAATCAAGACGTTGATCGAAGACACGGTGCAGAAGATCAGCCAAGGCTCGATCAGTGCCGAACGCGCCGGCGCCACGATGCAGGAAATCGTCAGCTCGGTGCAGCGCGTGACCGACATCATGGGCGAAATCGCCGCCGCGTCCGCCGAGCAAGCCGACGGCATCGAACAAGTCAACCGCGCGGTGTCGCAGATGGATGAAGTAACCCAACAGAACGCCGCGCTGGTCGAAGAAGCCGCCGCCGCCGCCGGGTCGATGCAGGATCAGGCAGCAGAACTGACGCGCGCGGTCAGTGCGTTCAAGTTGCCGGGGGGGGCAGGGATGGGGCGCGCCACGGATCGGATCGCTACGGGCCGACCATTGGAGATGACGGGCGCGGTCGCCCTTCGGTCCTGATTTCCTTCAAATCAGCAGCGGATGCCTTGCCGAATGAGTCGGGCGAGGCTATCCGTATGCCCGTTGTAGGCGTCGATTGACGCCTGAATCATCTCGGCCTGGCTGATGCCTGACCAGTCAATGTCGTAGCCGGCGCTGCGGGCCAGCTGCCCCATGAATTCCCGTTGCGTTCGTCCATTACCTTCGCGAAACGGGTGCAGTACATTGATTTCGCCAAGATAGTAGGCCGCGCGCTGACTGAAATGGTCCGCATCCAACTCTTGCAAGTGGCGTTCTCGGGCAAGCTGCTGAAACAATTGCCGGGCTGCGCTATCGATCATCAGATGACGGGCGAACATCGTGTCGCCCTTCTGAATTTCGCCTTGACGGATTTCACCCGCCCAATCATAGATGTCGCCAAACAAGCGCCGATGGATTTGCTGTAGGTGCGCCAGATCGAACTTGCCTTCAACCGGCTGCTCACGCAGTTTGGCGGCTTGTAAAAATGACAGGCTGGACTCGGCCTTGTCGAGTGCGGCCTGATCTTTGATACCCAGAAGGTTGCGGAGTATTCCCGTACCTTTGTCGAGGTATGGATCTCCGTCCTGCCCGGTGTATTTCATTTCTGAGATCGATTCAGGCCCAGCCGCGTTTTGTACTCGGCAATGGCCTCATCCAGAGATTTTTCGCCCGACGCCCACAACTCGGCGTCCTTGATGACCTGCGCGTCCGGCTCCAGGCCTTCCATGCGTTGACTGGCCAGTGCGCTATTCACCACGGCACGGCGGGCAACGACTTCTTGCTCTGCAATCATGACTCGTCCTGTGATCGATGAATGGGTCATTTTACGCCGCAGCACAAAGAAAAAAGCCCCTGATTTCTCAGGGGCTTCGTTCTTGAATACTGGCGGAGAGGGTGGGATTCGAACCCACGGTACGGGGATACCGTACGCCTGATTTCGAGTCAGGTACATTCGACCACTCTGCCACCTCTCCGTGGCTGGGTTCCAAAACGGCGAATTCTCTCGATTTCTTTATAGAGACTTCACTAAAAGATCCCTGGTCGGAAGGATCTTCGTTGTTGGAGCAGCGAAGCCCGCAATTCTACAGGAATTTTTTCGCTTGTGTAAAGGGGGTGCGAAAAAATCTTCACAAGGGCTTATCCCGATCTTCCGGCGGCGTGGATCTTTGCCCAGAATCGCGTCCATGGACCTGATCCTTATCCTTCTGCTTGCCGCGGTGCTATGCGTGCCGATCACCCAGCGCCTGGGGCTGGGCGCCATCCCCGGCTATCTGATTGCGGGGGTGCTGATCGGGCCGTCCTGTCTGAAGCTCGTGACCAATGTGGACACCATGATCGACGTCTCACAGTGGGGCGTGGTGATGATGCTGTTCATCATCGGGCTGGAACTGTCGCCCAAACGCTTGTGGGCCATGCGCAGCGAGGTCTTTCTGTTGGGGTCTTTGCAGATGCTGGTTTGCGGGCTGCTGCTGGGACTGGTGTTTGGCGCCGCCCTGCGCCATCTGGCGGGGATGGAATGGCAGGCGGCGGTGTTGTGCGGGCTGTCGCTGGCCTTGTCGTCGACGGCGGTGGCGTTGCGCTTGTTGGACGAACGCACGCTGACCCGCACGCCGCTGGGCCGTTCGGCGCTGGGGGTCTTGCTGTTTCAGGACATGGCGGCGATTCCGATGCTGGTGGCCGCTGGCCTGCTGGGCTCGGACGGCACCTCCGCGCCGTCTTTCAAGGAAGCGCTGATCGCTGTGGCCGTGGTGGCGGTGGCGCACCGCCTGCGGTTGTTGGGCTGGGCCGCCAAGTCGCAGTTGAATGAACTGTTCACCGCCGCCGCCTTGTTGATGGTGGTGGGGGCGGCGCAACTGTTTGACTATGCCGGCCTGTCGGCAGGCCTGGGCGGCTTTTTGGTGGGTGTGCTGATGGCCGAGTCGCGCTACCGCCACGATCTGGAAAAAGCCATCGACCCGTTCAAGGGTTTGCTGCTGGGCCTGTTCTTTTTGGCCATCGGCATGTCGATCAACCTGAAGGTCGTGGCCGATCACTGGACTTTCATCATTGCTGGCGTCACGGCCTTGCTGGCCGTCAAGGCGCTGGTGCTGTATGGGTTCGCTCGCGCCCTGGGTTTGCCGCGTTACCACCGATTGCTCTTCGCCATGGTGCTGGCGCAAGGCGGGGAATTCAGCTTCGCCATCTTCAACGAAGCCTGGGACAACCATCTGGTGAACCTTGAGCAACGCGATGTGTTGTCCGTCGTGGTCGCGGTGTCGATGGGTGTGGTGCCGGTGCTGATCAAGCTGCTGGAACGCGTGCCCGAGCGTCGGGGCGGCATGGCGGACCTGCCTGTGGCCGACCCGGTTGCCGAGCCCGTGGCCGAACGCGTTGTCGAGTCCATCGATACCGGTATTCCGCCTGCGTCCACCGCCCAAGACAAGCCGCCCGTTTGACCCCGCGCCGCGTGGGGGCATGGCATGATTGCCGTCTTGCCGGGCGGCTACACTTGAACCCGCTTTGCTTCCCGCCTACCTGCCAGATCACAGGAGAATGCTCATGCTCAAAGGAAAAGTCGCCCTTGTCACCGGTTCCACCAGCGGCATCGGTTTGGGTATCGCCACGGCCTTCGCTCAACAAGGCGCCGATATCGTCTTGAACGGCTTTGGCGATGCGGCCGAGATCGAAAAAGTGCGCGCTGGCTTGGCCGACAAGCATGGCGTGAAGGTGATCTACGATGGCGCCGACCTGTCCAAAGGCGCCGCCGTGCGCGAGCTGGTGGAGAACACCGTGCGCCAGATGGGCCGCATCGACATCCTGGTCAACAACGCCGGCATTCAGCACACCGCGTTGATCGAAGACTTTCCCGCCGAGAAGTGGGACGCCATTCTGGCGCTGAACCTGTCGGCCGTGTTCCATGGCACCGCCGCCGCCTTGCCGCACATGAAGAAGCAGGGGTTCGGCCGCATCATCAACATCGCGTCCGCGCACGGCCTGGTGGCCTCTGCCAACAAGTCGGCCTATGTGGCGGCCAAGCATGGGGTGGTGGGCTTCACCAAGGTGACGGCGCTGGAAACGGCCGGCCAGGGCATCACCGCCAACGCGATCTGCCCGGGCTGGGTTCGCACCCCGCTGGTGGAAAAGCAGATCACCGCACTGGCCGAAAAGAATGGTGTTGATCAGGAAACCGCCGCGCGCGACCTGCTCAGCGAAAAACAGCCGTCGCTGCAATTCGTGACGCCGGAACAACTGGGCGGCACCGCCGTGTTCCTGGCCTCGGATGCGGCGGCGCAAATCACTGGAACGTCCGTCTCCGTCGATGGCGGCTGGACGGCGCGTTAATAAAGGAATCCCCGAATGTTGTTGTTGCTTTCTCCCGCCAAGAAGCTGGACTACGACTCGCCGCTGCACATCGAGACGCACACCCAGCCGCTGTTTGTGGATCAGGCCGCCGGCCTGATCAAGGTGCTGAAGACCAAGACCGCGGAAGATATTTCCGATCTGATGAGCTTGAGCCCGGCCTTGTCCGAGCTGAACGTGCAGCGCTACGCGCACTGGAAGCGCACGTTCACGCAGGCCAATTCGCGCCAGGCCGTGCTGGCCTTCAATGGGGATGTGTACGAAGGGCTGGACGCATCGACCTTGTCGGCCAAGCAGCTGGAATGGGCGCAGGAGCACGTGGCCATCCTGAGCGGCTTGTACGGCGTGCTGCGCCCGCTGGACCTGATGCAGCCGTATCGCCTGGAAATGGGTACGCGGCTGGAGACGCCCAAGGGCAAGAACCTGTACGAGTACTGGGGGTCGGCCATCGCCGCCTACCTGAACGAGCGTCAGGAAGGCAAGAAGTCGCCGGTCATCGTCAACCTGGCGTCTGAAGAGTATTTCAAGTCGGTCGACCTGAAGACGCTGAAGGCGCGCGTGGTGCAGTGTGTGTTCCAGGATTGGAAGAACGGCGCGTGGAAGATCATCAGCTTTCACGCCAAGCGCGCGCGCGGCCTGATGGCCCGCTATGCGATTCAGCACAAGGTTGCGAAGCCTGAAGGCTTGCAAGGCTTTGATCTGGAAGGCTATGCGTACGACGCGTCGGCGTCGACGGAAGACAAGCTGGTGTTCCGCCGGAAATTGGCGGATTGATGACGTGATGGGTTGCGCGGGACGGCGTGGGATTTTTCTCCACGCCGTCCCGCGGCGCCTTTGCGTTACGCCGTGGCGGCAACCGGCGGCGCGTGCGTCGGGTCAGCCAGCGCCTGCAGTTCCTGGCGGATCATGTGTGACGCCTTCAACATCTGTTTCAGCGGATAGGCCAGCGCGGCTTGCTCGCCTTCCGTGTCGAATTGCGTGGGCAGCGTTGTGGCGATTTGCGGGCGCTTTTCGTCCAGCAGATCGACCATGCCATTCAGGGCCAGTTGCACGGCTTCGGGCGTTTTGGGCAGCGCCGCCAGGATGGGAATTGCCGCTGTGATCTGCGAGGCCAGCACGTGGTTCTGGATCAGCAGGTTGTTCAGCTCCGGCACGCTCAGTTGGTGCGACTTCGGTTCGCTCATCATCCGGTAGAACGCTTCGGCAAAGTTGCTGAACGCAATGTGCACGTTCTTGCGCGCCAGGCGCCAGGCCAGATCGGCGTCGATGACGGCAGGCACATCAGACACTGGCCCCGTCGTGGCCACCCCGTTTGATTGCATCGCTTCCACATAGCGCAGGCCAGCCAGCAAGTATTCGCGATTGGCGCGCGTGGCGGCAGCCGCCAGCGGCTTCAGATAGCGCGCTTCCCACCACGGCAGGATGTAGCTGCAAACAAGCGCCAGCGCGCAGCCCAGCAGAGTGTCGATGGCGCGTTCGCCAATTACCGCCATGGACACCGTGCCGGGCGACACGAAGTGGAACACCAGCACCACGAACAGCGTGTTGAAAATGGCGCTGGCCATGTAATTCAGCTGCACCAGGCTATTGCCCATGATGCAGGCGCCCAAGAGCACGGCGAACAGGATTTCGGGCCGGTCGGTCACGTTGAACAGCAGCAGCGCGCAGATGCAGCCGATCAGCGTGCCCCCCAGACGCCAGCCATTGCGTTGCCGCGTCAACGCAAAGCCCGGTTTCATGATGATGACGATGGTCAGCATGATCCAGTAGTTGTGCGCGGAAAATTCGGGCGACAGCCAGCGGCTGGCCAGCGTCATGGCAATGGCGGCCGCCGCCGTTACGCGCAGCGCATAACGGAAGTGCGGGGAGTCCAGCCGCAGGTTGCTGGTCAAGAGGCCAAAGCGGAATTCCTGGCGCGAGATGAATCGCGTCAAGGACTTGTTGATGCGCAGGGCGTCAGTGGGCTTGGCGTCCGGCGAGGCCGCCGTGTGGTCCGCCAGCCGGTCGACGATGCGGGCCGAATTGCGCAGCCGGCGCAGCACCTGGATGATCAGCGCCAGCATTTCGGGTTCGCGTTCGCCCAGCCCTTGCTGCTTGAGCTGCTCGATCTCGTATTCGATGGCGCGCAGTTCGGCCTTGGCGCTGCTGCGGTACTGCACCTGCCGGCCGCGCGACACATCCAGCGCGATGCGGTTCAGTTCCAGCGACATCTTCACCAGCGCGTCGCGCATGAACATCAGGCAGTCGTTGCCGGCCAGCGTGCGGCGCAAGGTGGCGTAGTCGGTGTGGGTGGCGACCAGCGTGTCCAGCAACTGAAGCATGTCGACGAACATGTTCCAGATCATCACGCGCTGCCGGTCGCCCAGGCCTTTGCCGCGGGGCAGGGCGCGCAACACCATGTCGCGCGCGGCCTGGTGCTTTTCCGTCATGACGGATTGGCGCTGGATCAGCGTGCGGTAGGCTTCATCCAGGTCAGACGTTTCATCGTAGAAGGCGGCGCGGGCGGCCACGTAATCGGCCGTGGCGAATAGCGCCACCGACATGGCTTGCTGCTCTTCGCGCAGCCAGAACAGGCGCGAAAAGCCCAGGCTGAAGACCACGTAGAACAGGGCGCCGCCCAAGGTGGCGGCGGCGTGCGCCAGAACTTCATGCGGCTCCAGCGGCGAATGCATCGTCAAGGTCATCAGCAGCAGGCCGGCAAAGCCGATCAGCCCGCCGCGTTTGCCGAACACCGTAAACATCGAATAGACAAAGCACTGCGCAATGACCACCAGCCAGATCAGGATGGGATGCGTGGACGCCAGCCCGGTGATGATGACGGTGATGGTTCCCAGCGCCGCGCCGCCTAGCATTTCGTTGGTGCGATGGCGCTGCGGACCTCCCGGCTGGTCGATGATGGCCAGGCACTGCGCGCCGAAGGTGGCGACAAGGCCCGTCGTGTAGTTGCCAAACAGGCCGCCCAGCACCAGCACGGGCAAGAGCATGCCGACCCCCTGGCGCACCCCTCCGAAGAAGTAGTGGCTGTAGAGGAAACGGCGAATGCTGGCAATGCGCAAATCCATGGGGCGGTGGGCTCGTTTTCGCGATGCGGCAAGTATATAGATGTGCCCCAGGCTTAGGGCCTTTCCCCGCTGGGCCGGCCCAAGGGAAAAGCGCTTCCTCCGCGGGCGGCAAGCGCCCGAAGGGGGGCGACGTGCAGGGGGATGCATCTGGGGTCAGATGGCTGCCGGGCGTTCTCAGTCAGCGCGACTGCGTCGCCCGTGCAACGGTCCCGAAACATCGATTTGCTACCTTTGTCGCAACGCGGTAAATTCCATCTCTTGCGTCGGTCTGCCTATCCGATACCGGCGCGTTGAGGCAAGTTGGTCAGGGTCACCTCCCAGCCATCCTGCCGCAGTGATACCTGCTGTTGGCCGCGCCACAAGCGTGTGTTGCCAAAGCTTCCATTTCGACCTCCAGCGTCCCCAAGGGGCGTTTGCACTGCGTTCTGTCGAGCGTGTGCCGGGTCGGCAAGGTGTCCGGGTGGCGTGGCTCCGTGAGCCGCTAAGCGCCGGATCATGTTGTCGTAGCCGGTATGGGTTCCGTTGCCGCCGTATCCGGGCGAGCAGCAGTCAGGGTTGCAGGGCCGGTACTGAAAGGAAATACAACATGGAAATGAATGGCGCCGATATCGTCGTGCGCTGCCTGGCCGATGAGGGCGTGGAACACGTTTTCGGCTATCCCGGCGGCGCAGTGCTTTACATCTACGACGCGATCTTCAAGCAAGACAAATTTCAGCATATCCTGGTTCGTCACGAGCAAGCCGCCGTGCACGCCGCCGATGCCTATTCGCGCTCGTCGCAAAAGGTTGGCGTCTGCCTCGTGACCAGCGGCCCGGGCGTGACCAATGCCGTCACCGGCATCGCCACCGCCTATATGGATTCCATCCCCATGGTCATCATCAGCGGGCAAGTGCCCACTGCGGCCATCGGCGAGGACGCCTTCCAGGAATGCGACACCGTCGGCATCACGCGTCCCTGCGTCAAGCACAACTTCCTGGTGCGTGACGTCAAGGACCTGGCCGAAACCATGCGCCGCGCGTTCTATATTGCGCGCACGGGCCGTCCCGGCCCGGTGCTGGTGGATATCCCCAAAGACATCACCGTCGCGCAGTGCAAATACACGCCGCCCAAGGGCGAGATCTCGATGCGTTCCTACGCGCCCGTCAACAAGGGCCACCAGGGGCAAATCAAGAAAGCCGTGCAGATGCTGCTGGCCGCCGAACGGCCGATGATCTACACGGGCGGCGGGGTCATCCTGTCGAACGCCGCGCCCGAGCTGAACAAGCTTGTGTCGCAGTTGGGCGCGCCGTGCACCAGCACCCTGATGGGTCTGGGCGGCTACCCGGCCAGCAGCGGCCAGTTCGTGGGCATGCCCGGCATGCACGGCACGTACGAAGCCAATATGGCCATGCAGCACTGCGACGTGCTGCTGGCCATTGGCGCCCGTTTCGATGACCGCGTGATTGGCAACCCCAAGCACTTCGCACAGAACGCCCGCAAGATCATCCATATTGACATCGACCCGTCGTCGATCTCCAAGCGCGTGCGCGTGGACGTCCCGATCGTGGGCAACGTCAAGGATGTGCTGGCCGACCTGTCCGCCCAATATGAAGTGGCGGCCGCCGAGCACAAGCCCGCGTCCATCACCAAGTGGTGGGAGCAGGTCGAGACCTGGCGTGGCAAGGAATGCCTGAAGTTCGCCAACTCGGACGAAGTCATCAAGCCGCAGTACGTGGTGGAAAAGCTCTGGGAAGTGACGGGCGGCGACGCCTTCGTCACGTCCGACGTGGGCCAGCACCAGATGTGGGCGGCTCAGTACTACAAGTTCGACAAGCCGCGCCGCTGGATCAACTCCGGCGGCCTGGGCACCATGGGTGTGGGGCTGCCGTACGCGATGGGCGTGCAGATGGCCAACCCTGGACACGACGTTGCCGTTATCACCGGCGAAGCGTCGATCCAGATGAACATCCAGGAACTGTCGACCTGCCATCAATACCGCCTGACGCCGAAGATCGTCTGCCTGAACAACCGTTTTCTGGGCATGGTCCGGCAATGGCAGCAGATCGATTACGGCTCGCGCTATTCCGAGTCCTACATGGATTCGCTGCCGGATTTCGTCAAGGTGGCCGAGGCCTATGGCCACGTGGGTCTGCGCATCGAGCGTCCGGCGGATGTCGAACCCGCGCTGCGCGAAGCCTTCGGCAAGCACAAGGAACGCCTGGTCTTTTTGGACTTCATCACCGACCGCACGGAAAACGTGTGGCCGATGGTCAAGGCCGGCCGCGGGCTGACCGAAATGCTGCTTGGCTCTGAAGACCTGTAAGGAGGCCACCATGAAGCACGTGATTTCCGTCCTCCTCGAGAACGAACCCGGCGCGTTGTCGCGCGTGGTCGGGCTGTTTTCGGCGCGGGGCTACAACATCGAAACCCTGACCGTGGCGCCCACCGAGGACTCCACGCTGTCGCGCATGACGATCGTGACGACCGGTTCCGATGAGGTCATCGAACAGATCACCAAGCACCTGAACCGCCTGGTGGATGTCGTTAAAGTGGTGGACCTGACCGAAGGCGCCCACATCGAGCGCGAGCTGATGCTCGTGAAGGTGCGCGCCGTTGGCAAGGAACGCGAAGAGATGAAGCGCATGGCGGATATTTTCCGCGGCCGCATCATCGACGTGACCGACAAGTCCTACACCATCGAATTGACCGGGGTGCAGGAAAAAGTACAGGCCTTCCTGGAGGCCCTGGACCGCAGTGCCATCCTTGAAACCGTGCGCACCGGCGTGTCCGGCATCGGACGCGGTGAACGGATTTTGAAGATTTGACCGGCCTTCCAGGCCAAGCCGCACCCTACATCTGAATTAATCGAATATCCAAAATACTGGAATCTGGAGCACAACCATGAAAGTTTTCTACGACAAAGACTGCGACCTGTCCCTCATCAAAGGCAAGACCGTCGCCATCATCGGCTACGGTTCGCAAGGTCACGCCCACGCGCTGAACCTGCATGAGTCGGGCGTGAAGGTCATCGTCGGCCTGCGCAAGGGCGGCGCTTCGTGGAACAAGGCCGCCAACGCCGGCCTGGAAGTCAAGGAAGTGGCTGAAGCCGTCAAGTCCGCCGACATCGTCATGATGTTGCTGCCCGACGAAAACATCGCTTCGGTCTACAACAACGAAGTGCACGCCAACATCAAGGCCGGCGCTGCCCTGGCTTTCGCTCACGGCTTCAACGTCCACTACGGCCAGGTCGTGCCGCGTGAAGACATCGACGTCATCATGATCGCCCCGAAGGCCCCGGGCCACACGGTGCGCAACACGTACAAGCAAGGTGGCGGCGTGCCCCACCTGGTGGCCGTGTACCAAGATAAGTCGGGCGCCGCGCGTGACGTGGCCCTGTCGTACGCCAGCGCCAACGGCGGCGGCCGTGCCGGCATCATCGAAACCAACTTCCGCGAAGAAACCGAAACCGACCTGTTCGGCGAACAAGCCGTGCTGTGCGGCGGTACCGTCGAACTGATCAAGGCCGGTTTCGACACGCTGGTGGAAGCCGGCTACGCGCCCGAAATGGCGTACTTCGAATGCCTGCACGAACTGAAGCTGATCGTCGACCTGATCTATGAAGGCGGCATCGCCAACATGAACTACTCGATCTCGAACAACGCTGAGTTCGGCGAGTACGAAACGGGCCCGAAGATCGTCACGGACGAAACCCGCAAGGCCATGCGCCAGTGCCTGACGGACATCCAGACCGGCGAATACGCCAAGAAGTTCATCCTGGAAAACACCGCCGGCGCCCCGACGCTGACCTCGCGCCGCCGCATCAACGCGGAATCGCAGATCGAGCAAGTGGGCGGCAAGCTGCGCGCCATGATGCCCTGGATCGCCGCCAACAAGCTGGTGGACAAGTCCAAGAACTGATCGATGCGCCCAGGCGCGGGGCCATGCTCCGCGCCGCGCCGGTCAAAAGCGGCATGCCTGCGAGGGCATGCCGCTTTTTTCTTGGCTTTTTTGCGCAGGCACGCGGCTTGCTCTGTCCCGCAAGCGGGGCCAGATGGGTTAACCTTTCACAGTCCGTTGTAAGTTATTGAGACTATGCCCAATTTTTCCATGCGCGATTCCGAGAACCGCCACCGAAGCATCTACCTGCTTCCCAACGCATTCACCACCGCAGCGCTGTTCGCGGGGTTCTATGCCGTTGTGCAAGCCATGAACGACCGCTTCGAAGTTGCCGCCATCGCCATTTTCGTGGCCATGGTGCTGGACGGCATGGATGGCCGGGTCGCCCGGTTGACCAACACACAGTCCGCTTTTGGTGAGCAATACGACTCGCTGTCCGACATGACGTCGTTTGGTGTCGCGCCTGCGCTGGTCATGTACGAATGGATTTTGAACGATCTGGGCCGCTGGGGCTGGTTGGCGGCCTTTGTGTATGTGGCGGGTGCGGCGTTGCGTCTTGCGCGCTTCAACACCAACATTGCCGTCGTCGACAAACGTTATTTCCAGGGCTTGCCCAGCCCGGCCGCGGCCGCGCTGGTGGCGGGTTTTGTGTGGCTGGCGGTGGACAACAAGCTGCCCATCCATGACAGCCTGATGGCCTGGGTAGCGTTCACGCTGACCATGTACGCGGGCATCACGATGGTGTCGAACGCGCCGTTCTTCAGCGGCAAGAGTTTCGCGCTGGGCCGTAGCGTGCCGTTCTGGGGCATCTTGCTGGTGGTGGCCGTGTTCGTGTTCGTATCCAGCGACCCCCCTGTCGTGCTGTTCGGGCTGTTCGTGCTGTACGGCCTGTCGGGCTGGGTGATGTGGGCGTGGCGCTGGAACAAGGCGCGCCGCCTGACGCAAGAGCGCCGCGGCCATTCTTCCTGATCCGAATTTGGAATGTCGCTGCTGCTTCCAAAACAAAACCCGCCTGCTGGCGGGTTTTGTGTTTTGCGGCGCTTGGCCTGTCAGGCGCGTCTGATGCCGGTCCGTCTGAGGCCGGCCGCGCGTGATCTTAGCGCCACATGAACTTCTCGTCGTCGTACATGGGGTCCGGGCCGGGGTGGAAGTGCGTCAGCTTGCTGCCGTCGCGGCTCATGTAGACGTACATCAGCGAATTCCAGACGCCGTTTTCTTTGTAGCGGTACGACCATACGACTTCGCGCTTTTCGCCCAGGCCGGTTTCTTCGATCCGGGCAGGCGGGCCAAACTCGCAACGCACGCGCTCCGGCCCCCATTCGCCCACTTCCAGCACCTTGAAGTGCTGGTCGGTCAGCAGCGGCACCACCTGGCCCACGCGGCCATCGGTGCCCACATTCGTGCCCCAGGCATATTGGCCCATGGGCTGCTGCGTCCAGATCACGCGCTGGCCGCCGCCGGCTTGCGGGCAGGTAAAGTTGGGCTTGCCGAATTGAGTCAGCACTTCCGCGTAGGGCGTGCCGGGCGGAACCTGGGCCAGATTGGCGCAGGCGGCCAGCCCCGTCAGGGCCAACGAGGTGAGGGCGATGCGAGCCGTTCTGTAATATTTAGACATGATCTTGCTCCCTTTGGACGCTGTCGGGCGCCTGCCGGCCTCTGCCGAAAGGGCGAAACCGTCTCTGGGGTAATTCTAGCGAATCAGCTATAATCATCGAGCTTTATCAAATGTATTGATTTTGCAAGATGCTTTGCGCCGGCAGTCTGGCTGCAAAAGTGACCCCAAAAGCGGGCCCGGATTCCAAATGAATGCGTGTGCTGTGTGGGTACCTTGGCAGCTATTGAAGCAGCAGTGAGAAAGCAAAAACGCTTATCGCCGGGTCTACGCAAATTTTTCCAAACCACGTCAGGGCACCTCGGCCCTGTCGCATGTCCGAAGAGGTCATCAATGTCTGTAGCTGACATCAAGAAATCCGATATCGTTGCGCAATTCCAACGCGCTCAAGGCGATACCGGCTCCCCCGAAGTTCAGGTAGCTCTGCTCACCGCCCGTATCAACGAACTGACCGGTCACTTCAAAGAACACATGAAGGACCATCACTCGCGTCGCGGTCTGCTGCGTATGGTCAGCCGTCGCCGCAAGCTGCTCGACTATCTCAAGGGCCGCAATCCCGATTCGTACCGCGCTCTGATCGAAAAGCTCGGTCTGCGCAAGTGATCGACGGGGCTGGCTCCCCATGACGCAATAACCGTGGTCGGTGCGACGTATTGTCGCGACGGCCACGGTTTTTCATTTGTAAGGAATAATCGTCATGTTCAACAAAGTGACAAAATCGTTCCAGTACGGCCAGCACACGGTCGTCCTGGAAACTGGCGAGATCGCTCGCCAGGCCTCCGGCGCCGTTGTGGTGTCGATCGAGGACACCGTTGTTCTGGCCACTGTTGTGGCTTCCAAGAAGGCCAAGCCGGGTCAAACGTTTTTCCCGCTGACCGTCGACTACATCGAGAAGACCTACGCTGCCGGCCGTATTCCGGGTGGGTTCTTCAAGCGTGAAGGCAAGCCGTCCGAAAAGGAAACGCTGACCTCGCGCCTGATCGACCGTCCGCTGCGTCCGCTGTTCCCCGAAGACTTCTACAACGAAGTCCAAGTGGTCATCCACACGCTGTCGGTCAACCCCGAGATCGACCCCGACATCGCCGCCATGATCGGCGCGTCGGCTGCGTTGGCTATCTCCGGTATCCCGTTCAACGGCCCGATCGGCGCCGCTCGCGTGGGTTACATCGACGGCCAATACGCGCTGAACCCGACCGCTACGCAACTAAAGTCGTCCAAGCTGGACCTGGTGGTTGCCGGTACGGAAAACGCCGTGCTGATGGTGGAATCGGAAGCGCAACAGCTGTCCGAAGAAATCATGCTGGGCGGCGTGGTCTACGGCCACGAGCAAATGCAGGCCGTCATCAACGCCATTCACGAACTGGTGAAGGACGCTGGCAAGCCCGACTGGGACTGGCAAGCTCCGGCCAAGGACGAAGCCCTGATCGCCGCCGTGACCTCGGCAGCCCAGGAAGGCCTGAACGCCGCCTACCAAATCCGCGAAAAGCAAGCCCGCACCGCCAAGCTGCGTGAAGTGTCGGCTGACGTGTCGGCCAAGCTGGCTGCCGCCGCCGCCGAAAAGGGCGAAGCGCTGCCCGACGCCGTGACCGTCGACAACATCATGTTCTCGCTGGAATCGGCCATTGTCCGCGGCCAGATCCTGAACGGCGAACCGCGTATCGACGGCCGCGACACCCGCACCGTGCGCCCCATCAGCGTGCGTCTGGGCGTGCTGCCCCGCGCACACGGCAGCGCGCTGTTCACCCGTGGTGAAACGCAAGCGCTGGTCGTGGCCACGCTGGGCACGAAGCAAGACGAACAAATCATCGACGCGCTCATGGGTGAATACCGCGACCGCTTCATGATGCACTACAACATGCCTCCGTTCGCCACCGGCGAAACGGGCCGCATCGGTGTGCCCAAGCGCCGCGAAATCGGCCACGGCCGTCTGGCCAAGCGCTCGCTGATCCCGCTGCTGCCGGCGCCGGAAGATTTCCAGTACACGATCCGTATCGTGTCGGAAATCACGGAATCCAACGGCTCGTCGTCGATGGCTTCGGTCTGCGGCGGCTCGCTGGCCATGATGGACGCCGGCGTGCCGGTCAAGGATCACGTGGCCGGTGTGGCCATGGGCCTGATCCTGGACGGCGGCAAGTTCGCTGTGCTGACCGACATTCTGGGTGACGAAGATCACCTGGGCGACATGGACTTCAAGGTTGCGGGCACCGAAAACGGCGTCACCGCACTGCAGATGGACATCAAGATCCAGGGCATCACCAAGGAAATCATGCAAGTGGCGCTGGCTCAAGCCCGCGAAGGCCGCCTGCACATCCTGACCAAGATGAAGGAAGCGCTGGACGGTTCGCGTGGCGAGCTCTCGGCTTTCGCCCCGCGCATGCTGACCATCAAGATCAACCCCGAGAAGATCCGCGACGTGATCGGCAAGGGCGGCGCCACCATCCGCGCGCTGACCGAAGAAACCGGCACGCAGATCGACATCTCCGACGACGGCACGATCGTGATCGCCAGCGTCGACGAAGCGCAGGCCAAAGAAGCCCAGCGCCGCATCGTCGAACTGACCGCCGACGTCGAAGTGGGCCAGATCTACGAAGGCTCGGTTCTGCGTCTGCTGGACTTCGGCGCCATCGTGCAAGTGCTGCCGGGCCGCGACGGTCTGCTGCACATCTCGGAAATCGCCAACTACCGCATCGCGAACATCAACGATGTGCTGAAGGTCGGCCAGCAAGTCCGCGTCAAGGTCATCGAGGCCGACGACAAGGGCCGTCTGCGCCTGTCCATCAAGGCGATCGGCGGCATCGAGCAGCAGCAAGCCGCTGCCGCTCCCGAAGCTGCTCCCCAGTCGGAACCGCAAGCTGAATAAGCCTGCAGCCTTCTGATTG
>Ga0256875_1000135_pt1 | contig 22212 bp, 1 predicted proteins | sample MC6MC0418MT_FD_186354 | JGI IMG/M metagenome (GOLD analysis project Ga0256875, IMG submission 186354) | Metatranscriptome of enriched soil aggregate microbial communities from Iowa State University, Ames, United States - MC6-MC0418-MT... | ecosystem: Environmental > Terrestrial > Soil >... | reverse complement strand
GTTGTCACATGAAACCGCGTTGCTACATGGCACGTCAATCACAAAGGGACCGCGCGTCGCGACTACGTTCGCGCCTGGTCTGCTGCTGTTCTCCTGTTCTGCTCACGCCGCTACGCGAATCAGTTCGAACCACTGCCTGAGTGCGTCTGCCACGATCTCCGGCAGCGACTGAATGTCTCTCAGCAGAATGTAGTAGGGGAAGGGGAATTCGTCGAGGTAGTCCGCGATCTTAATTTTCCCGTTGGGGTAGGACACCGTCTTTGTGTTCTGAATGCTGTCCTTCGCGTCGCCGCCCTCGACGATGATCAGCACCAGCAGCTGATTCTTGCTCAGCGCCTCGCGCGTCCATCGTGCGACCACCTCGCGGTCCTGCTGCACGCGCGCGTCGGAGATCACGAATACCAGCTGGTGGTGCTGCTCGCCGCCGGAGCCGCCGCCGCCGATGGACTTCGCCTCGTCGAGGATGGACACCGTGCGCTCCAGCAGGTCCGGCCAGCGGGTCAGCTGCTGCTGGAACTGGAAGTGGCCCAGCGCGAAGGCGCCCGCAGCGTCGGTGAACGGACGCGTGAACGGGTGCAGCAGCTGCACCTGAGAGCCGAACGACACCAGCGCGAGCTCGCCGACCTCCAGTGCCGTGAGCGCCTTGGTCAGCACCGTCATGGCCTCGAGCGCCAGCCGCCCCGCTCCGTGGTTGCGCATGCTGTGCGAGTCGTCAATGGCCAGCATGACTTGGTAGCGGCGCTTGTTCGGCTTCGTGCGCTTGAGCCAAATCTTGTCCTTGCGGAACGAGGACGCGATGTAGGGGATGATCTTCTTCAGCGAGATGCGCTTGCCCGTCTTGTAGTCGCCCTGCAGCTTGGTCGCCACGAGGGGCTCCAGGATCGCGCGGAGGGACTCGCACAGGGAGGCGCTCAGGTCGGACGTAAGGTCGGTGAACTTGCTCCACAGATCCTGCGCGTGCGCCTGACGGTCGCCGGAGGCAGCGCTGTCCCAGCTCTGCAGCGCAGTGTCCAGCTCGTCGCGGATGGACTGCAGCCACTCGGCGTGCGCGGGGTCGTTGGGGTCCGCGGCCGGGTTGGCCGCAGCGGCGGAAGCCAGATCGCTCATAGCGCCGATGCGCGAGTCAACCACCTCCTCGTCCTCGGCACCATCCTTGCTCTCGTTGGCGAACGGGTCGAAGGCCGGCTGCTCCTCTGCATCGGCCATCTCCTCGTCGTCCTTCGCCTCGTCCTCGTCTTCCTGCAGGCGCGAAGGCTGCAGCGGCGCGGCGCCCCCGCGTCGGCGCGAGTCCTTCGTCTTCGGCTTCGCGTCGTCCTGCGCGTCGGGGTTGGGCGCGTCGGGCTCGGTCTGGTCGTGCATGGGCTCTTCCTCCTCCTCTGGCTTTGCCTGCTCCTCGGGCTGCTGCGGCTGCTCCTCTGGCTGCGCGAGCTTCGGCAGATCCTTGGAGTCGAGTTTCTGCTCTACGGGTCCGAGCATCTGCGCGTCCGCCTTCTGCTTCTCGCTGACGTTCTCCACGGTGCCCTCCAGCTCAGCCTGCTCGTCGTCGCCCTCATCAGCGTCGCCCTCGTTCTCCAGCTGCGTCTGCTCGGCGTCGTCCTCCTTCGACTCGTCGGAGTCCAGGATGCGCAGACGCTCCTGCCACTTCTTCGTCGCGTCGCCCAGGGACTTGAACGGGTTGGGAGCCTGGCGCGGGGGAGGCTTCTTCTTCTTCTTGGGAGCATTGGTGTCGGGCTGCTGAGACGCGCGGGACTGAGCCGCCTGCGGCTGCCACTCGCTCTCCGTTCCCTCGGCCGCATCGTTTGCGTTTGCCTGGTCGAGCGACTGGTCCTCCTGCCCCTTCTGCGCGGAGTCTTGCTTCTCCTCCTCGTCCTGCTCGAGCGGCGCCGCCTTCTTATTGTCCTTGTCGGGCGCCTCCAGCTCCTCCTCCTGTCCGCCCTGACGTCCCTGCTCCCCGCCAGCCACGCGGTGGGCACCTTGGTTCGTGTCCTTCTGGTCGGGGTCGGCATGGTGGTCGGGACGCTCCGGGTCGGGCTCTTGCTCCTCGTCCTCGGGCGCGTCGGGCTTGGGGGGCTCCTCGGCCGCGGGCTGCTGCGCCGCCTCGACGGTGTTGGCTGCCTCCTCGGGCGCGTCGGGTTCCTTGTCCTCCGGCGCGGCGTCGGGGTCCTCGCGGTTGCGCTCGTCATCTTCGAGCTCCTCGCCGCCCTCCTTCCCGTCGTCCTCCATCTTCTCCTCGCCGTCCTTGGCGGGCTCGGGCTCCTCCTCTGCACCCTTGTTCGCGTCGTCCATCTGCTCGTCCTCGTCGGCGCCGTCAGCCTCCTGCTTGCCCTCCTCCTCGTCCTGTTTGTCCTCGTCGAGCGCCAGGTCGTCCGGCACGTTGCTCATGGGGTCCACGTCGTGCTTGTCCTCGTACTTGTCGTCGCGGTCCTCGTTCACCATGCCGGGGGGTTGATCCTCCTCGCCCTCGTCGTCGGAGTCCACGGGCTTCTGGCCGTCGTCCTCGGCGGGCTGCGGCTCGGGACGCTCCTCCTCAGGCGCCTTGGCCTCTTCCTCCTCGTCGCCGGGCTTGGGCTTGTCCTTGGGCTTCTGCTTGTCGTCCGCCTGCTGCTCCTGCTCGTCCTTTGCAGCGATCTCGTCCTCGTCGGGGTTGGCGCCGGAGATGGCCGCGTCGCGCTCGTACTTCTCCTCCTGGCGCTTCTTTTGCTTCTCGTCCTCGTCCATCTGGCTGTCGTCGTCGCTCTCGTCCCAGAGCTTCTCGTCCACCACGTCTTGCTGGTCGCCCAGGTCGCCCATCTCGCGGTCGAGCTCTTCCTTCCCGTCGTCCTTCTTGTCGTCGTTCGGGTCCTCCTCCCCGTCGTCCTTGGGAACGTCGTGCATGTCGCCGTCGAAGTCGCCCTCCATCTCGAGACCCTCCTCGGTGTCGGGCTGCTGCGGCTCTGGGGGAGCCTCGGGGTTCTTCTCCTTCTCCGCCTCGTCCTCCAGGGGATCCTTCGTGCCGAGCAACTGCTCTTCATCGGTGATCTGATTCGACACGTCCTTGTTGCCTTCGCCCTCGCCCATGCCCGTGCCCTCCTTTTCCTCCGGCGGTCCCTCGGCCGAGTCGCCCTCGTCTTCGGGCTCGTCCGGGCGGCGGCAGAAGCCGCGCGCAAGGATCTTGTTGAAGATCGACAAAAGGATGTGCACGAGCTTCAGCAGGGAGCGGTGCAGCGTCAGGGAGGAAGCCATGGCGCGCTCGGACAGCAGAGACACCTGGTCCAGCAGCGGAACGATGTTGTGCAGCGCCGTGCGGAACGAGCGGTACGAAGCCTCCGCCGTCGCATCGCTCGCGCGGCAGCGTTTCAGACGGTTGAGCAAGTCGGTCAAGCGGTGCAGATGATCGTTGATAGGCTGCAGCTGCAGCGCGGCCAAGCCGTTCTCCGCCACCTGCACTTCATCCAACAGAGACTTCTCGTCCGGGAGGGCGTTAGGTCCCGTGGCCGGCGCCTCCGCCTCCTCGCCCGACGCGATGCGCGCGCGACGGGCAGCCAGGTCCGCCTGCGCCTGCACGTGCTTGAAGGAAGCCTGCACGGACAGTTGCAGCGACGACACCAACGAATGGTACGAAGACTGGAAAGCGCGAGACAGGGAAGCCGCGTTCTGCTCCTCCGCATCCGACGCGGCCTCAGCAGGCACGGCCGACAGCACACCGGTGGTTGCGGCGTGCGCCTGCTCGCGAATCTCGTGCTTGGAGCGAACGAGCGCCACGACAAGCTCGTTGAAGGAGCTCGTGCTCGCCACGAAGGGCAGCTCAATGATGCTGCCGTCCTCGTCCTCGCTCGACGACAAGTCGATCGCGCTGCCGTCCGCCGACACGGGCGCGGGCAGCGGCTCGGTGACCACGGCCAGCACGCGCTGAATATTCGCGAGCAAGAATGCGGCATTCGGCTGGTCGTTGAGCTCCAGCACCGACTCGGCCGCGGAAGGACCGCTGACCGCCACTGCGTTGGGTCCCGCGCGCGTGGAGGTCAGCTGCAGGTTGGGGAAAAGCGATGCCACCTTGCGGTCCATCTCGATCTTCGCACTGCTGAGCGCCGCCAGCACGCTGCGCACACGGGTTTGCGCGTCGAGCAGCTGCGTCTTGAGCGCAGCGCTGGCAGCGCCATCGCCGCTGAGCATGTCGTCCTGCATGCGCGCGTACAGCAGCTGCGTGTACTTGGCGGCGGAGAACAGCGAGTCCAGCAGGTGTTTGTGCGTCCAGAAGCGCGCGGACCACGTCGGGAAGGAGACGGCAGCAGACGGCGCAGCCGCGGACTCTTCGGACTTGACCAACGCGCTGCTGTCGTCGACGTCGAGCGACTGGATCCACTCGCTCCACTTGCCCAGCGTGTGGTACCGCTGCGCCATCAAACTCACCTGCGCGCGCTGCGTGCACAGCATATGGAACGCGTGCTCGACCATTCCCTTCGCGCGCGCGCTCTCCACCGCGGTGATATCCTTGTGCGCCTGCACGGCGCGTCCGCGCATCTTGCGCACGCTGCCCCACACGCGGTACATGTAGCTCTCGCACTGCTTGGACAGCGCGCGCAGGAACTCGTAGCCTTCGGACGTGGACAGCGGGAGGTGCGCACTCGACTTGAGGAACACGCTGGTCAGAGGGGACTGCAGGAACAGCGCAGGAATGCTGGCCGCCTGCGCGCGGATCGCGTCGGCGCTGCTCTGCGGCACAGGGGTAGCCGCCGCTGCCGCCGCGATCTGCGCGACCTCTCCTCCCGTCATCAGCGCGCGCATGTGGTGCGTGAGTCCCATCTCCCTCAGCGCCTTGACCACGTCACCGAACGCCTTCTTCTTGTAGCTGAACTTCGTCTCCGGCAGCGTCAGACGCTGCACGCGCGAGATCAGGTGCACGCTGAAGCTCTCCACATCCTGGCGCCCGCTTTGACGAGTGGTCGTGTAGGAAGCGGACAGAGGGCCGCGCAGAGACAGAGACTGCATCTTGTGGAACACACCGGGCAGGCGCGTCTGGTACGAACGCACGCTCGGCGTCGCGCGGGCAGGAGCAGACACCGAGGCGTCCATCGCCGCGTCGTCCCCTGCAGCCTCCTCCGACGGCAGCACGAACCACGCATCCCACTTCTCCCGGTCGCTGCGGTACTGCTCGGCGTCGGGCAGCACGATCGTCAGACTTTCGGCCAGCGAAGGCAGCGCCTCGGCTTCCGCGGCGAAGGCAGCGTCCTCCGCCTCGGCCTCCTCCTCCTCCTGGAACTCCTGCCCGGCCTTGGCGGCCGCCGCGCGCGCCTTCTCGCGCTTCTTGGCCGCCTTGTCCTTCTGCTTCTGCAGGTGCTTCTCGAGGCGTGCGAGCGCCTGGCGCGCCTCGGCGACCTCCTGTCCGGCGCGTCCGAACGGCACCGTGTCGTCCCCCTCCGCCGCGTCGCGCTCGTCCTCCTTCGCGATGATGGCTCGGAAGGGCAGCAGGAGGATTTCCTCGTACTCCTTGCTGAACTTGTGCAGCTTGCGGTGCGACTTCTCCGCGCTCTCCTTGAGGGACCAGAAGTTGGACAGGTCCCACTTGGCCAGGCGGACCTGCTCGCGCAGCTGCTTCTCCAGAGGGGCTTTCTTGCGCCGCACAAGCTCGTCCACCCATGGCAGGAACTGCTCGTAGTACTGGTACAGGTTCAGCAGCAGGCGCGAGATGCGCTCGCGCAGGGCCAGACGCATGCGCGGCGTGCGGTGCGCACTGCCGGAGGATGCAGCGGAAGCCGACGAGGCGGCCTGTCCGTCCTCTTTCGCGTCCGCGTTGCCCGTGAATCCTTCGACGATCTCGAGGTGCATCTGCTGGTAGAATCCGAGCACGATGCTCATGCGCGTCTTGAGCTGCCCGAGCGAGCTGGTGATGATGAACTCATCCAGCGCCTCGTAGAGCTGCTGCACGAACGCGTCCTCCGTGGCGGCCTGCGTGGGGAAGGCGTCCGGCGGGAAGGTGCGCGCCACGCCCTCGTCGCTGGTGTGCACCAGGCCGTACAGCTGGAACCACCCCTGAAGCGCCTGCTGGTGGAACGCGGCCTCCTTGGACGCCAGCGCCTTCGGCCAGGTGTAGAGCTCCATCTTGCGCCAGCGCGCCACAAGGATGCCCAGCTCCACAAGCTCTTTCTTCAGGCTCACGTGGCGCGCGGCGTACGACTCCCACTCCTCGGCCTTCTTCAGCAGCAGCTCCAAACCCGTCAGCAGCTTCATCAGAGGAGTGTTGCTGCTCAGGTTGAGCACGCGGTGCGCCAGCTGCAGCAGCTGCATGAGGATGGGGTGCTGCGCGAACTGGTTGAGCAGCTGCCTGAGGCGCAGCATGAGCAGCGTGAGCGGTCGCTCGAGCTTGCGGTACTCGAGAATGTTCGGCTCGTGGTACACGTCGGGGAATTTACTCCAGTCAATTTTGCTCACGGCCTTCGCGCTCGCGGCCTCGGACTGCGCCAGCAGGCCCGAGCTCGCCTTCGTGCCCGTCTTGCCGTCGAACTTGAAGCCCTCATCCAGCTGCGTCACGTCCACCTCCGCGACGACCTTGTCGCTGTCGGGGCCGTGGTGCAGCGCGATGGCCTGCTGGCGCGCTTGCTCGGCGTCCTCCGCCAAGGAGCCGCTGCTGCCCTCCTCGTTCATGAACGACTCCATGATGGCCGTCACCTCGTCGCGACCGGTGCCGTCGGCGGTGCCGCCGCTCAAGTGGAGCTTGTGCAAGCTCTGGCACAGCACGAACAGATGGCCCGCCTGCAGCTCGGACTCGAACGTAGACGGCGAAGGAATGACGGCGCGCGTCGACAACAAGCCCTGCATCGACAGCGCCTGCAGCAGCGTCGATCCCACATCGTAGGCACTCGCGTAGGCCTGCGCATATGTGATCGCCTCCGCGTCCGTGAAAGTGGTGCTGGCCGTCTGCGCCGCGCTAACGACCGCCGCGCTGCTCTTCTGGATGCTGAAGATGGCGACAAACGTGTTGTAGATCGTGCTGAGGTGGTCGGGGGTGAGGTGCAGGATGCCGAACTCGTCGTTGGCGTCCTGCTTCGCGTCGGCGCGCGCCTGCTCAGCTTCCTTCGCCTCGCGCTGGCGGCGCTGGCTCGCCTCCACCTCCTCGTCCATCAACGGCACGTCATCCTCGCCGTTTGCATTGAGGATGTCCTTGAAGTCGTCGCTGTAGTCCGGGAACAGCAGCGCGAGTGCTGCCTTGTCCTTCTCCTCCTCCGTCAGGGCCACTTCCTTCTGCTCCTTGAACTTGAACAGCGCCTTCTCCGCCGCTTCCTTCGCGGCGACGCGCTCGCGGTTCGCCTGGTAGATCAGGATGAAAGAGCGGAACAGCTGGTCGAGAATGGACAGCAGACCGGGAGTCAGACGACCACTCACGCGCGTCAGCAGCAGCACGCGCGCCAACACGATCGAGAGGATGCTCAGACGGATCGAGTAGAACGCAGACGTGTTGGAGCGCAGCGCACCGGCCTCGACCAACTCGTTGGCCACGGTGTCGATGTCGACGTCGCCGCTGGCCTCGGCGGCGGCGCGGCGTTCCTCACGACGCAAGGCAGCCTCCTCCTTGATCAGCGACACAGCGCTGCGGCACAGTGAGTCGATCTCGGCCAGCACGGGCGGAAGCGTCAACAGCTCCAGTGGAGGAATCACACCTGGGGCGGATTCGCCCGTCGAAACGGTCTCAGCAGCCGGAGCATGAGATGCCAGCGCGGTCGCATCCGCAGACACGTTGCCGAAGGGGAAACACACCAACGCACGCACCGTCTGGTACACCGCACGCTGCTTATCCGACGCCGCATCGCTCTGCTCCGCCGCCAGTCGCTCGACGTACGCATGGTGCATGTCGCTGAGCGCCTGTTTCGCTCCGAAAAGCGCGGTGAGCAGCGGGACGGTGAAGTCCGGGTACTCGCTGAAGCTGCTCTGCATGCGCGCAATGAACTCCTGTGCATTGCTCTGGAAGGCCTCCAGCTCCTCCTCCAAGCGGCGCTGAGCAGCGTCCCCGTTCGCGGCTGCCGCGGCGCCGGGAGTCATCGGCTGCACGAACTGCGCGCGCAGCTTGCCCAGGTCGAGGAAGGTGCGTGCAAAGCGGTGAAACTCGTGGAACAGCACGTGGAAGGGCTTGGTGCGCTCGGGATCGTGGCGGCGGTACGTCACCTGGCGCTGCAGCTGCTGCACGTTGACTGCGTGCTCAAGAGCGCGCTTCTGCATGCGCGCAATGGCGTGCGAGATGGTGCGCCCACTGGCCAGGCTCTGCTCCCACACGGCGCGCTCGAGATCCACTCGGTTTGCAGCAGCTTGCACCGACTCGTCGCGCAGCAGCACCGAGAACTTCTGGTTCGAGTCCACGGGCGACACCGGCAGCAGCAGGTAGAACTGCAGCAGCGACAGGTGCAGGCTCGCATGAGACAGCGCGAATGCGGTCTGCTCGGCCGTCGTGCTGCTTCCAGACGACAGCAAGCTCAGCAGCGACTGCAGGAACGGCACCACCAGCGACTGCAACAGGCTCAGCAGACGGGGGTCACGCACGCGCTGGAGCGACTGCTGCACCTCCGCAGGCAATGAGCTGGGCACCTGCGCCGGCGACCGCTCGCTTCCTCCGGCCTGCTCCAGCGCCGCCAGCACCATGGCGGCGACGAAGCGCTCTGCGCGCTCGAAGTCGGCCGTCACGGCAAACATGTCGTCGAAGCACACCAGCACGGCGTGGAAGGCCGACAGCAGCGACACGCACTCCAGCATGCGAGCATGCAAGCTGCGCTGCGCAGTGGAACGCGACGCCGCATCCCGCAGCACCAGGCCAGTGGCCTGGCGATCGCGGCGGCTGACGCGCGGCGTACGAACGAGGTCGCGCGCCAAGTGCTCTCCGAGCAGCTGCAGCTGAATGCGCTTTGCATGTCGGTGAATCAGGCTGATGTTTACGCTCTGCGAGATGAGCGACACGACCAGCAGCGACTTGACGGGGCTGTGCAGCACGGACGCATCAGGCTCGCCAGTCGAGGTGGTCACCACACGGCTGTTGCGCAACGAGGGCGCGTGGGCGGATAGGAAGCGCGACAGGAAGTTGGCGTAGTGGTACTTGACGGATTGCACCAGCGCGGGCCAGTGCGCGCACAGCTCGACGACCTTCGACGACACGCGACGCACAAACGCGATGGCATCGCTGGCAGCAGCAGCCGGTGCGACGAGCGCACTGCTGTCCGTGTCGGCCACAGCAGCCTGCAGCTCCGTGCGCACCGATCCCGCCAGCAGCTCGACGAGCTTGAGCGCCTGGACATCGAGCAAGCCAGACAGCGCCGAACTCTTGCTCGTGTAGAAGGACAGGAGAGACGGCAGGAACGACAGCAGCGACGACAGAGCGGACTGCAGCGATGCCAAGAGCGAGTGCAGCGATGCTGCATCCACAGCCTCCGCCTTCTTGCTCAGCTCGCGTCGAACGCGCTGCATGGCGAATCCGACATAGTCCACGTGCGCGAGCACTGTAGGCGCCTGCCCGAGATAGCTGAGATCGAAGATGGGCAGCAGCAGCGGCAGGATGTAGCTCTTCTTGTGAGAGCTCTGCTCGGAGAAACGGCTGCTCTGCTGGCCCACAGCCGCGTCGGCCGACACGGACAAGAACTGCGCCGAGGGGCGACCAGCCGCATCGTCGTCCTCTTCGACAGCCTCATGCTCCGAGCGCATGGGCGCATCGGCCACGGCGCCATCGCTTTCGCTCTTGCTCACCACGCCCAGGTCCTCGAGCGACTCCTCGCCCTCGCCGACAATCTGCACGTGGAAGCGCATGCTGTCCAGCTGAGCCTGATCGGCGGACAAAGCGGCCTGCAGCTTGGCGTGCAGCATGCCGGGCACAGACGACAGTGCGGACAGCAACTCCTTCTGTTCGCGCACGGCAGCAGCCTCGCTCTCCTCAGCATCCGCGTCTTCGGCCCGGCTCGCCCAGCCGCTGCTTCCCTGCTGCAAGAACAGGAATCGCAGCGAGACGAACGCGTCCAGAAGCACGTCCTTGAAGCGCTGGTCGACGACGAAGAACGGCGCAGTGCCCTTGTTGCTCGGAGGAGCCGATGCGCGCGACGTGGACGACTCGCCTTCAAACGAGGGCACCTCAGTGGGGCGGTACAGGATGCGCTGCTCGATCTCCTGCAGCTGCATCTCCAGCTGCTGCAGCGCGCGGTCGCGCGGCAGAAGCGGATGTCCACCACGCTTCCAGAGCGTGTTCTTCACGCCAACCAGCGACGTGGACGCGTGCGTCGTGCCCTGCAGCGTACCTTGCAGCGTGGTGAAGAGAGCTTGGAAGGTGACATAGCTAGACTGCAGCGCCGATGCAGAGGCGCCCGACGCGCGAGCGGCCGAAGCGGCGGGCTGGTGCGGATTCGATGCCTTGCCCGCATTCTCCAGGCCGGGCACCAGAGCCACCACAGCGCGCAGACGCTTGTTCAGTCCTTTCCAACGCACGTGAATCTGGTCGAGCAGGCCATGCGCAGCGGCAACTGATCCGCCCGATGAGGACAGCACGCCCTTCGTGTCCTGCAGCGAGCGCCAGAAGAAGTTCTTGTGCTGCACCAGCTGCGCAAGGGACTGCTGGAACTGATCAACGGCTGCCTGCTCCCGGCTGGTTGCGGCCAGCTCGAACGCGTGCTCGAGAAGGTTGCGCTCAAGACCCTGCAACGCAGTCCAGAACGGGTGCAGCTGCGCGATCAGTTCCGCGCTCAAGCCCGCACCCTGCTGCGCCGCCATGGAGGACGACACCAAGCTGGCCAGACGGGCCGACGTCAGCAGGTTCGCATAAGCGGCCGACGACAGCTCCAGCAGTGACAGCTGCGCGGGGTTGCTTAAGCCGAGCGGCACAGCGGCAAACAAGCGCTCCTCGATCTGCGCCTGGTACACGGACTGCAGCAGCAGGCGAACAACCTCCCACTGCGCCAGCACCTGCTCCAGCATCAAAGTCGAGTCGCCTCGCGCATGAGTGCGCAGCAGCGGCACGAACGTTGCGTCCGCGAAGGGGTTGATGCTGGGCGCAAGCACCTCAGCACTAAGTCCGCAGCGCGCGATCAGGGCGTCCATGTTGCGCATGTAGCTCCGAACGAGCGGGTGCGCGAGCAGCACTTCCATGCAGCGCAGCGCCAGGTCCACTTCAGAACGCAGATCAGTGACGACGGCATCGATTGCCGGGGTGCTGACAGGCGCAGCTGCAGACGCAGACGAGGACGAACGCGACGGCTGTTGCTGCTCAAACAGTGCAATCTGCTCAAGCAGTTGACGTTGCAGCCACTGTCGCTGTTCGCGCTGATCTTGCTCGCGCACACCCGTCGACTCGACGAACGCCAGCAGCGAAAGGTGGAACAGGTACAGCACCGTGGGCTGCGCCTGGGACAGGTCCGCGCTCGACGAGAACACGGGCGTCAGGGAAGACTGCGGCAGGCCAGACGACTGAGTCACAGCACTCGTGACTGCCGAAGCAACAGTTCCAGGCTCGTCCTTGACCAGCTTCACCGCGTTCACGGTGGGCGGCTGCGCTGCCAGTCCATACACGAACTGCCATGCCTGGTCGGGCAGGAAAGCGACAGCGCCGCCTTGCTTGCCTGCCTGCTGGCTGAGCAACGCACGAAGCATTCCCAGCACGTGCTGATCACGCGCGGGGTCCACCGCCTGGCTGAGCGCCAGCGAGGCGAGGTAGCGCAGCGTGGCGCCCTGGATCTCCAAGTGGCGCTCGCGCGGCGTCGGCTGCTCCTGGAACGAGGGGGCCAGCGAAGGCCACAGGGTCGGAGCCAGCAGCGACGAGGACGACGCAGCTGCGCCCTGCTGTAGCACAATCTTGCGGTACTGACGGTCGAAGGTTTGCTGCAACTGCGCTGCAAACGCATCGCCCGCCGAGGAAGCGCTCAGGTTGTAGGCGTGCTGGAACGTGATCCACAGCGACGAGGCCAGACCCGACGAGGAAGCGGCGGTGGCGGTCCCGTCGTTGCTTCCGGCTGCTCCGACCTCCACTTGCTGTGCGACGAGCAGACACCAATGCTTGAGGTTGCGCACCGTGAGCGCCTTGAGCGTGGCGATCGTGGAGCTGCTGGCGCCGGGCACCTTGTGCTCCGCGGCGCCCGAACCCATGCGGCACAAGAACGCGTGCACGGACACGAGGAACTCCGGCAAGCGCAGACCCTTGATGCCCAGCGAGTTGACGACCGACAGCAAGTCGTGCACCGACGGCGACACGGCGGTGTTCTTCGCACCACCGCTGGGCGCAGTCTTACTCACAGCGGCCAGATCGCTCTGCACGCCGACCGGGCTGGTGAGACAGATCTCCACGCAACGGTTGCGCATGGCGCGGGAGATCTCGCCGTAGCGCGGGTCCATGGCGAGAATGAGGCGGAAGTTGGGGTGGGGGCGAATGACGCGCGCGGCGCCATTGACGAGGCCGCACTCATTGACGAGCAGCACGCTGTCAGTCTCCAGCAGCGGGTTGAGGCGGTCGAGCACCGTCGCGTTGGTGAAGTTGACGTTGTCCAACAGCACCCACTCACCGAGCTCGAGCGCGTTGAGCAGGCTGCCGTCCAACCACTCGAAGTTGCCGATCACCTTGCCGTCCGTGGACGAGGCCAGGTCCTGGATGTGCGCCGCCTGCTGCAGCAGCAGATCCGGGGACAGGTGAGAGGGCACGGCGAAGGATGCGGAGAGCGAGGGGAGAAGCTTGGACAGCGACGACAGCAACGAGCGCAACAATGTGTATTGCTCGCTGCTGAACGCCGCCGTCGATAGCTGCTGCACGCTCTCGGCGGCCTCGGCTTGCGCCAGCATGGAGGTGGAGTTCGCGGCCACTCCACGCGAGCTCGACGTGTCCAGCATGCTCCATGTGTGCAGAAGTTGTCCGACGCGCTGCGCCATGCTGGCAGCGGCCATGCCGGCAGGGGACTGCAGCGTCAGCGAAGCAACTGAGGCGGCGGCAGCGTCCGTCGGCGTCAGGTTGCCGTCGCGCTGGCGCTTGGAGGCCTTCGTCGGCTTAGAGGCGACAGCAGACTCTTGCGCACTGTCGCTCATGGCTGCATCAATGGCCGGCGGGCTGACAGTGCTGAGGCACTTCGCCAGCACGATGTCCAGCAGCTGCTTCGTCTTGCTGAGCAGCTGCTTCTTGTGGCGCGTCAGGTCCACCTGCTCGAAGCATCCCAGCAGCTCGGAGCTGTCGATACCGCTCGTCATCAGGATCTCGTGCAGCACGTTGTGTGTCAAAGAAGACAGCAGGCGAACCAGACTGGTCTTGGCCGTGCCGCTTTCGCCCAGCAGCAGCACGGGGAAGTTGTGCTGGATGCACGTGGCCAAATGGTGCAGCGGGCGCAGCAGCTGCTGCAGCGGCAGGAGCGGCTGCTGGCTCATGGCCTTCGACGCCGAATCAGACACATCGGTGCGTCGCGGCAAGAACGCCCCTCCCACCTGCACAAAGTGCTCGGTCAGGCGGAACGCCGGATACTCCTCCACAATCATGTTGCTCACGGCCTGCAGCATGGCTTCGTCGGCACCCTCCGCGCGCTCCTCCGCGCTCAGCGGCGCGGAGAACACCTCGTGGTACAGCGCGGCAACCTGGCGGCGATCTTCCACCGTGCGCATGCGCTGCAGGTACACGAGGTCAACCCAACGGGCGGGGTTCGGCGCATCGCTCGATGCCGTGTCGTCGCTGTCAGTCGCATTGCCTGCAGCCAGCAGCGCCGGTCGCTGGTGCTCGCGCTGCATGAGCTCACACAGCTTGAACACGTCGCGCAAGTTGAACTCGAAGGGGAATCCCTTGCGTCCAATGCGGCGCGTCACCATGGTCTCCTCGTGCACGCGCGCGTTGAACGCCAGGGCGCGGCGCAGCAGAATCGGCGGGAACGTGGGGTTCAGCGAGCGCGTGATGAAGAACAGGTCCTGCGTGCTCAGCGCGTGCAGGTACACCTTCGTGAAGCGATTGAGGAACGACGCCGGCAGACCCTTACGGCCGCCGCCCTGGCTCATCGGGTTCTGGCACGCAAAGATGCGGAAGCTAGGCGGGCACGCGAAGGTGCGGTCCAGCTCGGGGATGAACACCTGCGCGCGGTGATCCAGCACGGCGTTGAGACCTTCCAGCACCGACTGCGACGCCAGGTTGAGCTCGTCGAGCAGCACCCAGTGTCCGGCCTTGAGCGCCTGCAGGAAGATGCCGTCGCACCAGCGGAACTCACCGCCGCGCCCGCCGGTCACGGGCAGGTCCATGCCGAGCAGATCCATCATATCCGTCTGCTCGGACAAGTTGATACGCACGATCGGGTGACCAGCCGCAGCGGCCAGCGTCGTCAGAAGGGAAGTCTTGCCCACGCCGGGGGGACCCTCGAGCAGCACGGCCTTGGGCAGCGACAGCGCGCGCAGCACGCGCATCAGGTTAGTCTGCGTGGTTGACGCCTCGAGCGCGTAGGCGAGCTTGCGCGCGCGGGGAAGCGGTCCGCGGCGCACAACGAACGGCGCGATACCGAACTCGCTCTCGCTGGACACGATCACGTCGCCGGCAGCGGAGGGGTTGAGCAGCTGCGCCTGCATGCGGTCGAGCTGGCCAGCTTGCGAGGACAAGTCCTGCAGGTCGGCCTCGGGGAGCACGGCCAACAGCTTCTCAATGCACAATCTCTTGAGCAACTGGATGCTGTGCTCCGAGTCCGTGCTTCCGATGCCCAATCCATCGAGCACCGTGAGGCACGATCCGTGCAGGTAAGCCTGCATGGCCGACATGGAGCGCGAGGGATCGGACGCGCCGGCGCCACCGCCCAGCTTCAGACACTGGTTCATGAAGCTCACCCAGCTCAGCACGTCGCGCAAGCTAAGGTAGCGCTTGCTGCCGCCGGTGCTGGGACCTGCAGCAGACTTGGCCGCCGCAGACGCAGACGCAGCGCTGGTGTTCGCCGCCGCCGCCGCCATCGCCACCGCGGGCTTGTTGTTTCTGTTGAACCACTGCACAAACTCCAGGATGCTATCGGCGTAAGGATGCATGCTCGCGTGCGCCATGCGGCTGGTGATGATCTGCAGCAGGTCCTGCTTGTCGGAGAAGGGCGGCACCCACACCTCGGTAAAGCGGTTGCGCAGAGCAGGCGACAGCTCCTTCTTGCCGAAATCACCGCCGGGGTTCATCGTCGCAAACAGACGCCACCGAGCGCCGGCGCGGATCACCTCGGCGTCCGTGCCGCCCTTCTCCGCGAGGAACAGAGTGCGCGAGGGCTCCAGCACGGAGTTGAGGCGCTCCAGCACCGCGTCCTCCGCGAGGGAAATCTCGTCAATCAGCAGCAGCTCCTCGGTGCGCATGGAGCTCACCAGCGCGCCGTCAACCCACTCGAACAAGGAGCTGTAGCGGGCGGACAGGGCGCGCACACCAGAGGACAACGACACGAGCTCGGACCACTGCTCCTGAGGCAGGGGCAACGGGGCGGGGGCAGAAGGCACAACGGGCAGAGACGCATCATCCATGTCGACATCGGCAGCGGCGGCAGCAGCGCCCGCCGCGCCCTTCTTGTACTTCTTCCCCTTGCGCTGCGCGGCCCGCTCCGCCTTCGCCTGGGCCAGCTCAGCCAAGCCAGCCTCATGCTTGCGGCGCGCAGCCTGGAACGCCTTGTCCAAGCTCGCAACGACATCGGCGCTCTCGTGGAACAGGCGCATCAGCTCCGGCACGGTGAGCGTGTCGAGGGAAGAGGGGGTAGACAGCAGCGCCAGCGCAGCCTCAGACAGGGGTGGCAATGAAGACGCAGATGCACTCTCCGATGCGGGTTCGTCCGTCTCCATGGCCACGTCGGCCGCATCTGCGACCGCCTGCTCAGAAGAGGCGGCCTGGTTGTGCGCACTAGCCTGCGCGCGCTGGTAGGTCTCCATCCAGCGGCTCACTTGCTCGCGCAGGTCGGCCAGAGTCTTCTCCTTCCCGCGCACGGGGCGCAGTCCGCCGAGGAAGTCGGAGGACTCCGTGTGCGCGTGGCAGTTGATGACGCGCAGGTTCTGCTGCAGCACGAGCGAGAACAGCTGGCACACAGTAGTGTTGTGCGTCACGACGAAGTCGCCCATCAGGCAGCGACCGTTGCCGCTCAGCTGGAATCCGAAGTAGGCGGCGTGAGACACCTTCTGCACGGTGAAACCGGAGCAGCAAGGATCCTCCTCCTCACTGCTTGACGAACGGATCTGGACCGCGAGGTTCTGCGACTTGGCCACAACGCCCGCGCTGAAGCCGAGGCCTCGAGCCAAGTGCACGAGAGCATCCGCGAAGCGACGGTGCCTGGTGGTCACCTCGCGCACATCGGTCGATCCAGTGCTTCCGCTGAGAATGCCCGCCATCAGCTGTGTGCGCACCTCGACGCTGTCCGTCAGCAGCGAGTGTGGCACCTGCTTCGTCACAAGCATCTCGTAGGCCTTGAGCAGCCGCCGAAGCACGGGACCCATGCGGACGGAGAAGACCGACTCCCCCGAACGGGACGTGCGGCATTGCACTTGCGGGTGCGAGACGACATCAGCAGGCTGGCTGTCCCGGCGCATGACCACGTCGTGCCACTCCACCAGCATGGTGACCACGGCGGCATCCGTGTGCAGCACCGTGGCGCTATTGCGTGCACCATGCGCCATCCACAAACCGATCACTCGCGCGGTCAGCTGCACGTTCGAGGGCGTCAGCAGAGCATCGATCTCGGTGCGATCAGCAGTCGGATGCGCAGCGAGCAACGCGGCCTCAAGACGCTGCTGGAGCGACTTGCCCGTGGAAGGGAAGACGACCTGCTCTGGCTGGAACATGCGCGCCTTGTGCTGCAGCGTCTTGTCGCAGCGCAGGAAGTCTTCGACCGTGCACTCCCACACCAGCGGGCGCCAGCTCTTTACAACCTCCGCGCGCGCTGCCTCCGCATCAGCACGGCACGCGAAGTTCTGGGGAAGCATCTGCGCAACACCACCGCTCCACACGCCGTCCTCCGCCTGCTTTCCACCCATGACCTCCAGCGTGCTGAAGGCGTAGCTATTCTCCTCCATCGCCTCCACAGCGGTCGGCCGCACGACAAACTTGAGCACAAGAATGTGCGCCTCGTTGCAGGTCCAGCTGGCACGGGAAGCGTCAAGGCTCGTGATGCGGTACGTGGCCGGATCGCTCGCCGGCACCAGCGTGTGCAGGGCGGCATCAGACTCATGCGCACGGCAAGAAGAGCGAGAGGAGCTCACAAAGTCGCATCCGTCATACTTGCAGTGGAAACCGCCATTCCACCGCTGCAGATGGGCCTTGAGAGGCATCATCACCGCGGGCGTCGGCTTGTCGTTCTTGGTGTTGCCTACGGTCTGCGTGCCCGGCAGCGTGCGGCGCACCGTGCCGTCGTCGCCCATCAACTCGACGGTCTCGCCGCGCGCCATGGCCTTGACGATGTCGTCCACGGCCATACTGCGGCCGTCAAACAGCATCAGCTGCGTGCCAGCGCCCCAGCACTTGCCGCAGCCAGTCTCACCCACGGTCAGCACGGGCTCCTGGAACTGCAACGCGCGACCCAGCTGCACGAACAGACGGCGCATGTTGAAGGTCCAGGCGATCTTGCCGATAGCGGCCGCCTCGGCGTTCGACGCGTTCGCCGCGGAGGTCGGGTCCAACAGCGCCGTGGTGGACGGACCGCCACCAGCGGCCGCGGCGTCGGCCGGTCGCATCGCTTCCGTCAGGTGCTGCACGAGCTTGTCGACTGCCTGCTGGCTGTACAGCACCTGCTCATCAATCTTCGCTTTGCAGTGCTGCTCCAGCACCTCCTTGACGACGCGCTTGGCGTCGTCGGTGCGGAGTCGCTCTCCGAACAGCATGAATCCGTCCTCCGCCAGCTGCTGGTACGAGCTCGGCGCACGCTCTCCCCACCTGAACAGGTCGCGCGGCGTCATGAACGAGTGCTTGCCCGCGAACACGTTGTGCTGCTCACGGCGCTGCTGCAGCGCCTTCATCGTGCCGATCATCGCCTTAGCGTATGAGGGCGGCAGCGTGCAGCGCTGCTGCAGAATGATCTCCACCTCGGCCTCCGGCAGGTCATCCACATGGAGCGTCACGAAGCGGTTGCGGAACGCCTTGGACAGCACCTTGCGTCCGGCGTACACGCCACCGGCGGGGTTCTGCGTGGCGAACAACAGGAAGTGCGGGTGCGGGCGGATGGTCTCCTGCGTCTCCGGCAGGAACAGCTCACGGTTGTCGTCGAGCAAGCGATTCAGTGCCTCGAGCACCTCGCTCGGCGCCAGGTTGAGCTCGTCGAGCACGATCCAGTGTCCCTTGCGCACTGCCTGCACCAGCACGCCCTCCTGGAACACCAGCTTGCCCGTGCGCGGGTCCGTCACGTAGCTTCCCATGTACTCGGCCAGGTCCGTGTGCTCGTGGTTGTTGATGCGCACGAACTTGTGGCCGGTCTTGAGCGCCAAATACTCCACCAGCGACGTCTTACCCGCGGACGTGGTACCCTGGATCAGCACGGGGTACTTGCCCGTGAGAATTGCGCGGGACAGAAGCTTCAAGCGCGCGGACACGGTGGCGGTCACGATGAACTTGGCCGTCAGAGCGTCGCTCACCTCCTGGTCGCCCAGCGGCAGGAAGTAGCTGCCGCCCACCAGCACGTGCGGCACGCCCTGCAGCGCTGCGGCGGGCTTCTTCGGCGCCGCGTCCAGGCCCAGCGACGCCAGCGTGAAGCCCAAGCAGGACAGCAGCACGTCGTGCATACGGCGTGCAGAGTCCGGCGTCAGCAGCGTGCAGAAGGACATGCTGCATCCTTCGAACAGCGCGCGCTGGAAGCTGTAGCTGTGCGAGGTGATCACCGTGCGTGCATACTGCAGCGCGCGACAGAGCGTACGCAGCGAGTAGTGCGGCTTGGCGTTGGAGGCCGCAGGAGAGTTGTTGGATCCCTCCTGCACGGCTCCCGACGCCGCAAGCGCGCGCGCATGCAGGTAGAAGTTGACGATGCCCTCGTACGGCACCGTGCACTCGTAGTCCGTCGGCTCGCCATCCTTGCTCTTTGGCTCGAGGTACTGTTTCACCACGGCCATCAGGTCGTCGCGGTCGTGCATCTCCTCGACGAACAGCTCGGTGAAGCGCGCGCGGATGGACGGGGGAAGGTGCTTCTTGCCGGCGTCGGCGCCGGGGTTCATGGCGCCGAACAGACGGAACTCCGGGTGGCGCTCCAACGCGCTGGCATCGCCGCGCTCAGTCAGCGACAGGGAGGAGCTCGCCGACTCAAGGATGCCCGACAGGCGCTCCAGCGTCTCGCTCGAGGCCAAATTAAGCTCGTCCAGCAGGATCCAGTCGCCCTGGCGCAGGGCCGTCACGAGCGCGCCCTCGTGGAAGTGGAACACGAAGGCCGAGCGCAGCTGGGACAACTGGTGCTGCAGGTGCGTCAGGGCAGAGGAGAAGGAGCGCCACTGGGACAGCAGGGAAGGAGCAGATGAGGGAGTGGTCTTTGCCTGCTTACGCGGCGTGTCCGCGGCAGCAGCCGGTGCAGCCGCAGCACCTGCAGCGGTCGCCGTCGCAGGTGCAGATTCCGTTCCGGCCAGCTTCTTCTCCGCGCTCTCCACACTCTGTCGCATCATTTTGATGAGCGTGTTCCACGCCTTCTCGTCATACTTCCTTCTGAGCTTCGCCAGGAAGTCCGCGTTCTGCGCGCGGGAGAACGTGCGGGGGAACAGTGCGCCGAACTGGTTCATCAGCGGCACCATCAGCTTGCCGATCTCCGTCGGCTTGAACCCACCGATAAGGTCCGCGGAGTCGCTCTGCTGGTTCAGGTTCTGCACGTGCAGCCGACGACCGCACAGGTGCGCAAGCATCTGGATGGTGGTGGTCTTTCCCGTTCCGGTATCACTGACAAGCAACATGGGCTCGCGCAGCAGCACACAGGCGGCCATATGCTCGAGCAGCGACAGATGGTACTTGGTGAAGGCAAACGTGGGCTGCGCCTCAGCCATAGCGGACTGAGCGCCAGCGACGAAGCGAGACAGGGTCACACGACCGATCGACAGAGAGGAAGGGGTCACCTCCAGACGTGGCTTGTACATCTGCGCGAAGTACTGCGCGCGGGCGGGATCGATCTGCCACAGGGAAGCCAGGTAGGCGACGACCTGCTGACGAGGGGTCAGCCCAGCGCCAATGACGGAAGCAGTAGCAGAAGCAGCCGCGGCGGAAGAAGCGCCACCGGCAATGGCGGCTGCAGTGGCGCTGGTAGAGGCCGCGGCCGCCGCTGCGGTGAGCGGACGCACCGGCGGCGGAATGGGCGACGCGAACACTTCCACAGCCGACAAGAAGATCTGCTCGTTCATGTGCGCCGTGATATGCTCCGACGACTTCACGTCGAATCCTGCCGCGCGGAGCACGATCTCGATGCGCGTCAGCCACTTGAGCAGGTCGCGCGTCGAGTACTTGCGCGAGGAGCCCAGCGCCGCGCTCGACGCGAAGGGGGAGGGCGCCACCGCCTCATCAGCAGAAGCAGAACTGGGCAGCGGCACGAACGCGTGGAACGTGGCCAGGATCTGCGCCATGAGCTTCTTGCTGGCGAAGCGCGGCCCCAGCCGCTGCGCCAGGATGTGCAGCAGCTCCTCGCGCGTGAGCGCAGACACGTGCACGCGCGAGAAGAGCGCATGCAGCAGCGGCGTAGCCTCGGTGGTCGGCGCCGGCGCGCCCGCCACGCCCGTCGTCGTGCGGGTGGCAAACAGCTGGAATCCTTCCGCCGCAACAATCGTATCGCCGCGGCCGGCCAGGTACAGCGTGCGGCGCTCCAGCAGCGAGATGATGGCAGACAAGATCTCGAACGGGCATCGGTCGATGTCTTCAATCAGCACCCACCGCCCCTGCGCGACCGCCTGCGTCAGCGCGCCGGCGACCCACCGGAACTCGCCGGGTACGTCCGTGCACGCGTAGTTGCCCAGCAGCGTCTTGGAGTCCATCTGGTCGTCCAGGTGCAAACGCACGAGGTCGTCGAAGTGACCGCACAGGCGCGCGCACTCGTCGATCAGGACCGTCTTGCCGCAGCCGGAGGGACCCTCAAGCAGCACGGGACGACGCTCGCACAGCGACAGAGCGATGCTGCGCAGGTGCTTCGCCGTGCTGGGGACGTGGATGAGCGGGGACTGCTGCGCGTCCACCAGTGCCGCAGCGGAGGCGGTGGCGGCGTCAGCCGGGGAAATTCGCCGCGCGCGCTTGGGCAGCAGCACGCCACCGAGCGACACCATGTGCGACTGCAACTGCTTGTCCATGTCGGACGGCGAGGCAGCAGGAGCCGCGGCACCGAGCGACGAGCCCGCGGTGAGGTCGATGGCGCCCTTTGCGGCCGCATCATTTGCCTCGGTCTCCGGTGTCATGGTACGCGCATCCTGCTCCTTTGCGTCCATCCACACCAGCGCCTGCTCGAGGTGCACGGAGGACAGGTACTGCTCGAACAGCTGCTTGGCGGCCTGCTCCGCGTGGTCGGCTGCCTCGGCAGAGGAGCCGTTCGCCAGCATGGTCTGGCGCAGGAAAGACGTTTTGTCGTGCTCGTTCATACGCAGCACGATGGCGACGCTGCGGGCAGCCAGCCAGCGCGTGAACGGCGCGGGCGACTGAAGCAGCGCCATGAAGGGGGCCCAGTCCCAGAGCGTGCAGAAAGTCTGGGGGTCGAGCTGAAGCAGCCGCAGCGCCGTGAACGCCACAGTAGCTTCCGTCTCCGCCGCCGAAGCCGCTCCCTGCGCTCCCAGGCAGGACAGCAGCGAGAAGGGTGCGGTGCGGAACCATCCCGTGATGGTCGGCAGGGCGTGCGGGCAGATGCAGGCGGCGTGCGCGAGCAGGCTGGCCACGTGCAGGTAGGAGGGCAGGTTGGCCAGGTGTGCGGCGTCGTTGCAGATGCGCGCCAGCACAGCGGACAGCAGAGGGCGGAAAAGGCGCAGCACGTGCGTGCACAGCGCAACGTCGGGCAACGACGAAGAAGCGGCAGAGGGGACACCCGCAGCGGCAAGCGCGGGCAGGGCATCGTTGCTTGCCACAGTCTGCTGTGGCTGCACGGCGACACGCGCGATCCAGTCGGTCAGCACGGCGCACTGCTCGCTCGACAGCGGGGTAGTCTGCTTGAGTAGGGGTGTCGGCGGCGGTGCGTTGCGCAGATGCGCGGCGGCTGCGGCGGGCGCGTTCCGCTGCGCGGTGGCGGTCTGCGGCGGCAGCAGCGCCTGCAGCGCAATACAGCGTCGCTGCAGCGTAGTCGACTCCATTCTCCGCCGGGTGACAGGTGCAACAACAACAGGCGCACTGCCACAGCCCCG